>Ga0193696_1000039_pt1 | contig 60054 bp, 50 predicted proteins | sample L3m1metaG_FD_145074 | JGI IMG/M metagenome (GOLD analysis project Ga0193696, IMG submission 145074) | Soil microbial communities from a riparian zone of the East river system, Colorado, United States - L3m1 | ecosystem: Environmental > Terrestrial > Soil > Riparian zone | place: USA: East River... | reverse complement strand
GTCGAGGCGGCCGAACTTCGCGTCGACCTCCTGGAACACCATGTCGATCTCCGCGTCGATCGTCACATCGCACGGCAGGAGCAATGCGCCGGTGAGCGTCGACGTCAGCTCCTCGACGTTTTCCTTGAGGCGCTCGCCCTGATACGTGAAGGCGAGACGCATCCCTTCCTGCGACAGCGCCTGCGCGATGGCCCAGGCGATCGAACGCTTGTTGGCGACACCGAAGATGATTCCGGTTTTTCCGTCCAGCAGGCCCATTCAATTGCTCCTTCGGCGCGCAGTTTATAGACTCTCGCGCCATGAAACGAGCCGCAACGCTTCTCGCAATTCTCTTTGCCGCAACCGTCGTCTTCGCCGAGAAGCGTCCGTTCGGCCTCGAGGATCTCTACAAGATCCGCACCGTGGCCGACCTCGCCATGTCGCCCGACGGAAAGACACTCGCCTTCACCATCGCCACGTCCGATCTGCCGCGCGCGAAGCGCTCCACCTCGGTGTGGGTGATGAACAGCGACGGAAGCAACATGCGCCAGGTGACGCGAGGAGAGAAGGATGCGTCTCCGCACTTCTCCCCCGACGGCAAGACGATCGTCTTCGTCCGCACCACCGACGGCACGCCGAATCTCTGGATGCTTCCGCTGAACGGCGGCGAATCGCGTCAGCTGACAAAGGTCTCGACCGGCGTCTCCGATCCGCTCTGGTCGCCCGACGGGAAGCTCATCGCCTTCTCGACGGACGTCTATCCGGAGTGCAACGGCGACGACGCGTGCAACAAGAAGAAGGCCGATCAGTGGTCCGCCGGCAAGGTGAACGCGCACATGGCGGACAAGCTCCTCTACCGCCACTGGACGGCGTGGCGCGACTTCACTGTCACGCACACCTGGGTCGTCGACGTCGACAGCGGCAAGACGCGCGACCTCACGCCCGGCACGTTCGACTATCCGCCGTTCCAGCTCGGCGGACCGGTGCAGTACGACTTCTCGCCCGATTCTAAGGAGCTCTGCGTCGTCTCCAATCACGACGCGGAGCCGGCGTCGTCGACGAACAACGATCTCTGGATCGTGCCGGCCGACGGCAGCGCGGCGCCGCGCAACATCACGGCGTCGAATCCGGCGTTCGACGGCTCGCCGAAGTACTCGCCCGACGGCCGCTACATCGGCTACCGGATGCAGAAGCAGCCGGGCTACGAGTCGGATCTCTTCCGCGTCGCGATTTACGACCGCAAGAGCGGGCAGTCGCGTGTGCTCACTGAGTCGTTCCGCAACTGGATCGATGAATTCGACTGGGCGGCCGATGCGAAGACGATCTTCTTCGGCGCGGAGGTCGAGGGTCACAACCCGATCTACCGTCTCGACGTCGACGGCGGAAAGATCGCCAAGCTCTACGACGACCGCACCATCGACACGTTCTCGCTCTCGAACGATGAGAAGAGCGTCTACTACATCGGCCGTGCGGTCGGTGAGCCGACGGAGATCTACGCCGCCGACTTCGCCACGCCGGCCACGCGCCGCCGCCTGACGAAAGTGAACGAGGCGATCGCGAACGAGGTCGACATCCGTCCCGCGGAAGTGATGTGGGTGACCGGCGCCGAGGGGATCAAGGTGCAGGTCTACATCGTCAAGCCGCACAACTTCGATCCTGCGAAGAAGTACCCGCTGATCGTGAACGTCCACGGCGGACCGCAGTCGCAATGGGCCGATGCGTTCCGCGGCGACTGGCAGGTCTATCCCGGCGCGGGCTACATCGTGGCGTTCCCGAATCCGCACGGCTCGACCGGTTTCGGTCAGGACTACACGGCATCGATCTCCGGCGACTGGGGCGGCAAGCCGTACGAGGACGTGATGAAGGTGGTCGATGCGCTGGAGAAGCTTCCGTACGTCGACACGAATCGCATCGGCGCGATGGGCTGGTCGTACGGCGGCTACTTCATGAACTGGACGGAAGGACACACCACGCGCTTCAAGGCGATCGCGTCGATGATGGGACTCTTCGATCTGCGTTCGATGTACGGCGGAACCGAGGAGCTCTGGTTCCCGGAGTGGGACCTCAAGGGCCAGCCGTGGAATTCGGAGCTCTATCAGAAGTGGTCGCCGTCGAATTACGTGCAGAACTTCAAGACGCCGTGCCTGGTGATCACCGGCGAGCGCGATTACCGCGTGCCGTACACACAGAGCCTGCAGATGTACACGGCGTTGCAGAAGATGCACGTGCCATCGCGGCTCATCGTCTACGCGAACGCGGGCCACTGGCCGAGCTGGTACGAGATGGCGCTCTATTACACGGCGCATCTCGAATGGTTCCACCAGTGGCTCGGCGGTGACGCGCCGCCGTGGACGGCCGAGCAGTTCCTGCGCAATCAGGTGTTCGACGTGGAGACCGGAAAGCGCGTCGAGCCGGAGAAGGAGCCGGAGCAGGCGCCGAAGAACCAGCAGGGGAAGCCGGACGCGAAGCCGGTGACGCCTTAGATGAAGCGCTTAACTTCTGCGTCCATCCGTCCGGCGATCATAAGAAACAGCATCCGGTAGTCGGCGGCGAGCGAGTAGAACGGGTGGCCGAACGTCGCCGGCTTGTTGTGCTCGACGAAGAAGTGGGCGTACCAGGCGAAGGCGTATCCGACCACTGGCACTGCGATGAACAGCCAGCGGTTCATCGCGAGGGCGAAGCAGAGGATGACGAGCGCGAGCACGGAGCCGATGGCGTGCAGCAGGCGCGTGCGGGCCTTCGAGTGGGCGCGCACGTAGTAGGGCCAGAAGTCGGCGAACGTTCGAATCTCCATCGCGAGTCGGGATTCTCCCACCTCCTGCTCAGAACGCGTAGCCGAGCGTCAGGAAGTACGACAGCGAGCGCTCGCGCACGGCATTCCCATCCGCATCGAACCGCAGGATCCGCCGGTTGAGGTTGTAGCCGACGTCGAAGCGGATCGGGCCGACCGGTGACAGGTAGCGGACCCCGGTCCCCACGCCGTACCGCAGATCGTTGAAGCGGATGCGCTGGCGATAGACGTTGCCGATGTCTGTGAATACAGCGCCGGCCACCGACGCGAAGATCGGGAAGCGGTACTCCGCGTTCAGCAGCAGCAGGCCGTTGCCGCCGATCGGCGCGACGATGTCCTTGTTGTCGCCGACGAGCGCCAGCGTCGGCCGGCAATCCTTTGCATCCATCGGGTCCTTGCACGTCGTGCCGAGGAGATCGAGCGGGAACGCGCGGTTCGAGGTATCGCCGCCGGCCGTGAAGCGCTCCGACAGCGGCACCTCCACTTCGCCGAATTGCTGGATGAAGCCGGCGCGTCCCGACAGCACGAGCGTCGTGCGCGGCGTGAAGCCGATGTACCACGCCCCCTGCGCGAACTCCTTCAGGAAATTCGCGTCGGCCTTGAGCGCGCGGAACGCGTACTCGAGCGACGCACTGGTGAAGAAGCCGTGATGCGGATCGATGGCGTCGTCGCGTTTGTCCCAGAAGAACGTCGGCGAGATGCTGGAGATCTTGATGTTCAGCAGCGAGCGATCGAGTCCCGGGATCAGCGCCTCTTCCGCTTCCTTGCAGACCTTCCCCTCGAAGCACTTGCTGATCTTGTACTCGTAGCGCAGCGACCAGCGCGTCTGGTAGCGCGACACCTTCGATGCTTCGATGAACGTGCCGCGCTGCTGGATGTGCGTCTCCGTCTTCGTCGCGTCGTCGGTCTGGAACACCGTGACCTGCACCGGAATGTTGGTGTTGAAGACGAACGGCTCGCGGAAGGTGAGGAACGCTTCGCGGTCGTTGCGCGCGCGGACGATTTCCAGCCCGAGATAGCGTCCGGTGCCGAAGAGATTGCGATGGGCGACAGATGCGCTGACGCGGGGCGAGATCTTCTGTCCGCTCTGCTTCGTCGCACCGAGGGAGCCGGAGACGGTGACGTCCTTTCCTTCCTCGACCGAGATCACGACGTTGCGCGACGCGACCGAGGTGCCGGCCTGCTCCGGCTGCACGTCGACGCGTTGGAAGATGCCGAGGCGGTAGAGATTCCGCTGTGCCTCGAAGATGTTCGTGTAGCTGAACGGATCGCCTTTATCGAGCTCCGACTTGCGCAGCACGACGCTCGGCTTCGTGTACGTGTTGCCGCGCACCACCACCTCGCCGACGCTGATCTTTGGCCCCTCGGCCACGACGTACGTGACGTGCGCGCCGGTCTTGTCGGGTGAGACGTCGACGCGCGGCGCGACCTGGATCTCGGCGTATCCGCGCGCGCCGTAGAACGTCTGCAGCGCGACGATGTCGGCGCGCTCGTTCGCCGGATTCAGCGGCACTCCCGGTTTGATCAGCAGCGGCGGCAGATTCTTCGACGGAACTTTCTCCATCCCCTCGATCGTCACCGCGGTCACCAGCGTCTGCGGTCCTTCGACGATCGGAAAGTCGACCGTCATCGTGCCGTCGGCCTTCGTGTCCACGTCCGGCGTCGCCACTTTCGCTTCGGAGAATCCGTTGAGGCGATAGAACGATTCGATGGCGTCGCGATCGCCGCCCAGCTCGGAGCGCGTCGGCGCGGTCGGACGGCGGAAGAGCGTCGAGACGAGATTCAGGAAGCCGCCGTGCGACGTCGTGGAGACGAGCTCGGAGAGTTTGTCGTCCGGCACTTTCTCGTTGCCGGTGAAGGTGACGGCGATGAGCTTGTAGTGCTGACCGGGATTCACGTTGAAGGTCGTGACCCAGGTGTCGCCTTCGAGCTTCCCTTCGGTGTCCACCGACGCGTTGTAGTAGCCGCGCTGCTGGTACGACTTCACGATGTCGTCGGCTGCCCGATCGATCGTGTCTTCGCTGTACTCCTGATTCCTGGCGAATGGAATCAGGCGGCGGACCGCACGGCGCGGTACGCCCGCCACCTCCACCCGCACTTTCGGTCCGACGCTCGCGGAGTAGCGGAGGAGCACGGTGTGCGTCGTCTTGTCGTACGTGTGCCCGAGGAAGCGGATGTCGGCCTTGCGGTAATCGCGGCGCAGGAGGTAGCGCTGCATCCGTTCGGCATCGCTGCGCGCGTCGTTGATGACGAACGTCTTCCCCGGCCCGCGCTTCATCTGCTGCGCGAGCTCCTGCGGATTGAACGGCGCGGTCGAGCCTTCGAAGTTGACGTGGCCGATCGTCGCCTGCGGGCCGGGCGTCGCGTACATCTTCACTTCCGCCAGGTTGCGATCGCGGAAGTAGTCGGTGGCGGGATCGACCGTCGCTTCGAGATAGCCGCTGCGGCTGAGCATCTCCTGGATGGCGATGGCGCTGTGATCGACGGCGCCCAGCGAAAGGACGTCGCCCTCGCGAATGGTGAGCTCTTTGCCGGCGCGCACCTTGTCGGCGTTTTTCAATCCGTCGAAGGCGATCTTGCCGACGCGATAGTTGAGCGAGAGGTTGAAGGTGACGGCGACTCCGTTGCCGGATGGAGTCTGATCGACGCGCACGTCGCGGAAGTTGCCGGTGGAGAAGAGCGTCTTGATCGAATCCTGGGTGTCGCGCAACGACAGCGGCTGGCCGGGTTTGATGGAGATGTATTGGTTGAGGACGGAGGTGTCGAAGTGGCCGTCGGAGGTGAAGGAGATTTGTTGCACGAGGGGCGCGCCCTCACCCGCCCTTCGGGCACCCTCTCCCGCTGCGGCGGGAGAGGGGCGTGACGTGGCGACGGTTCCGCTCATCGCGTTGCTCACGCCGAAGCTGAAGACCTCGAACGGGTTTCGTCCGCGCGAGCCCCATGTCCAGTGGCCCTCGTAGCGCCGGCGGAAGCGCGCTTCGCTGCGCCACTCTTTGCGCGGCTCGTCGCGCGTGAACTGCACGGTCCATTCGGGATTGATCGACCACTCCACTACTTCCTTGCTCTGGTGGTCGTTGAGGTTGTAGACGACGAGGAAGCGGATGTTGTTCGAGATGCGCTTCTCGATCGTCACCTTCGTGCCCGATCCGGCCGTGGTGTCGAGCAGGCCGGGATCGATGGTGAAGGAATCGGCGAACGGCAGGATCTTCGATCCAAGCAGGCCGGTGAGACTCGTCGCCAGCAGCGACGTGCCGGTGGTGAGCGCGCCGGGACTCGTGGTCGAGCCGTCGCGCGCTGAGCCGAAGCTGCCGAAGCCGAGGAGGGAAAAGAGCGTGATGTCCGACGCGGGCGGGTCGCTGGTGATCAACGGCGTCATGCGATCGATCGTGCCGGTGAGGTTCACCGTGATGTCGACCGGTCCGGTCTCAACCTCGGAGATGCTTCCCGAGATGCGTCCTTCGACCGTGATGTCGAAGTAGGGATCGATGCGGAACGGGTTCTGAAAGTTGATCGTGCCGCGCACCACGCGGTAGTCGATCTTCTGGAAGCGGACCGTGCCTCCCTCGTTGAGCGTCACCAGTCCGAGCACGACCGGATTGGCCAGCGTGCCGTTGACGTCGATGTCGGCGCTGCCGGTGACGTCGGCGATGTTGTTGCGCACGGCGATGGTGTCGGGCGCGGTGAGATGGAGGCGGAGATCGACGCGGTCCTGCCACGACGCGGCGACGATCGGCGTGACGCGGCTGCGCGAGAGCAGCACGTTGACCAGCGCCTGATTGATGTCGAAGTCCTTGAAGTAGAGCGCGCGGTTGACCGCCACGTCGCCCTGCACCACGACGCGATCGACTCCGCCGCTGACCAGCAGGTTGAAGTTCCCTTCAATGGTCAGTCCTTCGAAGTAGCGAATGGCGACGTCGGTTCCCTGCAGCGTCAGGCGGATGTTTTTCGGCGTCAGCCCTTCGACGGTGATGAAGCCGCCGGCGAAGACCGTTCCGCCGCCGAGCGTGGCGCGCAGCTGCTCGATGTCGATGCGATCGCCACGGAACGTGAGCCGTCCATCGACGTGATCGATGATCTGCGGGAATCCCTCGAAGCGGAACTGCGCATCCTGCAGCTCCGCGTTGCCGGTCAGGCGCGGGTCGGTGAGCGTGCCGGCGACCGCCCCATTGACGCTGATGTGGCCCTCGGCGCGCAGTCCGGTGATGAAGAGCTGCAGCAGCGCCGCTTCGATGCTGCCGTTGAGATTGATCGCCAGCCGCTTCGCGCCCGCCAGCTCCGCGGTGCCGCTGACGGCGAAGCTCGACGTGTCGTGACTGAGCTCGAACGACACGATGCGCAGCACGCCGTTCTGCAGAATCACGTGTGGGACCTGCGGCGCGGTGAATTGATGCTCGGCGAATTTGAGGTCGAGCGACGGAATCGTGGCGTCGACGAAGAGTGCTTCGAGCGATGAGAGTTTCCCGCCGAGCTTCGCCTCGATCGTGACGTTGCCCGCGGCGGGAAGCGATTGCGTCTGCGGGAAGAACGACGCGAGCTTCGCGATGTCGCTCACCGCGATCTTCACGTTGCCGTCGACCGCGAAGTCGGCGCCGATCGTGCCGTCGCCGTCGATCGTCAGCACGTCGGCCACCGAGCCTTTGATCGTCAGCCGGCCGTTGTGAATCGAGATGTAGATCGTCGGCGCCGGTGTGTCGGGCGGCAGCGAGAGGCCCTTGATCGTCGCCTCGTTCAGCGTCGCCTGCACCATCAGCTCCGGCTGATCGAACGTGCCTCCGCCGCGCGAGACGAGCGTGATGTGTCCGCCGAGGAGGTTCTGCAGCGACGCGAGGATCTTCAGCTTCGAGAGATCGAGATTGCTCGAGGTGATCTCGTACGTGAATTGATTCGTGTTGAGGTTGAGCTCCGCCTGGCCGGTGATCGTGCCGGCGGGAGCGGTGACGCTGACGTTCGTCGCCTTCAGCGTTCCTTTCGTGAAGACGATCTCCGCCGACACCGATGTCACCGGCTCGCCCGCGATCGTGCCGTTGCGCACGGTGACCGCGCCGGCGCCCTCGAGGCTCGACTTCGGTCCTTCGAGATGCAGCGTGCCGGTGAGCTCGCCGGTGACGGGCAATGTTCCGAGATCGAGGAACTTCGCGATGTCGGTGACGGGGAACGAGCGCGCCGCGATGTCGAGGTTGAACTCGATGTTCCCTTTGCCCGGCGACCAGCGCACGTCGCCGTTGAGACGCATCTCGGCGGTTCCCTGGTGGACGATCAGATTGACGAAGCGCGTGGTGCCGGCATCAGGTGTTCCGGTCACGATGAGTCGTCCGGTGCCGACGCCGCCGATCGCGAGCTTGAGGCTCACCGCCTTGATCGCGCGATCGACCGGGTAGTCGACGGCATCGGCGGCGATGTCGAATTTCACCGCGCCGTTTTCGGGGAACGCGACCGTGCCGGTGAGCGCGATCCGTCCCGCTCCTTCGCGGAAGGCCGCGCGATCGAACGTCAGCAGGCTCCTGCCGCCGTCGTATTTCAGATCGACGTCGCCGTCGCCGAGGACCACGTTGTTGTACGCGAGCTGCGTTCCGGTGATGTGCGCGAGGACGTCGGGCGTCTTCAGTTTTCCTTTGACCGACCCGTTGATGTCGCCCGCGCCGCCAAAGCCGAGAAGCGTGTAGTCCTTCTTCCCCGCCGACTTCGCAAAGTTGTAGCCGATGCGATCGAGCTCCGAGAAATCGGCACTGTGGATCTTCAGCGCGAGATCGGTGAAGACATCTTCGATGCGCAGCGAGCCGGTGAAATCGATCCCCGTCTTGTCGGTCTCGAGATGTGCGCTCCTGAATTTCACCGTGCCATGGTCGAGCGAGAAGTCGGCCGCGCCGGCGAGCGGCATCGGATACTTCGCATCCGAGAACGCCTGCGCGTTCTTCGCCAGCGTCGCGCTGCCGCTCCCTTCGCCGTCGAGGACCTTGTCCTTGTTCCAGCGATACGTCAGCTTGCCGCTCGCGCCGCCGCGCAGGCCGGTGTCGCGAATGCCCCAGTCGTTGAAGAGCTTCTCCAGCGAGACGCCGTTGTAGCGAAGCTCGATCGCCTGCGGATACGGCTCGTTGTATTGCGGCAGCACGTAATGCGCGCCGATCGTGCCGCCGCCGTAACGCGCGGACTCGACGTCGACGACGGCGCGCTCGCCGGTGATGGTCATCTTGCCGCGCGCGTTCGCCAGTTCGTAGACGTCGGCCTTCAGCTTGTTCGAGACCCATCCGCCGTTGAGCGAGAAGTCGCCCGCTTTTCCCTTGAGGTTCGCGTCGAGCGACACGATCCCCTCGAGCTCTTTGTTGATGCGGAAGATTTCCTTCACGCGATTGAGCCCTAGATTCGAACGGACGCGCAGGTTGTAGACGGCGTCGGCGAGCGGATCGAGTCGTCCGCTGATGAACGCTTCGAGGCCCGGTCCGTGCAGCGCGACCGAATCGAGTGCGAGGACGTTCGGCGTGAAGCGGAAGCCGCCGCGCAGATCGACGTCGAACGGCACGTAGTCCTGAATGCGCACGTTGACGTTCGATCCGGTGAACGTGCCGGCGTAGACGTTCTCCGCGAGCGTGACCTTGATCGTCGACTCGAGACCGCTCGCATCGGCGGCGACGGTGTGTTTGCGATCGAGGAAGTTGAACGCGCCGTTCTTCACGAACATCGTGCCGAGATCGAGGTGCACGATCTCGTACTTGCCGCGCGGCCCGGACTGCCAGTGCGGGAAGTTGTGTACGAGCGGCGAGCCGGCGGGATAGACCTCGAACCAGAGATGCGGCTCGAGGACGTCGATGCGGCTGACTTTCACGCTGCGTCCCCACAGCGATTCGACGCCGCCGGTGAGCACCACTTCCTTCACCGTCGCGAAGTCGGGATTCACCGCACCGGGCGAGTTCGCGATGCGCAGGTTGCGGATGATGATCTTCTGCGGACGGGAGCGGACGACCTCCACCTGGCCGATCGTCACCTCGCGTCCGAGGCGGTTGGAGAGCGTGTTCTCGATGCGCAGTTTCACCAGTCCGGCGAAGCTCGAGGAGCCGAGGTAGAAGTAGCCGCCGCCGATGGTCAGGAAGAGCAGAGCGAGGATGACGAGGCTGCCGATGAAGATCGTGCGCAGACAGCCCCACATCGGGCCCTTGCGCTGGCGTTCTCGCGCCGAGCGATGGTGGCCTTCGTGATGTTCGGTCGGGGTCGGCGAGTCCGTCATTGCGGCAAACAGTGGCGCTTGCTAGGCGCGGGCCAGTAACACGAGGTCGCGGAGGTTGTTCCCCGTGGGCGGAATCATAATCGCCCGGCCGTACATCTCCACCACTGCCAATGAGTTGGAGTCGTCGAGCTGTGATTCGATTCTGTGACGATCGACCGCCGCGTTCGCCGGAATGATCGCGCCGGCGATGCCGCTGTTGCCGTCGACGCCATCGGAGCTGGCGAAGAGAGCCTCGACGTCGCGCACCTGTTGCAGCGCGAAACGCGCGGCGAGCTCGCAGCATCGTCCCCCTTTTCCGTTGCCGTGGACCTTCACAGTCGGTTCTCCACCCGCCACCAGGACTTCGCCTTTTCGCAGTTCACGCGCGGCTCGAGCGAGACGTTCGGCGGCTTCCTGCACATCGCATTCGAGCTGCTCTTCCCAGACGATTGCGTGGCCCGCGATCTTCGCGGCGGCTTTCACCAGCGTGCTGTTGTCGGCAATCAGCTGCATGTTCTTGAGCACCGGTCCCGACGCGACGTCTTCTAGGTGTCCCGTTGAAACGTCCGAGTAGATCAGCGCCATCGCGCGCCCGCGCACCAGCTCCCCCAACCGCCCACCCTTGATCGAGGAGTATTTGCGACGCTTCGCATTGATCTCGCCGATCGGCTTCCCGCTCGTGATCAGCTCGTGATTGATCTTCGTGAGCTGCTCTTGTGTGAAACCCGGCAGCGGCCACTCGACGCACGCCGATCCTCCGCCGGAAATGAGAAAGAGGATGTCGTCGTGCGCGTCGACGAATTCGAGCAACTGCTTTCCCGCCGCGAAGCTCGCCGGCGTGTACTCGGGATGTCCGCCGGTGATGTCCCCACCTGGGTAACCCTCGGGCACGATTACCAGCGCGTCGTCGTATTTGCGCACGCCGCGAAAGAGCGCCGCGGCGCATTTGCCGATGGCCACGACGTCGCGCGGTGCATCGTCGGGAACATGAACGAGCGTCTCCGGTCTGCATTGTTCGAGCGCTTGAAGATAGATGGATTCGAGCACGGCCGGTTATCCTTACACCAATGCCTCGCGATTTGCCGATCTCCAACGGCAATCTGATGATCAACTTCGATCATGCGTACAACATCCGCGACGTTTATTACCCGCACGTAGGCCAGGACAACCAGACGGTCGGCGACGTCTCGCACTTCGGCATCTGGTGCGACGGCAAGTTCGCCTGGATCGACAGCAGCGACTGGACGCGCAAGCTCGACTACGACGACGACACGCTGGTCACCTGCATGACCGCGCATTCCGACGCGCTCGCGCTCGACATGAAGATCAACGACACGGTCGATTTCGACCGCGACGTCTTCATCCGCCGCGTCGAGCTCACGAACCTGCGCGAGCAGGAGCGCACGATCCGCATGTACGTGCACTTCGATCCGCACCTCTGGGGCAACAACATCGGCGACACGGTCTTCTACGATCCCGAGCATCGCGCGCTGGTCGCCTACAAGTCGTCGCGTTACGTGCTGATGAATGCCTCTTCCGACGAGCAGCACGGCTTCGAGTCGTTCGCCATCGGCAACAAGGAGCGTGACGGCGCGGAAGGCACCTGGCGCGACGCCGAGGACGGCAACCTCGGGCGCAACCCGATCGCGCAGGGCTCGGTCGATGCGACCGGGATGATCGAGCTGACGCTCGCCGCGTCGTCGTCACGCGTGGTGTGGGTGTGGTGGGCATTCGGCAAGACGTACGTCGAAGTAAGCGCGCTCGACGGCATGCTGCACGAGCGCGGCGCGGCGTCGCTCTTCAGCCGCACGCGCGACTACTGGCATCTCTGGGTGCAGCGCCGCGATGCGGCGGGACTCGATCAATTGTCCGAGGCCGTGCAGCGCTTGTATCGGCGATCGCTGCTCATCATCCGCACGCAGATCGACAACGGCGGCGCGGTCATCGCGGCGACCGACTCCGACATCGTGCAGTTCGGGCGCGACACGTACACGTACATGTGGCCGCGCGACGGCGCGATCGTCACCGCGGCGATGACGCAGGCCGGCTATCCGGAGATCACGCGGCGCTTCTTCCAGTTCTGCTCGTCGCTGCTCACGAACGAAGGATTCCTGCTGCACAAGTACAACCCCGACGGTTCGGTCGGCTCGTCGTGGCATCCGTGGATGTCGGCGGACGGGAAGCGGCAGTTGCCGATCCAGGAAGACGAGACGGCGCTCGTGGTGTGGGCGCTCTGGAATCACTTCGAGAAGTTCCACGACGTCGAGTTCGTGAAGCCGCTCTACAAGCCGCTGGTGAAGACGACCGCGAACTTCATGACGCGCTACCGCGAGCCGCACACGCTACTCCCCGCGGCGTCGTACGACCTGTGGGAGGAGCGGCGCGGGATTCAGGCGTTCACCGTCGGCGCCGTGTGGGCGGGGCTCACCGCGGCCGCGCGCTTCACCGACGCGTTCGGCGAGACGTCGATGGCGGAGAAGTACCGCAAGGCGGCGAGCGAGATCCGCGAGGCGACGATCCGTCATCTCTACGACGAACAGCTCGGACGCTTCCGCCGGATGGTGAACGTCACGCGCGAGGGCGAAGTGCAGGCCGACCCGACCATCGACTGCTCGCTCAGCGGGCTCTGGATGTTCGGCATGTTCGAGGCCGACGATCCGCGCATCGTGTCGACCATGGAGCAGGTCGTCAACAGGTTGACGATCAAGACGCCGATCGGCGGCGTGGCCCGTTACGAGAACGACTACTACCACCAGGTCTCGCAGGACGTCGCGAACGTCGCCGGCAATCCGTGGATCCTCTGCACGCTGGCCATCGGCGAGTGGTACGCGCGCTGCGCGAAGAGCGAAGCGGAGCTGCAGAAGGCGATCGACGTGCTGGAGTGGACCGCGTCGCATGCGCTGCAGAGCGGCGTGCTCGCCGAGCAGGTGCATCCGTACGACGGCAAGCCGATGTCGGTGTCGCCGCTGACCTGGAGCCACGCCGCGTACGTGATGACCGTGCACGCGGTCGGCGAGCGTCTGCGGAAGCTCCGGAGCGCCGGTTGAGCCAACGCCCACGACTCCGTGCACGCGTGCTCCTCCTGACGTGCGCGTTCGCCGTCGCGCTCTTCGCCATCACGTTCGGTCTGTCGTGGCGCGCGAAGCTGGCGCAGGAGCGGTGGACGCGACTGCTCGACGTGGAGACGCAGGCGATCTCGCGGCTCGAGGAGTTGATCCGCGCGCAGAACGGCTTTCGCGCGCGGCACGGCCACTACCGCGTCGTCGCGCAACTGCTCAACGATCCGGCGCTCGACGAGATCGACGTCGCGCGTCTGCGGGCTCGGGTGAAGGCGTTCCGCGCGATGCTCGATGATCCCGAGACGCGCCCGGAGGATCTCGACGCCGCGTCGCTCGCGGTGATCTCCGATGCGCAGCGGATCATCGACGCGCGCAAGCGGGTGATCGCGGGACAGATCCCCGAGCTGCGGCGCGACACGAGCGCGATGATGACGAGCGGACTGGCCATCGCCTGGATCGTCGTGCTGGTCAGCTTCGCCGTCGTGCAGGTGACGCTGCGCAAAGTCGTCCGTCCGCTGGAAGAGCTGTCCGCTGCCGCCGATCGCATCGCCGACGGTGACCTCACCGCGCACGCTCCCGTGGCCGGCGACCGCGAGATCGCGCGTCTCGGCGTGGCGTTCAATCACATGGCCGATGAGCTGAAGGCACGCGCGCGGACCGATGACCTCACGTCACTGCCGAACTTCCGCGCGTTCCGCGAGCACATCGACGGCGAGATCGATCGTTCGGCGCGTTACGAATCGCGTTTCGGCGTGCTCGTCCTCGATCTCGATCGCTTCAAGAGCTACAACGACACGTACGGACATCTCGCCGGCAACGACGCATTGCAGCGCGTCGCGCGCGCCATCCGCGAGACCGTGCGCTCGGTCGACTTCCCCGCGCGCTACGGCGGCGAGGAGTTCGCCGTGATCCTGCCGGAGATCGACGCGGCGGCGGTGACGATGATCGCCGAGCGCGTGCGCGTCGCGATCGAAGCGCTTTCCGCGCCGGTGGGCGGCGCGAAGGTGACGGTGAGCATCGGCGCCGCGATCTATCCGATCGACGGAGCGTCCGCCGAGGCGTTGTTCAAGACGGCGGATGAGCGGTTGTACGAGGCGAAGGAGGGTGGGAGGAACCGGGTGGTGGCGGGCGCGCCCGGGGCTAAGCTTCCCCCAGCTCCGCGATCAACCGGTCGACAGTCCGCGTGAGCGACTGCATGTCGCGCTCCGAAACGTCCTTGCCCAGTTTTCCGATCCATTCGCTGTACGCGGGGCGGAGCTTGTCGACCAGCGCGCGGCCGCGGCGGGTGAGCTGAACGCGCGAGGAGCGGAGATCGTTCGGATCGTCGCTCCGCTCGGCGAGGCCGAGCTGCTCGAGACGCGCCACCATGCCGGTCATGTTCTGCTTCGACACCAGCAGCTTGCGCGCGAGTCCGGCCAGCGTCATCGGTCCGTCGGAATCGCCGAGGACGGAGAGGACCGCCCATTGCTGGGGAGTGATTTTCGATTTCTCGAAGATCGGCGCGAGGCGCCGGGTGAGCAGGTTTGCGAGCTGGATGACGCCGACGATGAGATCGCGTTCGGTTGTGCCCGGCATGTGTCAGTCAATATATTGACTACTCGCTGCCGCGTCAAATCGACTTGAAGATCGCCTTCCCCGCGAACGCCGCCGCGTCCCCCAGCTCCTCCTCGATCCGCAGCAGCTGGTTGTACTTGGCGATCCGGTCGCTGCGCGACGCGGAGCCGGTCTTGATCTGCCCCGCGTTCGTCGCCACGGCCAGATCGGCGATGGTCGAGTCCTCGGTCTCCCCCGAACGATGCGAGATCACCGAGCGATACCCGGCGCGCTTCGCCATCTCGATCGCTTCCAGCGTCTCGGTCAGCGTCCCGATCTGGTTGACCTTGATCAGGATCGCGTTGGCGATGTTGCGCGCGATGCCTTTGGCGAAGATCTCCGTGTTCGTGACGTAGAGATCGTCGCCGACGAGCTGCGTCTTCGCCCCCATCGCGTTCGTGAGATCGGCCCAGCCGTCCCAGTCGCCCTCCGCCAGGCCGTCCTCGATCGAGATGATCGGGTACTTCGCGGTCAGCTGTTGGTAGTACGCGATCATCTCCGCCGAGGTGTGCAGCTTTCCTTCAAATGCGTAGCCGCCGTCTTTGAAGAACTCCGAGGCGGCGACGTCGAGCCCGAGGTAGATCTCCTCACCCGCTTTGTAGCCGGCTTTGTCGATCGCGGTGAGGATGAGGTCGAGCGCTTCGGCGTTCGACTTGAGGTCGGGCGCGAAGCCTCCTTCGTCGCCGACCGCGGTCGTGAGCTTGCGGTCGTGCAGCGTCTTCTTGAGCTGATGGAACGTCTCGACGCCGGCGCGCAGCGCATCGCTGAACGAGTCGAAGCCGGCGGGGATGATCATGAACTCCTGCACGTCGAGGTTGTTGTCGGCGTGCGCGCCGCCGTTGATGACGTTCATCATCGGCACCGGCAGCGTCCGCGCGCCCGGTCCGCCGAGGTACAGAAACAGCGGCAGCCCCGAGGCCTCGGCTGCCGCGCGCGCGACGGCGAGCGAGACGCCGAGCATCGCGTTCGCGCCGAGCTTCGACTTGTTGTCGGTGCCGTCGAGCTGCTTCATGACCAGATCGATCATGACCTGCTCGCGCGCGTCCATCCCTTCGATCTCGTTCGCGATGCGCGCGTTGACGTTGTGCACCGCGTCGGTGACACCCTTGCCGAGGTAGCGCTTCTTGTCGCCGTCGCGCAGCTCGAGCGCTTCGCGCGAGCCGGTCGACGCGCCGGAAGGAACGGCAAAGCGTCCGAGCGCGCCGGTCTGCAGGACACAGTCGACTTCGATTGTGGGATTGCCGCGCGAGTCGAGGATCTCGCGCGCGAAGATTTCGTCGATCTTGAACATGGCCCCGATTCTATTCGAGGCCATGTTCGACGTGGACGGGTTCTACTTCGGTTTGGGGCCGGTGGCCGTCGGCAGCCTCGCCGCGGTCCACTCGTTCCAGCCGCCGGTCAGCGCGGCTGCGTTGTTCACGCCATGCGCGGCGAGATCGACCACGGCCAGCGCCGCGGTGTGCTCGCGGACGCAGGCGCAGTAGGTGACGATCAATCTGCCCGGCGGGATCTCACGCAGCCGATGAATCAACTGGCTGCGCGGGATGCTGATGGCGCCCTTGATGTGTCCCTTGCTGTACGTCTCGAAGGAACGGATGTCGACGAACACCGCCTTGCCGGCATCGACCTGGCGGATCGCCGCTTCACGCGGGATGCGGCGGGCGTTCTCCCACGATCCGGTCTGGACCGGCTGGGGTGTCAGCACTCTCGTCTGCGCGCCCGCCACACCGGCGGCGAGCATCGCGATCACGATCATCGTCAAACGTCGCATTTACTTTGGACCCTTCTCCGTTGGCATGTTGGCGGCGGTCCATGCATTCCAACCGCCGAGTAGACAAGCTGTGTTTTTGATGCCTTTTGCGTTGAGGTCAAGCACCGCCCGGGCGCTCGTGTGTTCCTCGTGTCAAGCACAGTAGGTGATGATCATCTTCCCCTTGGGGAGCTCGCGGAGGCGGCCCATCAACTCACCGAGGGGGATGTTCTTCGCGCCTTTGATGTGACCCTGTTCGAATGCATCCTTGGGACGGACGTCGACGTAGACGGCCTTGTGCTTCTTGACCAGACTGCTTGCTTCCTTCAGATCGATCCGGCGCGCGGTCTCGAGCCCAGGTTCGCCCGTTTGCGCGCTCGCGAGACCGGTGGCGAGGATTGCTGCAACAGCAAATGTTGCGAACCTGCGCATCAGGCGAGCCTCCTTGAAAAATTTGGACACTCCGCCGACAACGGCACCACCCCGACAGTTGTTCCCGGTTACGCCGCCGCCACGATCGCCTTCGACATCGTTTCGCGCATCTCCCGGAAAACATTCTCCGGCGGGATGTTGAGCTCGCGGAACGACGAGGCGCGGCGAAGGAGATTCTCCGCGGTCTTTTCGTCGAGGACGCGCGAGTCGACCGACTTGTTGTTGATCTCGCAGAAGGCGAAGAGCGAGGCGAGCGCGACACGGCGGTTGCCGCCGCGGAACGGACGGTTCTGCAGCAGGGCGAAGAGGAAGGCGGCGACTTTTTCGGGGAACGTCGGATACGCCTCGCGCCCGAGCGTCGTCACCTGAGGCCGTTGCACGGCCTGCACGAGTCCGAACTGCGACTCGACCACACCGGGATGCGCCTGATTGCCGCCGAACTCGACGCTGACCGCTTTGTGCAGATCGACGAGATCCTGCACGGTGAGGTAACGCGTGCCGTCAATCGGTGAGGCGCCTAAAAGCGGTGGCGTACTTCTTAACAGCACGCTTGAAGGAGGCGGCGACGATGGGGTTGGCGAAGGAGGGGCCGCCGGTGTCGACGGCTTTGGCTTTGCCGTTGCCGCCGGTTTTGTCTGCTTCGCGGGCTGGGGCTTTGGCTGCGGTTTTGGTTGGGGCTTTGGCTGGGGCTTTGGCGACGGCTTCGACGCTTTTGCCGCCGGCTTTTTCGGCGCCGGCTTTGGGGCCGGCTTCTTTGCCGCCGGTTTTGGCTTTGCTGCTGCTGCCGCTTTCTTTGCTGCTGGTTTTGGCGACGGCTTCTTTGCTGCTACCGGGTTTTTTCCCTGAGGCTTGGACGGCTTTGGCTGATTTTTGTGCTTTGTCGCCATGCTTCATTTCAGTCCTCAGTCCTATATCGTAAGACTGTTAAGTCTTTGAGTCAATGGGATTTGCGGCCCATCTCAACTCTTGACCCACTTGAAATGGAATGCGAGCTCGGCAGCTAAGTCGCTGAAAAGGGACGAGTTAAGGGTTGCACTGGTTCGTGTGCAGTCTATTCTGCCGCGGTTTCGGCCGAGCCTGCTTCTTCGAATTCAGGCTTCACGTCCAGGGCAAGGAACTCCTTGCCTTTCTCAGTGAGGGCATAGCTCTGCGTCCCGGAGTCTGCGGTCAGGTAGCCCTTCGACACCAGCGTGGCGGCCGGCGCCTCGCCTCCGCCCGCCGGATGCTTGATCGCGTTGATCGCGGCGACCGGAAGCGTTTCAGCGGCAACACGACGGAACTCCTGCAGGACGCGCATCTCCTGCGCGGTCATCGGGTGGGACATGATGATGGCCATTCGTAGATTGTCTACTTTTGGCACTTCGGACACCAGTAGGTCCCCCGCACATCCTCCCCCTGCTTCCGATACTCGATCTTCGTCCCGCACTTCCGGCAGAGCTTTCCCTGATAAACGGAGTGGCGTACGCGCGACGTCGCGTTCGCACTCGCGCGGAGTTGCTTCCGCGCGATTTTCAGGATGTTGATGATCGTGGTGTCGTCGAGATCGGCCACGCGCTTGAACGGATCGACGCCCGCGGCATGGAGCGACTCCGATTTCCCGATGTTGCCGATGCCGGCGATGACCTGCTGGTTCAACAGCACATTGCCGATCTCCTCCGATGATCGTTCGCGCACGCGGCGAACCGCTTCGTCCATGTCGAATGATTCGCCCAGGAGATCGGGGCCGAGTTGCGGCGTGTCAGTGGTGAACTCCGCGACCGGGATGTTGAAACCGACCGCGACGAACGAGGCTGTCTCGATCACGATCCGCATGTCGTCGCGCGGCCGCTGCCACCGCTCGCCCGTTCGGTAGATGTGCCAGCTCCCGTTCATCCGCATGTGCGTACGAAGCGTGAGTCCGCCGGAGAAATCGATGAGGAGATGCTTCCCCACCGCGTGCACGCGCACGATCGTCTGTCCCGCGATCGGCGACTGATCGTCGATGCGCGCGAGCATCGGCAGGACGGTCACGAAACACTTGACCACCTCTCCGCCGAGGGCGCGCTGCAGCGTGCGTGCGGTGCGGAAGATGGTGTCGCCTTCAGGCATGTCATCTCGCCCTCATCTGATAGCCCAATGATGTCGGTGCGAACCCCGCCTCGGCCAGAAACGGAGCGACAACACTCTTCGCCGCCTTCTCGCCGTTCACGTCGGTGATCAGCAGCGCGCGGCGCATGCCGCTCGCGACGAACGAGGCGAGCGCCTTCGCCACCGCGCGCGCCACGCGCGAGCGCGACGGCTCGTCTTCCGGGATGAACGTCGCGATCTGTTTCTCGCCGCGGCCGATCCAGCAGGCGAGCGCGCCGTCGACGAGGATCACGCTCGAGCCGACGCTGCGCGACAGTCCTTCGCCCGGCCATTTGAGAATCGCGCCGTACGGATTCGCGGGATCGGTCGAGGCGAGGAGCAGCGTTTCGGGATCGTCGTTCTCATCGCGTAAGGAGCGGAGGAGATCGACCGCGCCCGGCATCGCGAACTGCGTCGCGCCGAGTCCGGCGACGAAGTAGCCGCGGCGCAGGCGTCCCGCTTCCTCCATCGCCTTGAGCACCGGATAGACCGCGCTGAATCCGCCGATGACGTTCTCCGCGCCGGGCGCCTCGCGCGTGAGCACGCCGTAGCGGGTGAGCAGTTGATGCGCCATCGCGTTCGCGCGCTTCGTCGTGTTCGCGCTCGGCGTGCGGATCACCGACCAGCGCCCCTGCGTCGACGGCGGCACGATGCGCCGCGAGCGGAACGCGCCGCGCGGTGCGGTCGTCCGCTTCGATGCCGGCGCGCGACGGGTAAACGCGCGCAGCGCTTGGAACGTGTCGTTCGTGACGGCGCCACGCCAGACGAGATCCCAGAGCGCGTCGACGGTCTCGTTCGGAAATCCGCCGACCGCGATCTGGATGTCGTCGAAGAACGAGGCGCCGTGCGTGCGGAGGTAGTCGAGGATCGGGGAGTCCGGAATCTCACCTGGAGGCGTGTAGAGCAGCGGCAGGTGATCGGTGAGGTAAAGCGCGATGCGGCCGTCCTTCTCGCCGAGCGGCTCGAGGCCGACCCAGACGATCTCGCCCGCAGCGCTGAGCGTGTCGAGGTCGGACGGTTTGTAGTCGTCGATGCGCGCCGAGAGAATCTCGCTCTCGAAAATCGAGGCGGCCATCGGATAGCCCTGCAGCGTCTCGATCACTTCGAGCAGCGCGTCGAGTCCGCGCCGCTTCTTCGTCGCGCCCTGCCACGACGTCATCAATCGCGCGAGCGCCGCCTGCTCCACCGGCTCCGCTTCGTGCCGCAACTTCGCGAGCGAGCGGCGGCGGATCGCGCGCAGCACTTCCGCGTCGCACCACTCGCGCTGCGTGCCGCCGGGACGGAACTCTCCTTCCACCAGGCGTCCGCGCTCGACGAAGCGCTCCAGCGCGCCGAGCACCACAGCCTTGCCCAGCCCGTAGCGATGCGCGACGTCGCGCGGCGTGAACGGGCCGTGCGTGCGCGCGTAGCGGAGGACGAGATCGCCGACCGGATCGGCGACCGATTCCAGCAGGCGTTCCGCGATGCCATGCGGCAGCGGCGCGCCGAGCGCATCGCGGTAGCGGCTCGCGTCTTCGATGGCGATGAAGCGGCGCTCGCCGGCGACGCCGATCTCGATGACGCGCCGCGACTTCACCAATTCATCGACGGCGTCGACGAGAGAACGTGCGGCGATCTCATCGCGCGTCAGATCGCCGAGGCGCAGCAGCAGATCGTGCATTGCATCGATCGACTTCGCTTTGCGCTTCGGATCGAGATGCTGCAATTCGAGCTCGAGCTGTTGCAGCGCGTCGCTGTCGAGCAGCTCGCGCAGCTCCGGCTCGCCGAGGAGCTCGCGCAGTTGCGCGTGATCGATTGCCAGGGCTTGCGCGCGTCGCTCGGCCAGCGGCGCGTCGCCGTCGTAGATGAAGTTCGCGGTGTAGCGGAAGAGCAGAGAGCCGGCGAACGGCGACGGCTTCTGCGTGTCGGCGGTGACGACGCGGATCTGCCGCTCGCGGATCTTGCGCATCGTCGCGATCAATGCCGGCAGATCGAACACGTCGCGCAGGCACTCGCGGTACGCCTCGAGGATCATCGGGAACGAGCCGAAGCGCGACGCGACCTGCAGCAGGTCGTACGCGCGCTTGCGCTGCTGCCAGAGCGGCGTGCGGCCCTGGATGCGGATGCGCGGCAGGAGCAGCGCGCGGGCCGCGGCCTCGCGGAACTTCGCGGCGAAGAGCGATGACGATCCGAGCTGGCGGATGACCAGTTGCTCGATCTCGTCCGCGTCGGGGACGACCAGCTCGGCGCGTGGCGGCGCGTCGGTCTCGGGGAAGCGGACGATGAAGCCGTCGTCGCTCCACATCGTCTCGACGTCGATGGCCAGCTCGGCGCGTACTTTCGCCGTCACCGCCATCGCCCACGGCGCGTGGATGCGCCCACCGAACGGCGTGAGGACGCAGACGCGCCAGTCGCCCAGCTCGTCGAGCACGCGCTCCACGAGAATGGTGCGGTCGTCCGGCACCGCGCCGGTCGCCTCCTCCTGATCGCGCAGGTACTGCAGGAAGTTGTCGGCGGCGCGGCGGTCGAGGTCGTGCGATTTGATCAACTTGTTGACTGCCGCGGCGGGCTTCATCTCCCGGATCTCGCGTACCAGGCGTCCGATCTCCTCGCCGAAGGGCACGCTCCGCTCCGCGGCGTCGGCCTTCCAGAACGGCATCTTTCCCGGCTGGCCGGGCGCGGGGGAGACGATCACGCGGTCGTGCGTGATCTCCTCGATGCGCCACGTCGACGCGCCGAGGAGGAAGGTCTCGCCGACGCGCGACTCGAAGACCATCTCTTCATCCAGCTCGCCGACGCGCGCGCTCTGGATCTTCTCCGCGCCGGCGAGGAAAACGCCGTAGAGACCGCGATCGGGAATCGTGCCGCCGCTGGTGATGGCGATCTTCTTCGCGCCGGGTCGCGCGGTGAGCGTGTTTGCCACGCGATCCCACGTCAGGCGCGGACGGAGCTCCGCGAATTCATCGGATGGATAAAGGCCGGAGAGCATGTCGAGCACGCCGTCGAACGCCGAGCGCGAGAGCTCCGCGAACGGTGCGGCGCGGCGGACGACCGCGTACAGCTCGTCGCCGTGCCAGTCGTCCATCGCCACCATCGCCACGATCTGCTGCGCGAGGACGTCGAGCGGATTGCGCGGATAGCGGGTCGGCTCGATCGCTCCCTCGTGCATGGCGTGCGTGATCGCGGCGCAGGCGACGAGATCGCCGCGAAACTTCGGGAAGATCATCCCTTCGCTCACCGCGCCGACCTGGTGGCTCGCGCGTCCGATGCGTTGCATGCCCGAAGCGATCGACGGCGGTGCCTCGATCTGGACGACGAGATCGATTGCGCCCATGTCGATGCCGAGCTCCAGCGACGACGTGGCGACGAGCGCGGGCAAGCGTCCCGACTTGAGGTTGTCCTCGATCTCCATCCGCTGCGCGCGTGCGATCGAGCCGTGATGCGCCTGCACCAGCGTCTCGCCGGCGAGCTCGTTCAGTGCGGCCGCGAGCCGCTCCGCGAGCCGCCGCGAGTTGACGAAGATGAGCGTGGAGCGATGCTCGCGGATGATCTCCAGCAGCCGCGGATGAATCGCCGGCCAGATCGACTGCCGCGGCGACTGCGCCGCCGCCCCGCTCGGGATGTCGTCCCGCTCCCGCAGCTTCGCCATCTCCTCGACCGGCACTTCGACGCGGAGCGAGAGCTGCTTGCGCTCGCCGGTGTCGATGATGTGGGTCTTGCGCCATTTCGGGTTGGTGTGGTCGGTGAATTCGTCGTGGAGATCCTCTGGTGGAGCGACAGGCGCCCTCGCCTGTCGGCTGCTGTTCGACGGGCGAGGCGCCCGTCGCTCCACGGAGCCTCCCAGAAACCGCGCAACCTCCTCGAGCGGCCTCTGCGTCGCCGACAACCCGATCCTCTGCGGCTCCTCCTCGCACAGCATCGACAGCCGCTCGAGCGACAGCGCGAGGTGCGCGCCGCGCTTCGTCGGGACGAGCGCGTGGATCTCGTCGATGATCACCGTCTGCACGCCGCGCAGCACCTCGCGCGCGTTCGACGTCAGCATCAGGTAGATCGATTCAGGGGTCGTGATCAGGATGTCGGCGGGGTCGCGCTGGAAGCGTGCGCGCTCCGACTGTGGCGTGTCGCCTGTGCGGATGGCGATCGCCGGCATGACGAACGTCTCGCCGCGCGACGCCGCGAGGTTGGCGATGCCGGTGAGCGGCGCGCGGAGGTTACGCTCGACGTCGACCGCCAGCGCCTTGAGCGGCGAGATGTAAATCACGCGGCAGCGGCGCTGCTTTTCGGGGCGTTCGGTGAACATCAGCCGGTCGAGCGCCCAGAGGAACGCGGTGAGTGTTTTTCCGCTGCCGGTCGGCGCGGTGATCAGGGCCCAGTCACCCGCCGAAATGGCCGGCCATCCGAGGCTCTGGGCGCGCGTCGGAGCGCCGAAGGAGGCGTTGAACCAGTCGCGGACGGCGGGGTGAAAAGATGTGAGCAATCTCACACCCTTTCAATGGTTCGCGATGAGATGGTCAACATGTGAACCTGTTGCCTTGCATGAACGGAGTCGCTGGACATTAACTCTTTCCACTGCAAGAATAGTAGCCAGTCTCCACGCGACGACAGGGTGTAAGGACGGGAATGCGGCTTAAGGTGCTCGGCGCCTACGGTGCGTCGGATGCGGAACACAATCTGACCGGCTATTTGCTGGATGACTGGTTCGCCGTCGACGCCGGAACGCTCACCTCCAAGCTCTCGTTTGCGCAGCAGGCGCGCATCCAGGGCGTCTTCATCACCCACTCGCACGCCGATCACATCCGCGACCTTCCGCACCTCATCCACAACCGCTTCAGCCAGGCCACCGGGCCGTTGACGATTTTCGCAGCGAAAGACGTCATGGAGCTGCTGATCGCCAATGTTTTCAATGGTTTGGTGTGGCCCGACTTCTCGACGCTGATCTCGCCGCTGACCAACAAGCCGGCGGTGCAGTATCGCCCGCTCGCCCCGGGGAAAAAGATCGCCTTCAACGGCGTCTCGCTGACTCCCGTCGCCGTGAACCACCAGATCCCGGCCTCGGGGGTCATCCTCGAGATGAACGGCCAGGCCATCACATTCACAGGCGATACCGGCCCGACCGATGAGATCTGGAAGCGGACGAACAAGACTCCGAACGTCGTCGCGGTGGTGACCGAGGCGTCGTTTCCGAACGATCAGCAATCGCTCGCCGATGAGACCGCGCATCTCTCGCCGCAGACGTTCGGTGATGAGCTGAAAAAGATCGTCGTCGACGCGCCGGTTTACGCGAGCCATCGCAAGATCCCGTTCGAGCGCGATATCGAGTCGCAGATCAAGAACCTGCGCGACCGCCGCGCACGCGTGCTGCTCGAGAAAAATTACACGCTGTAAAATCGCGCGCGCCCATGCCGCGCGTTCCCGTCACCGCCCTCATCCACACCCTCGACGAAATCGATTACATCGAAGACTGCATCCGCTCCGTCGAGTGGGCGGACGAGATCTATCTGATGGATTCGTTCTCGAAGGACGGGACGGTCGAATTCGTCCGCGAGAAGTTTCCCCGTGTCCGCATCGAGCAGCGCGAGTACCTCGGCGCCGCATCGCAGAAGAACTACGCCATCGATCGCGCCACGCATGACTGGATCTTCGTCATCGACGCCGACGAGCGCGTGACGCCGAAGCTGCGCGACGAGATGCTCGGCACGCTCGACGGTCCGCTCGACCGCTGGGCCTATTCAGTCGGCCGCTTCAACTTCATGCTCGGCAGGCCGGTGCGCTTCAGCGGACTGCAGCGCGACCGCGTCACGCGGCTCTTCCATCGCAAGCACGCCCGCTATCCGAACAAACGCGTGCACGCCGACCTGCTCGTCGACGGCGAGACCGGCCGCCTCGTGCAAAAGATGGATCACCTCTACATCCGCTCGTTCGATCACATGATCGCGAAGATGACGCGCTACGGAAACTGGGCCGGGACGCAGATGTTCATCGAGGGGAAAGAGGCCTCGGTCCTCGACATCATCGGCCACCCGCTGGCGAAATTCGTCCGCGACTACATCTTCAACTTCGGCTTCCTCGACGGCGCGCCAGGCCTGATCTCGGTCGGGATGCACGTCTACTACACGTTCTGGAAGTACGCGAAGTTGTGGGAGTTCACCCGCCTGAAGCGCCTCGGCAAACCGGTGCCGCTGCCCGAGCTCGATCAGGAAGAGGAGCGGTGGGAGCTGCCATGGGTGAAAAAGGAAAACTAATCGGCCGGCTCCACCGTCACGTGCAAGCCCTCCACTGACTTCACCCTCACGCGCGAGCCCTCCGCCACCGTCGTCTTCGCCACGGCGTTCCACAGCTCACCGTGCACGAACACCTTCCCCTCCGGTTCGAGCGTCGTGCGCGCGACGCCGATCTCCCCCACCATCCCTTCCTGTCCCGTCGTGACCGGGTTCTTGCGTGCGCGCAACACGAGGTTCATCAGGAAGACGGTGATGAATCCGATCGGGATGCTGACCGCGAGCGTCGTCGCGAGACGCACGCGCATCTCGGGAATCGGTCCGTCGATCAGCAGCAGTCCGCCGAGAATCATACAGATCACGCCACCGATGCCGAGGACGCCGTGCGAGACGAACTTCGCTTCGAGTGCGAAGAGCGCGAACGCCGCGATCAGCAAGGCGAGTGCGGCGAAGCGCGTCGGCAGGATCTCGAGCGCGAAGGCCGCGAGGAGGATGCAGATCAGGCCGACTACGCCCGGCACCACGGCGCCCGGATGGTTGAACTCCGCGAAGATCGCGAGGCCGCCGATCACGAGGAGGAAGAAGACCATGTTCGGATTGAGGATCGCCGCGAGGATCTTCTCCTTCAGCGACATCTCATACGTCACGACAGGCTTGCCGGCCGTGTGCAGCACGACGTGCGTGCCGTCGAAGCGCGTGATGTTGCGCCCTTCCAGCGCGCGCAGCAGCGACGGGACGTCGGGCGCGATGACGTCGATCAATTTCTGCGCAAGCGCCTCCTGATCGCTGAACGACTTCGACTCGCGCACCGCGCTCTCCGCGACCGCGACGTTGCGCTGTCGCTTCTGCACGACGCTGCGCATCAAAGCCGCGGCGTCGTTCTCCAGCTTCACCTTCATCACGTCGTCCATCTTTTCGCCGAGGAGGACGGGATGCGCCGCGCCGGTATTCGTGCCGGGCGCCATCGCGGCGATGTCGGCCGCTTCGAGGATGAAGAAGCCTGCCGATGCCGCGCGGCTGCCGCTCGGCGAGACGTATACCGCCACCGGCACGGAGGACTTGAGGATCTTCTGCACGATCGTGCGCATCGAATCCGACAGGCCGCCCGGCGTGCGCAGCTCGATGATCACCAGCTCGGCGTGCGTCTTCGCTCCTTCATCGATCCCGCGTCCGATGTATTCGGCGCTGATCGGATGGATCACGTCGTCGACTTCGACGCGGACGACCGCGGCCTGGGTGGTGGAGGCGAGGAGGAGCGCGGCGAGGAGGAACGTGAGGCGGCGCATGGGAACAGTGTAGGACAATGAGGGCGATGGGGAAGGGCCGCTGGGCAGCCGTCGGATGCGCGACCCTCTTTGCGCTGCCGTTCTGCGCGGCGGGAATCGCCACCATCTTCAGCGCGCCGAGCTCCACCGGACGCGATCTCGCCGTCCGTATCGCGGCCGGTTCGGTGTTCCTCGTCGGCGGACTGGCCATCATGCTCGGAGCGATCGTGGTCACGCGCTCGACCGGCGACGCGTTCGAGCTGCGCAAGCGCTATCCCGATCAGCCGTGGATGTGGCGCCGCGACTGGGCCGCGAACGCCATCACCGACCGCGGCGGGCTCGCCGTCGGAACGATGTGGGTCTTCGCGATCTTCTGGAACCTCATCTCCTCGCCGCTGCTCTTCGTCTTTCCGTGGCGCGAGGTGCGTGACTCGCCCGTTGTCGTCCTGCCGTTTCTCTTTCCCGCGATCGGCGTCGTGCTGTTGATCGTCGTCGGATATCTGACGGCGCAGCGGATGAAGTACGGAGCGTCGGTCTGCCACATCGATCACCTGCCGATCGTCCCCGGCCGCGCGTTTCACGGCGAGCTCGAGACGCGCGTCCGCGAGATGCCGCCCGCGGGATTCGTTCTACGCCTCACGTGCGTGCGGCGCGTGACCGGCACCAAGACCACGAACGAGACGATCCTCTGGGAAGAGACGCAGAAGATCGCGCTCGCCACGCCGAGCTACGAGGGAGCGCACGTGCCGTTCATGTTCGCCATTCCGGCCGATGCGGAGGCCACGCAGAGCACGCTGAGCCGGACCAGCATCGTGTGGCGGCTGTCCGCATCGGCGGAAGTACCGGGCGTCGACTACAGCGCGACGTTCGACCTTCCGGTCTTCGCCACCGGCGAAAAGACGGTCGTCGAACCGGCATGGCCCGCGCCGGAGGCCGATCTCTCGAAGTGGACGCCCGATCCGGAGTCGCACATCGCCATCGCGCTGCTGCCGAGCGGCGGCGACGAGATCACCGTCGGCCCCGCGACGAAGGGACGCTTCGGCTTCATCCTCTTCAGCATCATCTGGTACGGCGTGATCGTGGTGATGTTCGCGTTCGAAGTGCCGCGCTTCTTCCCGATGTTCTTCGGCCTCGTAGGCCTGATCATCGTGTGGATCGGTTTCGACTGGATGCTCGGCCAGAGCGTCATCCGCGCCGACCGGCAGTCGCTGTCGATTCTGCGCGCCTGGGTCGGCTTTGGATCGCCGCGGGAGATTCCGCCGCGCGACGTCACCGCGATCACCACGTCGATCGGCGGCGTGCAGAACGGCGTGCCGACGTACGACGTCATCGTGCAGAGCGGCGAAAAGAAGTTCACCGCCGCGAAGTACGTGCAGTCGAAGCGAGATGCGGAGATGGTGGCGGCGCGGGTGCGGCGCGCGATCGGCATCACTCAGGCATGAAGTCGGGCTGCGGCTCGTAGTTGAAGAACTTCGTGATGTCGTTCCGGAACACGAGCTTGAAGTCGCCGATCGGGCCGTTGCGCTGCTTGGCGATGATGATCTCGGCGATCCCCTTCTCCTCGGTGTCCTTGTTGTAGACCTCATCGCGGTAGATGAACGCCACGAGATCGGCGTCCTGCTCGATCGATCCCGATTCGCGCAGGTCGGACAGCTGCGGGCGGTGGTCGCCCATGCGCTGCTCCGGACGACGCGAGAGCTGCGAGAGCGAGATCAGCGGAACGTTCAGCTCTTTCGCGATCGCCTTCAGCCCGCGCGAGATCTGCGAGATCTCCTGCTGGCGCGATTCGATCTTTCCTTTGATCGACATCAGCTGGAGGTAGTCGACCATCACCATGTCGAGACCGATCTCCATCTTCAGCCGCCGCGCCTTCGCCCGCATCTCCATCGGATCGATGCCCGGCGTGTCGTCGATGAAGATCTTTGCCTTCGCCATCCGCCCCGAGGCCTCGGCCAGATCGCGCCAGTTCCGCTCGCTCAGCATGCCGGCGCGGATGAGGTGATTCGGCACCCCCGACTCCGACGAAAGGATGCGCAGGCCGATCTGCTCCTTCGACATTTCGAGCGAGAAGACGCCGACCGAGTAGAAGCGCTGCCCGCCGTTGCGCGGGCCGCCGTCCTTGCCCGGGAGGGCGATCGACTCGGCGATGTTCATCATGAAGCTCGTTTTCCCCATCGAGGGCCGCGCCGCGAGGATGATCAGATCCTGCGGCTGGAACCCCGAGGTGAACTCGTTGAAGCGGTCGTAGCCGGTGGGGATGCCGGTCACCAGTTTGCCCGCGCTGTTCATCTGCTCGATCGCGGTCATGTTGCTGCGCGTGATGCGATCGAGGCCGACGAAGCCTTTGTCGATGCTCCCTTCGGCAATCTCGTAGAGCGATTTCTCGGCGATGTTGAGCACTTCGCCCGGCTCGCTCGGCACGTCGAGCGCCGCGCGCATGACGCTGTTGCCCATGACGATGAGGCGGCGCAACGTCGACTTCTCTTTGATGATCTTTGCGTAGCGCTCCACGTTGGCGACGTCGGGGATGCCGTCCATCAGCGAAGAGACGTAGGCGTGTCCGCCCACCTGCTCGAGCAGTCCGTTGCGCGCGAGCTCTTCCTTGACGGTGAGCGTGTCGATCTCGCGGCTCTCTTCCGCCAGGTGGCGGATGGTGGCGAAGATCGTGCGGTGCGCGTCTTTGAAGAAATCTTCGGTGTTGATGATGCCGACGACGCGATAGAACGCGTTCGAGTTCGTGAGAATCGAACCGATGACCGCGCGCTCCGCATCAGGGTTCTGAGGCAAAGGCCGATCGAGCGTAACGTCGAGTTGGGCTACCGACATGAACTGATCGGCGGATTTTCGTGGCGTCTAATTACGGATTCAGTCGTGCGCAGGAAAATCACACCTTTTCATTTCCGCACGCCGTCGTAACTCTTAGTCCTAGCACGCGTTGCAGGTTTTCCCACAGTTGCCACGATCCGCTATTTTTCTCTTGACTGGGAAAACGCCGTCGCTCGCAAAATTGTGCGCGTCGCCGAAACGGAAATCCACAAGCATACGGGTGTATGGCGCAAGCCTCGGGTGGCGTTGGCGTGTGTAGCGGTTTCGAGGACGACGATTCCCACAATTCGTAGAGAATTTCTACAATTCGTAGACTCCGCGGCGTCGCCTTTGCCAAGGTCGAGCCGTAGAGTGAGCGGATGCCGCGATGACGGAACGCGAGAATCGGCGCGGCCTCTACGATGGATAGAACGCGTGCCGCCTCGGAAGCCCCTCAGGCGGTCCTGACGCGCGAGCTCGAAGACGTGGCCTGCGCACATGTGAAGGAGCTGCGGACGCAATTCCCGGCCTCGCCGCGGCGCTTGCATGGCCAGCAATCAGCGAAACAGACCACGTCTGTGGAAGATCAAATGCCAAAACCACGCATTCATCCCATCGCGGATCGGATTCATCCCATCGCGTATGGGATGAATGCCATGCCGGATGGGATGAGTCTCGTCTGGAGGACAATGAATCCCATCGTGGATGGGATGAATGCCATGCCGGATGGGATGAGTCTCGTCTGGAGGACAATCAATCCCATCGCGCATGGGATGAATGCCATCGTGCATGGGATGAATCTCATCTGGAGGACAGCGAATCCGATTCGCGGTCATTTCTGACTGGTGGCCGCGACCCAATGTGCTGGCAGTTGCTACCGGTCCCCGGCTCGGAATGGGGAACAGGCACGCGGCGTTGCTCCGCCCGTTTGCGTGCAATACCTTGCGCGCCTCGATTCGTCACACCTCACGTGTCTGGAGGCCTTTCGATGAAGCATCTCTTCGCGGCGATGGCCGCACTGGCGGCGCTGCCGCTCTTCGCGCAGACGGCGCCCGCACCGGTCGACCCGGCGAAGAAGCCGGTCGCCATCATTAACGGTCAGTCAATCACGGCAGGCGACCTCGACCTGCTCTACTACCGCCTCGGCACCAAGATGCGCTCGCAGTACGAGAGCCAGGGCGGCAAGGCGGCGTTCCTCGAGAACTACCTCCGCAAGCGCCTCGTGGTCCAGGAAGCGATCAAGCACAACTTCGACCAGCGGCCCGACGTGAAGGCGGACATGCAGGCCTCCGCGGAGTCGACGCTGTTCGATCGCTACGTGCGCGACGTCATCTCCGAGCCGATCGTCACCGACGCCGAGCTGAAGAAGTTCTACGACGAGAATCCGAAGGAATTCGAGGTTCCGGAGAAGGTGAAGGTGCGGCACATCATCATCGTGCCGACGGACAACGGCCCGCTTCGCAAGACCGAGCACGTTCTTCTGATGCAGCTCCAGGCGGTCGCCGCGGAGCTGCATCAGAAGAACGTGCTCCCGGCCGGCACCGACATCGAGACGGCACACCGCGTGGTGCTGAAGAACTTCATGGATGCGGCGCAGAAGTACTCCGAGGATGCGGCGCGTGAGAGCGGCGGCGACCTCGGATGGGTCGGACGCAACGTCCTCGATGCGCAGTTCGAGGAGGCCGCGTTCGCCCTCAAGAAGGGCGTCATGAGCGGCATCATCAAGACGAAGTTCGGCTACCACCTCATCCTCGTCGAGGACCGCAAAGACGCGACGATGATGACGTTTGACGAAGCGAAGCCGCAGATCCGCGAGTACCTGATGACGCAGCACGCGACGGATGTCGTCGAGGCGGTCTCCCGCCTGACCAATCAGCTTCGCGCCAGCAGCAAGATCGCCACGTTCCCCGAGAACATCACCAAGTAAGTTCCGCGTTCAGGCAGCCGCGGCTCGCGTCGCATCCGTGACGCGAGTTCGCGGCGCCGGCGTATCGAAGTAACGCCGCGTGTAGAGCAGTACGCCGAGGTAGGCGGCCCACACCACGATCACGATCGACCAGAGCGCGGGGCTGTGTCCGAGCGTGTCGAGGCGCATCGCCTGGATCTGCTCGCGCGGCACGTTCATCTGCGCGTAGACCGCGCCGACGTCGCCGGTGGCGAGCGTCGCCATCGCCACGATCCCGCCGATGACGTGCAGCAGCAGCGTCGTCCACCACGCCGACTTCCGCAGCACGATCCACTGCACGGTGAGGAAGCCGAAGAGTCCCGACAGCGTGAGCATCGTGAGGGCCGCGCTGGCGCCGGTGAGCGCCATGCCGAAGAACGGTACGACCGCCGCGCCGACATTCGCCAGCGTGGTGAAGGACATGAATCCCATCAGCGTTGCGACGGCGAGCACCGGCCACGGCACGCGATCGGTCCAGCGGATCGCGGGGTCGTGTGACTCGCACGTCAGCCGTACGTCGTCGCGGCGATAGAAGAGAAACAGCGCGAGCGGCAGCACGATGAACGCGACGATGAGAATCGCGGCCGTGATGCCGACGACACGCGCGGTCTCCGACGGTCGGACGAAGACGAGCGTCCGCTGCACGAAGAGGATCGAGCTGAGGACGATCGCCACGCCGATCGCGAGCCACGCCGCGGAAAAGGCAACGCTCATCGCGCGCGCCCATCGTCGCAGGCGGACCGAGCCCATGCCGACGGTGATGAAGTAGAAGGCGGCCGCGCCGTAGATGACGAAGGCCGGAGCGATGTTCGCCGGCGCCGCCATGCCGCGCCGCGAGGTGAGCTCGAGCGCCGCCGCGAGGACGAGAACGAAGAGCGCGCAGATCAAACCGACGACGATCTGCAGGATGCCGAAGGCGACGAGTCCGCCTCGCCGGTCACGAAACTCATTCATGTCAGGAACGACCGGCAAGTCCCATGCCTCACCGGCACGGCCGGCAGCGCTGGTTGGCCAAGCCTTCTTCAGGGTTGTCGCTCAAACGACACCTTTCCGCGGTGCCATACCCCTAAACTCGATTCCGATGCAGGTTCTGCTGTTCCTTCTTCTGTTCGCAACAGCACAGGAACCGGAGACCTACGAGCGCGGCCGAGTCGTCGAGCGACTGGCCACGATGATCGATCCGTCGATCACGTACGCGTACTACCTCCCGACGAATTACAACGTATCGAAGCGCTGGCCGATCGTCTACGTCTTCGATCCCGGCAAGCGCGGCCCGCTCGCGGCGGAGCTCTTTCGCGAAGCGGCGGAGGCGAACGGCTGGATCGTGGTCAGCTCGAACGACACCAGCAGCGCGGCGGACTGGCGTCCGAATTCGAAAGCGATCAACGCGATGTGGCCCGACGCGCAGCGCCGCTTCTCCGTCGACACGAAGCGCATCTACGCCGCCGGGATGTCGGGGGGCGCGATCATGGCGTGGTCGCTGGCGAAGACGAGCAAGGCGGTGGCCGGCGTGATCGGATGCAGCGGACGGCTGGCCGACGATCGCGACACCGACGGCATCACCTTCGACTGGTTCGGCACCGCAGGCTTGGGCGATTTCAATCACAACGAGACGCGGCTGATCGAGTCGAAGCTCGCGGCGGCGCATGCGACGTATCGCGTGGAGATCGTCGAAGGTGGTCATCGCTGGCCTCCATCACCGACGATCCGTGAAGCGGTCGAATGGATGGAGCTGCAGGCGATGCGTAGGGGGACGCGCGCACGCGACGAGGCGTTCATCGCGCGATCGCTCGACGCCGATCTGGTGGCCGCGGCGAAGCTCGATGATCTCAACGCTCTGCGCCGCTACGACGCGATCGTGCGCACGTTCGATGGGCTCGCCGACGTCACGCCGGCGAAGAAAAAGGCGGACGGACTGCGCGGATCGCCGAGCGTGAAGCGCGCACTTCGCGAGGAGCGCAATGGAGATGAATTCGAGAGAACCGCGAAGCAGCGGATGGCGCGCGCGGTTCAGGAGTTCGTCGACAACGACGCCGAGCTGGGGACGACGCTGGCGCACGAGCTCGACCTGCCGCATCTGCGCAAGCAGGCGAGCGGCTCGAATTACGAGGCCGCCGTCGCGCAACGAATCCTCGGTCTGACACGGTTCCAGTTGCGCAGTCTGGCGGAAGATCTCGACGCACATGGACGCGCGTCGCGCGCGGAAGTCGTCCGCGCCGTGGCGCAGCAGGCCGAACTGTAGCGGCCGTATAATTCGACTCCTCCCGAAGGATCGACATGCGCCGGTTCCACGCTCGCAGCCTGGCCGCCCTCGCGATCTACGCCCTCGCCGCGCATGGGGGACAACCGTCCGATCCCGCCTGGTTCGTGCCCTGGAAAGTGCTGAATCCGGGCGAGGCGCCGCCGCGCGCGCAGCTGATCGTCTACTGGCTCCCCGCATCGCGCGACGACATGCGCCACTCGGAGCTCCTGACGTCGCGCACCCTCACACTCTTCTCATCGCAATGCGTCGCGATGCACGTGGTGCGTCCCGACGATTTCGAGCGCGTGGCGAAGCTCGGCGCGAACGGACGCGCGCCTGTCGTCCTGCTGCTCGACGGCGAAGGCCGCGAGCTCACGCACATCGACAACGAAGCCGGCGCGCTGCGCATCGCGACGATCGAGCGCATCGTGCGCGACGAGGTGCGCGCACGCGAGGAAGAAGCCGACAAGCTGCTCGACGTGGCGCGAAAGACAGTCGAGGCAGGAGAAAAAAACGCGGCGATCGCAATGTATCGCCGCGTCTTCGATCAACGCTGTCTTCTCCCCCGCCAGGCGCGCACGGCTCAGCGTGCGCTGCGCAAGCTGGGCATCGACGCGGAGTGAGGGACGACGAGGGTGCCTCCGGCGGGCGGGCCCGGCCCGCAACGCTTGTTGGCCTGGCCTGAGCTCGCGCCTCTCGTACGAATCGCGATTTACGCGAAGACAAACGCAGCGGGCCGGGCCCGCCCGCCGGAGGCGCTCCCGTCGTTCTAAGCCGTGGCCGGAATCCTGGCGATCATCCGCACCGCGGTCTTCCACTCGCGGCGCGCGTGGCGCACCTTCTGCCGCGCGTGGCGGCGCGTCTCGCGCCAGGAATTCGACATCCCCTGCGCCTTCTCTTCGGCGTGCTGGCGCCAGAGCGCGAACGCCGTCTCGAGATTCGTGATGGCGTCGGCGATCTTCTTCCGCACCTCGTCGCCGACGTTCGGCGGCGCCGCGGCGATCTGATTCTCGACCACTCGCAATGCAGCGCTCATGCGCGCCTGCTCGATCTGCGGTTCGGGCGTGGCGATCAACGTGTTCGCCAGTCCCGTGTAGCGAAGGGCGCGGATGAACCACTTCGCCGGATCCCACTGGTACCAGCGGATGCCGTTGCGGAAGTCGGCGGGGAAGCGGTGATGGAAGCTGTGGTAGCCCTCGCCGAGCGTGAGCAGAGCGACGATCCAGTTGTCGCGGGCTGAGACCTCGGCGTTGAAGAGCGGCTTGCCGAGGAAGTGGGCGAGGGAGTTCACGAAAAAGGTCGTGTGATGGATCACGGCGATGCGGAGGAAGCCACCCCAGAGGAGGCCGGCGATCGGGTCGCCGAAGGCCGCGCCGATCAGCGTCGGGATGCCGAAGCCGGCGACGATGAGGATCACCTTGTGCCAGCGGTGCTGCCACATCACGATCGGGTTCGCCTGCAGGTCGCGCGCATTCTCGAACGTCTCGTCGCGCTGGTCATTCTTGTAGAAGATCCAGACGATGTGCGCCCACCAGAAGCCGCGCTTGATGTTGTACGGATCCCAGTCGCGGTCGACGTGCTTGTGATGCACGCGATGACTCGAAGACCACCAGAGGATGGAGTTCTCCGCGGCCATGGCGCCGAAAAACGCGTAGAAGAATTGCACCAGTGGCGAGCACTCGTAGCTCTTGTGGGAGAAGAAACGGTGATATCCGGCGCAGATCGACATCCCCACGCAGAGGTAGAGGCCGATCGTCAGCAGCGGCATCCAGAGATGAAACCCGTTGCGCCAGGTGTAGAGCGCCGTGCCGACGACGCCGATGACGGGGGTGAGACTGAGAAACGCGATGTTCACCCAGTCTTTCTTCTGAACTTGTTGCACCATTTCCTCCCGATGCTCGCGACGGAGCGGAGTCATGCTACGCGTGTCGGAGTGACGCCCACAACAGGGTGCTGATGCTGCCTATTCGACTGTCTCATCTATTTCTGCTGCTGACGCTGGCCACGGCGGACGCCACCGTTGTCTTCGAGCGTGCTCGCGCGCTGCTCGAGGCGGGCGACGCGGCAAGTGCCTCGCCTCTGTTCGAGCAGGCCGTTGCGCTCGCGCCGAAGCGCGCCGAGTATCACGACTGGCTGGCGCGCAGTTACACGTCGGAAGCGAAGCAATCGTCCAACGCCGTCCGCCTCGCATTCCTCGGATGGAACATCGGAACGGAGCTCGAAGAAGCGGTGCGTCTCGATCCGAATCTGCTCGATGCGCGCGTCCGGCTCGTGCAGTACTACACGATGACGCCACGTATCGTCGGCGGCAGCAGTGCGAAGGCGCGGCAGCAGGCGCGCGAGCTGGCGAAGCGTGATTCGGCGCTCGGCGCGTGGGCGGACGGCTACCTCGCGTATCGCGCGAAGCAGTTCGGTCCCGCACGCAGCAAGCTGCAGAAGGCGGTCGCCGGCGCGCGCGACGCGAAGACGAAGATGCTCGCGCTCACTTGGCTCGGGTGGCTGTCGCAGGAGTCGCAGCAGTACGACACCGCGTTCGCCACCTTCGACAACATGTTGACGATCGACCCGACCGCGACCCAGGCGCTGTACGAGATCGGACGGACGTCGCAGTTCTGCCACTGCCAGTTCGAGCGCGGTGAAGAGGCGCTGCGGCGATACATCGCGCTGAAACCGCGAGTCGATCAGCCGACGATCGAGGATGCGAAGAAGGTGCTGGAGACATTGGAGCGCGGGCGTCCTCGCCCGCAGTGATCGGGCGTCGCGCCCGATCACGATTGGTCGCCGGGCGAGACGCCCGCCGACTGCGGACGAGACGTCCGCGCTCCGTCAGAGCATCGGAATATCGACGCCCCGCTCCTTCGCCACGTCGATCGCGATCTCGTAGCCCGCATCGGCGTGACGCATCACGCCCGTCCCCGGATCGGCCGTGAGCACGCGCTCCAGGCGCTCCGCCGCGGCGTCGGTGCCGTCGGCGACGACGACCATGCCGGCGTGGATCGAGTAGCCGATGCCGACGCCGCCGCCGTGATGGAGCGAGACCCACGTCGCCCCCGACGCGGTGTTCAGCATCGCGTTGAGGATCGGCCAGTCCGCGATGGCATCCGACCCATCGCGCATCCCCTCGGTCTCGCGATTCGGCGAGGCGACGGAGCCGGAGTCGAGATGATCGCGCCCGATCACGATCGGCGCCGTCACTTTGCCGGTGCGCACGAGGTCATTGAACAGCAGTCCGGCGCGATGGCGCTCGCCGTAACCGAGCCAGCAGATGCGCGCGGGCAGTCCCTGGAACTCGACCCGCTTCTGCGCCATCCGCACCCAGCGGTGCAGCGGCTCGTCGTGCGGGAAAAGCTCGAGGATCGCCTCGTCGGTGACGAGCAGATCGTTCGGATCGCCCGACAGCACGGCCCAGCGGAACGGCCCTTTTCCTTCGCAGAAGAGCGGCCGGATGAAGAGCGGCACGAAACCGCCGACTTCGAACGCGTCGGTCACGCCCGCCTTGTCCTTCGCCTGACCGCGGAGGTTGTTGCCGTAGTCGAACGTGATCGCGCCGCGGCGCTGCAGCTCCAGCATCGCGCGCATGTGGCGCGCCATCGTGTCGTACGAGGCCTCGATGTACGCGTCGGGATTCGACTCGCGCATCCCGAGCGCGAAGTCGTATGACAGCCCGGCCGGCACGTAGCCGTTCAGCTCATCGTGCGCCGAGGTTTGATCGGTGAGGATGTCGGGGACGATGTTGCGCGCGATCAACGCTTCGAGCAGATCGACGGCGTTGGCCACGACGCCGATGGAGACCGCTTCGCCTTTGTCGCGGGCTTCGAGAGCGCGTTTGATCGCGGCGTCGAGCGACGGCGCCTCCTCATCGAGATAGCGCTTGTCGATGCGGCGCAGGATGCGACTCCGGTCGACCTCGGCGATCAACGCGGTCGCTTCATTCATCGTCGCGGCGAGCGGCTGCGCGCCCCCCATCCCACCCAGCCCCGCGGTGACCACGAGCTTGTTCCGCAGCGTGTTGTTGAAGCGCTGCTTCGCGACCGCGGCGAAGCATTCGTACGTCCCCTGCAGGATGCCCTGCGTGCCGATGTAGATCCACGAGCCGGCCGTCATCTGCCCGTACATCGTGAGACCGAGCGCGTCGAGGCGCCGGAACTCGTCCCAGGTGCCCCAGTGCGGGACGAGATTCGCGTTCGCAATCAGCACGCGCGGCGCGTTCTCGTGCGTCCGAAAGACGCCGACCGGCTTGCCTGATTGCACGAGCAGCGTCTCGTCGTTCTTCAGTCGTTTGAGCGTGGCGACGATCGCGTCGTAGCACTCCCAGTTCCGTGCCGCTTTGCCGATGCCGCCGTACACGATGAGCTGCTCCGGCCGCTCGGCGACCTCGGGATCGAGGTTGTTCATCAGCATCCGCAGCGCCGCTTCCTGCTGCCATCCGCGGCAGGAGATCTCGGTTCCGCGGGGCGCACGAATGACGCGGGTTTCGTCGATCGTCGTGGTCATGATCTGATTTTATGTCCATGGCGACGAAGAAACAGGAGCGGGCGGTGGAAATCACGCACCGCCTCCGCAAGGCCTACCCCAAGGCGAAGTGCTCACTCGATTTCACCAACCCGTTCGAGCTGCTGATCGCGACGATGCTCTCCGCGCAATCGACGGATGTCCGCGTCAACATCGTGACGAAGTCGCTGTTCCGCAAGTACCCGGACGCGGCGGCGTTCGCGGCGGCAAGCCAGGTGGAGATGGAGCGCGACGTCAAGCAGACCGGCTTCTATCGCAATAAGGCGAAGGCGGTGATCGCCGCATCAAAAGCGATCATGGAGCGCCACGGCGGCGAACCGCCACGGACGATGGAAGAGCTGACAGCGCTTCCCGGCGTCGGACGCAAGACCGCGAACGTGGTTCTTTCGAACGCGTTCAAGACGCCGGTCGGCATCGTCGTCGACACACACGTATCACGCGTCTCCGCCCGCCTCGGCCTGACGTCGAATTCCGACGCCGAGAAGATCGAGCAGGATCTGATGAAGCTGATCCCGCAGAAGGAGTGGACAGCCTTCTCACACCGCCTGATCTACCACGGCCGCCAGATCTGCATCGCCCGCAAGCCCAAGTGCTCCGAGTGCGTCCTGAATGACGTCTGTCCAAGCGCGGAAGAGCCGCCCGGCGACTGAAGCGCTGCGGGCCGCGCCCGCCCGCCGGAGGCGCTCACGGTCGGTCCTCCGTCCCCAGCGGTGTCCACGGGCCGCAGCGGGCGATGCGCCACGTTGTCTTCAATCCGCCGACGAGCAGGCCGTATTTGCGGATCGATTCGCGGCCGTACGCGGAGCATGAGGGCGTGAAGCGGCATTGGACGATGCCGCGCAGGTGCGGCGAGAGATGCGCGCGATAGACGTCGATCGCGTAGATCGCGGGGCGCGTGCCGAACAGCTGCAGCGCGATCAGCAATGCGAGCGCGATCAGCCCCGTTCGGCGGCCTTGGCTTCGTCCCACAGCGTGTCCATTTCTTCGAGCGTCAATTGATCGATATTGCGGCCGGTGCCGTGCACCTTCTTCTCCATCGACTCGAAGCGGCGCGAGAACTTGCGGTTCGTCGACTGCAGCGCCTCCTCCGCGTTCACCTCGAGTTTGCGCGCGATGTTCGCGATCGTGAACAGCAGGTCGCCCAGCTCCTCGTGGACGTTCGATTTGTCGCCCGAGTCGATCGCCTCGCGCAGCTCCGCGATCTCTTCGTTCAGTTTGTCGAAGACTTCGTCCGTGCGGCGCCAATCGAAGCCGACGCGTGCCGCCTTTTCCGTCAGTCGTGACGCCTTCAGCAGCGCGGGGAGCGATTGCGGAACACCGGAGAGGACGCTCTTCTCCTCTGCTTTTCGTTCCTCGCTCTTCAGCTTTTCCCAATTCACCAGCACCTGCTCCGCGTCCTTCGCCTCCACGTCGGCGAAGACATGCGGATGGCGGTGGACCAGCTTGTCGTGGATCGCGGTGATCGAGTCGTAGATGTCGAACGATCCCTCGCTGCGGGTGATCTCGGTGATGAAGACAGCCTGGAGGAGGAAATCGCCGATCTCTTCGCGCAATCCGTCGCGGTCGTCGCGATCGATCGCGTCGACGACTTCGTAGGCTTCTTCGATGACGTAAGGCTTCAGATCGGGAAGGTTTTGCTTGCGGTCCCAAGGGCAGCCGTTCGGTCCGCGCAGCGTTTTCATCAGCTCGACGAGGTCTTCGAAGGAGCGTTTCGCCATCGCGGCATTCTACGGGAGGCGTTCTGCTACGATTGGTCGCTCGTTAACGCCACTACCCAGGCCCATGCCGAACCAGGTCCTCATCGTCGCGACCGATCCGGTTGCACGGACGTCCGCCGACATCGCCCGGTCGTTGGAATGCACGCCGGTCATTGTCGCGACAGAAGATGAGGCGCTGGCGATGCTCGACCGGCATCGCTTCACACTGATCGCCATTTCCGCCTCCACCGCCGCGCAACATCTGCGCGACGCCGCCGAGAGCAAGCAGCCGATGGCGCGCGTGCTGGAGATTCCGGACGAGAACGGCGACGATGGTGCGGTCCGGCGCCTCATGGAGCGCTACCTCGACCGGCGCAGTCCGGCGCGCCCGCACTTCAGCGCCGAGGAGCGCTACCGCTTTCTCTCCAGCATTCTCGAGTCATTCACCGCCACGCTCGAGCTGCGCGAAGTGCTGCGCCGCATCGTGACCATCACCCGCGAGCACTTCGGCGCCGATCGCGCCTGGCTGCTGCATCCGGTTAACGAGCAGTCGGAGTACGCGAAGGTCGCGTTTTCTGTGTCCGGCCCCGAGCTTCCGCAGGAGCTCGACAAGGGTCCGATTCCACTCGGCGGCTCGCTGTCGCTGATCCGGCGGGCGATGGCGTCGACGCGGCCGGTGGTGGTGCGCGAAGGGGAAGAGGAGCTCGACGTCGAGCTCGCGCGCCGCTTCAGCGTCCGTTCGCAGATGGTGCAGATTCTTCGGCCGCGGGAAGACGAGCCGTGGGCGTTCGGGATGCACCAGAGCGCCAACGCGCGCGTCTGGTCGGATGAAGAGATCGATCTCTTCGGCGAGATCGGACGCTACGCCACGCTCGCGCTGAACAACACGCTGCTGCACGACCGCGCCGTTCGCGAGATGGCGAAGGTCAACGCGATCCTCGATCAGATCCCTGAATCCGCGGCGATCTACGACGCGCAGGGAAAGCTCGAGCGGATGAACGCGGCGGCGCAGCGCGAGCCGGGACATCTGTTCCACGCCGATTCCGAGGCGCGGCTTCGCGGGAGCCGGCATCGGTATGTCGATGGCAGTCCGCTCACGCCGAGCGAGATGCCGTCGATGCGTGCGTTGCGTGGCGAGAACGTCAAATCCGACTACCTCGTGCACGATCAGCGCAGCGGCGACGATCGCGTCGTGAACCTCAAAGCGGCGCCGATCCGCGACGATCAGGCGCGCATCATCGGCTCCGTCGTTCTCTCCCGCGATGTCACGGACGAGCGGCAGAACGCCGAGCGCGAAGCGTGGCGCCGGCGCCGCGCGGAGTGCCTCGCGAACCTCGGTCTCGACATGGTCAAGGCCACGTTCGACGACCTGAACGATCCCGCCGCGCGCGTCGCCCATGCGGTGGCGGGGACGGTCAAGATCTTCCTCTACCATCCCGGCACCGGACTGCTCGATCTGGTTGGTTTTGCCGCGCAGCCCGCCGAAATGGATCACTTCCGTTCGTACTTTGCCGAGCATCCGTACAGGCCCGGTGAGGGGCTCTCCGGCACCGTGTTCCAGATCGGGCGTCCGCTCTTCTTCTACGAGATCCGCGGCAACGCTGTGCTCGACTTCGCGCGCGACGACGAAGAGAAGCGGGTGAAGGCGGCGATGCGCGAGCAGAGCCTCATCGCTTCGCCGATCGAGTCGTACGGTGAGCGCATCGGTGCGATCGTCGTGTCGCAGTCCGACCCGCGGCGCAACTTCGACGCGGAAGATCTCGAGTTCGTGCAGGCGGTCGCCGAGCGCATCGGCGCCGCGAGTCACATCCAGCGCCTCACGCGCATCTCGCTCGAAGGCCACCGCGCGGCGGAAGAGCTGGCGCGGCGCGAGGTCGATGCCCGTGTCCGATTCGAGGCGGTCCTCGAAACGGCGCCGATCGGTGTCGCCGTCGTTTCCGCCGACGAGCTGCGGTTCGAGCTCGCGAACGTCCGCATCGTCGATCTCGCCGAGCGGCTGGGACGCGTCTCGCCCGACACGAAATTCGTCGGACTGCGCGTGAACGAAGTGCTCCCCGGCTGGGAGCAGACGCTGAGGCAGGTCGCCGAGACCGGCGAGACGCGCATCGACGAAGCGTGGGAGATTCCGGGCGCGCCGCCGCTCTACGTCAATCGCATCATCTCCGCGGTCCGTGGACGTTTCTCCGGAATCACGCAGAGTCTGACCATCCTCGTGCAGGACGTGACCGAGCAGGTACGCGCGAAGCGTGAGATCGAAGCGCTGGCGCAGATGATGGCCGAGCGCTCCGCGAGGCTCGATTCGATCCTCGGGTCGATGACCGACGGTCTCTGGGTCTACGACGCGAGCGGAAGCGTGGTCGACGTCAACCAGGCGGCGCTCACCATGTTCGGTCTCGCGTCACGCACCGAGGCGGAGCAGCAGGGATCGTTCGAAGCGTTCAATTTGCGCTATCCCGATGGGCGTGGCGTGCCGGGTGAGGACTTCCCGTACGCGCGGGCGCTGCGTGGAATGACCGTCCCGGATTACCTCGCCATCGGACGCCATCTCATCACCGGCAAGGATCTCGATCTTTCCATTGCGGCGGCGCCGATCGAAAGCGGCGGCATCGTCGGCGCGGTCCTCGTGATCCGCGACATCACTGCTCTGCAGGAGCTCGATCGCAAGAAGGACGAGTTCCTCTCCGTCGCATCGCATGAGCTGCGCACGCCACTCACCACGATCAAGGGCTATACGCAGCTCCTCGGGCAGACGGTCGACGATCTCTCGTCCGAAGATCGCCACACCTACATCAACGCGGTCCTGGGCGAGATCGACCGGATGATGGGCCTGATCTCCGAGCTGCTCGACGTCTCGCGCATCGAGACCAACCGCCTGCAGATTCATCCCCAACCGATCCGCTGGCTGGAGTTCCTCGAGCGCCGCGCCTCGGCCTTCCGCGTGCAGAACCCGACGCGCGAATTTCGATTCGAGTCGGAGAGCGACGAGACGACCGTTTACGCCGATCCCGATCGGATGCGCCAGGTCGTCGACAACCTGCTGTCGAACGCCGTGAAGTACTCGGCCGAGGGGACGTGGATCGAGCTGCAGGCGAAGGTGTCGGGCGGGATCATGCTGACGTCGGTCACCGATCGCGGCATCGGCATCCCGCGGGACGAGATCCCGCAGCTGTTCGAGCGTTTCCATCGCGCGCGCAACGTCTCCAGCCGCTACTACGGCGGCCTCGGGCTGGGCCTCTACATCGCGAAGGCGATCGTCGAGGCGCACGACGGCGCGATCAGCGTCGACAGCGAAGAGGGGAAGGGGTCGTGCTTCACGATCTGCCTCCCGCTCCCGGCGTAGGACACGCGTCCCTCATCCGGCCTTCGGCCACCTTCTCCCGCGGGGAGAAGGTCTGTTGCCTCGCGCTGCGCGAGATGCGTTGTCCCTCTCCCGCCGGGAGAGGGTCCGCGAAGCGGGGGTGAGGGGTACTCGCGCGCCTTGCGCTTCACACGGATTTACATCGACTTCACATCAGCCTCCCCATTAGAATTCGCGCGCTTCGTTGGGAGGATCCGGTGGCTTTCAGTCTGCTTCCTCGTGAAGAACGTTTCTACACCGACTTCGTGGCCATCGCCGACGAGATCCGCGCGGGAGCGCGCCTGCTCGACGAGATGCTCGCCGCCGATCCCCCGATCGCCGACCGCGCGCACGAGATCAAGGAAGTCGAGCACAAGTGCGACTTCCTGACCCACGACATCATCCAGCGGCTCAATCAGACCTTCGTCACGCCGATCGATCGCGAGGACATTCACCTTCTCGCTCGGTCGCTCGACGACATCATGGATGCCATCGACGACGCGGCCGCGCTGATCCCGCTCTATCACCTCGAGCGGATGCGGCCGGGCGCGCGCGAGCTCGCCGGCGTCATCTCCCGGTCGGTCGATCAGGTCCGCGCGGCGCTGGCGGCGCTGGAGAAGCGGAAGGGCGTGCTCGATTGCGTCGTCGAGATCAACCGCCTGGAGAACGAGGCCGATCGGATTCATCAGAAGGCCGTCGGGCAGCTCTTCCAGGAAGAGAGCAACGCCATCGCCGTGATGAAGTGGAAGGAATTCTTCGATCTGCTCGAGGATGCGACCGATCGTTGTGAGGACGTCGCGAACCTGCTCGAGAACGTGGTTGTGAAGCACGGCTGATGTCGAACCAATTGCTCATCGTCGGCGGAGTGGTTCTCGTCGCGCTGTCGTTCGATTTCATCAACGGCTTCCACGACGCCGCCAACTCCATCGCCACGATCGTCTCGACGCGCGTCCTCTCGCCGGGGCAGGCCGTCATCTGGGCCGCGTTCTTCAACTTCGTCGCGGCCTTCGGTTTCGGTACCGCCGTGGCCAAGACGATCGGCAACGGGATGATCGACATCAACGCCGTGACCTTCGGCGTGATCTTCGGCGGTCTGGTCGGCGCGATCGTGTGGGACCTCATCACCTGGTACTTCGGACTCCCGACCAGCTCCTCGCACGCGCTCATCGGCGGGTACGCCGGCGCGGCGGTGGCGCGCGCGTTTTCATTCGACGTGATCATCCCGGGCGGCTGGACCAAGACGCTGATCTTCATCGTCGTCTCGCCGATCATCGGCCTCGGCGCCGGCCTCGGATTGATGACCGCGACGTTCTGGATCTTCCGCAGGTTCTCGCCGGCGCGGGTCGACAAATGGTTCCGCCGCATGCAGCTCGCGTCGGCGGCGCTCTTCAGCCTCAGTCACGGCACGAACGACGCGCAGAAGACGATGGGCATCATCGCCGGCGTCCTCTTCACGGCGAAGATGATCCCGACGTTCTCGATCCCGATGTGGGTCATCCTTTCGGCGCACGCGGCGATCGCGCTCGGCACGCTGTTCGGCGGCTGGCGGATCATCCACACGATGGGATCGAAGATCACGAAGCTGCAGCCGGTCGGCGGATTCGCGGCCGAGACAGGCGCGGCGATCGCGATCTTCACCGCGACGCACTTCGGCATCCCGGTGTCGACGACGCATGCCATCACCGGATCGATCGTCGGCGTCGGCGCGACGCGGCGGCTGTCGGCCGTGCGATGGGGCATCGCGAGTCAGATCGTCTGGGCGTGGGTGCTGACCATCCCCGCCGCGGCCGGAATCGGCGCCTGCGCCTTCTGGGCGGCGCGGCTGTTCGGGGCAGAATAATTACGATACACTCCCCGTTTTCTACGGCCTAAGCACCAACCGTATCGAGGTTAAATTCATGAAAACAGAGATCCATCCGAACTACCAGCAGGCCCCGGTTCACTGCGCCTGCGGCGAAGTCTTCACCACCGGCTCGACCAAGAAAGAGCTGCGCGTCGAGATCTGCTCGAAGTGCCATCCGTTCTTCACCGGCAAGCAGAAGCTGGTCGACTCGGCCGGCCGCATCGACCGCTTCCAGAAGAAGTACGCGAAAAAGGTCGCAAAGTAATGTCCCTCCGGAAGGCATGGGCCGGAACCGCCAGGCTGTTCGCCGGCACCCTTGGTGCGATCACGAACGGTCTGACTTCCTCCATGCCGGCGCCTGCCCTGAGCATGGCCGAAGGGGCCGCTACCGCGGACCGCAATGTGGACATGCTGATCGGCGGGCAGGCCGTGATCGAGGGCGTGATGATGCGCTCGCTCAGCGGCTACTCGGTCGCCGTCCGGCAGCCGGACGGCGGCGTCTCGATCAAGAAGGACAAGCTCGTCTCGATCGGGAAGAAGTATCCCTTCCTCAAGTTCCCGGTGCTCCGCGGCTCCGTCGTTCTGATCCAGTCGCTGATCCTCGGCATGCGCGCGCTGAACTACTCGGCGAGCGTGGTGAGCGAAGGTGAAGAGGGCGAGCCGGAGATGTCGAACGCCGCGATCGCCGGCACGATGGCCATGGCTCTCGTGCTCGCCGTCGGCGTCTTCATCCTTGCGCCGCTCGGCCTGACGAACCTCATCCGCAACTACCTGCTGCCGGGGATGGGGAACATCACGTACAACATCGTCGACGGCGTGATCCGCGCGCTCTTCTTCTTCATCTACATCCTCTCGATCTCGTTCATGAACGAGATCCGGCGGGTGTTCCAGTACCACGGCGCCGAGCACAAGACGGTCTACACGTTCGAGGCGAACGAAGAGCTGACGGTCGAGAACGCCCGCACGAAGTCGACGCTCCATCCGCGCTGCGGCACGAGCTTCCTCATGTTCGTGATGGCCATCTCGATCCTGGTCTTCTCGCTCGTGCCGTCGACCGCGCCGTTCCTGCTGAAGGTCGCCGCGCGCGTCGTCCTGCTGCCGCTCATCGCCGGCCTGGCGTACGAGGTCATCCGCTTCTCCGCGCGTCATCTCGCCAATCCGGTCTGCCGCGCCCTCACGCGCCCCGGCATGTGGCTGCAGAAGATCACCACGCAGGAACCGGACGACCAGCAGCTGGAGATCGCGATCGTGGCGCTGAAAGAAGCGCTCATGTACGACGTGATCGAGCCCGCGCAAGCGGCCGTCGCCTAGCTACGCACATCCCGTGTTCTCCTGAAGCCGCCGAGACGGTGAAGGATCCCGCATATGTACGAAAAGTTAGCCGAAATCGAAAGACGCTACGACGAGCTGCAGCACCGCCTCGGTGAGCCCGATGTCGTGACCGATGTCGCCGCCTACCGCGACACGATGAAGGCGATCTCCGAGATCCAGGAGGTCGTCGCGAAGTATCGCGAGCTGAAGGACGTGCGGAAGCGCGTCGCCGATGCGCGCGAGATGCTGAAGAACGACGACGACATGAAGGAGCTCGCGGAGATGGAGCTCACCGAGCTGGAGCCGAAAGAGGCGCCGCTCGAGCATGAGATCCAGGTTCTGCTGCAGCCGCGCGATCCGAACGACGAGAAGAACGTCTTCGTCGAGATCCGCGCAGGCACGGGCGGCGACGAGGCCTCGCTGTTCGCCGCCGAGGTCATGCGCATGTACATCCGCTACGCCGAGATGAAGCGGTGGAAGGTCGACATCACCGACGCGAACTATTCGTCGGTGAACGGCATCAAGGACGCCACGCTGCAGATCGAAGGCGGCAAGGTCTACTCGCGGCTGAAGTTCGAGTCGGGCGTGCATCGTGTGCAGCGCGTGCCGCAGACCGAGACGCAGGGACGCATCCACACCTCCGCGATCACCGTCGCCGTGCTTCCGGAAGCGGAAGACATCGACATCCAGGTCAACGAGAAGGACCTCCGCATCGATACGTTCTGCTCGTCCGGCCCGGGCGGCCAGTCGGTCAACACAACCTATTCCGCGGTCCGCATGACGCATCTCCCGACCGGCGTCGTCGTGTCGTGTCAGGACGAGAAGTCGCAGATCAAGAACCGCGCGAAGGCGCTGCGAGTCCTGAAGGCGCGTCTCTACGACATCGAGCGCCTCAAGCGTGAGGCCGAGCTCTCAGCGACGCGCAAAGGGCTGATCGGCAGCGGCGACCGTTCCGAGAAGATCCGCACGTACAACTTCCCGCAGGACCGCGTCACCGATCACCGCATCGGTCTGACCGTCCACAATCTCCCCGACATCATGAACGGCTACCTCGACGTGGTGATCGATCCGCTGATCAACCACTTCCAGGCGGAGAAACTGCGGGAAGCCGTCGAATCCCGTTAAACTCCGCGGTCCATGAAGAACCGCATCGACGCCATCCTCAAGCGTTCCCAGGCCGAATACCTCGAGACCCTCACTCCCGACCGTGACGCGCTCCTCGTGCGCATGGAGGAGTTCGCGCAGGAGAACGACCATCCGATCGCCGACGCGGAAGTCGCGCAGCTGATCCGCGTGCTGTTGCGGGCGCGGAGGCCGAAGCACGTGCTCGAAGTGGGGACGAACATCGGCTACTCGGTGATCGTGATGGGACGCGAGCTCGACGCCGGCGCGACGCTGGAGACGATCGAGATCGAGCGCGGGACGCTGGCCCGGGCGAAGAGCTTCGTCGCCGACGCGGAGCTGCGGTGCAAGGTCGTGTTCCACGAAGGCGCGGCGCTCGCCGTGATCCCGAAGCTGCAGGGGCCGTTCGACTTCGTCTTCATCGACTGCGTGAAGACCGAGTACGGCGACTATCTCGACGCGCTGCTTCCGAAGCTCGAGAGCGGAGCGGTGATCGTCTGCGACAACCTGCTCTGGAAGGGGCGGGTGGCGGAGGGAGTGCACGACGCCGCGACCGATGCGCTGCGCGACTTCAACAAGCGCATCGTCACCGATCCGCGGCTCGTGACGTCGATCCTGCCGCTCGGTGACGGCACAGGCATCTCCATCGTCCAGTAGAGATGAAAAAGGGCGGCCGAAGCCGCCCTTTTTGAGTGAAGCATGTCGATGTGAATTACTTCGAGGCCTTCGCCGCCGCCGGAGCAGCAGCGCCGCCCTTGATCGTGCCGCGGACCGGAACGGTGACGATCGGATTCACCTTGTCGCTGGTGAAGATCTTGACCGTGCCGTCGAGGTCGCCCGGCTTCGCGTCCTTGGCGATCTGCAGCGTCACTTCGTAGTCGCCCTTGTTCGCGCCCGGCTTGACGGCGGTCGTGACGAACGGGGTGGAGGACTCGGCCTTGGTGACGGTGAACGAATCCGGCATCTTGAGGTTGTTCGAGTGGAGCATGACGGCGCGGGTCGCGCCCGTGTCGGAGGGGGCGACTTCACCGAAGTTCACGCCGTTCGACGGCTCGACGCGGTAGGTCGGGCGGACGACGCCCGAGACGCTGACCATGTACTCGGCCTGGTGCTTGGAGCTCGTGGTGATCTTGACCTTCTCCGCGATCGGGCCGATCTTCGCATCCGGGCCGCCGACGGAGATGTTGAACTTGTACTGTGCCTGGTCCTTCTTGCCGACTCCCGGCGCCATTTGCGAGGCGTCTTCGACCTTCTTGTAGTCGACCTTGATCCAGTCGACCGGCGACTCGACCTTCTCGATCGTGAACGGCTCATCCTCTTCCGAGTAGAGCGTCACGCCTTGGGAGTCGGTCTCGCCCTGCAGGAGGTTGAAACGGACGAAGCCGGCGGGATACGCCTCGACGTACGGCTTGACGATCGCGTGGATCGTGAGCTGTGCGGTCGGGACCGACGGATCGTTGGTCTCGAGGGTGATGGTCTTGGCGATCGGACCGGCGAACGCGGTCGTATCGACGTGCGCCGTGACCTTGCCGGTCTGACCCGGCTTCACCACCTTGTCGAAGTCGGCGACGGTGCAACCGCAGCCCGGCTTCGCGGAGATGATGTTGAGATCGGCATCGCCCGTGTTCTTGACCAGGAAGGCCCAGTCGAGCTTGTCGCCCTTGGGAACCGTTCCGTAGTCCTTGACCGGCTCGATGATGGTGAGGCGAGGGGCCTTCTCGGCCGCCTTCTCCGCCTTCGCTTCTCCCTTGGCTTCAGGCTTTGCTGGCGCCTGAGCGAAGGCCAGCGAGCCCGTCACCAGGAAGGCCAGCGTTGCTGCAAAAAGTCCTTTTGACATGCGCTGAATCCTCCTGTTGGATACGTGGTTTTGTTCCGATGTGCGCGGATTCGAACATAGCCGTTTCTGAGGCCATTCCCCGGGCACACCAGCTTTTAATTCTACAATTCGGACGGCCTGAAGCATGGTTCTTGCTCGGCCGTTCAATCGATGCCACACATCACTTCCGTTGAGCACGTCAAACGCGTCTACCTGATCGGGATCGGGGGGACCGCCATGGCCTCGCTCGCCGGGATGCTGCAGCAGCGAGGTTACGAGGTCGCCGGTTCCGACGAGCACGTCTATCCGCCGATGTCGACCTACCTCGAACGACTCAGGATCTCGGTGCTCGAAGGGTATACGCGCGACCACCTCGAGGCGTTTCGCCCCGATCTCGTGGTGATCGGGAACGTCGCGGCGAGAACCAACGCCGAGGCAGCCGCCACACTGGAGATGGATCTTCCGTATATCTCGATGCCGGAGGCGATCTACCAGCTCTTCATCCGCGGCAAGCACTCGATCGTCATCACCGGCACGCACGGGAAGACCACGACGACGTCGCTGATGGCCTGGCTTCTCGAATCGGCGGGACGCGATCCGAGCATGGTCGTCGGCGGGATCCCGGTGAATTTCAACGCGAACTTCAAGCTCGGCGACGGCGCGCATTTCGTCATCGAGGGGGACGAGTACAACACCTCGTTCTTCGACAAAGGGCCGAAGTTCCTCCACTACCACGCGAACACGCTGCTGGTGAACAACATCGAGTTCGATCACGCCGACATCTACGAAAACCTCGAGGCGATCATCTCCGCGTTCCGCAAGGCGATCGAACAGGTGGCGCCGGACGACACCATCGTCGCGAACGGAGACGATCCGCACGTTGCACCGTTGCGCGAGTCGGCGCGTGGACGCTGGCTCACCTTCGGATGGGATCGTGCGCGCGACGTCCATGCGTCGGATGTCGAGCTGGCCTCCGAAGGGACCAAGTTCACCGCCTGGTGGGAAGGGCGCGAATGGTCGCGCTTCCGGACGCCGCTGTCGGGGAATCACAACGTGCTCAACGCGCTCGCCGATGCGGCCATCGCGCGGCTCGCCGGTCTCCATACGGAGGAGATTCAGCAGGGGCTGGATTCGTTCCGTGGCATCAAGCGGCGGATGGAAGTGCGCGGCGTGGAGCGCGGCGTCACGGTGATCGACGACTTCGCGCATCACCCCACGGCGATCGCCACGACACTCGACGGCGCGCACAAGAGCTATCCCGGCCGGCGCATCTGGGCGTTGTTCGAGCCGCGGTCGATCTCGTCGAGCCGCAAGGAGTTCGAGGACGGTTACAGCGAAGCATTCCGCGGCGCCGATCGCGTGATCGTCGGGCCGATCTTTCATCGCGAGCGGTACGAAACGCGATACGGGCTCGAGCACATGATGTCGGTGCCGGCGATCGTCGAGCAGCTGGGGCGCGACGGCATTCCGGCCGAACAGATAGACAGCTTCGACGCGATCGCGCAACGCGTCGCGGACGAGGCGAAGGATGGCGACGTCATCCTCGTGATGTCATCGGGCGCGTTCGGCGGCGTGCACGAGAAGATTCTCCAGAGGCTGCGCGCGGAATAGCGTCGCGGACGCGTCCGTTCCGCTGCGAACCATGCCTGAAAACAAAGCACACGAAGTTCTGCGCAAGCACAACATCCGCCTCGAGGACGTGCAGCAGCGCAAGACGACGCTCCATCACCTCCGCCACATCGTCCACGCCGAGCAGCTCCCGTTCGACGTGTTCAAAGCGCTCGTCAAGCTGCGCCACTAAGGGGGCAGGCACGAGTGCCTGCCCTACACTACAATGTGCGGCCCATGCCGTTTCGAGACGACGCCACCGCGCTGATCGATCAGAAGAAATTCGACGACGTCGAGGCGCTCTGGATGGAGCAGCTCGATCGCGATCCGAGCGATGTCGACGCCTTCATCACCGCCGCAAAAGCGCTGCGCAAGGCCGAGCAGCGGACCCAATCCGACACCCTCCTCGGCCTCCTCGCTGACGCGCTCAAAGAGAAAGGCCTCTGGTCCCAGCGCCTGCAGGTGCTGAAAGAGGTCGGCCGCCTTTCCAAACATCCCGCCACCCTACGGCCGCAGATCGAAGAGGCGCTTCGCAAGAGCGTCGGCTCGCATCGCAGCTTCCCCCGCCTGTTCCAGTTCGCCGGCTTTGCTGATCCGCAGAGCAACCCGATCGAGCGCGCGGAGAAAATCGAGAACTGGTTGAACTACGACGAAGGTGAATGCTTCTACATGGCCGGACGCGGCGCGGGCTGCGTCACCGAATTGAATCCGGAGCTCGGCATCTGCCGCCTCGACTTCGAGAAGGAAAAACGCGTCTCCGTTCCCCTCGGCGCGGCGGCGAAGTACCTCACGCCACTGCCTGAAGGTCACGTACTGCGCGGCAAGTTCACCGACGCCGCGAAGATCAAGGCCGAAGCGACCGGCAAGCCCGCTGACTTCTTCGCCAAGATCCTCCAGAGCTTCGGACGTCCGATGACGATGCCCGAAGTGCGCGATGCGGTCATCGGCATCGTCCCCGAGGAGAAGTGGGCCTCGTGGTGGACCGCGGCGCGCAAGAACCCGCAGATCGTGGTCAGCGGCACCGGCGCGAAAGCGACGTATTCGTGGAACGCATCCGCCGGCGACGCCGAGTCGATGATCCGCCGCGACTTCGATCGCGCCGACATCAAGACGAAGCTCGATCTCGCGCGGAAGCACAGCGCGCGCAACAAGGATCTCGCCGACTATTTCTCCTCGACGCTCGCCGCCGATGCCGCGCGAGTCGCGCGCACCGACGCGGCGACCGCGTGGCAGATCCTCACCACGCTCGAGTCGCTCCCCGGCGCCTACACGCCGTCCATCGAACCGACGTCGCTCCTCTCCGGTCCGATGGCATCGCGCACGGTGGCCGCGATCGGCGACAAGGCACTGCGCGAGCGCGCGATTCAGGTCGTGCGCGAGTCGCATCCCGATTGGCCGAAGGTATTCAGCGAGTTGTTCTTCCTCGACGACGAGCCGCGGCTTCTCTCGGTCATTGCGTCGACGCTGGAGAAGGAAGGGCAGACCGACATCCGCGATCGCCTCTTCGACGAGACGCTGCGCTATCCCCGCCGCCATCCGCGCGCCTTCTACTGGTACGCCAAGCAGCTCAACGACGACGAGGCGTTGTCGGAGAAGGCGAACTACGCGCTGCTGTTCCAGATCCTCGACGCCGTGTCGTCCGATGAATTCTCCCCGGTGCGCGCGCGGCTGAAGGACATGTTCGACAAGGGCGGCCTCGCGCTGCGTATCGTCATGGGCGTCGAGAACGAAGAGCAGGCGCGCAAGCTCGCCGAAGTGCTCGATCGCTACGGTGTGATCGAGGAGTACCGCCGCGAGAACATCAAGAACGCGCTGAACATGAAGTACGCGAACCTGCGCGAGCCGCAGGCCGAGCCGATCTACGCGACCGCCGACATGCTGGAGAAAAAGCGCGCCGAGCTGACACATCTGAAATCGGTCGAGATCCCCGCGAACTCGAAGGCGCTGCAGGCCGCGCGCGAGATGGGCGATCTCCGCGAGAACTTCGAGTACAAGGCGGCGCGTGCGCGTGCCGAGTATCTGTCGGCGCGCGTGGGCGAGCTGGCGGGCGAGATCTCACGAGTCCGGGTGCTCGATCCGGCGGCGGTCGACACGACGGTCGTGCATGTGGGGACGAAGGTCGAGCTGTCGAACGGTGACGTTCGCCGCGAGGTGACGATCCTCGGACCGTGGGAGTCGGCGCCGGAGCACGGCATCTACTCGAATCAATCCGAAGTGGCCAACAAGCTCATCGGGCATGCCGCCGGCGACATCGTCTCGTTCATGGGTAACGATTACCAGATCGAGTCGATCCGCCGCTGGACCGATTGATCACCATTCCCTGTGACAGCGGCCACTCCGCGCGACGAGACGTAGCGTAAAATGGCCGCCAACTTCATCGTTGGGGGTCCCGGTTTTATGACCTATGTGATCGCTGAGCCCTGCATCAACACCAAAGACACGGCCTGTGTCGATGTCTGTCCGGTCGACTGCATCCATCCCCGCAAGGATGAGGACGGCTTCGCCGAAGCGGAGATGCTCTACATCGATCCGGAAGTCTGCATCGACTGCGGCGCGTGCGAGCCGGCATGCCCGGTGCAGGCCATCTTCCCGCAGGATCTGGTGCCCGCACAGTGGGCGCAGTACACGGCGATCAACGCCGACTGGTACAAAGCGAAAGCTTGAGTTTTGTGACGCAGCTCACTACTATTCGTTCCGCAAGGACGTAATCTAAGCATCAAGCAATTGATTCGCGCCGTTTGACGGCAACACAGGGGCGTAACGCCCCTTTTTTATTCGGCGCGATTTTCTTTGAGATACTGACCGAGACCCTTCAGCTACGTGCCCACCTCGGACCCAACCCCACGGTAAAGCGGGCGAATGGGCGTGCTTCCGTGGGACCAATTGCTGAAGCTACCTCTCTCTCTCTGCAACGCGGGCCGGAGGGTCTCAGTGAGTATCTCGAAGATATGATGCGCCCCCATGAAACTCTCATTCATCGGGCTGGGCGCCATGGGCTATCCGATGGCCCGTCACCTCTCCAGAGAACATCAGGTCGTGGTGTGGAATCGCACCGTCGCGAAGGCGGAGCGCCACGCCCACGAGCACGGCACGACCCAGGCGCACGACCTCGCCGAGTGCGCTGACGCCGAGGCGATCATCACCATGCTGCCGACGAGCAAAGAGGTCGACGAGATCGTCGATCGGCTTCTGCCGTCGCTGAAGGAAGGGACGCTCTGGATCGATGCCACGAGCGGCGATCCGAACGTCAGCCGGGAGACAGCGAAACGGCTGCAGCCGCGCGGCGTTCATTTCGTCGATGCGCCGGTCACCGGCGCGGTCGTCGGCGCTGAAAACGCCACGCTCACGATCATGATCGGCGCCGAAGCGAGCGACTTCGAGCGGGCGAAGGAGATCCTCCGCCTCTGCGGCAAGACGATCATTCACGTCGGTGAGATCGGCGCCGGACACGCGATCAAAGTGCTGACCAACACGATCATGGGCGCAACCGTCTGGATCACCGCGGAGTGCCTGCTGATCGCCAAGCGATTCGGCATCGACATGAAGACCGCGCTCGAAGTGACCAATGCCGGAAGCGGCCGCTCGAATGCCTCGGAGAACCTCCTGCCGATGCGTCTGCGCGATCACAAATGGCCGCTCGTCTTCAAGCTGCTGCACCACGACAAGGACATCCGCATCGCGGCGCAGCTGGCTCATCAGCAACACGCCTCCACACCGATGCTGGCACTGACCCAGCATCTTTTCTCCGGTGCCCTCAACGAGCTGGGCGATGACGCCGACTACATCGAGGTCGCGAAGATCGTCGCCAGAATGAACAACAGCTCGTGGGAGTGAAAAAGGAGATGACGCATGAAGTGGATTGGTGCGACCGCCCTCGCGGCGGTGCTGATGTTTTCCTGCAGCAAGACTGAAACGACAACCAGCGAGACGAGCGCCACGACGTCGGAAGTGACGACTACCGCGGCGAACGATACGTCGTCGACCATCGTCCCGGCGGACACGATGGGGACGGTTTCGTCGACCGACACGGGGACCACCGGAACCACGTCGACCACCGACACGTCGTCAACGGGACCGATCGGCTCAACCGGAGCGACCGGCCCGACTGGGATGACCGGCTCGACCGGCAGCACGTCGACGACGCACTGACGTAACGCTCGCGGGGCCGAGCGAGTCGTGTTTGTTGGACCTGACCTGAAGAAGGCCAGGCCAACAAACGCGCCGGCACGTTGCCGGCGGGATGACAACTCATCTGTTTCGTGTTACATCGCCCGCTCGCTCATGCCCGATCCGCAATTCATCCGCAATTTCTCGATCATCGCGCACATCGACCACGGCAAGACCACCTTGTCCGACCGGTTGCTGCAGATGACCGGCGCCGTCGAGCAGCGCGAGATGCACGAGCAGATGCTCGACGACATGGATCTCGAGCGCGAGCGCGGCATCACCATCAAAGCGCGGGCCGTCACCCTCCAGTACCGCGCGAAAGACGGCAACGCCTACATCTTCAACCTCATCGACACGCCGGGCCACGTCGACTTCTCGTACGAGGTCTCGCGCTCGCTCGCCGCGTGCGAGGGAGCGATCCTCGTCGTCGACGCCACGCAGGGCGTCGAGGCGCAGACGCTGGCGAACTCATATCTCGCCATCAACAACAATCTCGACATCCTCACCGTCATCAACAAGGTCGACCTGCCGTCGGCGGAGCCGGAGCGCGTTCGCGAGCAGATCGAGAACGTGATCGGGCTCGATGCGCATGACGCCATCCTCGCCTCGGCGAAGGCGGGCATCGGCGTGGCCGAGATCCTGGAGCGGATCGTCAGCGACATCCCACCGCCGAAAGGCGATCCGGACGCGCCGCTGCGCGCGCTGCTGTTCGACTCCTGGTACGACTCCTACCGCGGCGTCATGTGTCTGGTGAAGATCGTCGACGGCCAGATGCGGCGCGGCATGAAGGTCAAGTTCATGTCGACCGGCCGCGAGTACGAGATCACGGAGATGGGGAACTTCACGCCGAAGCCGGTGGCGGTCGACTCCATCAGCGTCGGCGAAGTCGGTTTCTTCTCCGCGAACATCAAGGACATCGTGCTGGCGAAGATCGGCGACACGGTGACCGGCGCGAAAGACTCGCCGGTCGCGCTGCCTGGATTCCAGGAAGTGAAGCCGATGGTATTCGCCGGGATGTTCCCGATCATCACCGAGGAGTACGAGAACCTGCGCGATGCCGTGCAGAAGCTGAAGCTGAACGATGCGTCGTTCTCGTTCGAGCCGGAGAACTCGGCCGCGCTCGGCTTCGGATTCCGCTGTGGGTTCCTCGGGCTCCTGCATATGGAGATCATTCAGGAGCGCCTCGAGCGCGAGTTCAATCTCGAGCTCCTGACCACGGCACCCGGCGCGCGCTATCGCGTCCTGACCACGGACGGCGAATGGTCGGAGATCGAGAACCCGCAGAAGATGCCCGATCCGGCGCGCATCTCGAAGATCGAAGAGCCGTTCTTCGAAGTGACCATTCTGACCACGGACGAATACGTCGGGCCGATTCTCGCCCTGGCCATCGATCGCCGCGGCCAGCAGAAGAAGATGGAGTACGTCGCCTCCAACCGCGTGATGATCGTCTACGAGATGCCGCTGAACGAGGTCATTCTCGACTTCTTCGACAAGCTCAAGTCGATCTCGCGCGGCTATGCATCGCTCGACTACCAGTTCATCGGGTATCGCGAAAGCGACCTCGTGAAGATGGACGTGCTCGTCAACGGCGAGCCGCTCGATGCGCTCTCGCTCATCGTGCACAAGGACAAGGCCTACGGGCGCGGCAAGCTGCTGGTGGAGAAGATGCGCGAGTTCATCCCGCGCCAGATGTACGAGGTCGCGCTGCAGGCGGCGGTCGGCAATCGCGTCATTGCACGCGAGACCGTGAAGGCGCTACGCAAGGACGTTCTCGCCAAGTGCTACGGCGGCGACATCTCGCGCAAGCGCAAGCTCCTCGAGAAGCAGAAGGAAGGGAAGAAGCGGATGAAGCGGGTGGGGAAAGTGGAGATCCCGCAGGAAGCGTTTCTGGCCGTCCTCAAGATCGATTGATCAATTGACTGGCACGCTTCTCGCCGTAGCGGATTCGGCGTGAGGGATGCCATGAAATCGAAATTCTTCCTCCTGCTCGCCGCGACAACCTTCTCCTACGCGACCGACGCATTCGCAGCGCGCGTCGACATGACCGATCCGAAGCGCGCCCTCGCCCTCGACGACGACATCCGCATCGACGCGCAGCTCGCGGACGACACGATCGGCTCCGGATCGTCGGTCAACGTCACGTTCCAGGTGCAGAACAACACGCGTCACTCCGTGGCGCTGGCGACGAAGGTCTGCGACAGCAGCTACGACCCGGAATCGCAGACGGTGACGATCTCGATCGGCGCTGAGATCCCGGCCGGTATGACGATGCCTCATCTCTCAGTGATCAAATCGGGAGAGACGCGGACGTTCACCGCAATCGCTCCGGTGCAGGTCGTGCTGCCCGCCGTTCGCTCGCCGTTCATCGCCTACCCGCGCTACGTCCAGGTGAAGGTGAGTGTGTTGCGCGACATCGAGCCGTTCGCCGATCTCATCGCGCAACAGCGCGACGCCGCTCAGCCTCGCCTTCCGGACACGCTGTTCGAGACGTGGATCCAGAGCAACGACGCGATCTTCCTGAACGCGATCCCGGTCCATTGGAAGAACGGACGTTCGCCTGCCGAGCAGAACGGCGCCGACGTCGCGAGACCCGTACGTTTCACCGGTGGAACGTTTTAGCAACAGCGGCAGCCGAAACCGCACAACGGGCGTACTCTGAGCGTGCTCTGAACCGTTGTACGGAGGACTACCGTGAAGATCTGCAGAATCGCAGCTGCAGCCGCTGTCGCAATCGTCGCCGTCGCATGTGCCTCGTCGAGCAAACCCGCGCAGCCTGCCGCGTCGCCTGGTGCCGCAATCGCCGTTGATCCCGCGCCGCCGGCGAATCTCGCCGAGGAGCGAAGCATCATCGGATCGGAGAACGGCGTGCGCGTCGAAGCGCGTGTGCGGGGCGAAACGTTCAAGGAAGCGTCGAACATCAACGTCAGCTACGACGTCATCAACGACCGCTCGACGCCGGTCGCCATCGCCGACATCGCGGCGATCTCCTCGTACGATCCGGAGATGCGTACCGTGACGCTGGAGATCGGCTCGGAAGTGCCCGGCCAGCAGTTGCTGCCGCGGCTCGTCGTGATCCCGGCGGGCGGCCGCAAGAGCTTTTCAGCCGCCGCGCACATGGGTGTGGTGCATCCGACCGATGCGGCGTTCTCGCGTCCACCGAATGCCCTTCGCGTGAAGGTCAACTTCCTCGGCGACACCAGGCCGTTCGAGAAGCTGATCGAAATGCAGGAGAAGGCGCTTCGCGACCCGCAGCTGGCGAATGAGCTCTTCCCGCAATGGGTGGAGCGCAACGAGATCGTGATCACGAACACGCTGCCGATGCACTGGACTGCCGGACGAGACGGACAGCCGGGCGCTGAATGGGCTCCGCCGCGGCCGGGCAGCCGGCGGCACTAGGGATTGGCGCTGATGTGGGGACAGGCGGTGCCGCCTGTCCCTCGAACCTTGCGTTAGAAGCTGCTGACCGCTTCCTGCTCGTTCTCGTGGACTTCAAAAACCGTGATGAGTTGCGTGACGTGCAGCAACTCGTTCAGCTTCGCCGGAAGGTGAAGGAGCTTCAGCTTTCCGCCGCGATTGGTCACGGTCGTGTACGAGCCGACGAGCTCACCGATGCCCGACGAGTCGATCGTCGTCACCGCGCTCATGTCGAGCAGGATCTTGTTCTTTCCGTTGTTCACCGCATTGGTGATCACTTCGCGGAGCTGCGAGTCACCGGAGCCGATCGTGATCTTCCCCTGCAGGCTGATGATTTCGACTCCTTCGACGGTGCGAGACGTGGCTTTCATTCGTTCTCCTTCCGCCGGTGCGCGTGACCGGCGATGACTTTCATCCGTTGCTGCTGGCGATGCCGCTTCCTTTGGCCAGGTTCTTCGTCATGACGAGCGAAGTCCCGCCTCCGGGTTGAAAAGAGTAATGGACCTCATCCATGAAGGTCCGCATGTAAAAAATCCCGCGACCGCTCGTCTTCATCAGGTTCTGAGGATTGAGCGGATCGCTGACCTGCGTCGGGTCGAAGCCTTCACCTTCATCGGCGATGGTGATCGAGAGCTCCGGTCCGTTCAGATCGAATCGGGCGTGCACCTTTTTGTGTACGTCCAGTTTGTTGCCGTGTTTGATGGCGTTGGCCACGGCCTCCCGGACGGCCATGCCGATCCAGTGAGAGCCGTCTTCGTCGACGCCTGCGTTTTCACAGAGATGTTCGGCGATCACCTGCACGAGCTCGATATTCTCGAACCTGCTGCTGATGGTGATCTCGATGCGCTCGCTGTCGCCTCTCTCCATCGGTGGAAACCGTGCGCGCATTCTAAGGGAACGGCGAAGGCGAGTGAAGTGTTGATAGACCGCATGTTCCGGCACTTTCGCCTTCTTCTCCTCCTGCTTGTTTTCTGGTCTGTCACCGCGGCCGCCGAATCCCCGCTCGCCGCGGAGATGGCTGCCGTGGAAAAGATCCGCGGTCTGAAGTTCAGGCACACGGTCGCCGTGAAGACGATCGCCCGCAGCGAGATCCCGGAACGCGTCCGCGCCGAGATGCGCCGCCAGATGCCGTATCCGGTCGACGACTACATCGCGGTGCTCCGCGCATTGCAGCTCGTCGACGGCAAGTCTTCGGATCTCACAGACAAGCTGCTCGATCTCTACGAATCGCAGGTGCTCGCCTACTACGATCCGACGAAGCACGTCTATTTCGACGTCCGCGAGCTCCCCGACGCGGTGAAGGACGCGGTCAGTCCCGAGCTGCTGAAGAAGTCCGTCGCCATTCACGAGCTGACTCACGCGCTGCAGGATCAGTACTTCGCCATCGGGACGAAAGACGACGGGCTGCGCGACGACTGGGACGGACAGCTCGCCTATCACTCGGTCATCGAAGGGGAAGCATCGCTGGTGATGATCGGCTGGATGCTGGGCGAAGCGGGGCAGTCGCTCGACTCGGTCGTGAACAACGACATGCTCGTGAATGCGATGACCGAAGGAGCGGCCGCGGAGAAGACGATCGATCCCGGCGCGCCGCGCTACTTCGTCGAGTCGCTGAAGTTCCCCTACCTCGACGGATTGAAATTCGTGATCGCTGCGTACAAGCGCGGCGGATGGAAGGAGCTCGATCGGATCGACGCGAATCCTCCGCGCACGACGCGCGAGATTCTCCATCCCGAGGAGTACTTCGCGCGGACGTTCACACCGCGGGCGTTCAACGGGGACGAGCCGGCCGACACGCTCACGGTCGAGCACCTCGGCTCGTTCCACTGGAACTTCCTCGTCGGTGCCGACCACGCCCGCGGCTG
>Ga0193696_1000038_pt1 | contig 61031 bp, 59 predicted proteins | sample L3m1metaG_FD_145074 | JGI IMG/M metagenome (GOLD analysis project Ga0193696, IMG submission 145074) | Soil microbial communities from a riparian zone of the East river system, Colorado, United States - L3m1 | ecosystem: Environmental > Terrestrial > Soil > Riparian zone | place: USA: East River... | reverse complement strand
GAAGTGCTGCGCTGCCTCCAGGTAGCGCAGCGCTTCGGGCGCTTCGTCGAACGGAAACACGCGGTCGATCACCGGCCGCAGCCGATGCAGCGCGATCGCGCGATTCATCTCCTCGAACATCGCCACAGACCCGACGTAAATCCCCTGCAGCCGGATGTTCGGCAGGATCGAGCTGATGTTCAGCGGCTCGACGGTCCCGTTGATCACGCCGATGACGCTCACCTGTCCGCCCGCGCGAACGGACGCGATCGACTTCGCCAGCGTCCCGGCGCCGCCGAGCTCGAGGACGTTGTCGGCTCCGCGCCCGTTCGTGAGGCGCAGCACTTCCTGCTCCCATTCCGGCGTCGTGCGGTAGTTGATCGTCTCGTCGGCGCCGAGCTCTCTCGCCCGCGCCAGCTTCTCGTCGCTGCTCGACGTGATGATCACGCGCGCGCCGTGCAGCTTCGCGAACTGCAGCGCGAAGACCGCTACGCCGCCGGTGCCGAGGATCAGGATCGTGTCGCCCGGCTTCGTTCCGGAGAGCGCGTGCCACGCCGTCACCGCGGCGCATGGAAGCGTCGCTCCCTCTTCGTAGCTGAGGTGATCGGGGATGCGGACGAGCGTGCGTTGATCGAACACGCGCGCAGTTGCGAACACGCCCGGCACGGCGCCACCGAGGGAGGTCTTACCGTACTCACGCTGGTAGCCGCCGTCGATCCAGCCGAGGAAGAAATTCGCGGCGACGCGATCCCCGGCTTTGAAGCGCGTGACCCCTTCGCCGACCGCGACGACTTCACCGGCGGCGTCGGAGGCGAGGATCACGTCGTCGGCAAAATGCGTGTACTTGCCGCCGGCGATCAGCAGGTCGCGGTAGTTGAGGGAGACGGCTTTGATGCCGACGAGGACGTCGCCAAACCCGAGGTCGGGCAGAGGGACGGTGTCGAAGGTGAGATTGCGTCGAACGGCGGTTGCTGTCTTCATGGTCGATATGAATAGCGCCGTTACTATCGTTTGGGAAGTAGGCACTTTGTCGTACCATAGGAACCTGGAGGTGCGTTGTGAAGCGTAAGGTGAGTGAGATTCCTCAGACCACGCAGCGCATGGCCGAGCAGGCCCTGAGCTGCATCCATTCCATCGACGTCTTCGATCGCACCTGCGCCTCGCACCAGGCGGTGGGACGCCTGGCTGACAAGTGGACGCTCCTCCTCTTCTACGCCCTGGCCCAGGGGACGAAGCGCTACAGCGAGCTGCAGCGGCAGATCGTCGGCATCTCGCCGAAGATGCTCACGCAGACGCTTCGCTCGCTCGAGGAGAACGGCTATGTCGAGCGCGAGATCTTCCCCGAGGTGCCACCGCGCGTGGAGTACTCGCTGACCGAGCTCGGAGTGAGCTTCGTGCAGCCGGTGGCGGTGCTCTACCAGTGGGCGCAGGAGCACAAGGACGAATTGATCCGCATCCGCAGCCGCGTCGCGCGGCGGGCCTTGTCGCAATGAGCGCTGCGATGAAGACCCCGAAAGCGGTCATCTTCGACTGGGATGGCACGCTGGTCGACACGGCGGAGGCGAGCTTCCGCTGCTACGTCCGGACGTTCGAGTCGTACTCGATGACCTTCGACCGCGAGACGTACGCGCGTACCTACTCGCCGAACTGGTACCACACGTTCCGCTGCATGGGTCTGGCCGAGGAGCATTGGGCGGAGGCGGACGAGCGGTGGCTGTCGCATTTCGCCGCGGAGAAGATCGAGTTGATCGACGGCGCCGGTGAAGTGATCGAAGCACTGACCTCGCGCGGCATCGCCGCCGGCATCGTCACCAGCGGCAGCCGCGGCCGCGTGATCCGCGAGCTGCACGAATACGGACTCGCCCCGCATTTCTCGCACTGCGTCTTCGGCAGCGACGTGGTGAACAAGAAGCCGCATCCCGAGGGACTGCTGGTCTGCCTCGACCGCCTCGGCGTCTCGCCGGACGACGCGGTGTACGTCGGCGACAGCCCCGAGGATATGTCGATGGCGCGCGCGGCGGGAGTGTTCTCCGTCGCGGTGCCGGGCGCGTATCCGAATCGCGAGGCGCTGCTGGCCGTCGGCGCCGATGTGCTGCTCGATTCGCTGCGCGATCTTCATGGCATACTCGACCCCGATGCCTGAGGTAATCCGCGCAGTCTGTCCGCACGATTGTCCCGATACCTGCTCGATGCTGGTGACCGTGGAAGACGGACGCGCGATCCGCATCGCCGGCGATCCCGATCATCCGATCACGCGCGGTTTCCTCTGCACGAAAGTGGCGAAGTATCTGGAGCGGACGTACCACGAGGGACGGCTGCTTTATCCCCAGATCCGAGTCGGCGCGAAGGGCGAAGGGAAGTTCCGCCGCGCGACGTGGGACGAGGCGCTGTCACTGATCGCGGAGAAGCTCAACGCCGTCCGGGCGGTCCACCCGCAGTCGATCCTCCCCTACTCATACGGCGGCACGCTCGGCGCGATCCAGGGCGACTCGCTGTCGATGCGTTTCTTCCATCGCATCGGCGCGTCGCTGCTGGAGCGGACGATCTGCGCCAGCGCGGGGATGACCGCCTGGAACGCGGTCTACGGCGTCCGCATGGGCACCGACACGGAGTCGATCCCCGAGGCGAAGCTGATCCTCCTCTGGGGGACGAACACGCTGACCTCGAACCCGCACCTCTGGCCGTTCATCCGCAAGGCGAAGGCGAACGGCGCGCGGACGATCTGCATCGATCCGCTGCGTACGCGCACCGCCGACGCGTGCGACGAGCACATCGCCATCCGCCCCGGTACCGATGCCGCGCTCGCGCTGGCGATGATGCACATCCTCTTCCGCGAGGGACTGTTCGATCGTCAATATCTTGACGAGATGACGATCGGCTGGGAGAAGCTGCGCGACCGCGTGCTGGCGGAGTATTCGCCCGAGCGCGTCTCCGCGATCACCCGGCTGCCGGTCGAAACGATCGAACGCCTCGGGTACCTCTACGGCACGACGCAGCCGGCGTTCATCCGCCTCAACTACGGCCTGCAGCGTCACGCCGGCGGCGGTTCGGCCGTGCGCGCGATCGCGTTGCTCCCCGCGGTGACCGGCGCGTGGAACCTCGCGGGCGGCGGCGCACAGCTGTCGACGTCGCAGACCTTCACGCTCGACAGCGCGTATCTCGAGCGCACTGATCTCATCCCGCCGGGGACGCGCACGATCAACATGACACGCATCGGCGAAGCGCTGACCGAGACGAACGATCCGCCGGTGCGTGCGATGGTCGTCTACAACTCGAACCCCGCGGCCATCGCCCCCGATCGCGAGCGCGTGCTCGAGGGATTGCGGCGCGACAATCTCTTCACCGTCGTCATCGAGCATTTCCAGACCGACACCGCCGACTACGCCGACGTGCTCCTGCCGGCGACGACGCAGCTCGAGCACGAAGACGTGCACAAGGCGTACGGGCACATCTACCTGCAGCACAACAGAGCGGCGATCGCGCCGCTCGGCGAGGCGCTGCCGAACACGGAGATCTTCCGCCGGCTCGCCGCGCGCATGGGACTCGATCATCCCGAGCTGCAGGAGAGCGACGAGTCGATGATGCGTCACGCTGTGGCCAAAGTTCCGGGCATCACCTTCGATGAGCTGCGCGAGCGCGGCTCGATCCGTCTGAACCTGCCGTCGCCGCATCTCCCCTACCGCAGCGGCGTTCGCGTTCCGACGCCGAGCGGGAAGATCGAGATCGACTCCTCGCGATTCAAAGCCGAGGGGCTCGATCCGGTGCCGTCGTACATCGCGCCGTACGAGTCGGAAGAGCGCGACCCCGAGCTCGCGCGGCGCTATCCGCTCGCGCTGATCTCGCCGCCGGCACATTCGTTCCTCAACTCGACGTTCGTCAATGTCGCGTCGCTGCGCCGTTCCGCGGGAAAGCCGACGCTGGAGATTCACGCCGACGACGCGACGCGACGCGGCATCAACGCCGGCGACGCCGTGCGCATTCACAACGACCGCGGCTTCTTCACGGCCGAGGCGGTGATCACCGATCGCGTGCGCCCGGGAGTAGTCTGCGCGCCGTCGGTGTGGTGGCCGAAGCTGGCGGCGGACAGGAAGAACGCGAATCAGACGACGTCGCAGGCGTTGACCGACATCGGTCACGGCGCAACGTTCTACGACAATCTCGTCGAGGTGAGCCCGGTTTGAACCTCTCCGTCATCATCGTCATGACCCTGGTCTGGATCGCGATCATCGTCGCGAACGAGCGCTACGGCATTCTCCGCTGCGACGACTTTCCGAACCTCGGCGCGAAGATCTTCGCGTACGTCTGGCTCGGCCTGCTCCTGGTCGGCGTCGGCAGCGCCACGGCATGGGCCGCAGTGCATCAACCGACCGCGCAGCAGCTGGCGAAGATGTCGTTCGCCGGCTTCTTCGTCCTGCACATCGTCTTCGTCGTCTTCCTGCTCGGCTGGTGGCTGGCGACGCGCATGCCGTCGTTCCGCACGTTCCTCAACATCAGGGCCAGCGGTGAAGACGCGCTCGCCGGCTTCGCCATCGGCCTCGGGGGGTGGATCGTCACAATCGTGATCGTGGTGGTCGTCGCGATCATCCTGAGTGCTGCCGGACTGATCCCGCAGAAGCTCGAGCCGCCGGCCATGATCGCCTACATGGCAAAGGTCGCGTGGTGGAAGAAAGCGTTTGTCGTTTTTTCCGCGATGACCGTCGAGGAAGCCTTCTTCCGCGGCTTCCTGCAGAAGCGGATCGGTCTCATCGCCTCGACCATTCTGTTTGCCGTCGCGCACGCCGGCTACGCGCAGCCGATGCTGCTCGTCGGCGTGACGATCATCTCGCTGATCATCGGCACGGCGTTTTACCGGACGAAGAACCTGCTGCCCGGAATCGTGGCGCACGGCGTGTTCGATGCCGTGCAGCTCTTCGTGATCATCCCGATCGCGTTCCGGATGTCGGGGTTGTCGTAACGGCTACTGCTCCGAAACCACCACGCCGTCGCCTTCGAAGCGGATCTTGAAGCCCGCGTCGTCGACGTTCTCGATCATCACGTTCTCGAGCGTCTTGTCGTCCATGACCTGCGGAATGAGGTTGCCGGTCCAGGCCACGAGCGCGTTCGAGGAGATCGACAGCGGGTACTCGCGCGTGACGCGCAGCGTGAGCGGCTCGATCGACGTGGAGATGGCGAGCGAGCCCTTGCCGAAGATCTTCACCGTGTCGATTTTGCGCTGGTAGGTCGAGTCGTAGATCGGCTCGACGCGATACGTCAGCGAGTCTTCGAGCGCGAGGAGATTGTGTCCCTCGACGTAGATGAACTCTTCGTTCAGATCGAGGAGGAAAGTCTTGCGCCCCTTTTCGTAGACGAAGATCTTTCCCTGCCCGACCGCCTTCACCAGCGTCTGCGCGGTGGTGCCGACGAGTCCTGATTCGGCGACGAACTTCAGGTTGCCTGAATAGCTGGAGACCGTGCCGCGCTTCACGTGCACGTTGCGCGCGAAGTTGATCTCCAGGAATCCGTTCTCGTGCAGCGCGAAGGTCTTCGATGCGCCTTCGATCTTGTGTCCGAGGTCGAGGCGTTTCTCTTCGTGCAGCGGCGTCTCGTCGACGGCGTCCTGCAGCTTGCGGGCGGCGGTGTGGCCGGCGCTGGCCTCAGGTGCGGGCGCCGGAGCCGGTGGGGGCGGAGGCGCGACGGGAGAGGCGGGGGGCGGCGGTGTCGCGACGGTGCCCGGCATCGTCTTGATTGCCGGGATCTTCTCCGTGATGATCCGCTGCGTGTTTTCGGTTCGGGGCAGGATCGGCTTCGGCGGTGCGGGCGGTGGTGGCGCAACCGGCTGCGGCGCGGGCGGCGGCGGGAGCTCCGCTTCGACTTCCTTCACCAGTTTGTCGGCGCCGGCGAACCGCAGATGCTCGAGCGCGGGACCGAGCTTGCGGCGCTGGCGATAGAGCAATCCGAGGTAGAGGTGCGACTTCGCATAATTCGGCCGCAGCTCGACGGCGCGCAGGAGGAAGTGCTCCGCTTCGTCGAGCTTCCCCTGCTTGAAGAGGATCAAGCCGAGGTTCGAGTGGAGGATGAAGACGTTCGGATTCTCTTTCGCCAGCCGGCGATAGATGACCTCCGCCTCGGGGAACGCATTCGTCTTGAAGTAGACCAGCCCGAGGAGATTGAGGACATCCGAATCATCGGGACGGAGGCGCTGCGCTCCTTCGAGCTCGCGCCGTGCCTCGGCATACCGGCCTTCCTGAAATGCCTCGCGGCCCCGGTTGTAGTGGAGAAGGAAAACGCCTTGATCGAACGGCGCTGCGATGACGGGATCTGGCATGCCGAGAGGGATTGTAGCGGCAGCGACGGTGTTATCGCGAGCCGAGATAGCGGAAGCCGGGAATGAGCGTGCTGGCCAGTGGAGCGCCGGCCTTGAAGCCGCCGCCGAGGACGCCCTTGCCGCGGCCGCCGGCGAACGACGTCGAGCCGCTGCCGTCGTACGGACGTCCGTAGTAGACCGTGAGCGCCCGCTTCACGTAGGTCATCGTCTCGTTGTACGGCGGGATGCCGCCGTGCCGCGTCACCGCCCCCTCGCCCGCGTTGTAGGCGGCGAGCACGCGCGGGAGGTCGTAGGAGAACATCTCCAGGAGGTCGGAAAGGTACGCCACGCCGCCGCGGATGTTCTCCTCCGGATCGAGGATCTTCTTCACGCCGTAACGCGACGCCGTCTCCGGCATGAGCTGCATCAGTCCGCGCGCGCCTTTGTTCGACGTGCACTGCGGATTGAAGTTCGACTCGACCTGAATGACGGCGCGCACGAGGATCGGATCGACGTTATAGCGATCGGCAGCCTGCTCGATCAGCCGGTCGTACGAGGAGCGGCGGTCGCGCTGCTTCGCCAGCCACTTGAGGTCGGAGGCCTTGCCGCCGCCGGTGGTGACGTTGTAGATCACCTTCCGGCCGTCGCTGCGGACCATCAGCTGCACCTGCGCGAGCGCGGGCAGCGCGGCGAGACAGACGATCGCGATGCGGACGAGACGCATTGTCAGTGATGGTAGCACACGCCAAAATGCGGTCATGAGCTTCGCACCGATGCAGAAACAGGTCGACGAGTGGATCACCACGCACACGCACGGCTACTTCGAGCCGCTGATGATGATGGCGCGCCTCACCGAGGAGCTGGGCGAGCTCGCAAGGGCCATAAGCCACAAACACGGCGATAAGAGACCGAAGCCGGGCGAGAAAGAGGGGGATGTCGCCGAGGAAATCGCCGACCTGATTTTCGTGCTCGTATGTCTGGCCAATTCGGAAGGAATTGAGTTGGACACCGCATGGCGCGGGTTGTTGGAGAAGTTGTATGTGCGCGATGCGACGCGATGGAAATCGTAATTACCGATTACACATCGCATACGCCTCGCGGAACGTCGGATTATCGATCAGCGCGCGATTGACTTCGAAATAGCTGCGCACGACGTCATTGGTCTGCAACAAACGGCGGCGAAGCTCGATGGCGATAGCGCGCCAGAATTTCGCGCCGGCGGCGGGTTTATCGCGGAGAAACTGCGCCAGATCGTGCATCGACACAGAGAGCACTTCCGTATCGCTCACCGCTCTCAATGACGCCGAGGCCACGCCGTCCTCGATGATTGAGAGCTCGCCGAACGTCTGACCTTCCACCAGGTCACAGAGCGAGACCTCGCGGTCATTGACACGTCGTGTCACGCGAATGCGGCCGCGCACCATGATGTGCAGGGCGCGATTTGCATTTCCTTCTTCCAGAACGAGATCGCCCGGCGCAAAGCTGCTGATCTGCATCGTGCGGCGCAGCTGATCGAGCTCGTCCGGCTCGAATTCCGCGAATAACGAAACTCCACGTAGAAAATTTGCGTCCGCCAAAGCGATCTCCGGTTAAAATTGGACATCCTTAAAGCAAAGTGATTGGTAGCGCCGCTCCGCAAGAGTACTGCGGACGGCGTAGTCGTTCAACGGCCGTTTGACGGAACGGGAGTAGCGAGATGGATGGACTTCTTCGCTCACTGATCAAAACGGTTCGGCGTCGCCTCCGCGAAGACGAAGAGGTGACGGTCGAAGCAGTCACGAAAGAGCTCGGCTACACGAGGCAATACATCTCGGGACGCTTTCATCGCGTCACAGGCCGGCTCTTGAGCCACTTCCTGAAAGAGAAAAGGCTGGAGAAAGCAGCCCGCCTGCTGCGCAATGGCAATCTGCGCGTTTCACAGATCGCGCGGCGCTGCGGATTCGATTCGGAGAACTACTTTCGCCAGCAGTTCCGCGAGCGCTATGGCATGTCGCCGCGGCAATTCCGATCGAATGGGCACATGCGGATGACCGCGGCAATCCCGCGTCCGCCGCGACCCGCGGTCGCTTAGTGCGGAGGAGCGCTGTCGAAGCCTGCCTCGATCCAGAGGTAGCGCAGCGTGTTGCCGTCGAGCGTGCGCGCGCCGAGCGCGTATCGCGTGAAGAGCAGCACGTGACGCAGTCCCGAATGCGGGACGCCTGTCTTCCCGAGATAGTCGCGATGTTCCTGCGCTGACGCGAACGTCGTCGCCTCGAACGAATTTACCAGGCGCACCACCGTCCCCTGCACCGTGAGCTCTCCCCGGCGCAGGAAGTAGCGCCGATGGAAGAGCCGCAGCTCGCCTTCTTCGGATTGGATGCGCAACGGCTTGCCGGAGTAGATCGGCGTCGTCCTGATTCGAAATCCGCGCACGCGCCCCTCGGCGATGACCGCCGCGATCTCACGCGCCAGCGCGTCGCCGACGACCTCGCGTTCCCGGACGATCAGGATCCAGTCGCTCGACGCCGCATCGATCGCCCGATTGAGCTCCGCGCGGTGATCGACCAGCGCCACGCGCGGCGCGACATCGAGCACGAGCCGCTCGAGCTTCGTGAAGTGCGGCGTGAGCGCCGTCAGGTCCTCGGTGTGGACATGCCCGAGGGTCACGATCGAGAGCGCGCCGGTCTCGGGACGGACGGCATCGACGAGCCGATCCCACGCCGCAGGCAAGCTACTCCTCGACCCGCTCGTGAATGCGGACGATGCGTGAGGCCCGTCCGCTCTCCTCGTCGATCTCGATCATCGCGCCGGAGAGGCGGATGTCGCGCTTCGCCACCTCGAGCTTGCGCGGCGTGTTGAAGAGGAAGCGATGCAGCGCCTCTTCGGGACGGAACCCGATCACCGAGTCGTACGCGCCGCTCATCCCGACGTCGGTCTGATACGCCGTGCCGTTCGGCAGCAGGCGCTCATCCGCGGTCGGCACATGCGTGTGCGTCCCGAGGACCGCGGAGACGCGTCCGTCGAGATAGCGACCCATCGCCTGCTTCTCCGAGCTGGCCTCGCCGTGGATGTCGACGATGATCACCTTCGCAACCGTACTTTCGGCAGCGAGCTCCTTCAACTCGCGATCGGCGGTGTGGAAGGGGTTGTCGCACGGCGGCATGAAGACGTTGCCCATCAGCTGCAGCACCGCGACGTTGACGCCGCCCGCCGTCTGCCGCACGACTTTGCCTTTGCCCGGATTTCCAGTCGGATAGTTCGCCGGCCGGACGACGTGCGGGTAGTGCTCGTAGTTGTCGACGAAGTCCTTCTTGTCCCAGATGTGGTTCCCGGACGTGTAGGCGTTGATCGGCAGCTCGCTGAGCTCCTCCATGATCGCCTCGGTCACACCGAACCCGCCCGCGGCGTTCTCGATGTTGACGATCGTGAAGTCGATCCGCTCGCGGTCGACCACATGCTCGAGTTTCTGATGCAACGCCCGCCGGCCGGGCTGGCCGACGACGTCGCCGATGTAGAGGATTTTGATCATGGGTACGCGGGTACGCGGGCACGTGGGTGCGAGGCGCCGCGAACCCGCGGACCCTCGCACCCGCGGACCTTATTTCGCGTAATCGACAGCTCTCATTTCCCGAATCACAGTCACTTTGATCTGCCCCGGATACTGCAACTCCGACTCGATCTTCCGCGCCACGTCCTTCGACAGCCAGATCGACTGTTCGTCGGTGATCTTTTCCGCGTTCACGATGATGCGGAGCTCGCGGCCGGCCTGGATGGCGAAGCTCTTCGAGACGCCCTCCATCTGGTTCGCGATCGACTCGAGGCGCTCGAGGCGGTGCACGTAGTTTTCCAGGATCTCGCGGCGGGCGCCGGGACGTGCGGCGGACAGCGCGTCGGCGGCGTTCACCAGGACGGCTTCGACCGTGGTCGGGTCGTAGTCGCCGTGATGGCACTCCATCGCGTGAATGATCTCGCGCTTCTCGCCGTACTTCTCGAGCACCTGACGTCCGAGCTCGAGATGCGTGCCTTCCATCTCGCGATCGATCGACTTGCCGATGTCATGCAGCAGTCCGCCACGCTTGGCGATCGTGTCGTTGACACCGAGCTCCACGGCCATCAGCGCCGCGAGCTGCGCGACCTCGAGCGAATGCACGAGGACGTTCTGTCCGTACGACGTGCGGTAGCGGAGACGCCCGAGGAGCTTGAGCACCTCGGGATTGATGTCGGTGATGCCGAGCGAGAACGCCGCGGCCTCCCCTTCCTCGAACAACTTCTGATCGAGCTCCTGGCGCACCTTCTCCACCAGCTCTTCGATGCGGGCCGGGTGAATGCGGCCGTCCTGCATCAGGCGCTCGAGTGAGATGCGGGCGATCTCGCGGCGGATCGGATCGAAGCCGGAGAGGATGACCGCCTCGGGCGTGTCGTCGACGATCAGGTCGACGCCGGTGGCCAGCTCGAGCGCGCGGATGTTGCGACCCTCGCGTCCGATGATGCGGCCCTTCATGTCCTCGCTCGGGAGGTCGACGACGGAGACAGTGTTCTCCGCGACGTAGTCCGAGGCCATGCGCTGGATGGCCATGCCGAGGATCTTCTTCGCCTTGAGACTGCCGTGCTCGTTGGCCTCGGTCTCGATGCGCTTGATGATCTGCGCGGCCTCGAGCTTCGCTTCATTCTCGATGCCGCGGATCAGCTCCTTCTTCGCCTCGTCGACGGTGAGGCCGGCCACCTGTTCCAGCTTGTGGCGCTGATCCTCGATGAGCTGATCGAGCTCGCCCTCGCGCGCTTCGACTTTTTTCTCGCGGCCGTTGAGAGCGCGGTCGCGGTTCTCCACCTCGGCGATGCGCGAGTCGACCTGAGTGGTCTTCTTGTCGAGGTTCTCTTCCTTCTGCTGAAGACGCTGCTCCGACTTCTTCATCTCGTCGCGGCGCTGTTGCGCCTGACGATCGAAGTCGGACTGCATCAGCAGTCGTTTTTCCTTGGCCTCCAGGTCTGCTTCCTTGACCCGGGCCTCGGACTGTTTTCTTGCGTCTTCGACGATGCGTTCGGCCGAACGACGTGCGTCCTCGACCTGTGCTTCGCCTCTCTTGCGGTAGACGGCCGCCCATAGCAAGGCGGCTACGATCGCCCCGGCGATCACGCCGGCAACGATGCCGATCAAAATGGTGCTAATCACTCGCTCCTCCCGGTGGGGAGGCCCGCGCAGCTGAAGGAAAATCGGAGAACCCCGCGTGAGCCGTGTGAGGGATTCTTACTTGAACCTGCCAAGCAGGTGGGCGCCCTACTGGAACCGTTTAGCTACCTTCCTGCCGCCACATGAGCGACGAAGGCGTGCACGCAGTTCACAGACTCGAGCACCCGAAGTAAGAAAGCATCGGTTCAAGCGTTAGATCATTCATCACGAACTCTGCAGGGACTCCGAAACTGCTGGACTGACGTCCGGCTCAGCTAATGACCTTGCTGAGCCGCTCCGATATTTCCTCCGTTTTCTCGATCCAGATTCCAGAAGCGCTCTCTCGCTGCTTCTTGTATCGAGAAAACTCGTCGGCGATGTTGAGAGCGGCGAGAATCGCGATTTTCATCGGGTCGACCGTGGCAACCTGGCCTGCGACCTCTCGCATCCTCCCATCAACAAACCGCGCAAGCTCCGATAAGTACTCCGGGTCTCCTTCCCCACGAACGTTGTACGTTTGACCAAAGATCTCGACTGTGGTCGAGTCGTTTTTCTCCATCGGAAAAAATTACCTGTGAGACGGCGGCGATTATAGCAGAGGGATCACGCCGCACTTTCGAGCACGGAGGGTGCGTAGTGGAGGATGCCGTCGACGATCGACTGCGTCCCCCAGTCGTAGTGCGGACGCGCTTTCTTGTAGATTTCGAGCGCGTATTTCTTCCCCTCGTTCGTCGCCGCAAGCCGCTGGTACACGCTGAGGACGTTGCCGCCTCCCCTCATCAGAAACCGCTCGAATGACGGCAATGCCGGGGCATATCGCGTGTCTGCCATGGCGGCCCACCAGTTGATCGAGGCCGTGTTCATCGAGGACATCTGCAACGTCTCATTGACCTCGGCCATGTGCGCCGGCAGTGAATTGAACGCGGTCCAGAGGAAGAGATCGCGCTCCATCGGCGTCCAGGTCGACGCCCCGAGCGACGCGAGACTCGCGCCGCCCGCGAACGAGCTCGCGACGACCGATGCATGCGTCCACATCGCCGCGGTCGGCGACACCGAGACGTTCGGCGGCATTCCGGTGCCGTAGATCCACTCGTCGACATGGAGAGAATCGAGCGGCCCGAGCCGCTCGCGCAGCAGATCGACGAAGGCGCGATCGTCGGCCCAGTGAAAGCTGTAGCGCCGCAGCCACTCGCGGATGAGCGCGTCGAACGCCGGGCGTCCGATCGAATCCTCGAGCATCTTCAGAAACAGCGACCCCTTCGAGTACGACGCCGTATTGAACGGAGCGGACGTGTCACCCCTCTTCAAAGTGCGGTGCAACATCGAAGCATCCGGCGTGCGCGCTGTCGCCGCGGCATAGTTCTCGTACGACGTGCGGGCGAAGTAGTACTCGAGCTCCGCCCGCTCGACGTTGTTCATCTCATCGACTATGCGGGCCTGGTAGTACGACGCGAAGCCTTCGTTCAGCCAGGTGTCGTTCCACGTCGCGCAGGTGACGAGATCGCCGGTCCACGAATGCGCCAGCTCGTGCGACACGACGGTCGAGAGGTTCGTCTCGTGATTGCCCGGTGAGGCATTGAGAATATTGATGAAATTCGCGTTCGGATTCTCCATCCCGCCGGCATGAAAGTTCGGCGGCATGAGGACGATGTCATAGCGATCGAACGGATACGGCCCGAGGACCCGCTCGGCCGCGTCGACCATCTCGGGGAGGTACTGCAGGTCGGAGATCGCGGCGTCGACGTTCTGCGGTTCGGCATAGAAACCGGTGCGCTCGTCGAGCGCATGGAACTCCATCCGGCCGACCGCCAGCGCGATCAGATACGGCGGAATCGGCTGCGTCATCGAGAATGAGTACGCGCCGTCGAACGACGTCTCCGTCGGATTCTTCGCGCTCATCACGGCGAGCAATCCGCGCGGCACGCGGATCGTCGCCTCGTACGTCATCCGCACGGCGGGTGTGTCCTGGATCGGAATCCATTCGCGCGTCTGATCGGGCTCGCCGAGCGTGTAGAGGAACGGGGCGACGTCGCCGTCCGTCGCCAGCGGCGCGAGCCAGTTGAGCGCGTTCGATCGCGGGTTCGACTTCGATGCGTAATTGATGCGAACGGCCTGTGTTTTCGCCGGCTTGATGTCGATCGTCAGCGGTTGGCCGACGGCGTAATACGGCCCGATCGAAAACTTCGCAGGAGCGCCGTCGATGGTTACGCCGAGGATGTCGAGATCGCGCGTATCGACGACGAACTTCGTCGCGCCGGTGAGGTTCTCGATCGTCTCTGTCGCTGAGCCGCGGACCTGGTACTTGTCGAAGTCGACCGTGAGGTCGAGGGCGAGGTGTGTCGTCCGCACCTGCGTGATGTCCGCCGCGCTGAGCACGTCCTCCGGAAGCGGTGCCTCGTACGGCGGAGGGGGGAGCGCGGCGTGGCGCCGTTGGGCAAGAACAGGAGCGGCAACCAGCAGCGCGATGGCGAGAAGGCGGCGAATCGGGATCGTCATGATCGGTCGTTCATGGAGACGCGGTTTCGACATCCATTCTTACCGGATTGACGATTCACTCACGAGCAGCAGACCGCAACCTTGACGGCGGCGTAACATCCTGACAGTCGAGAGTCTTGCCTCCCGCGCATGTTGCTCCCACCAGCCCGCGACCCCTGGGTCGGGCGGCGATCCGGATGGTCGCCGGCGTACTGCGGGGGAGCTGTCTCCTCGCGATCCTGTCGATCCAGCTCCCCGCATTCGCGCAGGTCCTCTTCGACGCCGCGTCGAACGCCACGCCGACGACGACGTCCGCAGCCGCGGCCGTCCCCGTCACCTGGAACCACACCGTCGGCCTGGCGAAGAAACCGTATCTCGTCGTCGGCGTTTCGATCGACCGCAGCGGCGGCGGCGCGCTCGTCGGCAACGTGATCTACGGCAACGAAGCCGGTGGTCCCGGCTCGAACATGACGCTCCTCGGCGCCGTGAACAACGGCACCGCTGTGCGGACGGAGCTCTGGGGACTGGCGAATCCGACTCCCGGCACGCATCAGATCGCGGTCAACGTGACCAACGCCGCCGCGGTGAACATCAGCGTCGTCGCCGGCGCGAAATCGTTCTTCAACGTCTTCCAGACCGCGCCCAGCGGCGCGGTAGTGACGGCCACCGGCACCAGCACGACACCATCGGTCGCGGTGACGAACGGCGCGTTCGACTACGTCGTCGACGCCGTCTCGTACAACGGCAACGTGGCGCTCACGCCGACCGGCAGCCAGACCAACACATACAACCTCGCCTCAGGCGCTCCGGCGTTTTCGGGCGCGGGCGGCAGCCGCACCGGCGCGAACAACGTCACGATGTCGTGGCTCTCGAGCGGCGGCGTGCAGACGTGGGCCATCGCCGCCGTGCCGTTGAAATCGGCGACGCCGCAGATCCTCTTCGACGCGGCGAGCACGCTCACCTTCACCGGCACCACCGCCAGCTTCACCGGCTCGTGGAACCACACCGTGACGAACGCCGCCAACCGCTACATCGTCGTCGGCGTCTCCATCGACCGCAGCGGCGGCAACGTGACCGGCGCGGCGACCTACGGCACGGAGGGCGGCGGTCCGAACGTCGCGATGACGCTGCTCGCGGGCATCAACAACGGCACCAACGTGCGCACCGAGCTGTTCGGACTGCGGGCGCCGGCATCGGGCGTCCATCAGATCACCGTCACGATCACCAGCACGGCGGGCCGCAACGTCACCGTCATCGCCGGCGCGCAGTCGTTCAGTAATGTCGACCAGTCGGCACCGACCGGCACGGCCGTCACCGCGACGAACAACACGACCACGCCGACGGTCAACGTCACGAACGCCGCGGGCGACTACGTCGTCGACGCCTTCGCCTACAACGGCAACGACGCGCTCACCGAGAACGGCACGCAGGACGCGCGCTACGTCAACAACACGAACACGCTGACCAACTTCGCCGGAGGCGGCAGCGGCTCGCGCGGTTACACGAACACGACGATGTCGTGGACGTCGCCCAACAATCAGAACTGGGCCATCGCCGCGATTCCTCTCCGGCAGATCACCGTCGGCTTGCGCAAGACCGCCTCGGCGGACGTCATCAAGCTCGGCGACAGCGTCACCTACACGCTCGTCGCCACGAACTACACGGCAGCCGCGGTCAACAACGTCACCATCACCGACGCGATCCCCGCAGGCGCGACCTTCGTCTCGCAGACCGGCTGCGCCGGCACCGGACCGGTCACGTGCAACATCGGTACGCTCGCCGCGAACGCGTCGTCGACGGCGATCACCATCACCGTCATTCCGAATGCGGCGGGAACGATCTCGAACGTCGCGACCCTCACCTACACCGGCGCGGCGACGGCCAACTCCTCCGAGACCGTCAACATCGTGGCGCAGGGCAAAGTCTGTGCGACGCCGGGCAAGGACGGCGCGGGCGGCACACTCGCCGGCATCCGCAACGACTACTGGCCGGGGAACACGAGCGTCGCCGCGGGCGCGACCGGGATCACGCTCGGCGCGCGCACCGCGGGCGGCGCGGGGAACGGCATCGCCATCGGCGACCTCCTCATCATCATGCAGATGCAGGACGCCGCGTTCGACACGACGAACGACGAGACGTACGGCGAGGGGACCGGCTCGACGAAGGCGACCGGTACCGGCAGCGGCGCCGCGACGACACTCAACAACGCGGGACGCTGGGAGTACGCCATCGCCACGAACGCCATCGGTGCGGCGGGCGGCGCGCTCACGCTTCAGGGCGGCGGCGCGGGTGGCGGACTGCTCTACAGCTACACGCGCCAGACCTTCGCCACGACGACGACACAGGGCCAGCGGATGTTCCAGATCATCCGCGTCCCGCAATACACGACCGCGACGCTCGGCTCGACACTCACCGCGCTGACGTGGAACGGCGCGACCGGCGGCGTGCTGGCCATCGACGTCAGCGGCACGATCGCGCTCGGCGGCGCGACCGTCTCGGTCAACGGCCTCGGATTCCGCGGCGGTGCCGGACGGCGGCTCACCGGCGACGCGACCGCCGGACTCGCCACGACCGACTTCCGGACCTCCGCCACTCTGACCGTCAATGGATCGAAAGGCGAAGGGATCGCCGGCACGCCGCGCTACATCTATCAAAGCGGCGCGGCGATCGGCGCTCCCGGCGCGAACACGGCGCTCGACACCGGCGTCGAAGGATTCGTCGGCGGCAGCTACGGCCGAGGAGCGCCGGGCAATTCGGGCGGTGGGTCGACTGATGGCGATCCTCCGAACAACCAGGACAACAGCGGCGGCGGCGGCGGTGGCAATGGCGGCTTCGGCGGCGCCGGCGGCTTCGGCTGGGCCTGCAACTGCGAGTCAGGTGGACAAGGTGGCGGCGGCATCTCGCCGAGTCTCACCCGCATCACGATGGGTGGCGGCGGCGGCGCGGGCACGACCAACAACGGCTCGGCCGCGGACGCGACCGGCACCGTGACCTCGGACAGCGGCGGACCGAACGCCGCGGGTGCGAACGGCTACTACAGCTCCGGCGCGAACGGCGGCGGTGTGGTCATCATCCGCGCGCTGCAGGCGACCGGCACCGCGACGATCACCGCGAATGGCTTCACCGGCGCGAACGTCGGACGCGACGGCGGCGGTGGTGGCGGCGCCGGCGGCTCGGTCCTCTTCACGACGCAGATGGGCACGCTCACCGGCCTGACGATTCAGGCCAGAGGCGGCAACGGCGGCAACGCGTGGCTGCTGCAGCTGCCGGCCGGCAGTCCGGGAGAACGCCATGGACCGGGCGGCGGCGGTGGCGGTGGGTACGTCCTGCTTTCCAGCGCGGCGGCGTCGGTCAATGTCTCCGGCGGGACCAACGGACTCACCACCACCGCGAACGACGACTACGGCGCGCAGCCCGGCACCCCCGGCGTCACCCAGTTCATCGCCGGCAACAACGTCCTTCCCGGCGGCGACGGCGCGAGCTGCGCGGTCGCCGATCTCGCCGTCACCGACAGCGCCCCCGGCACGCCGGTCGACTGGCTCGGCAACATCACCTTCACCCAGACCGTCGTCAACAACGGTCCCTCGCCCGCCGACTCCGTCGTCTACATCACGTCGATCCCCGCGGCGACGACATTCCAGTCGATCTCCGTTCCGGCAGGCTGGACCTGCATCACTCCGGCGATCGGCGGAACCGGAAATATCACCTGCACCCGCCCGACGCTGACCCAGGCCAACGGCGTCCAGAACTTCTCGCTCGTCGTGCAGGCGGTCGTCGGCACGCCGTCGGGCTATCTCGTGTCGAACACGAACAGCGTCTCCAGCCTCACCGCCGATTCGAACATCGCGAACAACACCGCGAGCGCGACGAACCCGGTGGTCTTCGGCAGCGAGGCCGACATGTCGGTGACGCTGACCAACAACGCGACGACCGCCACCACCGCGGGATCGAACGTCACCTTCACCTCTGTCGCCAAGAACGTCGGCGCCACCGCCGCCACCGGCGCGACCTGGACGATGGCCATTCCCGCCAACATGAACTATCAATCGATGGGCGTGCCCGCGGGCTGGACCTGCATCACGCCGGCGGTGAACGGGACCGGCACGATCAGCTGCAGCACCGGCGGCACCATCGCGCCGAATGCGACCGCGACCTTCACTCCCGTGCTCCGCGTCAACGCCGGCACGCCCGCCGGTACCGTCATCACCGGCACCGCGAACGTCGACGCCACGAACGACAACAACGACTGGAACAACAGCGCCAGCTCGTCGTTCACCGTGCGCGGCGCCGCCGGCTACGACATGGTGGCAACGATGAGCGCCGCTCCCGATCCGGTCGCGCCGGCCTCGAACCTCACCTTCACCTCCGTCGTCACCAACAACGGACCGGCGAGCGCTCCCGCCACCGGCGCGGGCGTGCAGTGGGTGATGAACGTGCCGGCCAACACTAACTTCCAGTCGATGGGAACGATCCCCGCCGGCTGGGTCTGCACGACGCCCGCGGTCGGCGCGACGAGCGGCACGATCACCTGCACCTACCAGGTCGCCGCCGTCAATCAGGCCTTCACCACCGCGACGACGTCGACGTTCCAGCCGGTCTTCGCGGTCAACGCCTCGACCGCTTCCGGCACCACGATCACCGGCAGCGCCACCGTCCGCATCAACGGCGTCACCACCGGCGACAACGTCCCGGCGAACAATACCGCCAGCGACAGCGCGCTCGTCACCACGTCGACCAACGCCGACGTCTCGGTCGTGAAACTCGTCGGACCGAATTCGATCGGCAACGGCCAGCTCACGAACTACAGCTTCGCCATCACCAACAACGGTCCGGTGACGGCGACGAACGTCTTGTTCAGCGACGTCCTCCCGGCGTCGCTCACCTACCAGTCGCACGCCGTGTCGTCGAACGTCGCCAGCTGCAGCTACAGCGCCGGCATCACGACGTTCGACTGCTCGATCGCCACGCTGCCGGTCGGCAACACCATAACCGTCACGCTCATCGTGCAGGCGCAGAACACCGGCACGATTCCGAACACGGCGAGCATCACCGCCGCCGATCAGACCGATCCGGTCGCGCCGAACAACAGCAACAGCGTCAACCTCAACGTCTTCGCCATCACGCTCGTGCATCTGCGGATGATCGCCGCCGCGCAGGATCGCGACCGCGTCGTGATCACCTGGCAGACGAGCTACGAGAGCAACAACCTCGGCTTCGATCTCTATCGCGAAGTCGACGGCGTGCGGACGAAGATCAACAAGAAGCTGATCGCCGGCTCCGCGCTGAAGTCGAAGCACAACGATCCGGAAGCGGGGTATTCGTATCGCTATCGCGACAAGCTGCCGTCGGCGAATGCGTTCGCGCAGTACTGGCTGGAAGACGTCGATCTCGACGGCACGCGCACGCTGCATGGACCGGTCACGCCGGTCTCGGGCGGCATCCTCCCCGGCGGTGACGACAGTCCGCCGCTCGCCGGCCTCGGCTCGAACGGCAGCATCCTGCAGTCGCCCGCCGGCATCGGCGTCGTGCAGCCGCTGACATTACCTTCCGGTCAGGCAAAGACGCAGCTCGATCTCGCCGCCGATCCGGGACTGAAGATCTACGTCTCGCGCGAAGGGTGGTACCGCGTCACACGCGCCGCGATGGTCGCCTCCGGCTTCGACCCCGGAACGAACGAGAAAAAAATCACGCTCTACACCACGGGCGTCGAAGTGCCGATCATCGCCACGAGCGACGGCATCGAGTTCTACGGCCTGCCGCTCGACACGAACGCCACCGGCGCGCGGACCTACTGGCTCCGCTCCGGCAACGGCACCGGCGCGCGGATCGCGCTGTCGAAGGACAAAGGCGGCGATCCGGTCGCCGGCCCGCTGCCGTTCACGTACGACCGCAAGGAACGCTCGATCTACTTCGCGGCGCTGATGAACAACGGCGACGGGACGAACTTCTTCGGACAGGTCATCACCACCTGGCCGGTGACCCAGGATCTCCTCATCGGCGCGATCGATCCGTCGTACGGCGGCAATGCGTCGATGGAGATCACGATCCAGGGAGCGACCGAAGGGATCGCGCATGTCGTCGACCTCGCGCTCAACGGTCATCCGCTCGGCGTCGTCACCGTCGACAGCCAGAACGCGCAGACCTTCACGCTCACCTTCCCGCAGTCGTACCTCACGAGCGGGACGAACACGCTCGCGATGCAGGCGCTCAACAGCGACTTCGACGTCAGCCTCCTCGCCGGCACGCGCATCACCTATCAACACCTCCTGCGCGCCGACGACGGCCAGCTCGAAGTCGCCGTCCCCGGACGCCGCGCCGTCACCGTCGGCGGCTTCGCGACGACCAACGTCCGGGCGATCGACGTCACCGATCCGCTGAAGCCGGCGGAGCTCGAGACCACCGTCACCGCCGACGGCAACGCCACGTTCAACGCTATGTTCACGCCGTCCGACAGCGGCATGCGCACGGTCCTCGTGTTCGATGCGGCACGCATCCTCTCCACCGCCGAGCTGGCGGTGAATCGTCCGTCGACGTGGAGCGACGGAAAGTCGGGCGCCGATCTGTTGATCGTCTCCAATCCGCTCTTCACCTCTGCCGCGTCGACGCTCGCCGCCGCGCGGCAGCGCGAAGGGATCAGCACCGCGATCGTCGACGTCGACGACGTTTACGACGAGATGAATTTCGGCATCCGCGATCCGCAGGCGATCCGCGCCTTCCTGCAGAGCGCGATGAAGTGGAAGAAGGCGCCGAAGTGGATCCTCCTCCTCGGCGACGCGAGCTTCGATGCGCGCAATTACCTCGACCTCGGCGCATTCGACTTCGTGCCGACGGCGATGATCCCGACGCTCTACCTCAAGACCGCCTCCGACGACACGCTCACCGATTTCGACGGCGACGGCATCGCCGACGTGCCGGTCGGCCGCATCCCGGCGCGCACCGCCGCCGACGCGGCGCTGGTCCTCGACCGCATCGCCTCGCGCGGCACGCCGTCCGGCGCCTGGGCCTCGAATGCGCTCTTCATCGTCGATCAGCCGGTCGGCTTCGACTTCGCCGCCGCCGCGCACGACGCCGCGCAACTGCTGCCGCCGTCGATCGCCAGCCGCACCATCGACTCCAACGTGAGCGCCGCGATGAACGACGGCGCGCTCCTGGTCGACTACATCGGTCACGGCTCGACGGAGCTCTGGGGCACTCAATCCATCTTCAGTTCGTACGAAGCGATGACCCTCACGAACGGCACCCGTCTCCCGTTCGTCGTCGCCATGACCTGCCTCACCGGCGTCTTCCACGACGTCTACACGACGAGCGTCGCGGAAGGATTGCTCTTCGCCCCGCACGGCGGCGCGATCGCCGTCTGGGGCTCGTCGACCCTCACCGAGCCCGATCAGCAGGCGCTGATGAACAACGAGCTGATGCGGCAGCTGTTCACCAGCGGGATGACCCTCGGCGAAGCGACCCGCCGCGCCAAGCTCGCGACGACGGACCGCGACGTGCGGACGTCGTGGATCCTGTTCGGGGATCCGTCGATGAAGATGAAGTAGATGGCACGACTCTTGGTAGAATCTCTGCCATGAGTTCCACCATTATTTCGACCATCGATGCAGCCGGCCGCCTGGTTCTGCCGAAAGAGATCCGCGAAGCAGCTCAGCTGAAGCCCGGCATGCCACTGCAGATCACTGTCAACGATGGACGTGTGGAGATCGAGCCGGCCCCGCGCGAAGTTCGCATCGTGCGCAAAGGACGAGTGAGCGTAGCAGTCCCGGTCGAACCGGTGGAACCGTTGACGTTGGCCACCGTAAACGAAACGATCGACCGCCTTCGCAACGGCGAACGATGATTGCGATCGACACCAACGTGATCATCGCCGCTCTGATGAACTGGCAGGAATTTCACGGACGTGCGCAGGCAGCACTCGATAAGGCACTCCTGCAAAAACGCCTTCTTCTGCCCTTACCCGCGCTGGTCGAGAGCTATTCAGTGTTGACGCGCATGCCGTTGCCGTACCGGCTGGCGCCGACCGTTGCGCATCAGTTGCTGCACGACACCCTCGGAGACGTTCGTATCGCAGCATTGCCTTCGCGAAAAGCGTGGCAGTTCCTCGGCGCTTGCGAAGCGTCGGGCACAGCTGGTGGCCGCACCTATGATGCCCTCATCGCAACCATCGCCATCGAGGCCGGGGCAAAAGAGATCCTCACCTTCAATCCCCGTCATTTCGAGCTATTTTCCGACCGCCTCCAGATCACCGTCCCGTGATCCCTACCTAATCCCTACTCACCCGTAACTTCAATCCCCTCCGCATTTGGGCACAATAAGCGCATGTTGATTTACGCCCCGTTACCGCCTACATTGTTCAGTGCGGAGCGACTCCCCAAAATGGCTGCGCCAGCTCGACGTCTCGACTCACAGATCAACTTCCTCAAGCGGCTGCCGCAGCGTCCTCTCCCGGTTCTCGTTCCTGCTCTACCGCCTGTAGAACCGGGGGAACGCGACGAGGTCCGCCGCCTCCGCGAGAGCCTCGAGATCGCCGTCCGCTCCAGGGTCATGAGCGCGACGGAGCTGATCCGCGCCCTCGACAAACAACGCCGCGACGAGCTCCTCCCTACCACCCTCGAACCGCTCGATGCGCTCCTCGGCGGCGGACTTCCGCGCGGCAAGATCGTCGAGCTCGCGGGACGCCGCTCCGCCGGACGCTTCTCCATCGTCCTCGCCGCCCTCGCGGCGGCGACCAGCGCGGGTGAAGCGGCCGTCCTCGTCGACCTCGGCGATCACCTCGACCCGCAGATCCTTGAAGCGAACGGCGCGGACCTCAGCCGCCTGCTCTGGATCCGGCCGCAGACGATGAAGGATGCGGTGCACGCCGTCGAGATGATCGCCGCTACCGGCTTCCAACTCGTCGTGCTCGACGCCGGACTGCATCCGATCCGCGGAAAACGGGTGGCCGAGGCCTCATGGGTGCGGCTGGCGAGAACAGCGGAGGCGCAGGGGACGGCGATGCTGATCTCCACGCCGTATCCGATGACCGGCACCGCATCCGAGATCGTCCTCAACGCGCAGCGCGTCCGGCCGAAGTGGACCGGCAGTGGAAAATCGCCGCGCGTCCTCGCCGGGATGACCGTCGACATCGCCGTCACGAAGCACCGCCACGAGAAAGAAGGACGGAGCGCGCGGCTCGAATTCGTCACGCTGGAGGCCGCGACGCGATGACGCGGCTCGCCTGTCTCATCGTCCCGATGTTCCCGCTCGCCGCCCGGCTGCGCAGCGAGCCGGAGCTCCTCAGCGAGGCTCTGGCCATCGTCGAGGGGAACGGGAACAACGCGCATGTCGTCGCCGCGACGCGGCGCGCGCGGAAGAAAGGAATCCACGCGGGACTCTCGCTGGCGCAGTCGCGATCGATCATGCCGAAGCTGATCGCGCGCGGCCGCGACGCCGAATGCGAGCGGACCGCGCAGGAGGCGCTGCTCGAAGTCGCGGAGACGTTTTCGCCGCGCATCGAGGATGCATCCGACGGCGTCATCTTCGTCGACATCAGCGGGACGGAGCGCCACTTCCCCTCGGAGCGCGATCTCGCGGCGGCCGCGATCCGTGCCTGCGACGGCATCGGACTCCCCGCGCGCTGCGGCATCGCCTCCAGCAAGCTCGCGGCGCGCATCGCGGCGGAGCTGCCGCAGTCGCCGACGATCGTCGATCGAGGCGGCGAGGCGGAGTTCCTCGCGCCGCTGCCGCTCGTCCGCCTCTCGCCGCAACTCGACACCGCCGCGACCTTGCAGCGGTGGGGACTGACGTCGATCGGCGAGCTGGCCCAGCTCCCGGAAAGCGAAGTGGCCACGCGCCTCGGCGAGCTCGGACGCGAGCTGCATTACGCCGCGCGCGGCATCGATCCGCGGCCACTCATCCCGCGCGCGCTGCCGCCCGATTTCCGCGAAGGGATGGACCTGGAGTGGCCGCTCGTCGCGCTCGATCCGTTCCTCTTCATCGCCAACGCCGCGCTCGACCGCCTCACGAAACGGCTGGAGATCCAGGGCTTCGCCTGCCGCCGTCTCGAAATGACCTTGACGCTCGAGCCCGACGGTTACGACGCGCGCGCCATCGACCTCCCCGCGCCGACACGCGACGTAAAGACGATGCTCACGCTGATCCGCCTCGACCTGGAGAAGAAAGCGCCCGGCGCGCCGGTCATGGGCTTCGCGTTCGTCGCCATCCCCGACCGCCCGCGCCGCGCGCAGTTGTCGCTCTTCGGCCCGAGCGCGCTCTCGCCGGAGAAACTGGCGACCACAATCGCGCGATTGATCTCCATGCTCGGCGAGGACCGCGTCGGCATGCCGCGGACCGTCGACGGCCACCTCCCGGATCGCTACGCGATTGGCGCATACAACCCGCCGCCGCCTCCCGATCTCTCGCGACCACCGAAGAAAAGCCGCGGCCTCGTCGCCGCGCGCGTCTTTCGCCCTCCCCTTCCGATCGAAGTCGTGCGCAACGACGAGGCCTTTGTCGCGATCAAAAGCGACGGCGACATCAACGGCGACGTGCGCGTGTCGTCGGGACCGTGGGAAGCGGAGGAAGGGGGGTGGAAAGAGACGCCGAACTTTCGGCAGTACTGGGATGTGGAGCTGGAGAAGGGGACGTATCGGATCTATCAGAACGACGGGTGGTTCGCGGACGCGAGGTACGACTGATGAGCAAGTTCAGGCGTCCCTACGCCGAGCTTCGCGCCGCGAGCGCCTTCTCCTTCCTCGAAGGAGCAACCCTCCCCGAGGATCTGATCGCCACCGCGGCGGAGCGCGATGTGCCGGCGATGGCGATCGTCGATCGCAACGGGGTCTACGGCGCGCCGCGCTTTTACACGGCGGCGAAGAAGAGCGGGGTACGGGCGCTGGTGGGGAGCGAGCTGGTGATGGACGGCGAGAAGCGCATCACGCTCCTCGTCGAGAATCGCACCGGCTACAAGAAGCTCTGCAAACTGATCACGGCCGGCGCGATGAAGCATCCGAAAGGGAAAGCGCGCTACACGTGGAAACTGATCGAGGAATACGCGCAGGGCCTGCACTGCCTCACCCGCGATGACGAAGAAACGCTGCAGAAGATCGCCGGCATTTTCAAAGGGCGCACGCATGTCGAGCTGCAGCGGCATCACATCCGCGAGGAAGAGCATCGCAACCAGATGCTGCTCTCACTCGCGCGCAAGCTGCGGCTGCCGCTTGTGGCGACGAACGGGGTCCGTTACGCGCAGCCGGCGGAGAAGGAGCTGCTCGACGTCCTCACCTGCATCCGTGAAGGTCAACATGTTGATAAAGCCGGCCGGCTCCTCGGCGTCAACCGCCATCGTCACATCAAGAGTGCCGCGGAGATGTGCGCGCTGTTCGACGATCTGCCCGAGGCCATCGACGGCGCGTGGGAGCTGGCGAACAGGCTCGACTTCACGCTCGCCGATCTCGGTTACCAGTTCCCCGACTATCCGCTCCCGCCCGGCGAGACCAACGACTCCTACCTCCGCAAGATGACGTGGAACGCGGCGAAGGTGCGCTTCCGTCCGATGACCGCACGCGCCCAGCGGCAGATCGAGAAAGAGCTCGACATGATCCAGAAGCTCGAGCTGGCGGGCTACTTCCTCATCGTCTGGGACATCGTCCGCTTCTGCAACCGCGAAAAAATCCTCGTGCAGGGGCGCGGCTCCGCGGCCAACAGCGCCGTCTGTTACGCGCTCGGCATCACCGCGGTCGATCCGGTGAAGATGGATCTGTTGTTCGAGCGGTTCCTGTCCGAGGAGCGGGGCGAGTGGCCTGACATCGACCTCGATCTGCCGAGCGGCGATCAGCGCGAGCGCGCCATCCAGTACGTCTACAAACGCTACGGCGTGCACGGCTCGGCGATGACCGCCAATGTCATCACCTACCGCGACCGCTCCGCCGCGCGCGAGGTCGGCAAGGCGCTCGGCTACTCGCAGGAGCAGGCGGACAAGCTCTCGAAGACCGTCAGCACCTGGAACTTCGGCGAGATCCAGGAAAAGGTCGAGTCGCTGCCGGGCGAGCTGGCGAAGAGCGGCTTCGATTCCGACGACCTGCGCGTGCAGCACTTCATGCGGCTCTACCTGCAGATCCAGAATCTGCCGCGCCACCTCGGGCAGCACTCCGGCGGCATGGTCATGGCCAAAGGCCGCCTCGACGAAGTCGTCCCGCTCGAGCCGGCGGCGATGCCGGGCCGCGTCGTCATTCAGTGGGACAAGGAAGACTGCGCCGATCTCGGCATCATCAAGGTCGATCTCCTCGGCCTCGGCATGCTCGCGGCGATCGAGGAGATGATCCCGACGATCCGCACGCACGAGAACATCGACGTCGACCTCGCCCACCTGCCGCAGGACGACAAGCGCGTCTACAAGATGCTCAACGAGGCCGACACCATCGGCATGTTCCAGGTGGAGAGCCGCGCGCAGATGGCATCACTGCCGCGCAACGCGCCGAAGAAGTTCTACGACATCGTGGTGCAGGTGGCGATCATCCGCCCCGGCCCGATCGTCGGCGGGATGATCAAGCCGTTCTTCGATCGCCGTCAGGGGAAAGCGCCGGTCGAATATCCGCACCCCTGCCTCGAGCCGATCCTCAAGCGCACCCTCGGCGTGCCGCTGTTTCAGGAGCAACTACTGCGCATCGCCATGGTCGCCGCGGGCTTCACCGGCGGCGAGGCGGAGGAGCTGCGCCGCGCGATGGGCTTCAAACGCTCGATGCAGCGGATGGTGGAGATCGAGAAGCGGTTGCGCTCGGGGATGACCGAGCGCGGCATCGACGCGGCGGCACAGGACCAGATCGTCAAATCGATCACGTCGTTCGCGTTGTATGGCTTCCCCGAATCGCACGCGGCGAGCTTCGCGCTCATCGCGTATGCCAGCGCGTACCTGAAGGCGCATCACGCGGCGGCGTTCTACATGGCGCTGCTGAACGCGTGGCCGATGGGCTTCTACCACCCCGCGACGCTGGTGAAGGACGCACAGAGGCATGGAGTGAAGGTGCTGCCGATCGACGTCAATCGTTCGGGGTGGATGTGCCGCTGGGAGGATGGCGGCGTGCGGCTCGGGATGCGATTCGTGAGGGGATTGCGAGCGACGGCGGGGCAGAAAGTCGAAGACGCGCAGCCGTTCACGTCGATCGACGACCTCGCGCGCCGCTGCCGCCTGCGCGACGATCAGATGACGAAGCTCGCCGACGCCGGCGCGCTGGCGTCGCACGGACTGACGCGCCGCGCCGCGATGTGGCAGGCGGCGCGGGTGGCTAGGGATTCGGGTGAGTTGTTCGAGGAAGCACAGACAGGAGTGTCTATGCCACACCCTCTCCGCGAGATGTCCCCCGTCGAAGAAACGCTCGCCGATTACCAGTCCGCCGAAATCACCACCGGCCCTCACCTGCTCGAGCATTTCCGCGCGCGGCTGAAGCAGGACAACGTCCTTTCGGCCGCCGACCTGAAGCATGTGCCGAACGGCAGCCGCGTCACGACCGCGGGCGCGGTCATCGTCCGGCAGCGCCCCGGTACGGCGAAGGGCTTCGTCTTCCTGACGCTGGAAGACGAGACCGGACTCTCCCAGGCCATCGTCAACCCGCAGCTCTTCTCCGAATGGCGCTCGACGATCCTCGGGCACTCCGGCCTGATCGTCGAAGGAATCGTCCAAAACGGCGAAGGACAGGCCTCCGTACGCGCCGAGCGCTTCTGGCCGCTGGAAGGATTGCATGATGTCCAGAGCTACGACTTCCACTAGGATTACGCCCGCATGAAACTCTCAGCCACCGAACAACAGATCCTCGCCGACGTCGACACGGAAGGTCTCCACATCGAGATCGTCAAGCCGGAGAAAAAAGGCTCCCCCGCCTGGGCGTACTCGATCGGCCTTCAGAAGACGATGCAGCAGCCCGACATCATCATTTTCGGGCTCCGTCCCGTGACCATGCAGCAACTGATCGGCAATGCCGCCGAGCGGATGCGCGAAGGCGTGGCGTACGCCGACGGCCTGGAGGATGAAGAGCTGCTGCAGGGATATACCTGCGTGTTCAAGTCAGTCCGCGAAATCTGGTACGACGTCACGGTCAAGCACGCCCGCTGGTTCTACGGCGGCTCCAACTTCCCGCTCCTGCAGCTCTACTGGCCCGATCGCAACGGCAAGTACCCGTGGGACCCGAAGTGCCAGCCGGAAGTGCGGGCGCTGCAGCCAATGCTGCATGTGGCGGACATCGAAGCGTCCGGCGCGGCGTGGCTGCTCTCCTAGTTCATTCCGAGCGCAGCGAGGAATCAACGGAGCAGCCGCGAGCTCCGGCCGGTTCGCCGCGGCGCCGCCGATGATCCCTCGCTGCGCTCGGGATAAACTGATGCCATGACGTCCAACCCGCTCGTCCCCGTGCCGGTGGTCGAGGAGCAGCCTGTCGCGCCCACGCGGCCGCGGCCGACGAACGAAGAGATCGCCGCCTGGGTGATCATCGGCATCTTCATCATCTTCATCCTCTTCCGCCATCTCGTCCCGGGACTGGTGGCGGGTCTCGCGCTCTACCTCATCCTCGACCGCGTCTCGCATTCGTTCGCCAGGCGGATGCCGCACACCACCGCCCGCCCGCTCGCGCTGGCCACCGTGACGCTCATCGCCGGCGCGGTCTTCGTCGGCGTGATCGCCCTGGCCGTCACCTTCCTCCGCCGGCACGCCGACAACATCCCGGCGATGATGACCAAGATGGCGGAGATCCTTCAGTCGACCCGCGCGTGGCTCGGCGGATACGGCGAGGATGTGATCCCCGAGGTCATGACTGATGCCGAGACGCTGAAGCTCGGCGTGGTCGCCTGGCTGAAGGAGCACGCCACGACGCTGAAGGTCGCCGGCAGCACGTTCAGCATGGGCCTGGTGCACATGCTCATGGGCACCCTGCTCGCGGTGCTGGTCTTCTTCCGCCACATCACGAAGCACGATCACGACCGTGGCACGCTGGCCGACAAACTGACCGAGAAGGTCGACCGCTTCAGCGACGCCTTCGCCCGCATCGCCACCGCGCAGATCAAGATCTCCGCGGTCAACACGACGCTCACCGCGATCTACCTGCTCATCATCCTGCCGATGTTCGGCAAGCACGTACCGTTCGGGACGACGATCGTCTTCGTGACGTTCATCTGCGGACTGATCCCGGTCCTCGGCAACCTGATCTCCAACACCGTCATCGTCGTCCTCTCCCTCGGCATTTCGGTGGGGACGGCGGTCGGGTCGCTCGTCTTCCTCGTGCTCATCCACAAGCTCGAGTACCTGATCAATTCGCGCATCGTCGGCGGCGAGACCGACTCGCAGGCGTGGGAGATCCTGCTGGCCATCCTCATCGGCGAGACCGCCTTCGGCGTCTCCGGCGTGGTCATGGCCCCCATCATTTACGCTTTTTTGAAGCGCGAATTACGGGAGCGTGGACTGGTCTGACCGATAATGCAGGGATGCTTCGGTCCATCTCTGCCCCGATCCTCGCGCTATTGCTCTGTTCGCCACTGGCCGCCGAGACGATCTCCGGCACGGTCTACCTCGATCCGCCGGCCCTCGCGGTCCGCGCCGATTTCACCCCCACGGCAGCGAACGTGAAGCTCTATCGCGACGGCGGCAACGCGCCGGTCGCGGAGATCGCCACCCCGAACGGCCACTACGAGTTCGCCGGACTTTCGGCCGGGACGTACGAGGTCGTGGTCGATTCGAAGTCGATCGGCAAGCAGGTCTGGGCCGAACAGACCTTCGGCCCCGCCGGCGCGGTCTGCGCGCAGACCGATGGCACGACGCGGACGAATTTCTTCGAAGGGACCTGCGTCGGCGGTCGTTCGCTCGCCTCGGATGACGCGTCGTCGCTCGCCACTGCAGAGCACATCGCGCGCGTGCCGAGCGGGACGTCGAACGTCGACTTCGCCTTCAGCTTCAACATCGTCACTTCCATCGCCGACTCGGGCCAGGGCTCGCTGCGGCAGTTCGTCGTCAACGCGAATGCCCTCCCCGGTCCGAACGCGATGCGCTTCGTGCCGCTGACACGCGCCGTGGTCGCGACCGAGAACGCATCCCTCGGCATGCCGCCGCGCTGGTGGACCATCGCGCTGCAATCGGCGCTTCCGGCGCTGAGCGATGCCGGCACGACCATCGACGGCGAAGCGCACAACATCCTTTCCACGGCTTCCGTCATCGACGTGAATTCCGGCCGCATAGACGAAGAGCCGTATCTGCGCAAGGGCGAACGTCAGGATCTGCCGCGCGAAGAAAAGCCGGAGCTCGAGCTCGTCGCCGCGGGCGCTGAAGGGATCGTCTGCGACGCGGCGTGCACCATCCGCGCGCTGGCGATCCACGGCACGCCGAACGCGATCGTCACGCGCGCCGACGCCACGATCGAGCAAGTGGTCATCGGCGCGCACGCCGACATCGAGGATGCGCCGAAGCACGGCAGCGTCGGACTGCAGGTCGAAAAGGGGAAGGCGACGCTCCGCTTCCTCTACGTCACGGTGCAGGACACCGCCGGCATCGCGGTCGCGGCCCAGAAAAGTACGTCCGCGCGGGTCGACGGCGATTACGTGCAGGTCCTGCGCTGCGGCACGCCGACGTCCGGCGCCGGCATCGCGCTCCTCTCCGACGGCTCGACGTTCCGCCATTCACACATCTCGGCGAACGACGGCGCCGGCATCATCATCGGCTCACCCGACGGCAAGCAGCCGGCGAGCGTGACGGTCATCGAAGACTCCGTGATCAGCAACAACCTCGCGGGCATCGTCCTGGCGCCCGGCTCGGGACGCAACACGATCGCCCGCAACCAGATCACCTGGAACCGCATCGGCGGCGTGGTCGCCGCGCCGTACGCCGGCAATCCGCCGCAGGAGAACCGCATCACGTCGAACGTTTTCGACGAGAACGGCGGACGCCCCATCGCGCTGAACGCCGAAGAAAAGCGCGACATCCTCGCGGAGGCCATCGGCACGTGCGCGCGGATCGACACCGTCGCCAACCACGGCATCGGCGCGCCGGTCATCACCAGCGTGCAGCGGTCGGACGACACGAAGACCGTCACCATCAGCGGCCGCGCCTGCCCGGCGCAGACCGTGGAGCTCTACCGCTCCTACGTCACCTCGGAGATCCGCAACGCGAAGGACAACTCGCGCATGATCCGGAAAACGGTGAAGGGCGAGACGATCACCATCGAGCAGCAGCAGCTCGACGCCTATCCCTCGATCGGCGAGTTCAATTACATGACCTCGACCGTCGCGGCCGCCGACGGCTCGTTCACCGTGATCTTTCCCATCGAGCTGGTGGAGCGGACGGCGCGCGCGGCGAAGTCGGATGACGTGATCATCACGAACGAGCAGGCGCTGTACGGCAGCGAATCGGATCGCGCCTACTCCGCCATCGCCATCGATCCGCAGGGAAACACCTCGGAGATGAGCGAGCGGACGCGGGTCAGGATCGCGGCGAAGCGGTAGCGGTTGCCCTTTTTCGCAGGGCCCGGAACGCACGCCTCATCGCGAACCACACCGGCGACATCCGCCGCGCACGCACGCGTCCCACGATCGCGCCGGCGGTGAACGGCTCGTCGTCGCCCGGAGCGTTGTCGCCCCGCGTGATGAACCACCCCTCGCGGGTGATGCGAACGACGCGATGTGCGGTCAGTCCGCGCGACAACCGCGCGAGGACGACGTCGCCGCGGCGGATCGATGCGGGATCGACCCGCTCGACCTCGAGCAGGTCGTTCGATCGGATCGACGGATGCATGCTGTCGCCGCGCGCGCGAAATCGGGCGGCGTTGCCGGTGGCCAGCACCTCCTCGATCACGGTCGCGGCGTCGATCACACAATCAGCTCCAGCGCGGCGCGATCGAGCGTGAAGCGGAACTCGCGCACCGGCACGCTCGAGACAATCCGCTCCAGCATCGACATCGTGAAGTCGATCGCCTTCGCGTTGTGGAACGGCGGAAACGTGCAGCCGAAGAGCCGCGCAACCGCGACCGCGGGCGGCAGCTCGCGCAGCTCGTTCTCCTTAGCCTGCGTCAGCAGGTAGACACCGGCCAGCGGCGCGCGCGACGCCGACGCCAGCTCCGCCTCGCCATGCCACGGCGTGCCGTGCATCCAGAGCCTGCCGTCCTCTTCGCGCACGATCACGCGGTCGTCGCTCACGATCTCGCGCGCGTCGTCGCCCCACATCCGCGCCGTCGTCGTCTTGCCGGCTCCCGACTGGCCGACGAAGAGGTGCCCACGTCCCTGGTGATCGACCACGCCGCAACTGTGCAGCTCGACGCCGCGTCCGCGCCCGAGGAGGTTCGCCATGAGGACTTCGTCGAGCGGATACTCGAGCGGGTTGAACGGCCGGGTGAGACTCACGCGGATCGTGCCGCGGGTGAAATCGCGATCGAACGTGGCCACCGAGTACGGCGTCTTTCCGACGACGTCCGTCTGGCATTCGATGCGGACGCCGTCGCCTTCGGCGTACATGCGCCAGACGGCGCCCGATTCGAACAGCAATGCGCCGCGTGGTGGTTCGTAGTGTTCGAGGAGCGCGACGTCGAGATCGACGTCGGCCGGCGCGGGCTCATCGAGGAAGAACTGCGTCACCGGCCCTTCGAAACGGCAGTTGACGCGCGGATCGTCGCAGCGGATGCCGATGGTGATGCCGGCGATCCGCAGAAACGTGTCGGGCATCCGATCAGGAACCGGGGGCCGAGCAGGGGGACGGATGCGCGCACTGCCCCTGCGTCGAGCCGGCGGATTGCTGCTGTTTGCAGAAGCCGAGAACCGCTTCCGAGGCGCGCAGCGGAAAACGCTTCACGACCGGCTTTTCGTATGGCTTCCTGTTGTCCGAATCTTTTCTGTTTTCCATGATCTCCTCGTTCATCTCGCGTGACTGGAGCACGCGCCACAACTTCCCGTCGAGCACGATGATGCCGTCTGCACGAGCGGCATCGCCGCGCGCGCCGCCTGCAGTTCGCTGAGATTCTTCTCCCGCACCAAGGCCGCCATCTCGTCGATCTCTTCGCGATGCGACCCGTCCACGCAATACTCGCACTCGCCGTGCTCCGGGACCGGAATTTCGAACACGTCCGCGCGCAAATGCGCGACGCGGCAGAGGAAATCGACCGGCGCCTCGGGATCGCCTGCTTCCAGCTCCGCGGTCGCGGCGCAGGAACCGCAGAATGATTTCAACCCGCAGCGGGTGCACTTCGTGATGCGCGTCGCCTTCTTCTTCCGGACGGTGCGCAGGAACTTCTCCCAACCCTCGCGCACCGACCCTTCCTTCACGTTGTACTCATCGACGTGAGAGAGCACGCAGATCGTCATGTTGCCGTAGGGATCGATGGCGAACGAGTTCACGCCGCCGCCACAGTTGTAGACGCTGCCGATCTCACCCTCCGTCGGGAGCGGATGAACGAGCTCGCGCGCCACTCTGCGGAACTCCGAAACGCGCGTGGGATCTTCGAGATCGAGGGCCACGATCTCCGCCGGCGACAAGCGCACGGCCAGCGGACTCTGCGAGCAATCGATGCGCGGATTCATCATCCCGTCGAACTTGAACTCCAGCCCGAGGCTGTCCGCCATCTGCTGCATCATCCCCAGCTCGTGCACGTTGATCGACACGGCCACGGACTTCAGTTTCAGCGGAAGACTGCGGTCGAGTAGCAGCTTGATGCCGCGGAGGCACTTCTCGTACGAGCCGGGGATTCCGGTCAACGCTTCGTAGGTCCCTTTCGTTGCGCCGTACAGCGTGATCTCGATGGCGAACGGCGGATACTGCACGAGGTAGTCAGCGATCCGCTCCGTGATCATCGTGCCGTTCGTGAAAAGCGTGACGAAGAAGCCCTTCGTTTTCGCGTAGGTGTAGATCTCGAGGAAATCGTGGCGGGCGAAGATCTCGCCGCCGCTGAGCAGCAGCCACATGCAGCCGAGCTCTGCCAGCTCGTCCAGCACCCGCTTCAGATCCTCGCTCGACAGCTCGCGCGAACGGGCCGCCGTGTCGTTCATCGGCAGATTGTTGTAACAGTGGACGCAGTTGAGCGGGCAGCGGTCGGTGACCTCGATCGTGCCGGTCACCGGCAATTGCAGCGGACTGACCTTATTGTGCAGGTCGAGACTGAATTCCGTGTACGTTCCGCTCTCGATCACACCGTCTCCTTGTTCACGAGTGAAGCCATGGCCAGTGATTCGAGCAGCTCGTTGACGTCGGCCGCGGCCGTTTCCCGATCGACGTCGAATTCGTCGCAGATGGCGTCGATGATCACGTCGGCCGACACCGCGCGATCGAGGAGCGACCAGATGCGCGCCGCGACGGGCGAGAGGACGAAAATCGACTCCAGGTCGCCGACCCGGTTTCGAATGGGGACGAGGATCGATTCGCCGGCAACCTCGCGGCAGACGACTTCATTGGAACGCTGATAGACCATGGTCGGAACCCGAGTCATGATGACACGCGCATCCTTTCGAATCAAATCGTCACAACGCTGTCAACTCTTGCAGCGAGAATGAAATCCGCGCGAGTGACCGATTGCGCGGAGTGCGTCCAGGTGACCACCTGGACCCTCCCCCAGCCGAATGTTATTTCGGGGTGATGATCGAGCTCCTCGGCGATCGCTCCGATGCGGTTCGTGAACGCCAGCGCCTCCGCGAAATTGGCGAATTTGTACTCCCGGCGGAGGTCGTGCGAGTTGTAGTAGACCCACCCCGGCTGCAGGTGGCTCATCAGCGCGCGGATCTCGTCGTACTCCAGCGGCGCGCGGTCGAATTCGAGCTTTTCTGACACTCCGCGCGCGTAGGAAGCGAACGCCTGCGGATGGACGAAGTGGCGGAACGCCTCTTTGCCGTTGACGTAGATCACCGGCACGTCGTCGGTGAACTGCCGCTGCAGTTCGGGATCGTCGTCGATGTCGACTTCGACGAATTCGACGTCGACACCCGACGCGCGGATCGCAGCCTTTGCTTTGTCACAAAGCGGGCAATCGCGGCGTGTGTAGAAGGTGACCTGCATGTCCGTTCCCGAGGATACACTCCGCCCGATGCGACGAAATGTGCTCGACCTCACGAACAAAACCGTGCTGATCACCGGCGCCTCGCGCGGCATCGGACGCGAGACGGCGCTGCAGATGGCGGAAGCAGGCGCGCTCCTCGGGCTCAACTACAACCACAGTGCCGACGCGATCCGCTCGCTCGTGGCGGAGATCGGCAGCGAGCGCTGCATCGCGATCCGCGCCGACCTCGGCGATCCGATGGAGACCGAGGCGATGGTCGATGCGATGGTGCGCCGCTTCGGGCGGATCGACGTCCTCGTCAACAACGCCGCGATCTTCGACCTCAACCGTTTCGAAGGCGATGATTACGACGCGTGGCAGCGCGGCTGGCAGCGGACGTTCCAGGTGAACGTCTTCGGCGCGGCGAACGCGGCGTACCTGGCAATGCGCACGATGCGCTCGCATGGCGGCGGGAAGATCATCAACGTCGCGTCACGCGCCGCGTTCCGGGGCGAGACGGAGTTCGCGGACTACGGCGCGTCAAAAGCGGCGCTGGTGAATCTCACCCGCTCGATCGCCCGAGCCTGCGCGAAGGACAACATCGTCGCCAGCTGCGTCGCGCCGGGGTTCATTGAGACGGAGATGGCGCACGCGGAGCTCGCGGCGCATCGTCAGGAGATCGAGGAACAGATCCCGCTGCGGCGCGTCGGAACGCCGTCGGACGTCGCCGCGGCGATCCTTTTTCTGGCCTCGCCGCAGGCCGATTACCTCAATGGTGTGACGATCGACATCAACGGCGGCTCCTGGTTCCACTAGGCCGGCCCGGCCGGCAGCGCTGCTTGCCCAAGGCTCCTTCAGGCAATTCGCCTGAATGCTCTTGCAGCGTAAATCTCGGCACTGAACTCGCAGTTTGAGTGATCGATGCCTATGATCCTCGTACTCCTGGTGGTCGCCGTCGGAATCGCTCTCGCGATCGCCCTCGCCTACGTCCCGATGCAACTGCTCATCACACAGATGGCGAAGAACGTTCAGCAATTTATTCAACGCCAGCGCGACCGCCGGCAGATGCACCGGGAAACACCCGACAGGCGGAAAGTGATTTAGCCCCGCTTCTGAGCTAGCGCCGTTTTCAGCACGCTCATCAGCTCCTCGTCGACCGAGATCAGGCCGTACCTTTTCCAGACGATCTTTCCCGTCCGGTCGATGAGCACCGACGTCGGAATGACGGTCGTCTGGAACACGTTCGCCAGCTTCCCTTCCGGATCGAGCGCGATCGGATAGGTCATCGAGTTGTCGGTGACGAACTTCTGCACCGACTCTTTACCTGATTCGTCGAGGCTGACGCCGACGACCTTGAAGCCCTGCGCGGCGTACTCGGTGTGCAATTTCTCCAGTTCCGGAATCTCCGCGCGGCACGGCATGCACCAGGTCGCCCAGAGATTGAGAAAGACGACATTGCCGCGCTCGGCGGCGATGTCGAACGGCTGGCCGTCGAGGAGCTCGGCCTTGTACGCGGGCATCGTCGAGCCGACGGCGGAATCGGTGTCGGTCGCCGGGGTGGCGGGAGGCGGAGCGGTCGATTCGCCGCGGCTGAAAGCATGGGGGGCGCCCTTCGACTTCTGCTCTGGTTGCGCTGTCTCGTGTTTCTTGCAGCCGCCGATGATGATGGCGATCACCGTCGCGGCGAGGAGTGTCTTACGCATGCGCGCATTCTCGCATCAAAGGCCTTCGCCCGGTTTCGTCGGCTCCATCTGCAATGCGTCATTCACACGATTGAAGTAGTTGAACAGCCCCGCCATCGCGGAGATCTCGACGATCTCCCCGTCGTCGTAATGCTCGCGGAGGCGCGCGAACATCGCGTCGTCGATCCGATGCGCGTCGATGGTCAGCTGCTGCGCGTATGCCAGCGCCGCCTTCTCCTTGTCATCGAACGGACCACTCTCGAAATCGAGAATCTGCTCGAGCTGAGCGTCCGTCGCGCCGAACCGCGCAGCCTGCGCGGTGTGGGAGGCGTTTCAATAGTGGCAACTGTTCAATCGCGAGACGAGCGTCGCCACCAGCTCCTTCGTGCGCACCGGCACAGTGCCGGTGTTCGTGACCGCGTTGAGGTGCGCGACCATCGTCTTCAGGATCTCGGGCCGATGCGCGTAGACGCGGAACATATTCGGCACGTTGCCGCGCGCCGCGCCGACCTTCGTGTAGAGCTCGCGGACGTCTTCGGTGACTTCGGTCTTGTCCAGTCGTTTGATTCGCATACGAAAAAAGGGCCCGCTTGCGCGAGCCCTTCTGCTTTCTGATTTCTGATTTCTGCTTTTACTTCTTCTCGTCCTCGGGCTTGCCCTTCTTGATGACCTCGGGCTCGACGGCCGCGGCAGCAGCGGCGGCGGCATCGGCCGCGACGTCGGCCGCTTCGACCTTGGCGTGGGTGACGCCGACGACGACGCGCTCCATGTCATCGAGGACCTTCACGCCCTCGGGGAGCTTGAGGTCCGAGATGCGGTAGTAGTCGTGGACGCCGAGGGCGGTCACATCGACGTCGATCGCGTCGGGGATCGCGCCCGGGAGACACTCGACATGAAGGTCGCGAACCTGCCAGTCGAGCAGTCCGCCTTCCTTCACACCGATCGACGTTCCGGTCACGTGCACCGGGATCGTCACGCGTACCACCTCGTCCATGACGACGCGGACGAAGTCGATGTGCGTCATGCGGCGCGAGATCGGATCGATCTGAATGTCCTTGATCATCGCGTGGCGCTGCTGATCGGTGCCCGACATCTTCAGGAGGAAGATGGAACGGACGCCGTGCTCGCTCTTCTGAATGAGCTCGCTGACCGACTTGCGGTCGACCTCGATGGCCACCGATTCCTTGTGTCCACCGTAAACCACGGCCGGGACTTTGCCCCCGGCGCGCAACTTCTTCGCGATCTCCTTGCCGGAGCGCTCGCGACGCGTAACTTCTAAAGTGACCTCAGCCATGAATGATGCTCCTCAGACGTAATCCGGGGTGAGAAAGGCAACGGGGGTAAGTTTATTCCACTGAAGAGATAGCAAGAGAGCGGATAGCGGATAGCAGATAGCAAGGGTTTCCCGGCTTCTTTGCTATCTGCTATCCGCTATCTGCTATCCAGCCCACTACATCTCAAACAACGAGCTCACCGAATCCTCGTTGTGAATCCTCTTGATCGCCTCGCCCAGCAGGTCGCCGATCGAGAGCGTCTTGAGCTTCGAGCAGTCCTGCTCCTTGTCCGCGGTGGGCATGCTGTTGGTGGCGACGACCATCTCCAGCTTCGAGTTGTTGATCCGCTCGATGGCCGGACCCGAGAGCACGGCGTGGGTGCACGACGCGGAGATCGATCGCGCTCCCTCCGCCATCAGCGCCTCGGCGGTGTGGATCAGCGTCCCCCCCGTGTCGATGATGTCGTCGACGATGAAGATGTTCCGCCCCTCGACCTCGCCGATGATGTGCATCACCTCGGTGCGATTGGCGGCCACGCGGCGCTTGTCGATGATGGCCAGCGATGCGCCGAGACGCTTCGCGTAGGCGCGGGCGCGCTCGACGCCGCCGGCATCCGGCGAGACGATGGTCAGGTCTTCGAGCCCGAGGGTGCGGAGATGGCCGACGATCACCGGCGCGGCGAAGAGGTGATCGACCGGGATGTTGAAGAAGCCCTGGATCTGCGAGGCGTGCAGGTCGAGCGTCAGCACGCGATCCGCGCCCGCCGCGGTGATCAGGTCGGCGACGAGCTTCGACGTGATCGGCACGCGCGGCTTGTCCTTGCGGTCCTGCCGCGCGTAGCCGTAATACGGCAGCACGGCGGTAACGCGGCTGGCGCTCGAGCGTTTGAACGCGTCGAGCATGATCAGCAGCTCCATCAGGTGATCGTTCACCGGCGGGCAGGTGGGCTGGATGATGAAGACGTCCGCGCCGCGCACGTTCTCGTCGATCTGCACGTAGTTCTCGCCGTCGGAGAAGCTGTAGAGCGTCACCCGCCCGAGCTCGATGCCGATGCGCGCGCAGATTTCCTCCGCCAGCGAGGCGTGCGCGCGTCCCGAAAAGACCTTCAGCGGACCGTACAAGCGGGCGTGATTATAGGGGATGATCGCCGGGTGTTCGAGTTGCATCAACTGATGCATCATTGACGCATCAAGCCATGCGCACGACGATCAATCTCGACAAAGCCCTGATTGAACAGGCTCAGCGTGTGACGGGGATACGCGAGCGGACCGCGCTGATCCATGAAGGCCTCCGCGCTCTCATTGCCCGGGAGAGCGCTCGTCGCCTCGCTCGGCTCGGCGGAAGCGATCTGCACGCGAAGGCTCCGAAGAGACGCCGCCCGTCGTGATCGACACCTCGAGTGCGGGAGCGTTCTGATTCACCCGTTCGTCCCGGCGGTGATGGCCATGAAGGCGTTGATCGATTTCCGACCTTGGAGTGCGGCGGCATGGCCGCCGCGGTCCGAGGTCAAACGACCCGGAAGCGGCCCGGCATCGAGCGCGAGACGAACGTGCGATGCGGCGCGTGGCCGAGCTCCGGCAGCGGCTCGTCGCGAAGCAGCACTGCGAGCACTTCGTACGGATCGCACGGCCAGTCGACGATCGTCTCCTCATCGCCCATCAACGCGAGCTCGAAATTGGCGACACTCGCGATCAGCTCATCGCCGAGCGCGATCGCGGATTCGAGGAACGCGCGCGACAGCTCCTCGATGAACGGCGACGAACACTGCATCGCGTCGAGCGCCTCGTCGAAGCGGCCGCGCGCACGGAGGATCGCCGTCGTGAGTCGGCAACTCTGGCTGAGCCGAAAGACGCGCCAGCCGCGGATCGTGTCGCGCGTGACCTCGAGCCCGATCGCGCGGCTTGCCTGCTCGATGTACGGATCGTTCGCGATCGCGCGGCCGGCGATCAGATCGCGCATCGCTCGCTGATGCTCGGCGAGGCTCATCCCTGCACCACCTCGCGCACGCGGCGCAGCTCGTTCGCGATCGCCTCGACGCCGGTCGGTCCGACGTACGGGCCGAGCATCTCGAAGATCACGGCGCCGGCGTTCGGCGTGCGGGGCAGGACGTCGCGCAGCATCGCCAGCGTCTCGTCGCGGGTGACGCGCGAGTGGACGTCGACGCGCAATCCGCGATCGATCGTCCCGTTCGCGATGTGGATCTCGCGCACCGCGCCGAGGTCGAGCTCATCGAGGAACGCACTCGATGTGCACAGCTCGTTGTGCACATCACATTCGAGGTTGTAAAGGTCGAGAATCAGGCCGCAACCGGTGCGGCGGACGATCTCGTTCAGAAATCCGGCTGCCGTGAAGTCGCCGCCCGGATCGGGAAAGAGATTCACCACGTGCTCGAGGAGGAACGGTTTCGCGTAGCGCCGCTGAATCGTCTCGACACGCGAGCAGATCAGCGCGAGCGCCTCCTCCGTGCGCGGCGGGACGAGCATCGTGCCGAGGTTCTCGCCGTCGACCGTCGTGTATCCGAGGTGCTCGCTGTGCCACGCGACGTCGAGCGACGACATCAGCTCGTCGACCAGCGCGAGGTAGCTCTCGTTCATCGCATCGGCCGAGGCGATCGAGAGGCCGACGCCGTGGATGGTGAGCCGCGCGTCCCGGGCAATCGCGCGCAGCTCCTCCAGTGTCTCCCCCGGAATGACGATGCGTCCGTCGCGAATCGTGGCGATCGCGTCGGGCGTGACCTCGACGACCTCGGCGAGCGGCAGCACCGTCTCGACGAATCGCGGGTCACGCCCTTCGTAATTGATTCCGGTCGCGATCAACGGATGGACGCGTTGAAACCGCCCACGTCGAACGGCTCCGGATCGCCGCCGTGAATGAGGATGTCGATGCCCAGCAGGCCGCAGGCGAGGCAGCCATTGAGCTTGAAGATCTGCTCCAGCGCCTCGTGCACCTGCTCCTTCTTGACCGGCGTCCGTCCACTCGCCGTCAATGTCACCCTCTTACCCGTGATCTTCGATGCTGCTTTGGTCGTGGCCATACACACCTCCGTACAGAAGGAGTGACGGGGGAGCAATTTTCGTACCGGTGGTTGCCGACTTGCGACGTACATCACACTCATCTCTGAGGATTGATGGAGAATTGTGCCGAGGGAAAGAAGTCATGAAACGAACCATTCTCGCTACGTTTGTTCTGGCCGTTCTCGCCGCCCTTCCCGCTCGGGCCAGTGAATCGTTCATCCTCGACATCCCGATCCGGTTCAACGCGAACCAGGAGACCGGCGACGTGAAGGTCCTCCTCGTGCTCGGCGCGGCACCGGCCGGCGCACAGCTCGTCGTCAACGGCAGCACGACATTGAACCTCGGCGACACGACGACCGTCGCCGGCGACTCCGTGTCGTTCACCACCGGCCCCGGCAACTCGGTGCTGATCGACTACAAGCCGCTTTCGAATTTCACCGGCGACTTCTGCCAGGGCGGCAGCGCGGTCGAGAAGCAGATCCCGATGCGCTTCTCCGGCGCGCAGAACGTCACCGGCTTCCGCGTCGCCACCTACGTCGTCGCCGCGCCGAACGTCGAGTGCTCGCAGCCGTCGAAGCACACCGGCGACACGCCCGCGTTCCTCACTCCGGTCGACGACGGCGTTGCACTCGCGCTCGTCGCCGATAACCTCGGACGCTTCACCTACGACGTCGCGCTCGTCCTCGACAAATCGGGCAGCATGTCCGAGCTCCCGCCCGGCGCGAACGCCGGCCCGACGAAGGTCGACTACCTGAAATCGGCCGTGCAGGCGTTCGTCGGCAACTGGGAAGCGCTCGATGCACCGAGCGGTACGACCGATTACTCCGGCGACCGCCTCAGCCTCGTCTTCTTCGACTCCACCGCCGTGTCGCAGACGCTCCCCGGCGCCGACGCACCGGCGAATGTCTTCCTGCAGCGCGGCGGCAGCAACGCGTGGGACGCGGTGATCACCGCCGCGAACGGACTCACGCCCGGCAGCTCGACGTCGATCGGCGGCGGCATCAATGAAGCGATGTCGAAGTGGAAGGCCGATCCGAAGAACGATCTCTCCGTCGTCGTCGTCACCGACGGCAAACAGAACACCGCGCCGCTCGTCTCGCCCGCGCCATCCGGATTCCTCGGACTGACTCCGGTGGCCGGACTACCGCAGGAACTGCGCAAGCGTTTCATCCCGATCCAGACCATCGGCTTCGGCGCGCCCGCGCAGGTCGATGAAGATTTACTGCGCAACATCAGCCTGGAGACCGCGGGCGTGGCGTGGCTGCACATCGACGGCACGACGGTCTTCGACACGTTCGCGAACACGCTCATCGCGCTGCTCAAAGGCAACACCGCGGCGCTCGGCAAGCGCTTCCACGACACGATGAGCGGCCCCGGACCGAGCACCACGTACAACGTCGTCGTCGACCGCTCGCCGGCGCGCGTCGTCTTCTCGCTGCAATGGGCGCCGCCGCTGCGCCGCGTGCTCGACCTCGACGCGTTCCGTCCCGGCGATGCGTCGCCCGCCGCGCCGAATTCGACGAAGAAACTGTCCCAGGCGACGATCAAGGCCTACGACCTGAAAAAATCCGACGTCGGCGTCTGGCGCGCCCAGGTGAAGCGCGAGCCGAAGACCGACAACGTCAACGTCCCGTACACGCTCAACGTGATGTTCCTCGAGAAGCACCTCGACTTCCAGCTCTCGCTCGATGCGTTCCGCCCGACGACCGGCGAAAAGCTCAGCGTCCGCGCCGTGATCGACTGGGACGGGAAGCGCCTGCCCGGCCTCCCTCCCGGCTCGATCCGCGCGCGTGTTTTCCAGCAGCAGCAGGCCCTCGGCACGATCCTGCACAACACGGCGAGAAGCACCGATCGACTGCCGACATCGGTCGGCGGCGATCCCGTCTCCCCGCTCGATGCGAAGATCTCGTCGTTCAAGGGAAGGTCGCTGACGGAGCGGATCGAACAGAAGGAAGTCGCGTCGATCATCCTCAATGAGGAGGCGCCGGGCGTCTACGCCGCGGCGTTCGATCAGACGGCGATCCCGGGCAGTTACGCCTTCGAGGTCATCCTCGACTGGACGACCGAGCGCACCGGACACGTGCATCGCGAAGAGCGCGTCGAGCAGTCGGTGAAGCCGCGCGTCGATCGCGCGAAGACGACCGTCACGACGACGCTGAACGCGAACGGCACGTACACCGTCACCGTCACGCCGCGCGACAGCTTCGGCAATTACTTCGGACCGGGCTACGAGTCGCTCATCACCGCGCGCCTGCTGACGCGCGGCGGCCTGCGCTCGCCGCATCCGACCGACCCGAATCTGATCGGCGTCTATTCATGGCAGGTGAGCGATGTCCCGCGCGGCGAAACGCCGGTGCTCGACATCGTGGTTGATGGAGTGAGTCTCACGCCGCGCCGGGAGTGAACATCAGCGAAAGAGCAATCGGCCCGTCCGCTCGTCGATCTTCATCGGCGCGTTGGGAATCGGGCCGATCTCCACGCTCCGCACGGTGTCGTGCAGCGGCTTCTCCGCGAAGTCGACGGCGAGCGGTTTCGTCGTCGACTTTGCCGCCGTGCTGTAGATGCGGCGATACGTCCGCTGCACTCGCGCGTGATCGCGATACGTGGTGTACGCACCGAACACGATCGGGATGAGCAGCACGGCGATGGCGATCGTGCGACGCTCGATCGCCAGGATCACCAGCATCAGCGCGGCGGGGATCAGATAGAGCCGGCCGATGAAATTCAGATGTGAGATCAGCACGCCGTTCTGATACGGCATGATCATCGCCCAGTAGAGCACCGCGGTCGCGACGATCAGCGCAACCGCCGCGGCGATGAGCTTCGGACGCCGCAGCACGGCGATCGAGATCAGTAGAAAGACGAAGCCGGCGATGCCGGGACCACTCCCCTTCAGCGTCTGTCGCCAGAAGCTCTCCGCGAGATTCATCAATGTCGGGAGGAAGAGCCTCACGTCGAAGCCGTGCACGTCCGCCGATGAGCCGAACGCCACGATGCGCGAGCGGAGAACGAAGTAGGTCGCGCCGAGGAGAGCGGCGGGATTCGCCGTGCGCAGCGCGTTGCGGAACGTGATGCGGCCCGCGGCGAGAAGCAGTAGGAGAAACGGAAACGCCAGCGCCGCGGTCTCCTTGCAGAAGAAGGCGACGCCGAAGACGAGGCCTGCTTCGAGGAACCACTGGCGCGACAACAGGTACGCCCCCGCGGCGAGCAGCAGCAGCGCCGAGGCGTCGAAGATGTTCGCGTACCAGCCGGCGGCGATCACCGCCGATCCGGAGAAGAGCAGCGCGATGGTGAAGACGAGATCGCGCACGTCATCGCGCTCGCTCCAGCGCTCGATGGCGCGCGTGAAAAACAGAGACGCGCCGGCAAGCATCGTGATGTCGACCGCGCGGAGGATGCGCCAGTTCACGTCGAAGTCGCGGATGAAGTGCAACACGCCGACGCAGATCAGCGTCGGCAGCGGACGCCAGAAGCCGAGCGATTGCGTCAAGACGAAGTGGATCTTGAAGCCGAGCGGATGCGCCGGATCGCAGAAGGCGAGCATCCCGTTCGTCTCGTCCCAGACGTCCGCGATCATCAGCCTGATCATCAGCGCGATCCAGACCACGACGATCGCGATGGTGGCAATGCGGACGCGTGTCACGGCGCGCATGTGTAGCACAGACACACTTTGTCTGTGCGTAGAGCGATAGAATTTCTCACCTTGCGAATCGTCCCTGCCCTGCGACCGCTGCACTGGAGCAAGAACCTCCTCGTCTTCATCCCGCTCGTGCTCGCGCATCGGGTGACCGATGCGGCGGCGCTCCTCCCCACTCTCATCGTGTTTGCCGCGTTCTGCGCCGTCGCGTCGGGGACCTACCTGATCAACGACTGCCGCGACGCGGAGTTCGATCGCGCGCATCCGAAGAAGAAAACGCGCCTCGTCGCCTCGGGCGCGCTCAAGCTGCAGACCGCGCTCATCACTGGCATCGTCCTCGTGCTCGCCGGCATCGCGGCCTCGTGGTTCGCCTCGCACCGCGCCGCGCCGTTCGTCGCCGGCTACGTGCTCCTCTCGCTCCTCTATTCATTCGCCATGAAGCGCTTTCCGATGGTCGACGTCATCGTCCTCTCCGCCTTCTACGCCATCCGCGTGATGGCCGGCGGCGCCGCGGCCGGCGTCGAGGTCAGCGACTGGCTGATGGCGTTCTGCACGTTCTTCTTCATCTGCCTCGCGCTGCTGAAGCGCTACGCCGATCTGCGCCATCTCGCCAAACGCGGCGAGAGCGCGGCCGGGCGCGGCTATGCCGCCGACGACGCCGACCTGCTCCGCTCCATCGGCGTCGCGTGCGGGATGATCGCCGTGCTCGTGTTCGCGCTCTATCTCGATTCGCCGACCGTGCGCCGGCTCTACGCGTCGCCCCGTCTGATGTGGTTGATCGCGCCGCTCCTGCTCTACTGGATCTCGCACATGTGGCTCCTCGCGCACCGCGGCACGGTGGAAGACGATCCGATCATCGTCGCGGCGAAAGACGTCCCGAGCTACGTCGTCGCGCTGCTCGTCGCCACGATCGCACTGGCGGCCGCATGAGCTACGAATCGTGGGGCCGCGCGATCCCGTCGACGCCCTCTCACGCCATCCCTCTCTCCTTCGCCCCTGCCGCTCTCCCGAATGGCGAGCTGCTTCTCGCTTACGGATTGGGCCGCAGTTACGGCGACGTCTGTCTCAACAACGGCCACACGCTGCTCGACACCGCGAAGATGGATCACTTCCGCCGCTTCGACGCGGCGACCGGCATCATCGAATGCGAAGCCGGCACGTCGCTCGAGGCGATCCTCAAGGCGGCCGTCCCGCGCGGCTGGTTCCTGCCGGTGACTCCCGGGACGAAGTTCGTGACCGTCGGCGGCTGCATCGCGAACGACGTCCACGGCAAGAATCACCATCGCGCCGGCACATTCGGCCGTCATGTCCGCTCACTCGAGCTGCTCCGCTCCGACGGCGCGCTCCTCCGCTGCTCCCCGACCGAAAACTCCGAGCTCTTCTCCGCGACGATCGGCGGCCTCGGGCTAACGGGCCTGATCGTCTCGGCAGAGATCGCGCTGCGCAAGATCGAGTCGCCGATGATCGTCGCCGAGCGGATTCCGTTCCGCACGCTCGCCGAGTTCGACGAGCTCTCGCGCGCGTCCGACGCGACGCACGACTACTCCGTCGCTTGGTTCGATTCGACGAGCGGACGCGAGCCGCGCGGCATTTTCTTTCGCGGGAATCACGCCGCGCATCCCGCCGGCAACGCGCGCATCCGCGAGCCGCATCGCCTTCCCGTCCGCCTCTTCTCCCCTTTCCTGATGCCGCTCACGGTGCGCCTCTTCAACGAAGGCTACTTCCGCGCGAACGCGCATCCGCAGCCACAGACACTCGCGTACGATCCGTTCTTCTATCCGCTCGACGCCGTCTCCAACTGGAACGCGATCTACGGCTCGAAAGGCTTTCTGCAGTACCAGTTCGTGATGCCCGGCTCGGTCGCCGAGGTGCTCGATCGCGTGGCGAAATCGCAGCTCGCGTCGTTCCTCACGGTCATCAAGCGATTCGGATCACTCCCCTCGCCCGGGATGATGTCGTTCCCGCGTGAAGGAACGACGGTCTGCTTTGATTTCGCCGAGGGATCGGCGAGGCTGCGTCCGCTGCTCGAGGAGCTCGATCGCATCGTGCTCGATGGAGGCGGCGCGGTCTATCCGGCGAAGGACTCGCGCATGTCGCCCGAGACGTTCCGCCGCTCGTTCCCCCAATTCGAATCGTTCGCGAGATTCGTCGACCCGCGCTTCTCATCGACGTTCTGGAGGCGCGTCACATGAACATCGTCATCCTCGGCGCAACGTCAGCCATCGCGCAGGAGACGGCGCGCTGCTTCGCATCGGAAGGCGCATCGTTCTTCCTCGTCGCACGCGATGCCGCGAAATGCAACGTCGTCGCCGGCGACCTCCGCGCGCGCGGCGCCGCTGCCGCCGACACCTTCATCGCCGACCTCGCCGATTTCTCGACTCACGCCGCGATCGCGAATGCCGTGCCGCAATCGATCGACGTCGTGCTCATCGCGCACGGCTCGCTCCCCGATCAAAAGGCCATCGATGACGATCCCGTTGCGCAGGTCGCCGCGTTCGAGCTCAACGCGACGTCGTTCATCTCCCTCGCCACGCATTTCGCGAATCGCACGAAAACGCTTGCCGTCATCGGCTCCGTCGCCGGCGACCGCGGCCGCGCCGCGAATTACGTCTACGGCGCCGCGAAGGCCGCACTGCACACGTACTGCGAAGGCCTGCGCGCGCGCGGCGTCAACGTCGTCCTCATCAAGCCGGGCTGGATCGACACGCCGATGACCTCGCACATGCGCAAGAACCCGCTCTTCGCCAGCGCGCCGGCCGCCGGCCGGCTCATCCACGACGCGATCGTCGCAAACCGCGCGGTGGTCTATGTCCCATGGTTCTGGCGGTGGATCTCGCTGGTCGTGCGGATGCTGCCGGCGCGATTCGTCAAGTTCTGACGTATTTTTTCGCCCCCCTCGGTGGACTCCTATGCATGAACACTCTTGCCACGATCGTCCTCGCCTTCGCCGCCACCGCCGCGTCCGCCGCCACACCACACCTCGTCGGAAACCTCTCGCTCGGCTCGCCTGTCCGAAGCGCTGACCGCCAATTCACAATCCCGGTTGTCCTGTCGACCGATCCGGGCTCGGTGAACGCGCAGGCGTTCTGTTTCCGCCTCAAAGTCTCGACCCCGCTCGTCTCCGCGAACGTGCAGCACAGCGGTTTCACGGAAGGACAGCCGACCGTATTCGAATGGCAGCAGAGCACGCCGACCGCGATCTCGTACGTCGTCGTCTACAACGAGCGGGTCGTTCGATTCACACCCGGAGTGCCGGTCACGTTCGCGGAAGTGACGATCTCGTTTCCCGACACCGTCACCTCGCCCGTGCGCATCGACTTCGACTCCTCGTCCGTGACGATGATCAGCACCGAGGACGGCTTGCTGTCCGCGACCATCGCGAAAGGCACGCTGGCGACGAGCGGCGTGACGATCGATCCCAACGCCTGGTATCCCGAGCCCCCGAAACGCCGCAGCACCGGGCATTGAGCGAGGGCTGAAGCCGGTATCCTTGCCCCGATGATCCGCACGATCACCGCGACCGAGTACGTGATGCCGCTCCGCGAAGGGGGCTCGCTGCCGGCGATCGTCGCCGGCGACGACGACGGCACGTACGTCGTGAAGTTCCGCGGCGCGGGCCAGGGAACGCGCGCGCTGATCGCGGAGCTGGTGTCGGGTGAGCTCGCGCACGTGCTGCAGCTGCCGGTCCCGGAGATCGTCTTCGCCGAGCTCGATCCGCGGATGGCGAAGACGGAGCCCGATCCGGAGATTCAGGACCTGCTCCGCAACAGCGCCGGCCTCAACCTCGGGCTCGACTACCTCCCCGGCTCGATCACCTTCGACCCCATCGTCGGCCTGCCGAACGCGATACCGCCGAGCCTCGCGTCGTCGATCGTCTGGTTCGACGCGCTCGTGTCGAACGTCGATCGCACGGCGAAGAACACGAACCTCCTGGTCTGGCATCGCAAGCTCTGGATGATCGATCACGGCGCGACGCTGATCTTTCATCACCAATGGGACGGATTCGAGAAGCGGAGCCGCAATCCGTTTCCCCAGATCGCCGATCACGTGCTGCTGCGCTGGGCGACGGAGCTGGAGGAGGTCGACGCCTTACTCGCGCCGCTGCTCACGCCGGAGCGGATCGCCGCGGTGATCGACCTGATCCCCGAGTCGTGGCTTCACGATGAGCCGATGTTTCCGACCGTCGACGCCTATCGCGCCGCGTATCGTGACTACCTGATGCAGCGCCTCGAGTCGCCGCGCACGTGGATGGAGGATGCCGTTCGTGTCCGAACGCTTCGTGTTTGACTACGCCGTGGTGCGGGTCGTCCCGCGCGTGGAGCGCGGCGAGTTCGTCAACGCCGGCGTGATCGTCTTCTCTCCGACCGGCGGCTTCCTCGAGTCGCGCATCGAGCTCGATCACGAGCGCCTGCTCGCACTGGCTCCCACGATCGATCTCCCGACGGTCGAGGAGTACCTCGCGTCGATCCCCCGGATCTGCGCCGGCGGCGACGAAGCCGGCCCCATCGGCTCGCTCCCCCAGCGCGCCCGCTTCCACTGGCTCGTCGCCCCTCGCAGCACGATCATCCAGACCTCGGCTGTGCATTCAGGCGTGCACGCCGATCCGCGCACGGCGCTGGAATCGTTGTTCAAGAAGCTGGTACGGAAGCCGAAATAGCGCCCCCGCATGATCGAGTCGCTCTACCACTCCCTGATCGACGGCTGGAACGCGGGCGATGCCGCGGCCATGACCCGCGACTTCGCCGATGACGCTCACATGATCGGTTTCGACGGCAGCGAGATCACGGGCAGAGATCACGCGCGGGAGTACCTGGCAAAGATCTTTGCCGATCACAAAGTCGCGTCATTCGTCACGCTCGTGCGCGACGTGCACGAGATCGCGCCCGACGTCGTGCTCCTGCACGCGCACGCCGGCATGCTTCCGCCGGGACAGTCGAAGATCAACCCCGCGACGAACGCCGTGCAGACTCTCGTCGCTGTCAAACACGGCGGCGCGTGGCAGATCGCCCTCTTTCAGAACACGCCGGCCGCGTGGCATGGCCGTGAGGATGACGTGAAGGCGCTCACGGCGGAGTTGCAGGCCGAGGCGGACAAATTGCGCCCGACGTAGAAACGTTTCGGGCGTGTCCCTCACTACTCATGGGGGACATCATGGACAAGACCGCGCAGTTGATCGCCGCCGTGGTGATCGTCGCGTTCGTCATCGAGCGCATCACCGGCGCCGCCACGTTTTTCATCGACGGAAAAGCAAAGACCCCGGAAGGCCGCAGGACGGTCGGCACGATGTGTTTCGCGGCGGTGCTTGCGGGCCTCGCGGTCTGGCAGCTCGACCTTCGCCTGTTGCGCGAGGGCGTCCACATCACGACGTCCTGGGACGCGTTGTTCACCACTCTCGTCATCGTCGCCGGAGCGGAGCGCATCCGCGACTTCATCGCCTCGCCCGGCAGCGCACCGAAAGCGCGCGAAGAGCCGAAAACGCCGCCGATCAACATCCGGATCGAGGAAGGCGAAGGGAAAGTGCGCGACATCCGGGTAGTGAGCTGAGGCTTCGATGCGATCGATCACCATTGATCTCGGAGAGCTCGGCGATCGCCGGCGAAAAGAGAAACGTGGCGGCGCCGCGCTTCTCGTAATCCTCGGCGCCGTCGCGGCGACGATCTGGGCGTCGGCACCGAAGCCGGTCGCGCCTGTCGTGATCCCTCCGACGACGACGACCACGACACAGAGCGATGCCGGCTGGCAACGCGATTCCGAGGAGCCGCCTCCGCCCGCGATCGAGCCTGCAATCACGCCGCCCACGCCCGCGACACTCGCCGTTCAACCGCGACAGCTCGCGTTTCAGCAGCAGAACGGCGCGGTTCCGGCCGCGCAATTCATTCGCGTGCGCAACAGCGGCGCGTCGCCGCTCGCCTTTCGCGGAGTGACGACCGGCAGCACGAGGTTTCGCCCATCGACCGACTGTCCGCCGCAGCTCGCAGCCGATGAGAGCTGCGCCGTCGCCGTCGTCTTCGATCCGACGCCGGGACGAAACGCGAGCGACACGCTGACCATCCGCAGCGACGCAGGCAATGCGCAGATCCGCCTCACCGGCTCCGCGCCGCCGCTTCCGCCGTTCGAGCTCGCGCCGGTCGAGTTCGACCCGCGGATCGTCGGTGCCGGTGGCGACCCGCGCCGAGTCCACCTCACCAATCCGCGTCTCACCACGCTCACGCCCGGCCCCGCGCGCACCGGTGCGCCATTCCGCATCGTGAAGGACGGTTGTCAGGGCGCGACGCTGCCGGGAGGCGGCGGCTGCGACATCCTCATCGATTTCGATCCGCCCGCCGCCGCGAGTTACACCGGCGAGCTGACGATCGCCGCACCCGACGGCACGCTCATCGCGCGCGCCCCGCTCCGCGGAAGCGGCACGAAGGTCGCGCCCGTCGCGGTGAAGCTCGACATCGAGCCGCGACGCCTCGACTTCAGCGCTCTCCTGCCGCGCTCCAAACGAATCACCGTCACGAACCCGAGCTCCCGCGCGGTGAAGATCACCGACGTCAGCATCACGCCGAAGGTCTTCGACGTGACGACCGATTGCCTCGACAAACCGCTCGAGCCGAACGGCCGCTGCCAGATCACGGTGTCGCGTCGAATCGTCGTCGGCGCCGCGGTGGCAGACATCATCGTCCGCTACGACGGTGGCGAAGAGATCGCGGGAGTTTCGGCGCGTGGTGGTGCGGGAAAGAAGTGAGTCCGATTGTTTGCGGTTCGCATCCGGTCGATGCGCTAGCCTCGAGCAGAGCGCGCGCATATGACCTTCACTCGAAGAACGGCCATCTCACTTATCGGCACCGCCTCGGTCGGAACGTGGTTACTGGCGAAAGAGTCACTTGCGCCCGGCGCTCCTGCCTCGGCGGAACGGATGGCCCTCATCGAATCGTTCCGGAAGCGCTCCGCGGGACTGGACAAGAAGTTCGAGGCCCGCACCCACAAGAGCGGCTGGGTGATGCCCTATCGACTGTTCAGACCTGCGTCGCGGGAGAAGCTGCCGCTGGTGCTCTACCTTCATGGCAGCGGCGGCCTGGGCGACGACAACGAAAAGCAATTGAGTCTCGGTAATGTCTTCGGGACGCTGAGCTGGTTACTTCCCGAGAATCAACAGCGCTTCCCCTGCTACGTGCTCGCGCCGCAGACCGACCGCGGCTGGATTCGCTACAAGGAAGATCGGCCGATCGCCGGCTTCGGCGACGGCGCGAAGCTGGCGCTGGAAATCGTCGATGACGTGCGTCGTGAGTTTGCCGTCGACGAGCGCCGCATTTATGTCGCCGGCCAGTCGATGGGCGGAGCCGGCGTATGGAACATGCTGACCTTTCGTCCACGGTTCTTTGCCGCTGCGGTGATCTGTTGCGGCGGCGCCTCGCCTGACGACGGCAGCGGCTCGCCGCGCACGCCCGTGTGGAACTTTCACGGCGCTGCGGACAAGACAGTAGCCGTATCGATCTCACGCGATCGCATCGCGGCGCGGCGAAAAGCGGGAGGGCGTCCGATCTACACCGAGTATGCGGGTGTGGACCACAACGTCTGGCAATGGGCCTTCACCGAGCCCGAGCTCGTGGAGTGGGTGTTTTCTCAGGCCGCGAGCGGCGCCGGCACGTCGGTGTGATCGAGTGACGTGGTGACCGCCGCGAGCAGGGTGTCGAGATCGAACGGCTTCCCCAGCACCGCGGAGACGCGCTTGCCGGCCACGCCCGCGCTCACCTGATTCCGGTTCATCGCCGTCAGCACGATGATCGGGATGCGCAGCAGCTTGAGATCGAGCGCGCGCTCGCGCAGGACGTCCCAGCCGGTCACCTCCGGCATCATCAGGTCCATGATCGCGACGTCGGTATTGCCGGCGCGCATTTCGTCGAGCGCTTCCCTGCCGTTGCGCGCCTGCCGCGTCTGGAAGCCGTGGCGGCGCAGGAACGTGACGAGCAGGTGCCGGATGCCGGCGTCGTCATCCACGATCAGCACGCGGCGTCCGCTCACAACTGCGGTCCGTTCTGCGGCAGTGACGAGACGACGATCCATTTCTTCTGCATCGCGATCTGCTCGGTATCCGCCGGCCAGCAATTGAGCGGAAGGTAGAAATAGCCCTCGCCGGCCGCGCGGGCCTTGCGGAGCAATTCGGTGAGACTGCTGCAGCATCCGCCGCTGCGGCGCACGTCTTTTCGGTCGAACTGAACGCCTGTGCGCTCAGCGACACCCTCAAATACACGGATCTCTTCGAAGTACTGCGTCGGAGCCATGCTCAAAGACACTGCAAGATCGTGGCCGCTATCGATGTGCGCGTTACTTCGGCACGTAAACGACCGAACGCGAGCTCACGAGGTTCTTGCCGACCGCCGACGCGCGGTCCTGTTCTTCATTGCGTGATGCGTACAGACGGTCGCCCGAAACAGCGACTTCCCAGCGCTCTTTCCTCACGTTCTCCGCCTTCACGAAAAGGAACGACGCGGAGTAGCTGGAGTCGCGCTCGGCGGCGACCGGCATTCCGCTGCCGTCGATCCAGATGCGCAACTCGATCTTCGGCTCGTTCACGAACCTGCTGCTCGTCCCCGCCAGCGTCGATTTGACCTTGATGCGCAGCAGCGTGACCGGCTTCCCCGCATGCGTCGCCGGCGTCTGCGCGATCAGCGTCGCGCCGTCGAGATCGTTGAGCAGCATCGCGCCGATGTCGAGGGCGTCGATGACGTCGAAGAGCGTCAGCGCCGCGAGGGCCGTGCGCGTCGGCGTGAGGTTTTCGGCATTGCGCTTCTTGCGCTCCGCTTCCGCTTCCGCCATTCCCAGCGCCGAGGGCGGCACGCGGATCATCAGTCCACGCGGTCCGACCTCTGCTTCGAAGGTCGTCGAGCCGGTTCGCGCTCCCGCCACTCCCTTCGAATCACCCTTCACCTGCAGCGATCCGGAGACGATGAACGGGCCATTCGCCGGATATCGCTGCACCACGGCGCGCAGGTCCGCCAACGGATCGGCCGCCGCCGGAAAGACCACGAACAACAGCAGCGCGAGCGTTCGCAAACGGATGCACATGAAGGACATCCTCTCCTTTCCTGCGTGTCTGAAGCCAGCGCGGCGAATGCGGACCTCGAATTGCAGTAGTCGACCATCATGAAGGTCCAACGTTCACTGTTTGCCCTTGGCTGCGCCCTGGCTCAGCTCGTCTTCGTGGGCACCCCGGCCCAGGCCGCTTCATACATCTCCGTAACGGACACCCTGCGCGTCCAGATTCTTCTCGATCGCGCCCACTTTTCTCCCGGCGAGATCGACGGCCACTACGGCGGCAACACGCGCGATGCCGTGGCCGCTTTCAACCGGGCGAGAAAAATCAAAGGCAGCGCGATCAACAAGGCGACGTGGAAGGCGCTGAACGCCGACACCACGCCGGTGCTCGTCCCCTACAAGCTCACCGCGGCCGATCTTGCCGGTCCGTTCCTGGCGATTCCGGAAGATATGACCGAAAAGGCGAAGCTGCCGGCCCTCGGCTACGAGAACATCGCCGAAGCTCTCGGCGAAAAGTTCCACGCCAGTCCCGCGCTGCTGCGCGGGCTCAATCGAGGGAAGGAGCTCGATCGTGCCGGCACGGTCATTCAGGTTCCGAACGTCGCAAGGCAGCCGCTCGAGAAGACCGCCGGCATGACCATCCGCGTCAGCAGGAGTCACGGCGCGGTCGAGGCGGTCGGTGAAAACGGCGTCGTGATCGCGCGCTATCCCGCGACGATCGGCAGCGAGCACGATCCCCTGCCGATCGGTAACTGGAAGATCAACGGCGTCGGCTGGAACCCGACGTACCACTACAACCCCGACCTCTTCTGGGATGCCGAGGCGAAGGACGAGAAGGCGAGACTCGCCCCGGGACCGAACAGTCCCGTCGGTCCGGTCTGGATCGATCTCTCCAAACCGCATTACGGAATCCACGGCACGCCGGTGCCGTCTGCCATCGGCAAGACGACGTCACACGGATGCATTCGCCTGACGAACTGGGATGCGACCGAGCTCGCGAAGATGGTCACGCCGGGCATGGCCGCCGTGCTGGAGAAATGATGAAGAAGGTGCTCGCGCTCGCCGGCGTCGCCGCCATCGCGCTCCTGGCCTGGGTGGCGGCGGGATCGAATCCGCCCGTCACCGCGAAGGCGATGGGCGGAACGAGCGCGCAGCTCGTGCCGCGACCTGTTGTCGCACCACCGCGGCAACCGGAGATGATGCCCTACGTGACGCCGTCGTTGTACTCCGACTCGCCGCGTCCGATGATCATTCCAGTCGCCGGTGTCGATCGCAGCGCAATCCACGACATGTTCAATGACGTGCGCGGCAACCGGCGCCACGAGGCTGTCGACATCATGGCCCCGCGCGGCACGCCCGTCGTCGCCACCGACGACGGCGTCGTGAAGAAGCTCTTCACCAGCGTGCCGGGAGGACTCACCGTCTACGAGTTCGATCCCGATGAGCGCTACTGCTACTACTACGCGCATCTCGACCACTACGCCGACGGCCTGCACGAAGGACAGCTCCTGCACCGCGGCGAAGTCCTCGGCTATGTCGGGACGACTGGCAACGCGGCGGAAAACGCTCCCCACTTGCACTTCGCCGTGATCCGCCTCGATGAAGGCAAACAGTGGTGGAAAGGAACTTACGTCAATCCCTATCCGCTGTTAGTCGAAAGCCGATGAATCAGCGTCTCATCGCAAACGCCCCCACAGCCGCAATCAACACCACCAGAATCGACAGCGATCGCGGATCGAGCATCGGGATGTTCGCGCCGGCGGCGAGAACCGTCATCGTGTACGGATTCGCGCCGATGCAGCCGTTGGCATCGGTCGCCTGGATGGTGAAGTTGAAGATGCCGCCCTGCAGCGGCGCGCCGCTGATGAGTCCCGTCGCGGGATTGAGCACGAGGCCCGGCGGCAGCGCTCCGGCCGACACGGTGTAGGCGTACGGCGCGGTCCCGCCCGAAGCCGTGACTGCTTGCGAGTAAGGCGCCTGGGCCATCGCCGGCGGCAACGTGGTGGGGCTGAGCGTAATGGCCGGACAGCCGGCGGAGGCCATCGTGACCGTGTACAAGCGGCTGCCCGCACAGCCGGTCGCGTCGGTGGCGGTGATCGTGAAATTGAACGTCCCCGCCGTGGTCGGGACGCCGGTGATCGCGCCTGAGACGCTGTTGAGAATCAGACCCGTCGGAAGTGCGCCGCTCGAAATGGAGAATGTGTACGGCGCCGTTCCGCCGGAGCCCGAAACGATCTGGTTGTACGCCGTTCCCACATTCCCGTTGGGCAACGTCGCCGGATTCACGGTGATGATCGGGCAGAGCAGGACGCCGCAGCTGTTGACGGTATTCGTGTCGAGCGTGACCGCGCCGTTGCGCGCCAGCGCTCTGCCGTTCGTGTTCGCGCCGGTGGTGAGCGTGATGCTCGACAGGGCGAGGATGTCGCCGGTGAACGACGTTCCGGTCCCGAGCGTCGCGGAGCTGCCGATCTGCCAGTAGGCCTTGTTGCAACTGTTGCCGCCGTTGTTGATCACGCTCACGGAAGAACCGCTCGCGGTCGTCAGCGTGCTGCCGATCTTGAACAGGAACAGCGCATTCGCATTGCCGAGGGCGTCGAGGGTCAGCGCACCGGTCAACTGCGCGGAGGATGAAAAGCAATAGACGCCCGGCGTCAGCGTCAGGCCGCCGAGGTTCTGACCGGTCAGATCGACCGTGCACGGCGTGGCGGCGATGTTGTTGTACGCGGTGGTGAGATCGTTCTGGGCCTGCATGGCCACGGCGTCGTTGGAGTGGATCGCTCCCCCGACGACGACGCCCGGCGGGAAGCCGGTGACGGAGCTGCCGGGACTGACGCCAACGTTGCCATTGACGGAGGTCGCACCGGTGTTGGTGACGGCCGAGCCGCCGAGGACGCCGAAGTTCTGCGCCGTCCCCAATGAGATCTGCGCGGTCAGAGGTGTGGCGGCGGTGAGTAGCAATGCAAGGGCAAATAACGGCAGGCAGGCGGTATTGCCACGCATACAGGCTCCATGTTTCGTTTGTCGTTGGTTAATGAATCGGCATGAAAAGGAAATGAATGAAGAGTTTCATTCACCCTCGATCCCAAAACCTCACTTCCTGACTCGCTGCCCTCACATTGCACGGCTCGCAGAGCCAGCCATGACTCGTGAGCTTGAACGGCCCGTCGTTCTCGTCGCGGAACAGCGTTCGAGTCTCGTGACACCAATCGCAGCGGACCACGTGCGGGTTTCCGAATGACGGATTCGCCTTGAGGATCGCGGCGGCGGTCTCCTTCTCATCAGCCGCCAGATCCTCGCTGCGGTTGAGCTTTCCTGCTGTGGTTCGAACCGCTTGTCTCGTCACGATTTCTCCCCCGATCTCCGCGGTTTGCCGTCGCGGCGTCCCGATACGCGAAGCGGCAGCGTGACGATGAACGTCGAGCCGTGATCGAGACCAACGCTCTCGACGCGTGCCGTTCCTCCATGAAGCTTCACGACCTGGGCCACGATGGCCAGACCGATTCCGAGCCCCGGCATGTGGGCGCCTGCGTGATGCCCCTGCTGGTAGAGCTCGAACACGTGCGGAAGAAACTGCGCGCTGATGCCGGAGCCGTTGTCCGAGACCGACAGCTTCGCGTCGTTCCCGGCCCGCTCGAGCCGGACGTCGATGGTCCCGCCGATCGGCGTGAACTTGATGGCATTGCTGAACAGATTCCAGACCACCTGCAACAGCCGCACGCGATCGCCGAGCAGCGGTGAGGGGTCGAGGTCGAGACGCGTACTGAGGTGAATTCCGCGCCCGTTCGCGCTGAGGGCCGTCATCTCCTCTGCCGCCTTCACCACGGCGGCGAAATCGACCTCCGCCATGTCCACGCTCAGCTTCTGCTCGCGAATGCGCGTAACGTCGAGCAGGTCGTCGATGAACACCCGCAGAAGAGTGGCGCTCTCATCGACTCGCCTGACCGCCTCGGCCGACATCTCGGGATTGCTCTTCGCCAGTTGCACCCATCCGACGATGGACGTGAGCGGCGTGCGCAACTCGTGCGCGACCGTACCGAGGAACGAGTCCTTGTAGCGGTTCGCCCGCTCCGCCTCGCGAAACAGCATCGCCGTGTCGATGGCCACCGCCGCGCGCTGCGACAACTCCTCGGCCAGTTGCAGATCGACCTCGGTGTACCGGCGCTGCGAGGACGAGAACGTCGTTGTCCCCAGCACCTTGTCGCGGACGATCAGCGGCACGCTGATCAGCGAGCGCACGCCGAGTGCGCCGATCAACTGCATGATCTTCGCCTCGGGCGGGATGCCGGTGAGATGCGATTCAGCGATGTCGGTCAGCAGCACCGACTTGCGCAGCAGCAGTGCCTGAGGCGCGCCGGGCGCGCGCTCCGGCTCCTTGAATGCGACCTCCTGGAACTGCAGGGCGAGATCGCGCAAGACGGGATTCGCATGGGAGACCGTCAGATGGCGGATGGTGCCGTCCTCGTTGATCAGATCGACCGCGCACCAGTCGGCGAACGCCGCCGTCGAGAGCCGCGCCAGCGACTCCAGCGTCGTCTCGTAATCGAGCGACGACGACAGCAGCTCGCTCGCCTTGGAGAGCATGTCGGCCGCGCGCGTCGCTTCCTCGGCCACGAGCACGCTGCGCTTGAGGACGTCGATGTCGAGGAGCGCGACGATCGCGCCGTCGATGACCCCAGCCGACGTGCGATACGCGCGAATGCGCAGCAGACGCCAGACGCCCAGCGAATCCTGGATCTCGACGTCGGCGCCGTCGGACGTCTCCATCACCGCGCCGACGAGCTTCTCCAGCAGACTGACGTCGATCGTCGACCTCGCCTCGCGCAGCGGCCGTCCGACCGCGTCAGCGCGCAGATTGAGCAGCGCGCCGGCCGTGACGTTGAAGCGGCGTACCGTCAGGTCGACGCCGACGAAGAGGATCGGGATCTCCACCGCGCCGAGGAGGTTCTCGATGTCGTCGTTCATCCGCACCAGCGTCGTGTTGCGCAGGCGGAGCTCCTCGTTCAGCGTGCTCAGCTCCTCGTTCGCCGACTGAAGCTCCTCTTTCGCCGTCTCCAGTTCCTCGTTCGTGCTCCGCAGCTCTTCGTCGCTCGACTGCGCTTCTTCCGCCGCGGCCGCGGCTTCATCGGCCACATGCTCGCGGTCGCCGATGGCGGCGGCCAGTGCATGGCGCAGACTCTCGACCTCGCTCTGTCTGCTATCCCCTTTTCGCTTCGCCGCCGCCGGCGCGCTGTTGAAGACGATCCAGCATTGATCGTGGCGTGGCGCCGGCGTGCCGTACGGAATCACCTCGAACGAGATGCAGCGGCGATCGTCGCCGTCGACGACGAGGATGTCGCTGTGACCGACGATCGTCTGTTCGCGGAATGCGCGGCGGACCGCCGGCCGAAGCACGGCCAGCACCTCGTGATGGCGCAGCAGGCCGAAAAGGTTGAGCGAGACATCGCCTGCCTCCAGCGCGATGAACGGAGCGATCTCGCCGCGAATGCGCATGATCTCCATCTGCTCGTTGATCAGCACACCGCAGGGCGCGAGATGCGCGGCGAGAAAGGCGTCGTCTTCGCCAGCGCTGTTTCCCACACGCCGCGCGACGGGAATGACAGGAGCGGCGGTGAGGCTCGCGTGCAACGCGCGCGGAATCACGTCGAATGTCGCCTGCCCGCCGTTCGCCTGGCGCTTGCGATAGAGCAGCGGTTTCGTCGAGACCGCGGTCAACTGCGTCGTCGTGGCCCGCAGATTCTCCGAGCTTCCCAGCATCAGGAAGCCGCCCGGGGCCAGCGCGTACTGCAGCAGGGCCACCGCTTTCTTCTGCAGCTCCGGATCGAAGTAGATCAGGACGTTGCAGCAGGTCACGAGATCGATCTTCGAGTACGGCGGATCGCGCGTCACGTCATGCGCGGCGAAGACGCAGAGCTCGCGCAATTCCTTCGCCACCTTGTAGCCGCCCGGTACGACCGTGAAGTAGCGCTCCAGCCGTTCCGCGCTCAAGCCGGCCACCGCACGTTGCGGATAGAACGCGGCCCGCGCCTTGCGCAGCGACTGTTCGTTGATGTCGGTTCCGTAGATCGAGATCCGCGGCGCGTCGGCACGCCCCTCGAGGAGCTCCAACAGCATGATGGCGACCGAATAGACCTCTTCGCCCGTCGAGCAGCCCGCCACCCAGATGCGCACGCTCTGCTCGGCGTTCCGCTCGCTCACGATCGCCGGAAAGACGATCGTCTTCAGCGCGTCGAAACGCGACGGCTCGCGGAAGAACGACGTCACGCCGATCAACAGGTCGTGATACAGAGCGTCGACGGCCGCTCCGTCGTGCTCGAGCGAATCGGCGTAGCTGGCGAGGTCCGCGTGATTGCCGAGGAGCACGCGTCTCATGATCCGCCGCTCGACGGTGGCGCGCTTGAAGTGGCTGAAGTCGACCGGATGGAGCGCGCGAAGCAGTTCAAAGATGCGATCGAAGTCGACGGCGCTCTGCTCCCCTTCCTCGACGTTCCCGCGCCCGGCGATGCTCGTCACCTGGGCGGCGATGCCGGCAGGCGGCAGCACGAAATCGGCCGAAGCGGCGGCAGCCCGCGGCATGACGTCGAACTTCGCGCTTTCCGGGGTCTGGGTGAACGTGATCCCGCCCGCGAGGTGAATCGCGCGCAGGCCGGCGGCGCCATCCGCATCGTTGCCGGAAAGGACGACGCCGATCGCGCCGCTCTTCCGATCGTTCGCCAGCGACGCGAAGAACGCGTCGAGCGGACGATGCGGAACCGCGGTCGTGCGCGGCAGCAGGCGCAGCACGTCGCCCTCGATCGTCATCTCGGCATCGGGGGGGATCACGTAGACGTGGTCGCCCTCGATGTGCATGCCGTCGATCACTTCCCGCACCGTCATGGTCGTCGCGCCGGCGAGGATGTCGCCGAGCAGGCTGTCGTGACGCGGATCGAGATGCTGAATCAGCACGAACGCCAGTCCCGTTCCGGCCGGGATGGCGGAGATGAGATCGATGAATGCGTCGAGACCGCCGGCCGAGGCGCCGATGCCGACCACGCGTACTGCGGCCACGCGTGCGGCAACAACTCGGTTCACCATCGGTACGCCTTTCGTGGAGCTACCGTCTGAGGATGGAGTCAGTGGCGGGACGCGCGCGGCATGTGCCGCGGTGGCAAAGGCCTCGTGCGCGTTTGTCGCGACCGGCTGGTCAGCCGTGTACTGCGGTCACGGGTACAGGATACAGCTCCATTTCCGATTCGGCAACCTTTCCGCAATTATTGACAAATTGGCAAGAGAAATGCAGGACGATTGTTCATGTACGGAGGCATCCTCAGGCAGCTCCGCGAATCGAAGGCCCGCACTCAGGCCGAGGTAGCGAGAAGCGTAGGGATTTCGCCGGCCCAGCTCGCTCGCCTTGAATCAAATCAGCGCGGCCTGTACGTCGAGGATTTCATCCGCATCGTCGAAGCCCTCGGTGAAAAGGCGGGCAATCTCCTGCCGAACGACATGGGCGACATCGGCCACCTGAAACCGCTCATCGATCGCCTCGCCACCGTCCCTGCCGATCTGCTCCCACGCGTGGCGATGATC
>Ga0193696_1000037_pt1 | contig 61131 bp, 46 predicted proteins | sample L3m1metaG_FD_145074 | JGI IMG/M metagenome (GOLD analysis project Ga0193696, IMG submission 145074) | Soil microbial communities from a riparian zone of the East river system, Colorado, United States - L3m1 | ecosystem: Environmental > Terrestrial > Soil > Riparian zone | place: USA: East River... | reverse complement strand
GAGCTCCTCGTCGGCCAGAACGATGGAGGCGGGATTGATGTGCAGCTTGCCGGTGATGATCCGCGAGACGTCGAGGAGCTCGTCGACGAGCCGGGCCTGCGCTTCACCGCTCTGACGAATGGTCTGCAGCCCGAGGTTGAGCTGCGCCGGTTCGAGATCCCCGAGCTGCAGCAGGTGGACCCAACCCAGGATCGCGGTCAGTGGCGTGCGCAACTCATGCGACAGGTTGGCGAGGAATTCATCCTTGGCGCGATTCGCGTCCTGCGCGCTGCGATACAGACGCGCGTTGTCGACGGCCAGCGCAACCCGGCGCGCCACCTCCTCGGCGAGCGCGACGTCGGCAGGCTCGAAGCGCCTCCGGACGTTCGTCCCCAGGAACGTGATCACGCCGAACGTCGTGCCGTGAGTAGTCATGGGAACCGAGATGAAGCATCGCATTCCCATCGAGAGCAGCAGGTCGCGATGCTCGTCATCGCGGCTGGCGGCGATGAGGACGTCATCGGAGACGTCGTTCATCACCACCGTCCGTCCTTTCGCCAGCGTCTCCAGAACACCATGCAGCGTGTTCTTCGGCGCGTAGGTGCGATGCAGCCGGTGGGCGATGACTTCGTTCTCCGGTCCCGACGGATGGCCGACCGCGACGCGCCTGTAGCCGCCGTCTTCCTCCACGAGGTCGATGAAGCACCAGTCCGCGAATCGCGGAACGATCAGTGCGCTGATCGTACGCAAGGTCTCCTCGTAATCGAGGGACCGGCTGAGGATCTCGCCGGCCTCGGCGAGAAAGCGCGTGCTCCGTTCGGCGGCCTTGCGTTCCGTGATGTCATGGATCGAGGCGAGGAATGCGTGGGAAGGGCCTCGATCGAGACGGGAGATCAACACGAGCGCGTCGAAGCGGGTATCGTCCCGCCGGCGAAGACAAAACTCGTAGCCGGCGGGATTCGGGCGTCCTTCCATGACCTCGGCCAGAGCGGCTTGGAGGCCGCCGCGCTCCTCCGGCGGCCAGTAGGGGAACGGGGGCATCCGCCCGATCAACTCCTCTTCGGGCCAGCCGACCATCTCCGCAAATGCGCGATTGACGTACGTCTGCCGGCCGTCGGCATCGATCACGGCGACGCCGGCGAGCATCGACTCCTCGATGGCTCGGCGCAGCGCGGTCTGTTCGGCGACCGCCGTCTTGGCGCGCTTCCACTCCAGCCACGTGGAGGCCTGATTGGCAGCCACGCGGAAAATCAGGCGCTCGCTTTCGTTGGGGAAATCAGCCCGCCGCGAGGCCACGACGAAGCGGTCGGCGGCATGCAACGAAAGTGTGGTGGCGAGCAGGCGGACGTCACCCAGCACGCTGTTGCCCGCTTCGTCGCGCAGACAGTCGCGGAGCTCGTGATCGTTCTCGTGTTTGAGCCAGAGAAGCTCGTCGCAGTCGTTGGCCCGAGAAGCGAGGTAGACACCATCGGCGTCGACCATGCGTGCCACGACGTCGACGAGATCGGCGCAGATCTGGCGAGGCTCGTACGTCGACCAGACCGTCGGCAGCATGGTAAGAGCCACCACGTCGCGCAACGTGCGGCGCAGGGGATCGCTAGGTGTCATCGACGGTCCGCCGCCCGCGTAGTTCGGCGAGCATTTCGTCGGGCGGAACGAAAAAGGGATTTTCCTGCAGCAGCTCTCCGATGATGACCATGGGGTGCGTTCTCATGATGTCCATCACTACGCCTGCGCCAAACTTGGCGAGATCGTACGTTCACGTGACGGCGTCGTTGTATTTCGGCAGCACGTAGTTCAGACGGGTCTCGTACTCGACGATGTCTTCGACTCCAGGACGGTCCTCGAGGGCCCACTCCATGTTGGCCACCAGCCGGGTGAGGGGAAAGCCCTGCGCCGTTCCCGCCTGGAGCACTTCTTCGATGAGCGCCAGCATGGCGTTCTGATCGAAATGTCCGCCGCGCAGATAGGCATCCTCCCAGCGGATGACGGTCAGCTGTTTGCCCGCCTCGGCCGATCCGGTGTCGATGCCGGCGTCCTGCAGGCGTTGCATGTGCTCCGGCCGATTCAGAGGATCGACGATGTGAAAGGCCCGATCGCCGTGCTCGAAGCCTTCGACAATGAAGGGCATCAGCACGCGGTACTCCTCGTCGCGGGAATGGAAGAAAGCGCAGACATGACGGGCACGGTCGAGAACCGACCCTGCCAGATGAACGGAACGTTGATCTGCAGGCGTGATCATGCCGCCTCCTGTTTGGATGTTCTACGGGATGCTGGTTGCGTGCGGGAGGTGCAAGTTCCGTGCAGCGCGCGGCTTACCGCCGTCTGGATCCCGCCTCGCGCCGGTCCTGCTCGATCTCGCGCACCAGCTCCGCGGCGTCAGTACCGAACACAGCGGCGAGTTAGTTAGCCGACCGGATTAGAAGGTAGCCGATCGGCCCAATACGCCGGCCGTTTGTTTTGGTGTGCAATGGCGATTATGTAGAGTTCTTGCGGCTCGACGACGTACATTAAGGGTGTACGGGAAACTTACAAGAACCTTTGCGCTCACTCCATATTCGGTTGCCGGCGCAATCTGCGGATAATGTTCAATGTATCTCGTTGCCGCCTTCACTTCTGTAAGGAAGCGGTCACCTAAGCCGCAGGCTCTTTCGTCGTAGTATTCGACCGCCTCGGCGAGCTCCGCAATCGGCCGCCTCATGAAACCGCGAGTTCATCTGCGAGGCCGCGCATCAAGCCTGGCGAACACGTCTTCCGATGCGATCGATCTAGCCGTACCGGCCTTCAGTTGTTGGTACCGGCGAGCCGCCTCCTCAACCCAGAGTCGCTCGTACTCCTCCGGCGTGAGTTCGTCGAGGCTCTCAAGCAGTCTCTTGGCCAGCGCTGCCCGAGAATCGACGCTCATCTGCAGCGCTTCGGAGGCCAGCTCTTCGAGTTTGCATTCCATGCCGACGATTCTAGCGCCCTAGCGGGCCCCCATTGGCACATGCCTTCCATCCTCGCGTGGTCAGCAGCCGCGACAGGTGCGCCCGTTTTCAATGGAGATAAATGAGCAGTAACCCGATCACCAGGCTTCTCCTGGTCGAAGATGACCCCGGAGCGGCCGCCATGCTGCGCTCGATGTTCAATGAGCGCCGCTCGCCCGGAACGGAATTCACTCATGCCGGCGATATGAGCGCGGCGGAGAGGCATCTGGCGGAGCATGCGGTTGACGCGATCCTGCTCGACCTGGGGCTGCCCGATGCGGAGGGACTGGATGCGGTCCGGCGGATCCGCGCTGCCGCGCCTCGCAGTCCCCTCGTGGTGTTGACCGGCCTCGATGACGACTCGCTGGCATTACAGGCCTTGCAGGAAGGCGCACAGGACTATCTCGTCAAGGGCCAGATCGATCCGCGCTCCGTTCTGCGAGCTCTGCGCAATGCCGTGGAGCGCAAGACGATCGAAGAGGCGTTGTTTCAGGAAAAGCAGCTCGCCCAGGTCATGCTCAATTGCATCGGCGAGGCCGTTGTCTGTACCGACGTCTCGGGAAATATCACCTTCCTCAATCTCGTGGCGAAAAACATGTCGGGATGGTCGTGGCAGGAAGCGGCCGGCCGGCCCATGGCCGAAACCCTCCGTATCGTAGACGCCACGACTCGCGAAACCATCGCCAATCCGATGTCGATCGCAACCGCCGATCGATCGGTGCACCTGCCGTCGAACTGCATCCTGATCCGGCATGACGGAGTCGAAGTGCCGATCGAGGACAGTGGCTCCACCATCTATTACCGTGACGGGCAGCCGGCGGGAGCGGTCATCGTGTTCCACGACGTGAGCGCGGTGCGGGCCATGTCGCTGGAGCTGACCTACTCGGCCCAGCACGACTTTCTGACCGGTTTGCCCAATCGACTGCTCCTGAACGACCGGATTCACCAGGCGATCGGCCTGGCGCCGCGGCACAGGAAACAGGTGGCGTTGCTGTTTCTCGATCTCGACGGGTTCAAGCACATCAATGATTCTCTCGGCCATCCAATTGGCGACAAGCTGCTTCAATCCATCGCCACGCGCCTCGTGAATTGCGTACGCGCCTCGGACACCGTGAGCCGGCAGGGAGGCGATGAATTCGTCGTTCTGCTGTCGGAAGCAGATCATTGGGAGGACATCGCGGCCGCGGCGCAACGCATGCTGCACGCGGTGGCGGAGGTTCATTCCATCGACCAGCGCGATCTTCACGTCACCACGAGCATCGGTGTCAGCGTCTTTCCCGACGACGGGCTGGATGCGGAGACGCTCATAAGAAACGCCGACACGGCGATGTATCAGGCGAAGGAAAACGGGCGTCAGAGCTGTCAGTTTTTCAAGCCGGAGATGAACGCCCGGGCCGTGGAGCGGCAATCGATCGAAGAGAGTCTGCGCCGCGCGCTGGAGCGGCAGGAATTCGTGCTGTACTACCAGCCGAAGGTCAATCTGAGGACCGGAGCGATTACGGGTGCGGAAGCGCTGATCCGATGGATCCATCCCACTCGCGGATTGATCTGTCCGGCGCAGTTCATCCCCATCGCCGAGGATTGCGGTCTCATTCTGCCGATCGGCAACTGGGTTCTTCGTGAAGCCTGCCGGCAGGCCCGAGCCTGGGTCGATGCGGGACTGCCGGTGACGACCATCGCCGTGAACGTTTCCTCACGGGAATTGCAACAGGAGAGCTTCCTGGCGGGTCTGTTCTCGATCCTCGACGACACGGGCCTCGATCCCCGATTTCTCGAGCTGGAGCTGACCGAGAGCGTCCTCATGGAGCATTCCGAGTCCGTAGCATCCATCCTGCAAGCGCTGAGGGAAAAAGGAGTGCAGGTGGCGGTCGATGACTTCGGCACGGGCTACTCCAGCCTCAGTTATCTCCGGAAATTTCCGGTCGATGCCCTCAAGATCGACCAGTCGTTCGTCAGTCATATCAGCACGGCCGGCGACAACGCGTCCATTGTGACCGCCGTGATCAGCATGGCGCGAAGCCTCAAGCTGCGGGTCGTGGCGGAGGGCGTGGAGACTCTCGAAGAGCTGGCGTTTCTTCAGACCCACCAATGCGACGAGGGGCAGGGATTCTATTTCGGCCAGCCTGTGCCTCCCGAGCAGTTCGCCGCATTGCTGCAGCGGGGGCTGTTGGAAACGGTGGCCGCGGAAGATCTGGAGCGGAGGATCGCCGCGCTGGAGCGAGAGAACGCGCGGCTGCTGAAGGTCGTCGAAGACCTCGAAGGCGGGAACCGGCCTTCACTGCATGTCGAGGCAACCCCACTTCACGTCGAAATTGCGCCCCTCATCTGACGACCAATCGACGCCCGCTGTCATCCTCGTCGTCGTAGGGAAGTGCGGAGAGATCGATGCCGCGCTCATCGGCCATCTTCAAGAAGAGAAGATAGGTGATTTGCTCGATGTAATCGGCGTAGTCGACGCCCTCGTGCCGGAGGTATGGCAGCCCCCCCACAGTTTCTGGATGATGTCGCTCACGACTGGACCTCGAACAACTCACGCGGAAGCTGGCATTGCCGGACGATCGATTGCAGGGTGCCGATGCGAAGCTCCTTGTGGTCGGGGACGGGAACGGTGATCGTTGAATCGGACGTGCGCTTCTGCATCACGACGTGGCTGCCGCGGCGTCGAACTTCCTTGAATCCATGTGCCGCGAGGACCGCGCAGAGCTCCGCACCCGAAAAGACGCGAAGCCTAGCCAGCGCCGACCTCCAGCGCGGCTACATAGAGCTCTTCGCGCATTCGTGCTGAGACTTCGGACGGATCAGCGGCTTCCAGAAAAAGCTCGACCGCCTCGCGTAGATTAGCCGAAGCGGCTTCCACGGAGTCGCCCTGGCTGGCAACGTCGAGCTCGGGACAGAGAGCGACGTATCCGTCGTTCTCGCGGTAAATCATGGCCGTGAATCTTCGGTTGTCACTCATTCAGAAGATCCTTCCTTCGATCATGCAGCGATTGCCGCTTGATCTCCACCAGCAGCGGCGACAGCCGGCCGCCGAAAGCGCGTTTTGCCGCACCCCAGCCGCCGACTCGCTGCAACAACGGCATGGTATCGAAATCGTCCCGGTCGATCGAAAGGTTCTGCACGAGGTGCTCGCGAATGCGATCGAGCCACTCCTTCTGCTCCGGCGGCCGATCGACCCGCAAAGAAAGAACGAGAGCATCAGACCGCGCATACGGTGAATTCGTCGAAGCGCCGGCATCTGTGCTTCCAACCCGGTGTACTGTCGCCTGTGCATGCAACGCGCACTTCTCCTGCACAGCGGCGGCTTCACCTCGCGACAATGGCGCAAGCTCGGCGAGGCACTCGCCGCCGATTTCCAGGTCCTCGCGCCTGATCTCCTCGGGTACGGCGACTCCGGTCCGTGGCCCGATGGCGTTCCGTTTCACTTCCGCCAGGATCTCGACTTTGCCGAATCGCTTTTAGGCGACGGCGATGACCGCGTGCATCTCGTCGGACATTCGTACGGCGGCTTCCTCGCGCTGCAGCTTGCGTTGTGGCGTCCGGAGCGCGTGCAGGCCATCGCCGTCTTCGACCCGGTCGCCTTCGGCATCCTCGATGAGGTCGAAGACGCCGACGCGCTTGCCGGGCTCGCGCTTGTGAAGCGGACGTGGGATCCCGACGCGAGTGGCGCCGACGAGGCGTGGCTTCGCGCATTCGTCGACTGGTGGAACGGCGACGGCGCGTGGGATCGCCTCGGCGAAGAGACGCGGCGCGCGTTCCGCACGATGGGTTGGAAGGTGTTTCAGGAAGTGCTGAGCCTCGTCGACGACCACACCGATCGCGCGACTTACGCGACGATCACAGAGCCCACGCTCATCCTCGGCGGCACCCACTCGCCGCTCGCCGAACGCCGCGTCGTGGAGAAGCTCGGCGCCGCGCTGCCTCACGCGACCGCGCGGTTCATCGAGGGAGTCGGTCACATGGGACCGATCTCGCACGCGGCGCTGGTGAATGAGGCGATCGTGGCGCACCTGCGCGCATGACGAAGACGATCGCCATTCCCGTCCTCTGGGCACTGCTGATGCTCGCCACTCGATTCGTCGATCCGCTGCCGGTCATCTTCGCCGGCGCGGTGACGATGGCGGTGGTCGTCGCGTGGCGCGATCGGACGGCCATGCGTTCGCTCCTCCGCGTGACGCCGCGGATCGCGCTCCTCGCGTTCGTGGCGACGGCGGTGATGATCGCGGCGACGTACCTCCTGTTTCCGGTCGTCGTGACACTGATTCTTCGCATCGGAACGGAGACGCAGCTCATCTACACATACTTTCTTTCGCAGCGGATGCCGCTGGTCGTGATCGCCGGAGTCGCTCCCGTCGTCATCGCCGAGGAGCTGTTGTGGCGCGGCGCGTTCCAGGGATCGCTGGGCAGGGCGAGCGTGCTGCTCGCGGCGGCGACGTACGCCGTCGCACACGCGCCGGCCGGCTCGCTGCTGCTCGTCGTGGTGGCGTTCGTATGCGGTCTCTACTGGTCGGCGCTGCGCGCGATCTCCGGCAGCCTCATTCCGGCGCTCTGCGCGCATCTGGTGTGGGACATCGTGCTGATTCTCTTTCCGCTTCACTGAATGGAGCGCGGACGTCTCGTCCGCAGTCGGCGGGCGCGCCGTCCATTCATTGACCCATTGACTTCCGTCCTTCCCTCCCGCTACCGTTCAGCGCAACTCGTCCACAATTAAATAGTTGCGAAGACAGGGGGACTCAATGGCCTTTCGCCGCGTGTCTTTTCTCCTTCTCGTTCTCTTTGCCGCGTCCGTGTTCGCCGCGCCGACCGGCCGGGTCACGGGGCGCATCACGCGCGCCGACGGCTCCGGCATCAGCGGCGTGATCGTGCAGGCGCTCGGTGCCGATCGCGCTGCGTTGACCGAAGCGAACGGCTCGTATTCGCTCGACGTGCCGCCCGGCACGTACATGGTCCGCTTCTCCGTCGGCTCGCAGGTCGCGGACGTGCCGGACGTCACAGTCGTCGCCGGCGAGACGGCGCACGCCGACAAGCAGGTCGACTGGAAGCTGAGCGTCGCGGAGACGATCACCGTCTACTCCGCCTCGCGACGCGCCGAACGGATCGTCGAGGCACCGGCCGCCGTGTCGGTTGCGACGAAGGAAGAGATCGAGTCGGTCTCGCCGTCGGGACAGGCCCCGCGCATCATCGAGACCGCGCCCGGCGTCGATTTCACGCAGAGCGGCCTCTATGACTTCAACTTCAACACGCGCGGCTTCAACAGCTCGCTCAACCGCCGGGTGCTGACGCTCATCGACGGACGCGACCCGTCTGTTCCCTTTCTCGGCGCGCAGGAGTGGGCCGCGCTGTCGTATCCGGTCGACGAGATGGAAAGCGTGGAGCTCGTGCGCGGTCCCGGCTCGGCGCTCTACGGCGCGAACGCGTTCGCGGGCGTGCTGAACATGGTCACCAAGCAGCCGCGCGGCAACAAGGGCGGACGCCTGCGCCTGACCGGCGGTGAGCTCAACATGCGCCGCGCCGATGCCCGCTACGCCGGCGAGCTGGGGAGCGAGTGGTATTACCGCGTCGTCGGCGGATACCAGCAGTCCGACGACTTCACCCGCTCGCGCAATCTGTCGGTCGAATACACAGGCCTGCGCAAGGAAGCGGTGCCTCTCGCGCTGGAGAAGGACACCATCTCCTTTGGCGGCGCGCGGCTCGACCATCACTTCGAGAACAGCAACGTCATGACTCTCGAAGGCGGCTACGCGACGCTCGAAGGTCCGACGTTCCTCACCGGCATCGGCCGCGTGCAGACGACCGACGTGCAGCATCCGTGGGCCCGCGTGAACTACAACGCGCTGCACTACAACATCAGCGGCTACTACGACGGCCGCAAGGCGACCGACCAGATCGCGCTCGCCTCGGGTGCGAAGCTGTTCGAGGACTCGCACAACATCCACGGCGAGGTCCAGACGAACTGGGGCTTCCTCGCGGACAAAGTGCATACCGTTCTCGGCGTCGCCTACAACCAGCAGGAAGTCGACACCGCGAACCCGGCCGGCGTGCAGACGCTGATGGACGCGGCGAAGAAGGAGAACCAGCAGGCGGCGTTCGGCCAGCTGGAGTGGAACGTCGGCGACAAGGTGAAGCTCGTCGGCGCGGCGCGCTACGACGACTCGACGCTGCACGAGGCGCAGTTCTCGCCGAAGGCGGCGATCGTCTACAGCGCGACGCCGAATCACATCTTCCGCTACGGCTACAACCGCGCCTTCCAGCGCCCGAACTATTCGGAGCTCTTCCTCCGCGCGCCGGCCGCGGCGCCGGTAAATCTCGCCGCCATCGAGAACGCGTTCAAGCCGCTCCTCGGCGGGACGTCGCTCGGCTTCAGCGCCATCCCGGTCCTCGCATTCGGCAACCCGCTGCTCGACGTGGAGAAGGTGCGCAGTCACGAGCTCGGATACGCCGGCATCTACCATGGCAAGGTCTACGTGACGGTCGATTACTACAAGAGCCGCCTCAGCGACTTCGTCACCGACCTGCTTCCGGGCGTGAACCCGGCGTTCCCGGCATACAAGGTGCCGGCGAGCATCCCGGCGCCGGTCGCCGCGCAGATCCTCGCCACTCTGCAGAAGAGCCTTCCGACTTCGCCGCTGCCGCTCTACGTGGCGATGACCAACCTGCCGAACGGCGCGCCGGCGTTCGTCATCTCGTACGCCAACGCGGGCGAGGTCGACACGCAGGGCGTGGAGATGGCGTTCAACTACTACATCACCAACAACTGGACCCTCGACGCGAACTACTCGTGGTTCGATTTCGAGGTGAAGAAGCAGGCGCTCGGCGATCAGTTGCTGCCGAACTCGCCGGAGAACAAGGTCAACGTCGGACTGGCGTGGCGCGGCCCGAGGATGGACGCGAAGGTGTCGTATCGCTGGGTCGACGGCTTCCCCTGGGCCACCGGCGTGTTCGTCGGACCGGTGCCGTCGTACGACGTGGTGAACGTGACGGCGAACTTCCACATCAACGACACGTTCGGCGTCGGCGTCGATGTGGCCAACGCGCTCGACAACAAGCATTGGGAGACGTTCGGCGGCGACATCCTCAAGCGCCGCGCGCTGGGTTACGTCACCTTGAACTGGTGAGTCGCTGACTCGAAGGTCCGCGTCTGCTTCGCATCGCTCGTGGCGATGCGAAGCAGAATCTCCACCCCGTATTCGCCCGGCGGCAGTGGCGATCCGCCACCGACTTTGTCGATGGTGATGCCGATGTGCAATTCATCGCGCGGCTGGAAGTGCATCGTCATCGCTTCCGGGTTCGCGGACTCGACGAAATCGAGGCGGAAGGGGAGATGGAGGGCCGTCGAGCGCGTGTTGATCTTCGTTCGCGTGACCGCGGGCGGCAGGTCGATCGGAGCGCCCTCCGCGTCGAGCAGCATGACGCCGGTGGCGAGGAAATCGAGCGGGTTGATGATGTCGACCGCGGCGCCGCCGTCGTGAGCGATCACCACGGCGAGGTGAATCCCTCCGCGCTGCACCGGTTCGCTTTCGATGAAGAGCGAAAAGCCGGCGAGAGCGCTGCCCGGCGGTACGGGAGCGGGATCTTCGAGCGCCGTCCTCATGCTACGGGCAGCTCGCGCACGCCGGCCAGGCCTTGGTCTTCGCGTGGGCGCAGATCTTCTGGATCATCGGATCGACCACGGTGTGCTCCGCGGCCGCGGCGGGACCGGCATGATCGCCGAGGATGAGCGTGACGAACTCGGTGTCCCAGCGCGTGCGCGCCTTCTTCACCTGCTTCCTCCACGCCCGCCGCCCCTGCAGCTCCGCGAGCGCCTCCGCGGCGGTCTTCTTCGGCGCATCGGCGACCTTGACCGTGGCGAAGTCGGTGGTGATCTGCGGTCCGGCCTTCTTCAATGCAGGCGCGAGTCTTTTCTCGTGCACCTGCTCGTGAGCCTTGACCGCCGCGAGCATGTACCAGGAGCCGCCGCATTTGCCGAGGACGTCCAGCTGCTCGACCTGTTTACAGTGGTTGTCGGACGTCGTGTTGCCGCCGGGACCGGTGACTTCAGCGTTTTTGCGCACGAGGCGCGTCCGCATCGAGTAGTTGCCGCGGAGGTCCGTCGGCTCGGCGATCCACTCCTTTCCCTTCTTCGTCGCCTTGGCCTTGACGTCGACCGTCTCCGTATCGGTCCAGCCCCATTCGCATCGCCTCATCCGCTTGTGCTGGATCGGCGTGGCGCCGCTGGAGACCGACGTCGTGAGCCGGTTCAGCATGACGCCGGTTTTCGACTGCTGCATCACGTGCGCGAGCTCATGCGCGAGGACGCGCCGTCCTTCCTGTGTGTCGGGGCGGTACTGACCGTGGCCGAAGACGATGTCGCTGCCGACCGTGTACGCGCGTGCGTCGAGCTCGCGCGCGGAGCTCGCGGCGCGCTCACCCGAATGAATGCGGACGCGGCTGAAATCGAAGGCCAGACGCGATTCCAGGAATGAGCGCGTGCCGGCATCGAGCGGCGAGCCGCCCGATTGCCGCGCTTCCGCCGACTTCGCCTTCATCGGCATCTCTTCGTCTGATTCCGGCCTCTCGGCCGGCGATTCCGGCTTCTCGTCCGGCTCTTCGACCCCCGGCACCCGCGCCTCTTCCTCCGGACCTTTGGCTTTCCGCGGAAGCATGAGGTGATTCGCCAGGCGGTCCGCTTCCATCTCGCACGCGTCGCCCGGTCTGCTCACGCGCAGGAGCGCGGATGGGGCGGACGTTGCGCCGGCGTCTCGCGCCCGCGCCGCGTATTGATGCATGGGAGGAAATATAGCAGCAAATGAATCGCTGCTACAGTAGCGATCCGATGATCGTCCACCTCATCGACGGCACGTACGAGCTCTTTCGCCACTTCTACGGCATCCGCCGCTTCAGCAAGAGCGATCCGCCGTTCGGGGCCGTCGCGGGGGTGCTGAACACCGTCGCGCAGATGCTCGAAACCGGCGCGACACACGTCGGCGTGGCGACCGATCACATCATCGAATCCTTCCGCAACGACCTCTGGCCCGGATACAAAACAGGGCAGGGGATCGAGCGCGCTCTCTGGGCGCAGTTTCATCCGCTCGAAGACGCGCTGACGGCGATGGGCGTGGCGACGTGGCCGATGATCGAGCTCGAGGCGGACGACGCGCTCGCCTCCGCCGCGTATCTCGCGGCGCTCGACCCGCGCGTGGAGAAGGTCTGCATCTGGACTCCGGACAAAGACCTCGCGCAATGCGTCGTCGGCGATCGCGTGGTGCAGGTCGACCGCAAGAGCGGGAAGATCCGCGACGATCGCGGCGTGCGCGAGAAGTTCGGCGTCGCGCCGCAATTCATCCCCGACTACCTCGCGCTGGTCGGCGACGCTGCGGATGGCTATCCCGGCATCCCGCGCTTCGGAGCGAAGACCGCGGCGCGCGTGATCGAGCGCTACGGCGCGATCGAACAGTTTCCAGCCGAGGTCCTCGGCGATCATCGCGACGAGGCGCTGCTCTTCAAGACGCTGGCGACGCTGCGCACCGACGCGCCGCTGTTCGATGACGTCGAAGAGTTGCGGTGGAACGGACCGCTGCCGGGGTTCGCGCCGTTCGCCGTGGGCATCGGCGATGCGCGTCTCGCCGAGCGAATCGCGCGGCATCACGTTACGATGAATGGACAGTGAGCCATCGTCCGGCCCTCTTCCTCTTCGCGCTGTTCGTGTCGACCGCCGCGCTCGCGCTCGACCCCAACCGCGCGCTGACGCAGGCGCGTCTCTCGGCCTGGACCAACGGCCTCCCGCAGACCACGATCAACGCGCTCGTGCAGACCTCCGACGGCTACGTCTGGATGGGCACGGAAGAAGGGCTCGTGCGGTTCGACGGCGTGCGCTTCGTGATCAGCGATCATCAGAACGCGCCGGCGCTGCGCAGTCCGTTCATCTCCGGACTCTTCGAAGCGCCTGACGGCACGCTCTGGATCGGCACGTACGGCGGCGGCGCGGCGCGGCTGCGCAATGGCCGCATCGAAGCGTTTCATCCCGAGCTCCTCGGGTCGGATCGCATCCGCCAGTTCGTCACCGCGCGCGGCGGCGCGATCTTCGCGTCGACCGCGGGCGGCGGACTGCTTCGCATCGACGGCGACAAGATCACGCGATTCACCACCGCCGACGGCCTGCCGAGCGATCGCATCTGGATGATCCTCGACGACGGCGAGGGTGGGTGGTGGGTGGCCACGCATGGCGGCGGCGTGGTGCAGTGGCACGAAGGACGCGGCGTGCTGCGGCGGATCACGACGCAGGAAGGTCTGCCCAACGACGTCGCTCGCGCTCTGCTGCGCGATGTCGACGGCACGATGTGGATCGGCACCGACGGCGGCGGTCTCGTGGCATGGCGCAACGGCGCGATCGTCCGCACGTTGACGACGCGCGACGGCCTGCCGAACGACTTCGTCCGCACGCTGCGACGCGATCGCGACGGCAATCTCTGGATCGGCACCGACGGCGGACTGGCGCGCGTCCGCGGTGCGCATGTCGAAGCAATGGGCGTCGCCGAAGGGCTGCCGAGTCCCGGCATCCGCGCGCTGATCGAGGACCGCGAAGGGAGCGTCTGGATCGGCACGACGAGCGGTCTCGTTCGGCTGCGCGACACGCGCGTGCTGTCGTACACGCGGCGCGAAGGACTGCCGGTCGACACCATTCGTCCGCTCCTCGAAGACCGCACGGGCCGGGTCTGGGCCGGCACGGAAGGGGGCGGACTCTGTCAGGTCCTGCCCGCTCCCATCCAATGCCGCACGAAGGCGGACGGCCTGCCGAACGACGCCGTCTACGCGCTGACGCAAAGCCGCGACGGCAGCCTCTGGGTCGGCACCGACGGCGGCGGCGTGGCGCGTTTTCGCGACGGCAAATTCGTCGACACGATCGACACGCGCGCCGGCCTGCCGAACGATCGCGTGCGCGCCCTGGTCGAGACGGCGAGCGGCGATCTCTGGGTCAGCACGTCGTCGGGACTCGCGCTCGTGCACGACAAAAAAGTAACGAGCATCAAGGAGTTCGACGATCGCCAGCTCCGCCCGCTCCTCCTGCTACGCGACGGCACGCTCCTCGTCGGCACCGACGGCGCGGGACTGTGGCGCGTGAGCGCCGACGGCTCGCACGTGAGTCGCGTGGCGACATGGGGGCAAGGGCTGGAGAGCGATCGCATCTTCTGCCTGACGATGGATGCGACCGGCGGCGGCGTCTGGATCGGCACGTCGGGCGGCGGCCTGGCGCGCCTCGATCTGGCGAACAACTCCGTGCAATCGCTGACGCGGCAGGACGGCCTCTATGACGACGTCGTCTTCCAGATCGTCGATCCGGGAGCGGGCGGCGACCTCTGGCTGACGAGCAATCGCGGCGTCTATCGCGTGAGTCGCGATCGCGTGCTGAAAGCGATGCAGGCGGCGAAGAGCGATCTCGCCGGCACGGTCTACGGCATCGTCGACGGCATGCCGTCCGCCGAATGCCTCGGCGCATTTCCGGGCGCCATGCGCTCGCGCGACGGCCGCATCTGGGTCGCCACCGCGCGCGGCATCGCGGTCTTCAATCCGTCGGTGAATCTGCGCAACGAAATCGCGCCGCTCGTGCAGGTGGAAGAAGTGCTGATCGACGGAGTGAGAGCGGCCGACGGCGCACTGAGCGTGCCGCCGCGCACGCAGCGGCTCGAGCTGCGCTACACCGCGCTCAGCCTGCGCGCGCCGGAGCTCGTCACCTTTAGATACATGCTCGAGGGCTACGATCGCGGCTGGGTCGACGCCGGCTCGAACCGCGTCGCGACGTACACGAAGCTCGCGCCGGGCAACTACACGTTCCGCGTGATGGCGGCGAACGAAGACGGCGTCCGCAGCAAAGGCGAGGCGCGACTCGCGATGACCGTCGAGCCGCGCTGGTTCGAGACGTGGTGGGCGCGGCTCATCGCGCTCGCGCTGCTCGCGGCCGCGTTGTGGGGCGTCGTGCGGCTGCGTCTCAAGGCATTGCACAAACGACACGCGGAGCTGGAGGCGATCGTCGCGGAGCGGACGAGCAGTCTGCGCGCGGAGCGGGAGCGCGCCGAGGCCGCGAGCAGGGCGAAGAGCGACTTCCTGGCGAACATGAGCCACGAGCTGCGCACGCCGCTCAACGCCGTCCTCGGATTCGTGCAATTGATGGAGCGCCGTCCCGGTCGCGATCACGCCGACCGCGAGCACCTCGGCATCATCAGCCGCAGCGGCGAGCATCTCCTCGGACTGATCAACGAAGTGCTCTCGCTTTCGAAGATCGAAGCGGGACTGGCGAAGCGCACCGATGCGCCGTTCAACCTCGCGCGACTGCTGCGCGGCCTCGGTGAGCTCTTCCAGGCACGCGCGAAAAGCAAGGGACTGATCGTGCGCATCGAGGTCGACGAATCGGCGAACGTGACGGTCTCGGGCGACGAAGGAAAGCTGCGCCAGATCGTGATGAATCTCGTCGGCAACGCGGTGAAGTTCACCGACGACGGCAGCGTCGTGCTGCGCGCGTCGTGGAGCGAAGGGCGCGCGGTGATCGAAGTCGAGGACACCGGTCCCGGCATCGACGAGAACGAGCTGAACGAAGTATTCGAAGCGTTCGCGCAGACGGAATCGGGACGCCGTGCGAACGAAGGCACCGGCCTCGGCCTCGCGATCTCGCGCGCGCTTGCACGCATCCACGGCGGCGACGTCACGATCAGGAGCCGCGCCGGCGAAGGAACGACGGTGCGCGTCGAAGTCGAGCTGCCGTCGGCGTCGGATGCGCCGGTGCGCGCGCGGATCCGCACGAGCGGACGCGTGATCGGACTCGCGCCCGCGCAGACTCCGCCGCATGTGCTGGTCGTCGACGACTCGCCGGAGAACCGCCTGCTTCTCGCGGAGCTGATGCGTGCCGCCGGTTGTCGCGTCACCGAGGCCGTGAACGGCGAAGAAGCAATCGCGCTCTGGCGGAAAGAACCGGCCGACCTGATCTTCATGGACCTGCGGATGGAGGGGATGAGCGGCTTCGAAGCGATGCGCGGCATCCGCGCGGAGCAGTCGGATCGCGTGCCGCGCATCGTCGTCCTCTCCGCAAGTGCGTTCGATCACGAGCGCACCGAGGCGCTGGCGCAGGGGGCCGATGCATTCCTGGCCAAGCCGTTCCACGAGAACGCCGTCTTCGCCCAGCTCGAGCTGCTCCTCGGGACGAAGTTCGTGCGCGGCGAAGCGGATGTGAAGCACGTCACCGGCGACGAGCGCATCCTCAGTCCGCACAACCTGATGTCGCTTCCCGCCGATCTGCGCGGGCGGATCATCATCGCCGCGGCGGGAGGAGAGACGAACGCGCTGGCTACGCTGGCGGAAGAAGCGGCGACGCACAACGGCGCGATCGGCGCGGAGCTCGCGGCGCTGGCGAAGGCGTATCGCTTCGATGAGATCGAGGCGGCGCTGGGAGCGGCGAAATGAGCGATGTTGTCAGCGCAGAGGCCGAGATCCTCATCGTCGACGACACGCCGGCGAACCTCGATCTGCTGGCGAGCATGCTGAAGGATCGCTTTCGCGTCCGCGCCGCGACGTCGGGCCGCCGCGCGCTCGCCACCGCGCGCACGTATGCGATCGACCTCGTGCTGCTCGACGTCGACATGCCGGAGATGAACGGCTACGAGGTGTGCAGCGAGTTGAAGAAGGAGAAAGGGACGCGCGACGTGCCGGTGATTTTCATCAGCGCGCTCGACGCGGCGATCGACAAGGTCGCGGCCTTCGCCGTCGGCGGTGCGGACTACGTGACCAAGCCATTCCAGGTCGCCGAGGTCATGGCGCGCATCGAATATCAGCTGCGGCTCGCGCGGCTGAAGAAGGACCTGGAGCGGAAGAACGAAGAGCTCGGACGCGCGTACGAGGATGTGCGCCGCATCGCCGCGGAGCTCGAGGACACGAACCGCCAGCTCGCGGTGGCGAACGTGCGGTTGCGCACGCTGTCGTATCTCGACGGCCTCACCGGCGTCGCGAATCGCAGACGTTTCGATGAAGCGCTGGAGGAGGCGTGCGCGGCGGCGAACGAATTCGCGACGCCGCTGTCGCTCGTGCTCATCGACCTCGATCACTTCAAGAAGCTCAACGACTCGCAGGGCCATCTCGACGGCGACGAGGCATTGCGCGCCGTCGCCTCGATCCTCGCGGAGCGGACCGAATCACGCGGCGGCCTCGCGGCCCGCTTCGGCGGCGAGGAGTTCGCGTGGCTCCTGCCCGGCGTCGCGCTCGACGAAGCGAAGTCCGAGGCGGAGACACTGCGCACGAAGATCCGCGAAGCAGCAATCAGGCACGTCAGCGCCGACCGCGGCGTCGTCACCGCAAGCCTCGGCGTCTCCACGAGCGGCGCGAAGCCGCTCACCCCGCCCGCCCTCATCGCCGCCGCCGATGCCGCGCTCTACCGTGCGAAGTCGGGCGGGCGGGATCGGGTGGAGGGGGAGGGGATGAGGTAATAACTTTCGTTACTCCGCATCCTTGATGACATGAGATGCGCGATGACTCGGATCACCCTCGCCCTTCTTCTCACCCTCGCTTCCGTCGCCGCGTTCGCCGGCGAGCTCACCTGGACGACGGCCGGACCTGAAACAGGCCGCGTCACTGTCGTTCGCTTCGATCCACTCGCGTCGAACGTCGTCTGGGCCGGCACGTACGGACATGGCATCTATAGGAGCACCGATGGCGGTGTCACCTGGTCGCCGATGAACAACGGCCTCTACGCGGGGACGATCGGCGCGCTCGTCATCGATCCGACGAACCCCGCACACATGTGGGCCGGACAGTACAACGTCTGGCGCAGCCTGGACGGCGGCAATCACTGGATCGATTCGAAGGAAGGGCTCCTGCCGGGAGCGAGTCGCATCACCTCCATGGTGGTCGATCCTTCCCACCCGTCGAATCTCTTCGTCGGCACGACAAAGGATTACTGGAATCCGTCGGCGGGCGTGCAGAAGTCGACGAACGGCGGTGAAAACTGGCTCGACAGCGGGAGCCGAGGACTGGGCACGAAGGATGTCTTCGCCCTGGCCATGGATCGGCTGAATCCATCGACGCTGTTCGCCGGCGGATTGGCCGATCCGCTCAATCGGCCGATGTTCAAGTCGGGCGACGGCGGCACGACCTGGTTCGCCATTTCCTCCGGACTCCTGGGGGAGAGCATCGACGCCATCGGAATCGATCCGCTGAACGGCGACAGAGTCTTCGCGGCGCAGGGCGGCGCACTGATGAAGTCGACCGACGGTGGACTGTCCTGGGCACTCGACGGAGCCGGTGTGCCGTCGTCGTGCTGCAAGGCGATCGTCTATGAGCGGAACAGCTCCGCGAACATCTGGCTGGCTACGCAGGACGACATCTACCGCACGGTCGACGGCGGGGTGAGCTGGACCGCGGCGAAGATCGGCAACGAGCGCGTCGCCGCGCTCGACATCAACGCCGAGGGGACGCTCGTCGCCGGCACCGAAAGCAACGGTCTGTTCCGCCGCACGGCCGGCGCGACGTCGTGGAGTGCCGTGAACACCGGCTTCCGCGCCGCGGATGCGAGTGTCCTGGCCGTCGATGCGTCGAACGCGCTGTACGCGGGAACACAGGGAACCGGAATCTTCAAGAGCGTCGACCACGGACAGTCGTGGCAGCGCCTCTCGTCCGACCTCCTCGGCATCTCGATCCGCGCGATCACCATCGATCCGAGGAGCTCGTCGATCTTCTACGTCGCGTCCGATCGCGGGTTCTACAAATCGACCGACGCCGGTGCGAGCTGGAGCTCGCCGAGCGATCTCCCCAACGGCCGCGCCATCGCCATCGATCCTTCGATGACCGATGTGCTTTACGTCGCTACCCTCCGTGGCGTTTTCAAGAGCACGAACGGAGGCGCCTCGTTCACGTTAGTGTCGAGAGGTCTGCCGGGGTTCGGCGGCATCTCGTCGCTGGCCATCGATCCGGTCAATCCGATGACCCTCTATGCCGGCTCGGCCGAATTCGGCGTCTACAAGACCACCGACGGCGGCGCGAACTGGACGAAGAGGAACGTCGGGCTCACCAATCGCGTTGTGAGCGCGATCGCCCTCGATCGCCTGAATCCGTCGACCGTCTTCGCCGCCACCAGTGGCGGAATCTTCAAGAGCACCGACGGCGGCGAGAACTGGAGAGAATCGAATGCCGGCATTCCGGTGAAAGTGGTGGGCGCGCTTTGGATCGATCCGCTCGACACGCGCATCGTCTACACCGGTACGGGGCAGAACGGCGTCTTCCGCTCGACCGACGGCGGAGCGACGTGGTCGCAGCTCGGCGGCGTTTCGCCCGCGCCGGGGATCTGGTCGATCGTGACGGAGCCGGGCGGCAACGTGATTCATGTCGGGGCAAGCGGCGGGGTGTATTCGTACGAGTTCCCGAGTGGTGCGCGCGCATTGCCGCGCCGCCGCGCGGGGAGGTAGAGGGAACGACGGGAGCGCCTCCGGCGGGCCGGCGCGGCCGGCAGCGTTTGAGGGTATAGCCTGAATTGCGCGATCACTAACGCTGCCGGCCGTGCCGGCCCGCCGGAGGCGCTCCCGGTCGTCCTCTTACTCCTCGCGCTCCACCGTGAACGTCACGCGGTAATCGGCGCGCGACCACTGCGAGCGGAACGGGATGCGTCCCGACTCCGTCTGCCGGAAGTCGCTGTGATCGATCTGCTCCGGCAGGATGCCGAACGGCGTCGCGGTCTCGCGCGTGCGTCGGATGGAATCGGGAGTCACGAGCCAGCGCTCGCCGCGCACCTGCTCGAGCTTCGGCTTCGGGAGGAGGTACAGCAGCAGCGCGCGCTTCGCCTCGGGTGGATGCGAGAGCTCGGTCTCGTAGCTGATCGTCGTCGGCGTGATGGTCAGCGTGAACGGCGCGCTCTTCGGTTGATCGCGTCCGTTGTAGCGCTCGACCGTGCCGTGGATCACGCGCTGCTCCGCTTTCACATCCGGCAGCGTAGCGAGCGCTTCTTCACCCGAGACCGTCGTCGTCTTTTTCGCGGGCGTCGCGTTCCAGCCGGCGTTCGCGACGTCGGGCGTCGCGGGCGGCTCGACGCGGCCCTGATGACACGTGTTGCACGTAATGGTGAGCTTGCCGCCGAACTGCTGCTCGTTGATCGCGCGCTGCAGCACGATCATCTTGCGCGCGGCGTCCTTCGCCGGCTTTTCGTCCGACTCCCACGCCGCGGTGTGGCAGTGCGCGCAGGTCACGCCGAGGGAATTGGCGATGAAGGCCATCACGGGGATGAGCTGGGAGGAGGGGAGGCCTTGCAGCACCTTGATGTTTTTCTTCGTCTGCTCCACTGGCAGATCGGGTGGCGGCGTCGCGGCGAGGAAAAGGGCGAGTGCGAGCGCGCTCACCGATTCACTCTCCGGAACTCCGTGTGGTAGCGCGTCGTGTTGCTCTGCCCTTCGCAGATCAGGCGGCCGTCGCGGATGAACGCGGCCGACGTCTCGCGACGACCGTTCGGCCCCGAAATCTGCAATTGCAGCTTGCCGTCGCGCCACGCCGCGCTGCCGTTGGTGCCGCGCATGCCGCCGACCGGACGCGTGACGCCGTCGGTGATGACGGTCCATGACACGACCTCGCTCCGTCCGTGGCGGACGCGATTCTGGCGCACGGCGACGCGCGCGCGATCCTGTTCGATGGTCTGCGTGAAGGAGTCGTAAGGATTCCCGCCGCCAATGACGGACTTCGCGGAATCCATCACCCAGTTGCCGCGCAGCATCTCCGGCGCCGCGTTGAAGCGGGTGCAGGCGACGGCCGCGAGGAACGGCACGATGAGCAGCATGCGCGGCGGACGCGACTCCGGCCGGAGCAGCGATGCGACGCGCCGCTCGATGGAGGTCGACGCGACGCCGAGGGCCAGCGCAGGCCGTGCCGCGGCCGATGCGAGTTGCACCAGCGCCTCGGCGTACACGCGCCGTCCGCGCCGCGCCGCCGCTTGTTCATCGCACGCCATCTCGCGTGCTTCCGCGATGGCGCGGCGCAGGAGGATGAGCATCGGATGGAACCAGAGCGGCAGCGCGATGAGCTCGAGCGCGACGTGAACGAAGTAGTCGCCGCGCCGCACGTGCGCATGCTCGTGCGCGATCGCGGCGGCGATGAGCTTCCGGTCGCGCGCGAGGGTCGTTGGGAGCAGGATCGTGCGCCCGATCGTGACCGGCGCGGCGATGAGGTCGGAGAGGCGGATGCGCCCGCGCAACGGAAGCGACGCGTTGACGATGCGCCGCGCCTTCAGCAGCGCGATCGCCATCCTCATCAACACGAACGTCGTGCCCACGAGCCAGAGGATGACGATCAGCTTCGTGTCGCGCGGCTCGACCGCGATCACGGCGGCCGACGCGGCACCGCCGCGCGGCGCGAGCGTGAGTATCGGAGCGGCGATGCAGGCGATGAGCGCCGATGCGAGGAGCGTGAATCGCCGCCGCGCGATCGGGATGGCGAGTCCGGCGATCAGCACGCTCTGCCACGTTGCGTTGACCAGAAAGGCGAAGACGAAATCACTCATCGCGCTTCTCCTCCACCATTTCGTGCAATCGGCGTAGCGTCTCGGGCGTCAACTGGCTCGTCTCCACGAGACTCATCACCAGCGCCTCGGCCGAGCCTCCGAACATCCGGTCGACGAGATCGCGCAGCGTGCTGCCGGCCGTCTGCTCGCGGCTCACCGCGGCGCGGTAGTGATAGGCGCGATCGACCAGCGTTCGCTTCGCCCGCCGCTTGCGCACGAGGATGTTGAGCATCGTCTGCACGGTGGTGTAGGCGAGCGGCTTCGACGCGCGCACACGCTTCTGCACCTCCTGCACCGATGCCGGCCCGTGCTCCCACAGCACGTTCATGATCTCGAGCTCCAACGGGGTGAGCTGCGCCTTGCGAACGCCCATCGCATCTCCTAAACGTTTCGGAGACAACATCGGTCGGCGGCGGAGGATTGTCAACTAAAGTTTTAGGAGCCGGTCGCGCAAGTCCGCCGATCCGGCCGACGCCACCATCGAGAACCTGATGGTCGTCGGAGGCAACGGCGACCCCGGCGTCGGCATCATGCACACCGACTTTCAAGGCATCGTCAGCGCGCGCCTGCGCAATCCGATGCTCATCTCCAACGCGCGTCCCGCGGTCGTGACGTTCTGGGCCTCGGCGTTTCAGACGACGGGCCATTGGTGGGAGATCGCGCTCACGCCCGCGACGCAGGTCGTCGGCGCCGAGTACACCGCGGTCCCCTCGGTCACCAGTCCGCTCGCCGATCCGCTGCCGTTCGACGGCGGCGGCACGCCGGGACCGGGACATCGCCCCTCGGTCGACTCGATCAATTTCATCGCCACCGGCTTTCCCGACATCCCGTGCGATCAGGGCTGGTGGGTCCGCTTCGGAGTGAAGAAGAGCATCGGCGGCACGGTCACCGACTTCGTCACGAAGCGCAACAACATCACGGAGCTGATGCCGACCGATCCCGACGAGATCGACGAGCTGTACCTGTGGCGCATCGAGTACCGGCCGAACCGGATCGACGTCTATCGCTCCGACGTGCTGGTCGACACGTTCAACGTGACGATCCCGTGGCCCGAGGTGTACGTCCACTTCATGGCGGTCGCGTATGAGGCCGATCATCATCCGCAGCCCCCCTGCTTCCTCGGGCAGGTGCGCGAGTTCGCGTGGCGCGACATCTCCGTCGAGCCGGTGAAGTACGCGTCGACCATCGCCACGCCGAATGAAACGGCGGCGCGCACGAACGGCTGGATGTCGTTCGACCTGCGCGACACGCAGCGCTTCGGTCCGCCGATCGACGGCGCGCCGCAGCCGAATCTGGTGAAGTACGACCTCTTCGAATCGCTCGCCTATTGCTCCGGCGCGACCTTCTTCTGTCCGTCGCCGACGAGCGTCGTCAACCTCCACTTCGACCAGCCGCCGGCCACGCCGGCGCACGCGCAGTTCGTCTACGACATCCGCTCCGTCGGCGGCACCGGCACAGGTACCACGCGCCTCACGGTCAACGGTCACGACCTCGGCGTGATCCCGCCGGCGTCGAGCGTCGCCGCGGTCGCCGGATCGGAGTGGGTGCATCGCTCGTTCGACTTCGACCCGTCGATCCTGCACGCCGGGACGAACGACGTGCGCGTCGACATGAGCGGCACCCTGCAGCTCGACCGGATGCACATCGAGCTCGCATACGCCGGCGCGGTTTCGCCGCCGCCGCCGACCGTTGTCTCGATCGTGCGCGCGGCCGCGAGTCCGACGTCTGCGGCGAGCGTGCCGTTCACCGTGACGTTCAGCGAGAGCGTGACCGGCATCGACGCATCGGACTTCACGGTCGCGGCCACGGGCAGCGTCGCGCCGTCGATCGCGAGCGTGACCGGCAGCGGCGCGACGCGCACGGTCACGGTGAACACGGGCGGTTGGTGTGGGGACGATCCGCCTCGACTCCGGCAGCGTCATCGGCGAGGCGTACGCGATCGTCGGCGCGCCCGCGCCGGCGCCGTTGCCGTCGCCCGCGCAGATCCCGACGCTCGATCCGACCGCGCTGGCGATGCTCGCGGTGCTCCTCGGCGGCGCGGCGGTGGTGGCGATGCGGCGCTAAGCTTGGCGGCATGAACAGCATCCTCGACTGCATCGGCAACACGTCGCTCCTGCCGTTGTGCCACATCGCGCCGAAGAGCGGTGCGCGCATCGTGCTGAAGATCGAGAGCGAGAACCCGACCGGCAGCATGAAGGACCGGATGGCGCTGGCGATGATCGAGGCGGCGGAGCGCGACGGCCGCCTCGAGCCGGGCGGCTCGGTCGTCGAATACACCGGCGGCAGCACCGGCGTGTCGCTCTCCTTCATCTGCGCGGTGAAGCGCTATCCGCTGCACATCGTCACCTCCGACGCCTTCTCCCGCGAGAAGCTCGATCACATGCAGCTCCTCGGCGCGCGCCTGCAGATCATCAAAAGCGACGGCGGCGGCATGACGGAGAAGCTGACGCGCGACATGATCGAAGCGGCGCGCGTGGTGGCCGAGGAGACGGGCGCGTTCTGGACCGACCAGATGAAGAATCGCGATCAGCTCGCGGCGTATCACACGATGGCCGAGGAGATCTGGACGCAGACCGAACATCGGATCGACGCGTTCGTGCAGAGCGTCGGCACCGCGGCATCGCTTCGCGGAATCGGCGAAGACCTGCGCGAGCGCAAGGGCGACATCCGCGTCGTCGCCGTCGAGCCGTCCGAATCGGCGGTGCTGTCGGGCGGAGCGCCGGGCTCGCACAAGATCGACGGCGTCGGCGCGGGCTTCGTCGTGCCGCTGTGGGAGCCGGATGTCGCGGACGGTATCGAGCGCGTGTCCACCGATGAGGCGATGGAGATGGCGTTCCGCCTGGCGCGCGAGGAAGGCCTCTTCGCCGGCACGTCGACCGGCGGCAATGTCGTCGCCGCGTTGCGCGTGGCCGAACGACTCGGCTCCGGCGCGACAATCGTCACCGTCATGTGCGACACCGGAATGAAGTACCTCAAGACCTACGGAGCGAAACGTGCCGATCAGAGTGCTTAGACTCGGAACTCCGCGATCGAACGACGAGGGACTCCGGCTCGGCACCGTGCGCCGTCCGCCGCGCGGCGTGCCGAAGTCGGAGTTCGCGAAGCGCGATTTCTACGACGTCTGGCTCCCGATCCTCGCCCCGAGCCAGGAGCTCGTCTCGTTCGCGCTCGCCTCGCAGGACGAGCGGTCGTGGAAGACCTTCGTGCGCAAATACCGGGCGGAGATGAATGACCCCGACGCCGCGCGCACGCTCGACCTTCTCGCCGCGCTCTCGCATCAGACGAATGTCTCCGTCGGCTGCTATTGCGAGAACGAGGAGCGGTGTCATCGGTCGGTGCTCCGTGAGCTGCTGGTGGAGCGTGGGGCGGACATAGGGTAGAGGCGCCTGGCCTCTCGTTTGCGATTGACACCTCCGCTGTCCAACAGGTCCTGGAGGGACAAATTGAACACCTACAAGAAATTAGCCTCGCAGTTCGCGGTTGTGGTGGCAGTCGCGATGCTGTTCGGGATGTCCGTTTTCGCGGAAGAGCGTCACCGCGATGGGACAAATCGTAGCGGCGAGCAGCGGACATGGCATCAGCGCGACGGCGGTAACCGCGGCAGTCACGAACGCGGTCACGACGGTGCGCAGAACTTCGATCGGAATCGGCAGAACGGCAATCAAAGCCGGCCGACTCAGGGCTTCGACCGCTCGAGCGGGCAGTCGACCAACGATCATCGCGGCGACGTCCGCAGCAACAACGACTACCGCGGCAACAACAACAACAACCGCGGCAGCAACGACCACCGCAACTACGACCGGAACCGTGATTCCAACCGCAACAACAATCGCAGCTACGGCCATGACAACAACTGGCGTGGCAACGACCATCGCGGTTCGTCGCGCGACTACGGTTACCGCGGTTCGCCCTACCGCGCGCATGGACGCATCTCGCGCATCGATCACTATCGCGGCGGGTACCGCATCTACATCGGCGGCGCGCGCTATCCGTTCTTCCTGCCGGAAGCGCGTTTCCGTCTGTTCGGCTGGCGCGTCGGCATCGACGTCAGCCTCGGCGGCTACTACAACCCGCTCGGTTACTACGATTACTACGATGATTCGTACAACGACGGCGCACCGGCGTACTCCTCCGGCTCGCTGCGCGGCGTCATCGAAACCGTCGACTACCGCCGCAGCTCCTTCGTCCTTCGCGACGATGCCTCCGGCAGTTTCGTCACCGTGATCATGCGTGGTGCCGACCGGCGCTTCGACACGCTGCGGCCGGGCGACTACATCAGCGTCGACGGCGACTTCACGCGGGGCGGCCTCTTCGAGGCGTATAGCGCCGATCTGATCGACGGCGGGTCTTACCGCCGGTAATTCAGTTCCTCTCGTGCGGCGGCGGGGACTCCTCGCCGCCGTTCAGCCGTGATACCAGGAGTCGAGCTGCCAGCCGCCGGCCGCGCCGATGGCCATCGCCAGGAGCATCAGCAACAGCACCGAATGCGGATACGTCTTTCCGATCGGCAGATGCCTCGACATGATGCGCGGCTCGAAGAGGCCGAAGAGGCCGACCGTGATGATCATCGGTCCGCCGAGGACAGCCTTCTGGTAGTAGGTGTGATCGTGGACGGCGAAGTAGTGGTTGATGCCGAGAAGTAGAAAACCGCCGAGGATGCAGATCACCGCGTCGCGGCGACCTTTCGCGCTGAGGTCAACAGGGACTGCCGCTTTTTCCGCCACGACCACCGGTGCGATCGCGGACGGCCGTTCCAGCAGTCGATGGTCCGTCGTCAGGTTGCCGACGATGAACGTCGCGGCCATCGCTAGCAGGCCGGCGATCAGGTAGAGCGTGGGATGTCCGCCCGCTTCTCGAAAAACGGGCCACAGGATCGCGGCGATGACCGGGACGATGATCGTGGCGAAGGCGATGGGGATGGCGAGGAACGCCACGCGCTCGCGCGGGTCGTAATCGGGATCGCCCTGACCGCCTTGCGTGAGATGGCGCGTCAGCAGCTTGTACGACTTGCGCAGCTCCGGCACCGGCGTGCGGTCGTAGAGAAGGCCGAACATCGAGGTGGCGAAGCAGCCGGCGATGGTGCCGCCGGCGATCGAATCGATCGGCGTGAATCCATTCGTGCCGAGGAGCTGGCTCATGCCGTAACCGACCGCGCTGCCGAGCGCCGCGCCGGCGAGGCCGCCGAGATTTGTTTGTGCCATCGCGGAAAGAATGAGTCCGGTTGGGATGTGGCGCTGTGAGCTGAGACACGAGAATCCACGAAGGCTATCCGACCTCCAAAATGCGATATCGAACCGATAGCGTTACGATAGTGTCATGTCTGGACTACTCATCAAGGATCTCCCTGGCGATCTTCACCGAAAACTCAAAGCACGAGCCGCCGCGAACCGGCGCAGCCTGAGCGCGGAAGCGATGACGATTCTCGAGTCAGCGCTCGATGACCGGTCGGGTCCTCCGACGTTGGAAGACATCGATCGCATGCGGTTAAGAGGGGCTCGACCGCTGACTCAGGCAATTCTCGACCGGGCGAGACGAGATCGCCGTTGATCGTTGCCGACACGAATCTCGTCGCCTATCTGCTGATCGAGGGAGAGAAGACTGCGCTCGCGCGCGCCGTCTGGAGCCGTGACTCACAGTGGATGCTGCCGACTTTCTGGCGGAGCGAATTCCTGAATGTGCTTGCCGCGTCCATTCGGGCTCGCGTGCTCACCCGCGAGCAGGCTCGCGAGCGCTGGCATCGGGCGCTGACTCTTTTCGGCGCGCATGAAGTCGAGACGTCTGGCGACGAGATCCTCGATATCGCGAACGAGCGCGGCGTCTCTGCGTATGACGCGCAATTCGTCGCTGTGGCGATCAGGCTCGATGCGCCTCTGGTTACCTCCGACCGCCGCCTTCTGACTGCCTGCCCCGATCTGGCGACGGCGCCGGATCGGTTCGCGCGGGTGTAGCGCCTCTGCGGCGGCAAGCCGCCGTTCTCCAATGACTTAGCTGGCTCAGGCACGAAAATAGCATCCGAGGCGAATCGGATGGTAGTAGTCCTACCAACAGATTCGGCAAGCAGGAGAGAGATCGATGTCGAGCATGCGCGCCCTCAGGGTTCTGGCCCTTTTCGTACTCATGGTGACCTCGGCCGTTGCGTTCGCGGCCACGACTCCGGCGAGCGGGACGATCTCGCCGGCGAATCCGACGATTTCGTTCACCGGAGGGCCGTTCGCGCTTTCGAATCCGCTCGATCCGCTCGGTGAGACGCCGCCGGTCTGCACGAGCGCGACCTGCGGGCAGTTCGTTCTCACCGTCTCCATCCCCGCGACCGACTTCAACAGCTACAAGGCGCGCGTCACCGTCGGCTGGACGAACAGCGGCACGACGACGCAGCAGAGCAGCTCATCCGATTACGACGTCTACGTCTACTCGCCCGACATCACCGGCGCCGAGTCGGCGCAGGCGGCGAGCGCGGCGAACCCCGAGGTCGGGGTGTTCGACGTCTCGAGCGGGACGAGCTACACGATTTACGTGGTGCCGTTCGACGTCTCGTCGACCGCCGCCTTCAACGCGAGCGTCACGCTGGTGCGCAACACGCCGCCGTCGTGGCCCTCGATCTCGCCGAATCCGACGCTGCCTGCCGGCACGCCGCGCTTCTTCAACTACCACGCTCCTCCGGGAGTGGCGGAGGACGCGGGCGAGCCGCAGATCGGCGTCAATCGCAAGACCGAGAAGGTCTTCGGCGGCATCCCGAACGGCGGCACCGTCAACTACTTCGGCGGCTTCATGCCGTACATGCTCAGCGTCGTCTTCGATGACCGCACCGTCCCGGCGACGACGACCTGGAACCAGGTCCCGCTCGTCCTGGCCAATGCGCCGCGCGCGTTCGGCGATCCGTACCTCTACACCGACCGCGACACCGGCCGCACCTTCGTGGCGCAGGAGCTGGGATTGACTCCGCTCGGCAGCACGATGGAGTTCACCGACAACGACAACGCGCCGTTCACTCCGAGCGAGGGATCGGGCGCGCCGTCGGGCGTCGATCACGAGACCGTCGGCGGCGGACCGTTCCACGCGCCGATTCCGAACGGCGTCAACCCGCTCTATCAGAACGGCGTCTGGTACTGCTCGCAGTCGGTCGCCGACGCCGTCTGCTCGATCAGTCTCGACGGCGGCATGACGTTCGGTCCGGCCGTGCCGATGTACTCGATCAAGGACTGCTCCGGCCTGCATGGCCACATCAAGATCGGACCCGACGGCACGGCGTACGTGCCGGACCGCGGCTGCGGCGGCGATCTGCCGTATCACACCGGTCCGAACGCGCGGCAGGCGGTGATCGTGTCGGAAGACAACGGCATCAGCTGGAGCATCCGGCCGATTCCGACCGCGACGACGAAGACCGACCGCGATCCGTCGGTCGCAGTGGCCAGCGACGGCACGCTCTACTTCGGATATCAGGCGGCCGACGGGCACTCGCACGTCGTCGTGTCGAAAGACAAGGGTCTGCACTGGATCAACGACAGCGACGTCGGCGCGCAGGTTGGCGTGCAGAACAGTCTCTTCCACGCGGCGGTGGCGGGCGATCCGCTGCGCGCGGCGGTGGCGTACTTCGGGACGGAGACCGGCGGCGACACGTACGCTAATCCCGACTTCCCCGGCGTCTGGTCGCTCTACATCTCGACGACGTTCGACGGCGGCGCGCACTGGACGACGCAGAACGCGACGCCGGGCGATCCGGTGCAGCGCGGCGGCATCTGCGGCGACGGCGCGTGCCGCAATCTCCTCGACTTCTTCGGCGCCGACATCGACAAGGAAGGACGCGTGGTCGTCGGCTACGACGACGGCTGCATCAGCGCGAACTGCATCTCCGGCATCCGCTCGTACGGCCTCATCGCGCAGAACGATTTCACGGCGAAGGCGGTCATCGCGCGGCAGGCGAGCGGCAAGCGGATGTACGCGGCCTTCGACTCGCAGGCTGGTCCCGACCTGAATCCGACGGGGCCGCCTCCTCCGCCTCCGCACGCGATGTCGTGCGACGGCAACGTGGCGAGCGATCCGACGGGCGACGCCGATCATCCGCTGCTGCATGCGAACGGCGGCAACGCCGATCAGGTCGATATCACCGGACTCTCGTTCGCGCTGACGCCCGACAAGCAGTCACTGATCACGACGATCAAGGTGAAGAACTTCACCGCGCAGCCGATCACCGGCTCCCTCGGCACGTTCTACTACGCGACCTGGACGAGCGCGCGGAAGAACAGCGACGGCAGCGTCGCCACGCGCACATACGCGACGCGCGCGTCGGTCTCGCCGACCGGCGGCGTCTCGTACAGCTTCGGCCAGTACGATCAGGCGGGCGATGCATTCATCGGCACCGCGACGACGGTCACCGGCTCATACGTGGCCGGCGCGAACGGCACGCTCAATGTCACGGTCCCGCTCTCACTTCTCGGCAATCCGGCGATCCCGGTCACCGACGCCAGCGCGCTGCCGGCGGTGATCGAGCCGTACGCACTGGCGATCGTGACCGAGCAGGCGGTGCGCTTCACGCAGCCCGCCGATCGCGCGCCGAATGCGGGATCGGTCGGCGCGAACTGGGCAGTCTGCCTCGCGCCGTCGACGGTCTGCGTCGAAGACGACGACGCGACGATCAGCTACAGCGACGGCTGGCATCTCATGAGCGACGCGAACGCCAGCAGCGGTCACTTCCGGATGCACAACGGCGGCTCGCCGAACCATTTCGCGAGCATCACGGTGAACGTCGCCTCGGGCTCGACCGGCAAGCTGACCTACTACTACGCGACGAGTCCGAAGGGCGGCAGCGCGGAGCTCTTCCTCGATGGCGTGTCGAAGGGCGCGGTCAATTACAACGGAACGGAGGGCTCGACGAAGGTGCCGGTCTACGGCGCGAGCGTGCAGTTCGCGAACCTCGCCGCGGGGGCGCACACGCTCGAGATCCGCAACATGTCGGGGACGGTCTACGTCGACCGCTTCTGCCTCGAGAGCGCGACGTCGACCGGCGCGCCGGAGAGCGGACCTGGCGCGACGTCGACGAGCAATGCAACGCCTTCGCCCGGATCGACGGTGAGCTCGCTGCTCGCGGTTCCGGCGGGTGCGACGGCGATCTCGATCGTCGCGGAATCGACGCCGCAGGTGCCGGTGAAGATCGTTCTCGTCGATCCGACCGGCCTGTCGCTCGCGATTTCGGACAACGCGTCGGGTCTCGCCGTGATCAATCAGCCGGTGACGCAGAGCGGCACCTACATCATCAAAGTGCTCAACCTCAGCCTCGGGCCGGTGCAGGTCTGGACCGCGGCGACGCCGACGGTGACGCGGTAATGATCATTGGAGCCATTCTTCTCGCGGCCAATCTGGACGCGTGTCACGTTCTGACGAAGCGCGAGGTCGCCGCCGTGCAGGGGGAATCCTTCACGGCGGCGAAACTCACCACGCGCGACGAGATCACGCAGTGTTTCTATCAATTGCCGACGTTCAGCAAATCAATCAGCGTCGACGTGATCCGCGACAAGGAGTTTTGGGAAGAGCACTTCGATCGCGAGGAAGAACACGAAGAAGAAGCGCGTCCTCCGAAGGAGATCCACGGTCTGGGCGATGACGCGTTGTGGGTCGGCGGGCGTGCGGCGGGATCGCTGTATGTCCGCAAAGGCGACTCGGTTCTCCGCGTGAGCGTGGGCGGGCCGGGGAGCGAGGATGAGAAGCTCGCGAAGTCGAAGACGCTCGCGGAAAAGGCGTTGAAGAGGATGTAGGAGCGCGGGCGTCCGCGCCCGCAGTAGTCGGGCGTCTCGCCCGGCGACCATCGGCGATCGGGCGAGACGCCCGATCGCTGCGGCCGAGACGGCCGCGCTCCATCACCGCAACCGCAAACACGCCATCCCGATCAACAGTGTCGCGAGCATCACGATCATCCACTCGTTCAACGTCGGAATGCCCTCGGCCGTCGCGGCGGCGGTGCCGAACATCTGGCCGCGGATCTCGCCGCCTGGAGACTCCGCGGTGTGGACGTTCACGTACAGGAATCCCGCCTCGTAATCGGCGATGAGGCGCGGGGTGAGCGGCACGTTGGCGGAGAAGGAATGCAGGTCGGGAAGGTCGAAGACCACCGGTCCGTCGACTCCCGGCGGCGCGTCGTGTACGTGCGTGTCGGTGACCGCGGGAAGGTTATGCGTGCAGCGGACGAGCACCGACGTGGCGTCGTCGGAGAGATCGGACGAACAGAATCCGCTGCCGGTCGAGCCGCTCGGCGGCACTTCCTGCGCGCCGTTCATTACGAAGCTCGTCATGTCGACGCTGCGCGGGACGATCTGTCCGCGGATCGCGCCGGCGGGACGTCCGCCGGTGTGGATGTTGACGTAGAGATTGCCGGCCAGCAGGTCGGCGACGTCCGCCGGGGACATGCCGCTCCACGTCGCTTCGATCGGACTGACCGGACTGCCGAGGTCGAAGGCGACGGTGCCGTTGACCCCGGCCGCACCGTGATGGATGTGCATCACCGTCGCGTCGACGACGTTGTGCGTGCAGACCAGCGACAGCGTCGACGTCCCGCCGTCGAACTGCGCGAAGCATCCGCCGCGCGCGGTCTCCGGAGTGGGCGGCACTTCCTGATCGCTGCCGAGGCGGAAGGCGAAGATCGAGCTCGGCGCGGTTACGCTGCGGAGATTCGTGAACGTGCAGGTCACGGTTTCGCCCGCGGGCAGCACCACCGTCGCGGTGCGGTTGAACGGATTGACCGTGCTTTCCGCATTGCTGCAGGTCAGGTCGGTCAGCGAATAACCGCTGGCCGCGTTCTCGGTGATCGTGTAGGTCCCGGCCGCGACGCCGCTGAACGTCTGCGTCGCGCCGTCGTTCAGCAAGAAACCCGCGGGCTCGCCCGGGATGTCGTCGGTGAACGAAAAGCCGGTGCCGCCCGCGGGCGACGTCTGCTTGGTGATGCTGATCGTGCCGGTCGTCGCCGGGGCGGGCGGCGTGCCGATCTGTCCGCGGATCTGCGGACCGGCCGTCTCCTCCGACCCCGTCGCGCCATGCACCTCGAGGTAGAGGAACGTCGCCTCGAAGTCGGCGACGAGCTGCGGCGTCATCGGGACGTTCGCCGAGAACGGCGAGTTGGGATTGGGGAACGTGAAGACGAGCGGGCCGGCCGCGCCGAACGGAGCCTCGCTGACATTCGCGCTCGACGGCGTCGGCACGTCGTGCGTGCAGGAGATTGCGAGCTGCGTCGCGGAGTTATCGAGATCGGCGGTGCACGACGCGGTAGCCGAGCCCGATCCGGGTGAAGGAACGAACTGCTGTTCGGTCGCGGTGAAGGCGACGTTGTCGATCGAGCGCGTGACGATCTGTCCGCGGATGTCGCCGGTCGGGCGTCCCGAGGAGTGGATGTTGACGTAGAGGTTGCCGGCAAGCATGTCGGCGATGTCGGCCGGCGTCATGCCGGTCCAGGTGCCGGTGACCGGACTGATCGGGGCGCCGAGGTCGAAGGCGACCGCGCCGTTGACTCCGGGTGCGCCGCGGTGGATGTGCATCACCGTCGCGTTCACCACGTTGTGCACGCAGGTGACCGAGAACGTCGCCGCGCCCTGGTTGAGCGTTCCCATGCAGCCGCCGCTCGCCGTGCTGTTCGTCGGAGGCGCTTCCTGGCTGCCGCGCAGCTCGAAGACGAAGTTCTGGGCAGCCGCGGGAAGGGTGGCGAGCAACAGAGCGGCAAGGAATGAAACGAGCGTGCGTTTCACGGTCGGGGCCTCCTGGAAATTCGTCGAGCGGGAAATGGACGAGCCGCGATTACACCACAACTCGATGGCGTCCTACTTGCTTCGTTTCAGAGAGCGAAGGAGCGATTTATGCCCGAGAAAAAAACGATTGAGCGAGCCCGGCGCGACAAGCGTCAGGGGAAGGCGCCATCGACGCAGGCGGGCGAATTCGTCCGCGAAGAGATCGAGCACATCCGCGAAGGGAAACATGGAGCGCGGTCGGCGAAACAGGCGATCGCCATCGGTCTGCAAAAGGCGCGTCGCGCCGGCGTGAAGCTGCCGGTGCCGGAGAAAGGGGAGGCTTCGGAGCGGACGCGCCGCAGCGCGAAGAGCGCGTTGAAGCATGCGGGTGAGAAGCCGTCGCCGAAGCGCTCGCGGGCGATGGAGAAGGCGCTGAAGCGCGAGCCGCATGCCGCGGCGTCGAAGACCGCGCTGTCGCGTCAGGCGAGATCGGCCGCGAAGCAGCGGAGCGCGAAGTCGCGGTCCGCCGCGGCGAAGAAGGCGGCGCGGACGCGAGCGCGCAATCGGGCGGCGTAGCCATCCTTTCTGAATTAATGACTGCTCGACGTTGACCGCGAAAGGCGAACGTTCTACCGTGAATCGAACGGACGAGGATGATCGTGCCATGCGGTTCGCGGCGCATTGCCGCCGCTGTTTTCGTGCTGCTTGCTGCCGCGGGTGAGCTCGCGGCGCTGCCGCCCGACCGTGCCGTATCGCAATACGTCCGCCGCGCCTGGACGGTCGAGCAGGGACTCCCGCACGGCACGGTCCGCGGCGTCGCGCAGACCGCCGACGGCTATCTCTGGCTCGCCACGTACGAAGGGCTCGTCCGCTTCAACGGCGAAGAGTTCCGCATCTTCGACCAGACGACGACGCCCGGCATGCGCGGCAGCAGCATCCGGATGGTCTGCCGCACGTCCGACGACTCGCTCTGGCTCGGCACGGCCGAAGGGCTGATGCGCTATCACGACGGCCGCGTCGAAACGATCCAGCTCCCCGGCGGCCCCGAGATCATCGACGCACTCGCCGCCTCGCCCGACGGCACGATCTGGGCCGGCACGGCGCACGGCCGCATCGTGCGCGTGGTGCGCGGGCGCGCCGAGGAAGTGAAGCTGCCGCTCCCGCCGAGCCCCATCACCGCGCTGACCTCGACCGGGAGCTCGATGTGGATCGGCACCTCCGCGGGCCTGGTGCGCTATCGCGGCGGCGCGGTCGAGACCTGGACCACCGCGCGCGGTCTCTCCAACGATCGCATCGTGACCCTCCTCGCGGACGGCGACGACGCGGTCCTCGTCGGCACCGCGACCGGTCTCGATCGCATCGATCACGACCGCCTCGAGCACATCGCCGGCCTTCCCGCCGATCAGGTCACCGCGCTCCGCCGCGATCGCGACCGCAACCTCTGGGTCGGCACCTACAGCAACGGTCTCCTGCGGATGAGCGGCGGGCGCATCGCCACCTATTCGATCGCCGACGGCCTGCTCAATCCGACCATCCGCGCGATCTTCGAGGACGACGAGGGGAGCATCTGGATCGGCTCGAACGGCGGCCTCGAACAACTCCGCGGCGGCGCGTTCGTCACCTGGAACAAGCGCGAAGGACTGGACGACCCGTTCGTCCGCGCGATCTTCGAAGACGCCGACGGCGTGATGTGGGTCGGCTCGGCGAACGGGCTCTATCGCTTTCAGGACGGCACGTGGCAGAAGCACGGCGATCCGCGCCTCATGCGCATCCTCTCCATGGCGCAGGGACGCGACGGCTCGCGCTGGTTCGGCACGTCGAACGGCGTCTATCACGACGCGAAGCTCTTCACGACGAATGACGGTCTCTCGAACAACACGATCCGCGACATCCATGAAGATCGCCGCGGCGACGTCTGGCTGGCGACCGACTTCGGCGTGAACCGGATCCGTCCCGACGGCACGGTGGAGAGCTTCGCCGGCCGCGGCGGACTGGGAACCGAGTACGCGATGGAGATCGCGGAGAGCTCCGACGGCCGCGTCTGGGTCGCCACCGGCGCGGGGCTGGCGGAATTCGACGGCACAGGCTTCAAGCTGCACTCCGCGCCGCGCGACTTTCCGACCAACCGCCTCTTCGGCATCACTGCCGATGCCAGCGGCGACAACACGCTCTGGATCGCCACGGACGGGGGCGGCGTGGTCCGCTATCGCAACGGCCGGGCGAGCGCGGTCACCACCCGCGAAGGATTGCCGAGCGACAAGATCGTCTCGCTGGTCGACGACGCGAACGGCCGCATCTGGTTCGGCACGGTGCGCGGCGCGTTCGCGGTGAGCAAGCGCGAGCTGAACGCGGTGGCCGACCGCAACGCGACGCGCGTCCTGGCCGAGTCGTTCGACGAGAACGACGGGATGGGGAGCCGGCAGTGCAACGGCGCGGCGAATCCGGCGGCGCTCCGCTCGCGCGACGGCAGGATCTGGATCGCCACGGCGAACGGCGTGTCGGCCGTGATGAACAATCGCGCGGCGGCATTGCCGGCGCGTCTGCCGATCGTCGAGCGCGTCACGATCAACGGCAAGCCGGCGACCGCCGAGGTGCTCCGCTCTGTACCGCCCGGCACCGAGCGGATCGAGTTCGAGTTCAGCGGCATGACGTTCGTCACGCCCGAGCGGATGCACTTCCGCTATCGCCTCGATGGATATGACAACGCCTGGATCGACGCGACGGCGAAGCGCGTAGCGTCGTACACGAACCTGCCGGCGGGGGAGTACAGCTTCATCGTCTCCTCATCGCGCGATGGTGCGAAGTGGCGCGCCACCTCGCTGCCGTTCACGCTGCGGCCTCATTTTTACGAGACCCGCTGGTTTATCGCGCTCTGCCTCCTCGCGGTCCTCGGTCTGCTGCTGTCCGTCCACTCGATGCGCCTCCACTTCAGCCGCGAGCGCGCGCGCCTGCTGCAGAAGCTGGTCGATGAAAGGACGCGGCAGATCGTGGAAGAAAAGGAGCGCACCGAGATCGCGCTCCGATCGGCGGAGGCCGCGAGGTTCGAGGCCGAGACGGCGAAGCGCGAGGCGGAGCGTCACGAGCGCCTGACCGAAGAGGCGTTGGCGCAGGCGGAAGAGGCGAATCGCGCGAAGAGCATCTTCCTCGCGGCGACGAGCCACGAGCTCCGCACGCCGCTCAACGCGATCATCGGCTTCTCCGACATCCTCATCGGCCACATCTCGGGCAAGCTCGATGAGCGCTACAGCCGCTTCCTGCAGAACATCCACGACTCCGGCCAGTACCTCCTCGGCATCATCAACAACATCCTCGACCTGTCGAAGGTCGAGGCGGGGAAGATGGACCTGCAGCCGGAGACGATCGTGCTGCGCGAAGTGGTCAACGGCATCTGCGCGGTGATGAAGGGCGTGACGACGCTGCGCAAGATCGCCGTCGACGTGGAGATCCCGGACGATCTCCCGATGATCGAAGCCGATCAGACGATGATCAAACAGATCCTCTACAACCTGATGTCGAACGCGGCGAAGTTCTCGCCGGAGCGCTCGACCATCGTGGTGGCGGCGCGGCCGCTGGCGTCGGAGGAGACGACGCTCGGCGAGCCGGCGATCGAGATCAGCGTGCGCGACAACGGCATCGGCATCAACGCGGAAGATCACGAGCTGATCTTCCAGGAGTTCCGCCAGGCGCACGGCTCGCGCGGACGTCCCGAGGGGACCGGCCTCGGGCTCGCGCTGGTCCGGCGCTTCGTCGATCTTCACCGCGGCCAGATCCGCGTCGAAAGCGAGCGCGGAAGAGGAAGCACCTTCTTCGTCGTTCTCCCGTGCCGCTGGGTCGACATCCCGGTCGACGAAGAAGGAACGCTGCAGGTGGGAGCAATGCATTGACGGTCGTATCGGAAAAACAGCAGGAGCTCGCGGCGCGCGCCAGAGAGCTGCACGGTCAGTGGGTGAGGGCGATCGGCGACGGCCGCGTGACGAACGACGCGGCGTCGTGGGTGCTGCGCGTGACCGGCGCGCGGGCGACGCAGCTCGCCGACGCGCTGGAGCGCAACACCATCTCCATCGAGGAGCACAACGACGGCCGCTTCGTGATGGTCATGGCCATGCGGCGCCTCATCGACAGCGGCTGCGAGGAGCTCGCGGCGCGGAGGATCGCGCGCGAGATGCACGATCTCTACGCCGACAACCCGCCGCTCCCGCATCCGAAGTACCGCTTCTCCTTCGACTGGGTCTCGCCGCACACCGCGGCGTGGGCGCGGGACCTCGAGGACATGAAGGGCAAGCCGCAGGTGCGCGCGCTGGAGGTCGGCTGCTTCGAAGGACAGTCCGCCTGCTGGTTCCTCGACAACATCCTCACGCATCCGACGAGCCGCCTGGTCTGCGTCGATCCGTTCGCCGTGCCGATGGCCAGCGTGCTGCTGCGCTATTTCGAAGCGCGCTACGACTTCAACGTCGCCGCGTCGGGCTCGGCGGAGCGCGTCACGAAGCTGATCGGACAATCGCAGGTCGTGCTGCGCACGCTGCAGCCGGCGTCGTTCGACTTCATCTACGTCGACGGCTCGCACAAGATCGGCGACGTGCTGCAGGACGCGGTGCTGGCGTGGACGCTGCTCAAACCGGGCGGCCTCGTCAACTTCGACGACTACGCGCTGGTCGACGATTTGTCCGAGGGGATGCTGGCCCGCGCCCCCGGAAGGGCGATCGATGCGTTCGTCTCTCTGCTCGGCAGCAGCGCGTCCATCGTCCGCCGCGATTGGCAGATGGTGTTACGAAAGAGTTGACCGTAAGCGAAACCTGAGTACAATTCGCGCGCCCCGTCTTTCCAACCGGTCGTCCGGTCCCTGATCCCAAAATCCCGTTCCCGCTCGGTCGTAATGCACAAAATGAAATCGTTTCCAGTCCGTCGTCTGTCGGCGATCTTGTCGCGCGTCGCGGCGGAGCTTCGCGATCGTTTCGGGCTGACGAACCTGGCGATCGGCGGCGCGAGCGCGCCCGCACTCCTCGATCATCTCTACTCCGGCACCGCGCTCCGCATGCGCGACTTCGATCTGATCGCCGTCGCCGACCGCAGCGTCGATCAGGACCTCGCGCGCACGATCGGTGAAGCGCTCGACGATCCCGCGCTTCGCTTCCTGCCGCGCTACGTCTATCCGCGGCCCCGCTCGCGCGGCGAGAACAGTCTCTGGATCGCCGGCTGGGGCTGCATCTGGAATGCGGACGGCGTCGAGGTCGACCTTTCGATCTTCCACGACGACGACGCGCTCGGTCTGAACGGCCTGATGAACGTCGATCGCATCCTCATCCCCTTCGGCCCGGACCGCTCGCTCAACGAGATCGCGGCGTCGATGCTGACCGCCGGCTCGCCGGAAGAAGCGATCCGTACGGGACTGATCGAAGATCCGTGGGGCGGCTACGCGAGCTGGGTGCATCGCTCGCCGGCGATCGTCGCCTGGAACGCAATTCAGGCGTCGCCGATCGAGTGCTCCATCCGTATCGTCCGCGCCTGCGCCACGAAGCTGCATGTCGCGCACATGCATCCCGAGCTCGCCGATCCGCTGCGCGCGGCGGTCGAGCAGGGACGCGAGCGCGGCGATCGTTTTCTCCGCGTGCGCAACCTGGTGAAGTTGTTCCACGACGATCGCGCCGCCGTCGAGCTGGAGATGCTGCACGCGATCGGCGCGTTCGCCCACTGGCTGCCGGAGATCGGCGTGCTGATCGAGCGCCTCGGACACGGCGGACTGGTGGCGATGTTCCAGCAGGCCGACCGCGAAGCGCGCAAGGACGCCGACCATCACCTCGCATTCGCCGAGGCCGGGGAGCAGGGCGCGGATGAAACGAGCGCTGTGCGTCTCGAAGCCATGCTGCTGCAGATGCGCGCCGACTCGCGCCAGCGCGTGCTGTCGGAGATCGCCTTCGCCGAGCCGACGTTCGCCGCGCTTGTGCAGCAGCAGCTCCCGCGCGTCCAGCGCCGGGTGGCGCGCGTCGCGCCGGCCACGCGTCGCGTGGCGGCTGTCCGTTAACGCGTACCCCCAACTACAATCCCCCCACACATGTTCGCCGCCTCGCGCCGCGTTCTTTTTCTCACCGTCTTCATCGACCTGATGGGCTTCGGCATCGTCGTGCCGATTCTCGCCTTCGTCTCGAAGGAGTACGGCGCGTCGGGCATGACCCTCGGCCTCATCCTCGGCAGCTTCTCGCTGATGCAGTTCCTCTTCTCGCCGATCTGGGGACGGCTCTCCGATCGCATCGGCCGCCGCCCCGTCCTGATGATCAGCCTCTTCGGCAACATCCTCGGCTTCGGCACATTTGCCTTCGCCTCGAACGTGGCGATGCTCTTCGCCACGCGCATCTTCTCCGGCATCGCCTCGGCCAGCATCTCCACCGCGCAGGCCTACATCGCCGACACGACCGATGAAGAGAGCCGCTCGCGCGAGATGGCGCGCATCAGCATGGCATTCGGCCTCGGCCTGATCCTCGGGCCGCCGATCGGCGGACTGCTCTCCAGCTTCGGCACCTCGTTTCACCTTGCGCCGAATCGGCTCCCCGGACTCGCGGCCGCGACTCTTTCGAGCGTCGCGATGCTGATGGCGATCTTCATGCTCCCCGAATCGCTCAACCCCGATTCGAAGAGCGCCGCGCATCGCAGCTCGCTCTTCGACAACGAGAGCTGGGGCATCCTCTTCCGCACGCGCGGACTCCGTCTCGCCGGCTCATCGCTCGCCGTGATCATGTGCGCGCTCGCATCGCTTTCGCCGATCCTGGTGATGGTCGGGCGCGATCGCTTCGGACTCGCCGCGCGCGACGTCGGCTATCTCCTCGGTTTGATGGGAATCGTCGTCGTCATCCTGCAGTGGTCGGCGATTCACTGGTTCACGCAGCGCCTCGGCGACATCGGCACCGGCATCCTCGGCGCGAGCGCATTGATGTTCGGCCTGCTGCTCGTGCCGCTCACACACGCGCGCATCGTGCTGATCGTCGCGACCTGCCTGATGGGCGTCGGCCAGGGGCTCTGTCATCCGACACTGAGCGCGTTCATCACCAAGATCGCGCCGTCATCGCATCGCGGCGGGATCCTCGGCGTGTCGAGCTCGATGACGGCGCTGGCGCGGATGCTCGGCCCCGCGCTCGTCGGTTTCGCTTACGACGCGCTGAAGACGCCGGGCGCGATTTTTTCGCAGGCCGCGATCGTGAGCATCGGCATCGCGCTGGCGATGCGGCTCCTCACAAATCCCGCAACCGCGCCAGAATCGCATCTCCCGTAGCGCGCGTGCCGAGGTTGCCGCCGACGTCGGGCGTCGACTGCTTCGCGATCACCGCGCGCCGCACCGCCTCCTCGACCTTGAGCGATTCCTCTTTGTGTCCGAGCTCCGCGAGCATCATCGATGCGGTGAGGATCATCCCCATCGGATTGGCGACGTCTTTTCCGGCGAATGGCGGCGCGCTGCCGTGGATCGGCTCGAACATCGAGATCTTTCCGGGATTGAGATTCGCCGACGCGGCCATGCCGAGGCCGCCCTCCAGCGCCGCGCCGAGGTCGGTGAGGAGATCGCCGAAGAGATTGTTCGTGACGATCACGGAGAAACGCTCCGGCTCGCGCACCATCTGCAGCGCGAGCGCGTCGGCGAACATGTGGAAGCCGGCGACGTCGGGATACTCCGCGGCCACTTCGTGAAAGACGCGCAGCCACAAGCCGCCGACCGCGGGCTGCACGTTGTGCTTGTCCGACATGCAGACCGAGCGGCGCGAGCGCGTCCGCGCGTACTCGAACGCGTAGCGGATGATCCGCTCGACCCCTTTGCGCGTGGAGACGTCGTACTGCGTCGCGATCTCGTCCGGCATACCGAGCCGGAAGTTGCCGCCGATCCCCGCGTACGGTCCCTCGGTGTTCTCGCGGAAGATCACGAAGTCGACCGCCTCGGTGGTCTTGTTCTTGATCGGACAGATCGAATCGTGCAGCAGGTGCACGGGACGGCAGTTGACGTAGAGGTCGAGTCCGAAGCGGAGCCCGAGGATGATGTCGCGCGCGTGCTGCATGTCGGCGACACGCGGATCGCCGATCGCGCCGAGGTAGACCGCCGCGTAGTTGCCCCGCAGATCGTCGAGCGCGCCGGCGGGGAGTGAGACGCCGGTGGCGAGATACGCGTCGGCGGACCAGTCGAAGGTGACGAATTCGAGCCCGAGGCTCGAGCGCTCGTTGAGGTACTGCAGGATCTTCACGCCCTCGCGCGTGACCTCGGGCCCGATGCCGTCGCCGGGAATGACCGCGATCTTTCTCATGCGCGGCGTATCCTAATCGCAAAAAAAGGAGCCGCCCATTGCGCACCTCTCTCGCGCTCATGGTTCTCGCGATCCTCTTCTCCAATGCTGACCAGGTGAAACTCGTCCAGCGGATGACGAAACAGCTTCGCAGCCGCGACGTGTCGGAACGCGTCGATGCCGCCGAGACACTCGGCAAGATCAAGATCCCCGAGATTGTTGCGCCGCTGAGCACCGCGCTCACCGATCAGGACGCGCGGGTCCGCCAGGCCGCGGCGAGTGCGTTCTGGGAAGCAAGCGACGTCTCGAAGGATGCGATTCCCGCGTTGCGCAAAGTTCTGAACGATTCGGATGTCTCAGTCGTGATGCGCGCCGCCGGCGCGTTGATCGCGATGGACGTGCCGGAGCAGGAGCTTGCCGAGCCGTTGCGCAACGTGCTGCAGGATGGCGATTCGACCGATCGCTTCCTCGCCGCGCGCGCGTTGACGGGCATCGACCCCGGCGGGAAGCTCGCGCCGCCGATGCTCGACTATCTGCGTAGGCAACTGAACGCCGATCGCGACAACTACGACATGGGCCGCAAGGCGCTGCGCAACCTCGGCAAGACGAACGACCGCTCGGCGATCGCGCCGATGATGTCGGAGCTGCGCAAGTCGCCGCAGATCGCGGAGCCGATCCTGATCGCGCTCGGCGAGCTCAAGTCGCCGCCCGACGGCTGGATCGAGACGCTGATCGGACAGGCCGACTCGTCGAATCCGAAGGTCCGCGGCATCGCGGCCGAGCTCCTCGGCAAGCAGAAGTCGAAAGCATCGGACGTGAAGATGTGGGCGCCCGTCGTGTCGCGGCTCTGCAGCGATCCCGATGCGAGCGTGCGCGGCGATGCGGTTCGCGCATTGCAGAACGCGGGCGGCCTCGCGCTCGACGGACTCGATGGCGTGCTGCACGTCGTGTCGAGCGACAGCGATGCGGAGCTCCGCGCGCGTGCGGCCGAAGCGGTGGGGGAGATTGCGAACGCGCAGTTCGCGGTCGACACGCAGCTCAAGGTCGCGGCGGCGAAGAAGGCGCTGCCTGTGCTCACTGCTGCCGCGGACAAAGATCCGGCGCACGAGGTGCGGCACAGCGCGGTGCGCTCGCTCGATCAGTTGCAACTCCCGAAAGAGACCATCGTCCCGCTGCTCGCGCGCATCGCCGTCGCGCAGAAGGACACGCAGGACGTGCGCTGGTCGGCGCTGCTCGCGTTGCGTAATCGCGGACGCGATGCGGCGGCGGCCGAGGAGACGATCCGTCCGCTGGCCAGCGATGCGAATGCCGACGTCCGCCAGGACGCGCAGGCGACGCTCGCTTCGTTGAAGTCCGACTACATCGACACGAAGCACGTCGTGCAGACCGCGGCGACCGATCCCGACGCGCGCGAGCATGCGCTGGCGTATCTGCGCGAGAACAAACTGGAGATGAGCGAGAGCGCGTTCTATCGCGCGCTGCTCGAGGCGGATGTCGAGCAGGTGAAGAATTTCCTCGACGCCGGCATGTCGCCGAATTTGCGGTTCGCGAGCTCGTACGGCGATCCCGTCCTGCGCGCGGCCATCGAGCGCGAGTGTCAGGCCGACGAAAAGACGATCGTCCGCCTGCTGATCGCGCGCGGCGCCGACGCGAAGGCCTCGGACGATCGCGGCAATACCGCGCTGATGGAAGCGGCGCAGAAGTGCGACGCCGAGGTGGTGAAGATGCTGCTCAAGGCGGGCGCCGACTTCAACGCGAAGAACAAGATGGGACTCACCGCGTTCGAGTTCGGTCTCTGGGGCGCATCGCCCGGCGCCGCCGCCATCGCCGCCGCGGGCTATCGCCTTCCGGCGGACAAGGTGAAGATGTATCGCGATGCGTACAAGGGGAATGCGAAGATCCTCGCGTTGATCGACAAGGCGTCAGCGCCGAAGAAGTAGCATTCCCTTCATGTCCTCCCTCCCACTCAACTTGCCGACGCGCGACGAGCAGGTCTTTCCGGTGCTCACGCCGGAACAGATCGCGCGTGTCGCGGCGCATGGACGCACGCGCAAGGTGCAGCGCGGCGAGGTGCTGGTCGAGGCGGGTCAGCTCGATACGCCGTTCTTCGTCTCCCTCGGCGCCGAGCTCGAGGTCGTCGGACCGGCGTCCGAGCAGATCATCACCACGCATCGCCCCGGCCAGTTCAGCGGTGAGATGAACCTCCTCACCGGCCGGCGCGGCTTCGCCACCATTCGCGTGTCGGAGCCGGGGAACGTCATCGAGCTGCGCCGCGACGATCTGCTCGCGCTGGTGCAGAACGACGGAGAGCTGAGCGAGATCTTCATGCGCGCGTTCATCCTCCGGCGCGTGGCGCTCATCGCGCGCGGCATCGGCGACGTCGTGCTCCTCGGCTCGAGCTTCTCGCCCGGCACGTTGCGGGTGAAAGAGTTCCTGTCGCGCAACGGACATCCGTACACCTACGTCGATCTCGATCGCGACGACGGCGTGCAGGACCTGCTCGATCGCTTTCACGTCGATGCATCCGATATCCCGGTCGTGATCTGCCGCGGAAAGTTCGTCCTGCGCAATCCGACGAACCAGGAGGTCGCCGAATGCCTCGGATTCAACGAAGGCATCGACGAAACGCGCATCCGCGACGTGGCCATCATCGGCGCCGGTCCCGCCGGTCTCGCCGCCGCGGTTTACGCGGCATCGGAGGGGCTCGACGTACTGGTCATCGAGGCCAACTCGCCCGGCGGACAGGCGGCGTCGAGCTCCAGAATCGAGAACTACCTCGGCTTTCCCAGCGGCATCTCGGGCCAGGAGCTCGCGGCGCGCGCGTTCACGCAGGCGGAGAAGTTCGGCGCGCAGCTGATGATCGCGAAGGGCGCGACGCGACTCTCCTGCGCGCGCAAGCCGTACGTCCTCGAGATCGAGAACGGAGCGCACGTGCCGGCGCGCACGGTGATCATCGCCACCGGCGCGGAGTATCGGAACCTGCCGGTCGACGACATCGCGCGCTTCCAGGGCGCGGCCGTCTACTACGGCGCGACGCCGCTCGAGTCGCAGCTCTGCCGCGATGAGGACGTGATCGTGGTCGGCGGCGGCAACTCCGCGGGACAGGCCGCGGTGTTCCTCGCGCAGAGCGCGCGCCGCGTGCTCATGCTCGTCCGCTCCGGCGGACTCGCCGAGAGCATGTCGCGCTATCTCATCCGCCGCATCGAACAGATTCCGGCGATCGAGCTGCTTACGCATTGCGAGATCGTGGCGGTGGAAGGGACGACGCACCTCGAGCGCGTGCGCTGGCGCGACGCCGATTCCGGAAGCGAATCGACCGAGCCGATCCGACACATCTTCGTGATGACCGGCGCCGTCCCCGCGACGCACTGGCTCGACGGCTGCGTCGCCGTCGACGACCACGGCTTCATCAAGACCGGCCCCGACCTCTCGCACGACGACCTCGCCGCCGCCCAATGGCCCCTGACCCGCCCGCCCCACCTCCTCGAAACGAGCCTCCCCGGCGTGTTCGCCATCGGCGACGTGCGCGGCGGCAACATCAAGCGCGTGGCCTCGGCGGTGGGGGAGGGATGCATCGCGGTGGCGTACGTGCATCAGGTGCTGCACGAATGACGCTCGAACCCGGCGCGCGACTCGGTCCGTACGAAATCCTCTCCTTCATCGGCAAGGGCGGCATGGGGCGCGTCTACCGCGCGCGCGATCTGCGGCTCGATCGCGACGTGGCGATCAAGATCCTTTCCGAGGAGCTGGCGCGCGATCAGGTGGCGATCGGGCGCTTCGAGCGGGAGGCGAAAGCGGTCGCGGCGCTGTCGCATCCGAACATCGTCTCCATCTTCGACTTCGGCACGAACGACGGCATCACGTTCGCCGTCACCGAGCTGCTGGAAGGGGAGACGCTGCGCGAGCTGCTGCTGCGGACGCAGCTCTCGTGGCGCCGCGCGTGCGAGATCGGCAACGAGGTTCTCGACGCGCTCTCCGCCGCGCACGGCCGCGGGATCATCCATCGCGATCTCAAGCCGGAGAACATCTTCATCGGCCGCGACAATCGCGTGAAGGTCCTCGACTTCGGACTGGCGCGCTCGTCGTCTCCGCTCATGTATCGCGGCGATGAAGCGGACACGCTGCGGCAGGACACGTCGCCCGGCCAGCTGGTCGGGACGCCCGGGTACATGTCGCCGGAGCAGATCAAGGGCGAGAACGCCGAGGCGCCGAGCGATCTTTTTTCATTCGGCTGCGTGATGTTCGAGATGCTGGCCGGCGAGCGCGCCTTCGCCCGCGCCACTCCGATCGAAGGCCTCGCCGCGATCCTCGGCGAGCACCCGAAGCCGCTGACGAATGTGCCGGCGGAGCTCGAGCAGCTCGTGATGCATTGCCTGGCGAAGGACCCGGCGGCACGGTACCAGTCGGCGCACGACGTCGCGTTGACGCTGCATGCGCTGCTCGACACGACGCCGCAGCCCCGCACGATTTCGGTGCCGCGCCCGGTCGTCGCGAACGAGACGCCGCACACGCACTACGCGCTCAGCGGCGACGTCAACATCGCCTACCAGGTCATCGGCAACGGCCCGCTCGATCTCGTCTTCGTCATGGGCTGGATCACCCATCTCGAGTACTTCTGGCAGGAGCCGTCGTTCGCCCGTTTCCTGCGGCGGCTCGCATCGTTCTCGCGGTTGATCCTCATCGACAAACGCGGCACCGGCCTCTCCGATCGCGTGCCGCTGCATCAACTGCCGACGCTCGAGCAGCGGATGGACGACGTGCGCGCGGTGATGGAGGCGGTCGGCTCGCCGCGCGCGGCGCTCTGCGGGATCTCCGAGGGCGGCCCGATGTGCAGCCTCTTCGCGGCGACCTATCCGGAGCGAACCGCTGCGCTGGTCATGATCGGGACGTACGCCAAGCGCGTCCGCTCCGACGACTATCCGTGGGGGCCGACGGCAGAGCAACGCGAGGCGTTCTTCGAGCTGATGCAGCGCGAGTGGGGCGGGCCGGTCGGCATCGCCGAGCGCGCGCCGTCGCGCGTGAACGATCCCGCGTTTCGCGAATGGTGGGCGAAGTACCTGCGGATGGGAGCGAGCCCCGGCGCCGCGGTCGCGTTGACGCGGATGAACGCGGAGATCGACGTGCGCCACGTGCTGCCGACGATCCGCGTGCCGTCGCTCATCATCCATCGCGCCGGCGATCTCTGTCTGAAGGTGGAGGAGGGACGCTACGTCGCCTCGCGCATCCCGAACGCGAAGTACGTCGAGCTGCCGGGCAACGATCACCTGCCGTTCGTCGGCGATCAGGACGCGATCCTCGACGAGATGGAGGAGTTCCTTACCGGCGTCCGCCACAACTCGGCACCCGATCGCGTGCTCGCCACGATCCTGCACGTGCAGCTCGATGACGCCGGGTCGCATCGCAGCGCGATTCAGCGCGAGCTCAAGTGGTTCCGCGGCCGTCTGATCAGCCTCGACGCGAACACGCTGCAGGCGGCGTTCGACGGACCGGCGCGCGCCGTCCGCTGCGGCGCCGCGATCTGCAAGGCGTTGGAAGGCGCCGCGGCGGGACTGCACACCGGCGAATGCGATCTGCTCGGCGATGCGATGGGCGGCGCGCCGCTCGACATCAGCGCCGCGATCTCCATCCGCGCCGGCGCGGGCGAAGTGCTCGTCTCGCGCACCGTGCGCGATCTCGTCGCCGGCTCAGGGATCGAGTTCGCGGAGAGCGGCGAGCTCGATGAGTGGCGGCTCTACCGCGTGACGTTAAGTTAAGGGTCAGGTCTGGAAACTTAACTTTAGGGAAGACGCGAGCGGCGTTAAGTTAAGTTTCCAGACCTGACCCTTAACTTAATCGCGCTATCCTGATTGCCATCCCCGGCAATGAACGCGTGAGGAGGTCCCGATGAGCGACTCTTCCAGGTGGACACGCCGCAGCTTTCTGAATGCCGTTGGCCGCGCCGGTGGCGCCGCCGCGGTCTACGAGACGATGGTGGCGATGGGGATGCTGCGCGTCCCTGCCGCATTTGCCGGACCGCCGGAGATCGCGTCCGACCATGGCCGCGGGCAGCGCGTGGTGATCCTCGGTGCGGGCATCGCCGGACTGACCGCCGCGTATGAGCTGAACAAGGCTGGCTACGAGGTGATCATCCTCGAGGCGAATTCGCGCGCGGGCGGCCGCAGCTACACCGTCCGCACCGGCGACGCGATCGAGGAGATCACCGGCACGAAGCAGGTCTGCAAGTTCGACGATCATCCCGACTTTTATCTCAACGCCGGGCCGGGCCGCCTCCCGTACCACCACACCGCGATCCTCCACTACTGCACGCTCTTCGGCGTGCCGCTCGAGGTCTACACCATGATGACGCGCGCGAATTTCTTCCAGCGCGATGCGTCGTGGAACGGCCAGTCGATGGTGAACCGCCGCATCGCCAACGACACGCGCGGCTGGATCTCTGAGCTGCTCGCGAAGTGCGTGGTGAAGGGACATCTCGGCGCCGATCTGAAAAAGAAGGGAGTGGACAAGGACCAGTTCCTCAATCTCCTCACCATCTTTGGCGACATCGATCCCGCCGACAACTACGACTACCTCGGCTCGTCGCGCTCCGGCTATCTCGTCGAGCCGGGAATCGATTCGTGCGGACGGCTGCTCAAGCCGCTCACGCTCGCCGATCTCGTGACGTCCGACTTCTGGAACCACCGCTTCTATCAGGCGGAGGAGTACGAGTGGCAGCCGACGCTCTTCCAGCCGGTCGGCGGCATGGACCAGATCTGGCGCTACGGCTTCCTGCAGAAATCGCCCGTCGGGCGATTCATCCATTACAACCAGGAAGTGGTGAACGTCGACAACGTGACCGAGGATGGGAAGGCGAAGGTCAAGGTCACGTTCCGGCCCGCGGGCGGACTGGCGCAGATCGTCTCGTCGATCACCGCCGACTGGTGCATCTCGACCATCCCGCTACCGATCCTGGCGAAGATCACGAAGGACAACAATTTCAGCGAGCCGTACAAGAAGGCGATCGCGGGAGTGGAATTCGCGCCGACGGTGAAAGTCGGCTGGCAGACGAACAGCCGCTTCTGGGAGACGAGCGACCAGATGTACGGCGGCATCTCGTACACCACCGATCCGATCACGCAGATGTGGTATCCGTCGTGGGCCTACTTCAAGCAGAAGGGGATTCTCACCGGCGCGTACAACTACGACGACGACGCGCGCGCGTACGGCGAGTGGCCGCTGCAGAAGCGGCTGATCGAAGCGATGAACGGCGGGAAGAAGCTGCATCCCGATTTCGACAAGCACGTACCGATCGAGCTCGGACTGTCGATCGCGTGGCAGAACGTCCCGTGGCAGCTCGGCGGCTGGGCCGACGACTGGTCGTGCGACAAGACCATCCCCGAGACGCTGCTGAACGCGGAAGGCCGCTTCTGGGTGGCCGGCGATCAGGTGTCGTATCTGTCGGGGTGGCAGGAGGGGGCGGTGCGCTCCGCGCATCACGTCATCGCGGGCATCGCCAACATCGGCATGCCGAAGGCGAAGACGATGCTGCTGCAGGGCGTGGAGCCGGGTGCATCGATCCGCAAGGCGCCGAGCACGAAGCGGCGCACGCGGGGATTGCCGTAAGGCTATTCGGGACGCTACGCCACAGTGGCCGTGCATGCGCGGCAGCGGCGCGCCGCCTGCGGGATCACCTCGAGGCATTCGGGACAGACCTTCGTCGGCTCCGGCGCGCTCACCGGCTGTGGACGGACGAGCGTTTTCACGATGAAGAACAGCACCAGCGAAATGATCAGGAAATCGATGAACGTGCCGATGAAGTGACCGTACAGAATCGCGTTCTCGGTGACTTTTCCCGCCGCGTCGGTCGTGCTGCTCAATACGATCTTTGCGTCGCGCCAGCTTCCTCCCGGCATTACGAGGCCGATGACCGGCATCAGGACGTCCGCCGCGAGCGCCGACACGATGTTGCCGACCGCGGCGCCGATGATCACGCCGACCGCCAGAGCCAGGGCATTCGTCTTGGTGAGAAATCCTCGAAATTCAGCATCTTACTCTTGCGATTCGAACTCTTTCCCGACGGCGCGCCTCTTTACTGTTGAAGGCTCCGTGGATATCTCGAAGCAACAAGCACTATGGGTCCTGAGGGCCCAATGCCACGATCGGGAAGCTCTGGAGCTGCTGCTCGAGAGCGTGCAGGCGTCGCTCCGTCGATATCTCGCGGGAGTCGTCGGGCCGGCGGATGCCGACGACGTGTTGCAGGAAGTCCTCGTCCTCGCGTTCCGCAAGTTGCACTGGCTGCACGAGGCGGATCTGTTTCGGCCATGGCTCTTTCGAATTGCCAGCCGCGCGGCATTTCGCCATTTGAAGAAAGAGCGCCGCCGCTCGGCGCAGGAGGACGACTTCGCGATGCTGGAAACGGTTCAGCCGCCATCGAATGAGCTCCTGCAACAGATCGCGGTCATCGAAACGATTTCACCCGCGAGCCGCGCGGTTCTCGTTCTCCACTTTCAGGAAGAGATGTCGCTGCCCGAGGTCGCGGCGGTGCTCGAAATTCCGCTCGGCACGGTCAAATCGCGTCTCGCCTATGGCCTGACGTCACTTCGTAAACACCTTGGCAACACGAGGAGGCTCTGATGTCTGAAGGAAAAGAAATGCCACTGCGCAAGGCTCTGGACGCGATCGACGGCATGCGCGTCCGCATTCTGATGGGAGGCTGGCTCGCGGTCCTCATCACGCTCGGCGCATACGGCCGCTTCTACTGGGTCCTGCGGCACAGCGACAGCGTCGGCCGGATCGTCGACGCCTCGGTGCTGGCGCTGACCTGTCTGATCGCGTGGGCCACCTTTGCGATCGTCCTCATCATCGTGCGCATGACGAAGAAGGTGTTGCAGGCCATCGACCTGTCGATGGGCCGTTAAGTTAAGTTTTCAGACCTGACCCTTAACTTAACGGCGTACATCGCCTGGTCGGCGTGCGCGAGGAGCGCGGCGACCGACGTCCCGTCCTCGGGATACAGAGCGATGCCGGCGCTGGCGGAGATCTCGTTGCGCTGGAGGCTGACCTGCAGGCGCTGCACGGCCTCGTGCGCGGCGTCGCGGGAGCGGACTCCCTCGAGGACGATGACGAACTCGTCGCCGCCGAGGCGGGCTGCGAGGTCGCGGTCGCGGATGGAGGAGGCGATGGTGGAGGCGACGAGGCGGAGCATCCGGTCGCCGGCGGCGTGGCCCTGCTCGTCGTTGATCCGCTTGAAGCCGTTGAGGTCGATGAAGACGAGGCCGAACGGGCGATGGCCGTTGATGCCGTCCTCGATCACGCCCTCCAGGCGGCTGCGATTGGCGAGGCCGGTCAGCGGATCGTGCAGCGCGCGCAGCGTCAAGCCCTCGTGCTCCCGCGCGCGGTGCATGCTCGCGGCGACGATGCCGACGAGCAGGCGGAGGATCCCCTCGTGCGATTCGTCGAATGCCGCGCGGCGCGACGAGTAGACCTTGAGGGCGCCGAGCGGCGTGCCGCGGTAGCGGAGGGGAGTGACGACCATCGAGCGCGCGCCGACGCGGCGGCACGCCTCGCGATCGACGCGCGGGTCGGTCTCGGAATCGTCGCAGCGCAGCGTCTCGTCGCGCGCGACGCACATGCCGCTCAGGCTTGTCATTGCCTTCAGCCGGAGGCCGACATGCTTCTCCGCCTTGCCCCAGCCGGCGCGATAGACCATCTCGTCGTCTTCGTGCAGCTCGACGGCGGCCGCATCGGCGGAGGTGAGGCGGCCCGCCGAGTGGACGACGACCTCCAGCACGCGGTCGAACGCGAGGTCCGCCTCGACGATCTCCTGCTGCACCGCGATGATCGCGAGCAGCGTTTGATGCGGCAACGCCGCATGCAGCTCGATGATGGACACGGGATGGGCCGAGGATACGCCTGACACCTGTAAGGCTGGTAACATTCGCGGAATCCCTGAAATAAATACTTTAACGAGAGAGGAGTAGCGCTTGCCTGCCAGACTCCTGACCGCGGTCTTCATCTTCGTCGCGCAAGTCGCGCTCGCGCAGACCACGGGCTCTCTCAGCGGCACGGTGACCACCGGTGGACAACCGGTTGGCGGCGTGACCGTCGCTCTCTACTCGGCGGCGCTGCAGGGCGGCCGGACCGCGATCACGAACGAAGCCGGTGCGTACAGCTTCGATGCGCTGCCGCCGGGCGAATACGTTCTGAAATTCGAGCGCAGCGGCATGAACGCGATGCGCAGCGTCGCCGTACGGCTGGCGCAGACGTCGCGCGTCGATGTGAGCCTGAAGGGTTACGAGGAGCTCACCGTGCGCGCCTCCACTCCGTCGGTGCTCGAGCTGCCGCAGGTGTCGGCGAACTTCACGCTGCAGCAGATCGAGCGCCTGCCGCTGCAGCGCAATCAGCTCGCCACCGCGCAGTTCGCGCCGGGGGTCAACAGCAACACGCTGTCGAACGGACAGCTGCAGATCTCCGGCGCTCCCGGTTACGACAACCTCGTGCTGGTCAACGGCGTGGTGGTCACGGAGAACGTGCGCGGACAGATGCGGCCGATGTACGTCGAGGATGCGATCCAGGAGACGACGCTGATCACCGGTGCGATCTCGGCGGAGTTCGGACGCTTCAGCGGCGGCGTGGTGAACACGATCACGAAGTCGGGAGGCAACAACCTCGCCGGCTCGCTGCGCGATTCGCTGAGCAGTCCGTCGTGGTCGGCGCAGACACCGGCGAAGGAAGAGCGCGAGAGCACGCTCAATCACGTCTGGGAAGCGACGCTCGGCGGCTATGTGCTGCGCGACCGCCTCTGGTTCTTCACCGCGGGACGCTGGGCGAAGAACGACACGGCGCGGACGACGCTGTCGATCCCGGCAGGGACGAATTCGCCCGCGTCGCCGGCAATCAGTTACTCCGAGGGGAACGATCAGAAGCGGTGGGAAGCGAAGCTGACGGCGCAGCTCGGACCGCGCATGACCGCGGTCGGCTCGTACTTCGCCATCGACACGCAGGGGACGAACGTCCGCTTCTCGAACAACATCTACGACACGGCGAGCCTCACCACGCGCGACGATCCGGAGTCGCTCATCGCGATTCATCTCAACGACGTCGTGAGCAGCGGCTTGCTGTCCGAGGCGCATTACTCGCGGCGGAAGTTCGCGGACCGCAGCGGCTCGTTCGCCACCGATCTCCTCGGCGGGACGGTGCTGCTCGACCGCGCGAACAACAACACGCGCTTCAACTCGCCGACGCTCTGCGGTGTCTGCGACGTGGAGCGCCGCGACAACGACGACGTTCAGCTCGACGCGCGCGCGCTCCTCGGCACGCACGATCTCGTCGCCGGCGTCGATCGCTTCACCGAGAGCCGCTACGCCAACAACCACCAGTCGGGGAGCGACTTCTCGCTCTTCGTCACGCGCGTGCAGTGGAAGGACGGCGTCGTCTATCCGGTGATCACGCCGACGAACGCGCAGGGAGGCGGGACGTTCATCCGCTGGAACCCGGTGCTCGTCGCGCCGCGCGAGGACGAGCTGCGCACCGACTCCGCGTTCGTGAACGACGTCTGGACGCTCGGCCCGCACTGGACGTTCAACCTCGGCGCGCGCTTCGACCGCAATCACGCGGCCGATGCGGACGGCGTGGTGAGCTCGAACGACCGCCGCATCACGCCGCGCCTCGGCGTGCAGTACGAGCTCAACGCGCATCGCTTCAGCCTCTCCTTCGCCGAGTACTCCTCGCGCATCGCCGACAGCATCGCCTCGGCAAACCAGGCCGCGGGCAACGCCGCGGCGATCGACTTCGCGTACAAGGGGCTGGCGATCAACAACGGTGCACTCAACACGCCGCTCGCCGATGTGATCAAGAGCGTCTTCGATTACTTCAACGCGACGCAGGGCGGGACGGCGAACCGCGCCGCGAACAATCTGCGCGCGAACGGCAGCCGCACCGTCCCCGGATATTCGACCTATTTCGACGGCACGCTCTCGTCGCCGTACGTGCGCGAGCTCACCGCGGGCTACGGATTGGAGCTCGGACACACTGGCTACGTGCGCGCCGATTACATCCATCGCGACTGGCGCGATTTCTATGCCGCGAGCGTGACGACGGCGACGCAGCGCGCGAACACGCCGCTCGGCATTCCGGTCGACCTCACGCTCATCCGCAACAGCAACAACATCCGCCGCAACTATCGCGGCGTGCAGCTGCAGGCGCGCTGGTCGCCGCGGCGGTTCGAGTCGGGGATCAATTACACCTGGTCGAAACTGCGCGGGACGGATGAAGGGGAGAACGGCAACACCGGCGCCGTGGCGAACGTCGATCCGGCGATTTTCTATCCCGAGTTTTTCAATTACGCGCGGGTGAATCCGAGCGGATACCTGCAGGGCGATCAGCGGCATCGCCTGCGCGCGTGGATCGGCTACGACTTCGGCTCGGTCACCGCGTCACTGCTGCAGTCATACGACTCGGGACTGCCGTACTCGATCGCCGGGCCGGTGAGTCTTGCCGCATTTGCGACGAATCCGGGATACGCGTCGGTGCCGAATGGTCTGTACTACTTCAGCGAGCGCGGCGCATTGAGGACCGAGGCGAACATCTCGACCGACGTCGCACTGCGGTACGCGCTGCGGCTGCACGGCTTCGAGCTCTTCGCGCAGGGCGATCTCCTCAATGTGCTCAACAACGACGCGATCGTCGACGCGCAGCGCCTCGGATTGACCGTGAGCACCGCCGCGACCTCGACGACCTTCGCCGCGTTCAATCCGCGCACCGCGACGCCGATCGAATGCCCGCAAGGTGCCCCGGCCGCGAAATGCACGGCGATGAAGGCCAATTACCAGCTCAGCGCTAATTTCGGCCAGCCATTGAACGACCTCGCGTACCAGAGGCCGCGCACGTACCGCATTTCATTGGGAGCGCGCTTTTGAGAGAGTTAAGTTAAGGGTCAGGTCTGGAAACTTAACTTAACTCGCGCGACTTAAGTTAAGTTTCCAGACCTGACCCTTAACTTAACTGCATGCTCATCGCGGTCCTCATAGCTGTCATCTCCTCGGCGCCTGCGCCGATGGAGTACATCTACCATCCGCCCGAGTCGGCGCTCGATGTGCGCTACATGTATCACTGGGAGATCCTCCGCACGGCGCTCGAGAAAACGAAGGACAAATGGGGGCCGTACCGCATGGTGCCGTCGGAATTCATGACCGAGCAGCGGCAGGCGTTCGAGCTCAAGAACGCCACCGGCAAGCTGACGGTCATGTATCTGAGCACCACGCCCGAATTCGAGAAAACGCTCGTCCCGATCCGCATCCCGGTCGACAAAAACCTCGGCGGCTACTCGGTTTTCCTCATCAGGAAAGAAGACCGGGCCCGCTTCGCGAAGATCCGTTCGCTCGATGACCTGCGGAAGTTCCGCTGGGGTGTGGGCCTGGGATGGATCGACGTCGACATCCTCCGCTCCAGTCACTTCAAGGTCGTCACCGGCTCGAGTTACGAAGGGCTTTTCGAGATGCTGGTGGAGAAGCGCTTCGACATCTTTCTGCGCGCTTCGGTCGAAGTCCTCGACGAATACGACAAGCGCAAGAAGCGCCTGCCCGACCTCTACATCGAAGACAACTTCATCTTCTACTACCCGCTGCCGATGTACTTCTGGTTCCCGAAGACGGCCGAGGGGCGAAGGCTTGCCGCGAGGGCGGAGGAGGGGATGCGGATGATGATCGCCGACGGGACGTACGACCGCATCTTCGACAAATATCAGCGGCACAAGATCATCCGCCTGCGGCTGAAGGAGCGGAAGATCTTCCGCATCCCGAATCCGAACATCGGACCGGAGACGCCGATCTTCGACTCGAGACTCTGGTTCGAACCGGCGACCTACAAATGACGCGCGAGCGCAGACTGCCGGTGATGTTCGTCGTGGCCGCGACTCTGGTCACGGTGACGACGCTCGTCCTCGGCGCGGTCGGCGCGGCGAACTACATCTGGCGTAGCCGCGACGAGTATGTGCGCCTCCGCCGCGTCACCTCCGCGCAGGCGAATGAGCTGGCGGTCGCGCTCGCGCTGCCGGTGTGGAACATCGACCGCGCGCAGATCGAAAAGATCCTCGACAGCCAGACCGGCGCGCCGTTGGTGGAAGCGGTGGTGGTCAACGCCGCGGGCAATCGCCATGCGCGCGAACGCGATGCACAGCGAAAGCTGGTCCCGACGACCGCCGGGCTGCACACCGAGGGACTGCTCGTCGAGCGGCGGCAGATCGTGTTCGACGGCCAGACCATCGGCTCGATGGTGCTCTACACCACGCCCCGCTTCGTCAAAGAGACGATGCGGAAATCGCTGCTCGCGACGCTGCTCGTCATCCTCATCACCGACGTCATCCTCGTGCTGTCGATCTACTGGGTCCTCTATCGCGCCGTGCTGCGGCCGCTGGTGGAGATCGAGCGGTTCGCCGCGGCGGTGAGCGCGGGCGGCGCGGGGAGCGTGCCGTCGGCCAAGGCGGCGGGAACGAAGGAGCTCGAACAGTTGCGCTCCTCCATCGACACGATGGTGCGCACCATCAAGGACGAGCAGGACTTCACGGAGAACGCGCTCAACGTCGTGAACGAGATCTTCTTCGTGCAGGACCGGGCGGGGAACTTCGTCCGCTGGAACAAGGCGACAGTCGACCTCTTCGGCGTCGATTCGCTGCAAAACGAGCCCCGCTACATCCTCCGCACGCAAACCCATCCCGACGACCGCCAGCTCGTGCTTGAAGCGATCAAGGAGATCTTCGAGGGCCGCGGCTACGCGGAAATCGAGGTGCGCTACATCTTTCCGGACGAGACGCGCTACATCCAGCTCGCCGGGCGGCGGATGGACATCAGCGGCGAGCCGTACCTCGTCTGCACCGGCATCGACGTCACCGAGCCGCGCAAGTCGGAAGCGGAGCGGCTGCGGCTGCGCGAGGCGATTCAGCAATCGGCGATCGAATGGCGGCAGACGTTCGACAGCGTCTCGACGCCGATCGTCATCACCGACGCGGACGGCGTGATCCAGCGGTTCAACGCGTCGGCGGCGAAGCTGGCGGACCTTCCGGAGGCGGAGATCGTCGGCCGCAACATCGAGGAGATCACGCACGGCGACGACGGACGGGCGTGGGACGTCAGCGTCAGCCCGCTCTTCCCCGACATGGAGAACAGTCCGTGCATCACGGTCTTCTGGGAGATCACGCGCATCGTCTCGCTGCAGGAGTCGCTGCGCCGGAGCGAGACGATGACGGCGATGGGGAAGCTCGTCGGCGGCGTGGCGCACGAGGTGCGCAATCCGCTGTTCGGCATCTCGGCCACGCTCGACGCATACGGCGAGGAGATGAACACCGACGAGCTGCGCGAGATGGCCGCGACGCTGCGCGACCAGGTCGGACGTTTGTCGCGATTGATGAAGGAGCTGCTGGAGTTCGGCAAGCCGGTCGCGGTGACGCGCAGGCCCGCGCCCGTCGGCTCACTGATCGACGAAGTGATCGCCAGCCGCCGATCATCGGCGACGGAGGCGCAGGTGGAGGTGCGGAACAGCGTCAGTCACGAGGTCCCGCAGATCCCGATGGATCGCGATCGGCTGCGGCAGGTGTTCGAGAACGTCGTCGACAACGCACTGCAGCATTCGCCGCGCGGGACGTCGGTGACGATCTCCGGCGACATGCTGCTGCACGCGGGCCGGCATTGCGTCGAGATCTACGTCGACGATGAGGGGAAGGGATTCCTTCCCGGCGAGACGCCGCATGTCTTCGAGCCGTTCTTCACCCGCCGCGAGCGCGGCACGGGACTCGGGCTCTCGATCGTGCAGAAGATCGTCGAGGAGCACGAGGGGCAGGTGACGGCGTCAAATCGAGCCGAGGGCGGCGCGAGGATCACGATCCGGCTGCCGACGTGAATTGCGCAGGATCGCCGGCGCGATCTCCTGCAGCGGCAGCACATCGCTCACCGCGCCGCGCGCGATCGCTTCCTTCGGCATGCCGAAGATCACGGAGGTCGCTTCGTCCTGCGCGATCGTCCGCGCGCCCGCCTCGCGCATCTCGAGCATCCCTTCGGCGCCGTCGTCCCCCATGCCGGTCAGGATCACGCCGACCGCGTTCGCTCCCGCGGCCTGCGCCACGGAGCGGAACAGCACGTCGACGCTCGGCCGGTGACGCGACACGAGCGGTCCGCCGGTGACCTGCACGTAGTAGCGGTTGCCGCTGCGGCGCAGCAGCAGGTGGTGGCTGCCCGGTGCGATGAGGACCCGTCCCGGAAGGACGGCATCTCCGTACGCCGCTTCCTTCACCTCGACGCGCGCGGTCTCGTTCAATCGTTTCGCGAACGCGGCGGTGAAGCCCTCGGGCATGTGTTGCACGACGACCATTCCCGGCGCGTCGGGCGGCAGTGCCTCGATCATCGTGCGCAGCGCCTCCGTACCGCCGGTCGATGCGCCGACGGCGATGACGCGCGGAACAGAGGGGACAAGCTGAGAGCTTGTCCCACGTGTCGCCGCGATCACCACGTCGGCCTTGAAGCGCTCCGTCACCGGCATCGACGGCTTCTTCCCGACGCGCGCCTGCGCGGCGGCGGTGATGGTGTCGGTGAGCAGCACCGCCGATTCGGCGATGAAGTCGCGGACGCCGATCGACGGCTTGAGCATCACGTCGACCGCGCCCTCTTCCAGCGCGCGCATCGCCGTCTCGCTGCCGCGGGCGGCGGCGGCGGAGCAGATCACGACCGGGATCGGATCGCGGCGCATGATCTGGCGGAGGAACGTCATGCCGTCGACGCGCGGCATCTGCAGGTCGAGCACGATGACCGACGGCCGCTGCCTGGCCATCTTCCGCTCGGCGATGATCGGATCGGCGGCGGTATCGACGGTGAAGTTGCGCGACAGCAATTGCGTGAAGGCCTGGCGCACGAGCGCCGAGTCGTCGACGACGAGCACGTGAATCCCGCTCATGCGCACTCCTTCTGCGCGTAGACCGTCGGGCCGACGGCGCGCACGCGATCGTATTGATTGAGGCTCTCGGAATGCCCGAGGAAGAGGTAGCCGGAAGGCTCGAGGCGGTCGAGCAGGCGGTCGATCACGCGGCGTTTCGACGGCGCGTCGAAGTAGATCAGCACGTTGCGGCAGAAGATCAGGTCGAAGCGTCCGGCCAGCGGATACGAATCGTGATTCAGGTTGATGCGCGCGAAGCGGATCAGCGACGTCAGCTCCGGCTTCGCCGCCATCTTCCCTTCCTGCGGTCCATGTCCGCGCAGCATGAATTCCTTGCGGTAGACGATCGGGATCTCCTTGGCGCGCTCGATCGGCCAGATGCCGGAAGCGGCGCGGTCGAGGACTTTCGTCGAGAGGTCCGAGCCGATGATCTCGATCGTCGTCTCCGGAAGGTGATGCGCGAGCGTCATGGCGATGGAGTACGGCTCCTCGCCGGTCGAGCATCCCGCGCTCCAGACGCGCACGTTCCTGCGTCCCTCGGCGCGCCACGCCGGAATCAGCTGCTGCTCGAGGAACTCGAACTGCTTCGACTCGCGGAAGAAATGCGTCTCGTTCGTGCAGATCGCGTCGAGCATCAGCACCAGCTCGTCGCGGTCGGCGCAGACGTGATCGAAGTACTGGTTGAACGACGTGATCGACAACGCGCGCATGCGCGGTGCGAGCCGTCCGATCAGCAGCGCGCGCTTCTGATCGGAGAGGAAGATGCCCGCCTCGCGGTGCACGAGAGACTGGAAGAGGCGGAAGTCTTTGGTAGAGAGGGTGCTCATTGTGTTTGTGTCTCGCCCCGCGGGGAAGATTTCCGCCTCGGGGCCGAGGCGGAAATCCTGGGTGGAGAGAGAGCTCATGGGGTGGATGCGCTTAGAAGGCGTGGAAATCGGTCAGCGACCGAGCGGCAGCGGTCATCGGCATGAGCGGGCGGGCAGGGTGGAGGGGGTGTACTGCCGGCGCGACGTGCCGCGGGTCCGCCGTTCCGGCAATCCTGAAGAAGCTGACGAGGTTCTGCAGTCCTTCCGCCTGGGCGGCCATCTCCTCGGCGGTCGCCGCGAGCTCTTCGGCCGCGGACGCGTTGCGCTGAGTGACCTGGTCGACCTGGGCGAGTGACTGATTGATCTGGGCGACGCCGGCGGCCTGCTCGTTCGAGGCGGCGGCGACATCCTGCACCAGTTCCGCGGTGCGGCGGATCGACGGCACGAGCTCGGCGAGGAGCGTGCCGGAGCGATCGGCGACGCGGACGCTGTTCGAGGCCAGTCCGCTGATCTCGCGTGACGACGTCTGGCTGCGCTCCGCGAGCTTGCGCACTTCGGTGGCCACGACGGCGAAGCCGCGGCCGTGCTCGCCCGCGCGCGCCGCTTCGATCGCGGCGTTCAGGGCGAGGAGATTGGTCTGGTAGGCGATCTCTTCGATGATGGAGATCTTCTCGGCGATCGACTTCATCGCGTCGACGGTCTCCTTGACGGCGGCGCCGCTCTCCTGAGCGTCGCGCGATCCCTTGGAGGCCATCGTCTCGGTCTGGCGCGAGTTGTCGGCGTTCTGCGCGATCGAGGCGTTCATCTGCTCCAGGCTGGCGGTCGTTTCCTGCACCGCGGCGGCCTGCTGGCTGTTGCCCGAGGAGACGGCCTGCGCGGTCGAGGAGACCTGGCCGGCGGCGGTGGCGAGCGACGACGCGGCGGAGCGCACCTCGCCGATGATCTCGACGAGACGGCTGATCATGCGCGAGAGCGCCTGGCCGAGCGCGTCGCGGTCGGAGCGCATGGTGACGTTGACGCCGAGGTCTCCGGCGGCGATGCTCGACGCGGCACTGACCATCTTCCCGTTGGCGTCGATCATCTTCTGCATCGAGGTGAGGAGCTGCGCGGTCTCATCGCGGCCCCGGACGCGGACGTTCTGCTCGGAGTCGCCGACGGCCAGCTTCTCCGCGACTTCCACCGCTTCGAGGATCGGTCCGGTGATGCTGCGCGTGACCAGGACGGCGATCAGCATGGCGATGAACAGCGCGAGGCAGGTGACGATCGCGGTGATGACCCGCGCGTTCTTCTCCACGTCGATGATCACCGTCTTCTTCTCCAGCATCCGCTTCGCGGAGTTGTCGTCGAGCGTCTGCGCCGCTTCTTCCACGGCGCGGATGTGCTCCTTGACCGGCCCGATCTCCTTGTTCGCCGCGGCCGGAGTCCGGATCTTTCCGTCGGCGATCTGCTTCGTCACTTCCTGGATCGCCGGGACGTAGACGGCGACGTCGGCGCGGATCTGGCGGATCACGGTCCGCTCCTGCTCGTCGTGGTTGACCTGCTCGAGCTTGTTGAGGTTGTCGTCGAGCTTCGTCCGCGCCCCTTCCCACTTCGTGGCGTAGTCGGTCTCTTTCTGCTTGTCGCCGATGTTGAGGAAGAGGTCTTTCTCGAAGCGGCGGAGGTCGAGCACGGCGACGTGGAGGTCATTCGACGCGCTGTTGATGGCGAAGTCGACGTTGAGCACCTGCTCCGCGGTGTCGACCGTGTTGGTCAGTGCCCACTGGCCCGCGCCGGCGACGACGAGGACGAACAGGAGGACGATGAAGAAGCCGGCGAAGAGGCGTTTGCCGATGGTGATCTGCTGAAGCATTGGTGATCCTTCCTTTTATGACGCTAACTGTTCGAGCTCGATGGGGGAGAGGATGCGATCGAGGTCGAGGATCAGGACGAGCCGTCCCTCGAGCTTTCCCATCCCGGTAAGAAAATCGACGCGGATGTTGGTGCCGAACGACGGCGGGGGCTCCACGGCATCGGCGGGGATGTCGACGACGCTGGAAA
>Ga0193696_1000036_pt1 | contig 62248 bp, 18 predicted proteins | sample L3m1metaG_FD_145074 | JGI IMG/M metagenome (GOLD analysis project Ga0193696, IMG submission 145074) | Soil microbial communities from a riparian zone of the East river system, Colorado, United States - L3m1 | ecosystem: Environmental > Terrestrial > Soil > Riparian zone | place: USA: East River... | reverse complement strand
GAGACCTACCTCACCCTCGCGTACGACTGGTACATCAATGCGTCGCCGCAGCTCACCGGCGGCTCGGAGTTCCGCATGGCCGTGAAGACCTACAACGGCAACTACTTCACCGCGACCGGCGGCGGCGGCTCGTCGATGTACGCCACGAGCACGAACAAGGACGACGCCTACGCCACGTTCCGCCTGCTCGACCAGAACGGCGCGCTGCTCCATGACGGCGATCCGGTGGTGCTGCGCATCACGAACGGCGCCACCAACTACTTCGCCACCGCGGTGGGAGGCGGAGGCGGCACGGTGAACGTCAATTACACCGGGACCCCCGGTTCGAACGAGACGTTCACCATCCGCAAGGTGTCCACCATGGGCAATTCGCCCGGCACGATGCTCAATGACGGCGACAAGTTCGCCCTGCAGGCAAACAACGGGAACTACGTCGTCGCGGCGAACGGCGGCGGTGGCGTCGTGAACGCGAACAGCACCTCGATCGGCACATACGAGACGTTCACGTACACGAAGACCGAAGGCAATTAGAAAAAATCAGAGGAGGCCGGCACCGGGGCCGGCCTCCTCTTGTTTGTTGCACAGGTAGCAGTTACTGCACGTTCAGCGCGAAATCATCCACTACGAACGACGTCTGCAGCGTGGTGTCTTCGACGCCGAGGAGGTAGACCTGAATGGTCTGGCCCTTGTACGTCAGGACGTTGAACGACTTCTGTGTGTAGCCGCTCGCGGCGTTCGCGTTCGAGTACGTCGCGAGCGTCGCCAGCACGGTGCCGGAGGTATTGCGGATCTGCACCTTCAGCGTGTCGTACACGGTCGATCCGCTCTCGGCGGTATCGATGTGCAGCCAGAACGAGAGCGTCGCGCTGGTGGCGGTCGACGGAATCGTCACGGTTTGCGACAGCGTGTCGGTGTGCGACGAGCCGTAGCCGTCCATCCACGCCTTCCACGAGCCGGAGTGCGATGCCTCGCCGGTCGAGTTGTCGATCACGCCCGACGACGCCGTCCAGGGCGAGGCCGTGCCGGTCTCGAAGCCCGGGTTGACGATGAGCTGCTGCGACTGCGTGGTGTTGTTGACCGTCACGGTGACGTTGCTCGACGGGCCGATGTTGTTCGCCGCGTCGTACGCCTTGGCCACGATCGTGTGCGAGCTGTTGGCGAACGTCGTCGTGTCCCAGCTCCAGGAGTACGGCGAGGTCGTGTCGGTGGAGCGGAGCGCGCCGTCGACGTAGAACTCGACCTTCGTCACGCCGACGTTGTCGCTCGCCGTCGCGTTGATCGCGACCGTGCCGCTGACCGTCGAGCCGGAGGTCGGCGAGGTGACGGAGCAGGTCGGGAGCGTCGTGTCGCCGCCACCGCCGCCCGCGCCGTTGGCCAGCCACGACACGGCGTTCGCGAAGATCTTGCCGTTGTCCCAGGCCGGATCGTTGTAGCCGAGGTAGGTCGTGTGTCCGCAGGTGTTGGTGGCGTCCTCGCCGGTCGACGAATCGCCGACGGCGGCCACGCGGCCGGTGCCGTAGGTCGACGTGGCGAACGTGGCGCCGGTGGTCGAGCCCTTCGCCACGCCGGTCTTCCAGATGTGCGCCTGCGCCGCGCCGCTGAGCGTCATCGAGCTCGAGCCGAAGAGCCCGAGGCCGCGGCCCGCGGAGGGATTGCCGTAGGTGCCGGTGAAGATGATCGGCGACGTCGTGTCGGTCGTGTAGTTGTCGTCCGGATGGTTGTCGAACCAGCCGAACGCGGTGTCGGACGAGTTCGCGTTGAAGGTGATGCCGAAGACGCTCGGAGTGCCCATCAGCTCATTGAAGATCTCGGGCGCGTCCCAGCCGTCGCTGTTGCGATCGGCGCCGGCGTGGTCGGCGATGATGAACAGGCCGCCGCCGTTCTGCACGAAGCTGCGGATCGCCGTGATCTCCGCCGCTGTGTAGCGCGTGTTCGGCTCGGGAAGCACGAGGACGTTGTAGTTCTTCAGGTCCTGCGCGTTCGTGGCGTCGTTGTACGAGATGCGGCCGCCGGTGCCGAGGCTCTCGACGTGAAAGCCTTTCTTCACCAGGTCGACGCCCATCGCGGAGAAGCCGCCCGACCAGAAGGTCTCGGCCGTCGATGAGGTGATGCCCGCCTGATCGGGCGTGGGGAAACGTTGCGCCGTGCCGCACGAATCTTCATCGAGCGTCCAGTCGGCATTGCCGGCTGTCTGCGCATGCATGGCTTCGAAGAGAACGGTTTTCTGCTGGGCGAACAGGGTCACCGGGAAAAGGCAAACGCAGAGCAGGAGCACGAGGGGGCGACGAATCATCATTCCTCCGTACGGGTGGGTTTTGCGCGGGTTGTGGGAAAACAGGAACTGCAGGGGGACGCGGCATTTTCCACGTTTTCGGAAAGAACGCAATGATTTTTGTGTGGAGGGAGGGAGGAGACGGAGTGAAGTCCGCGGTGTGCGACGAACTTAGGACTGCGGCCGCCGCACTCTGGGCGATCATCGACAAGAACCGTTCGGGCTAACCGGCCCGGCCGAGATCTCAGGCGCGCTGCGCCGCTCGAAGCCGAGACTCGCGGAGACGGTAGTGCGCGTGCCGTAAGGCGGAGCGATCAACGCTGCCGGCCGGGCCGGCGGATTAGCCGCGAAGAGCTTCGCGAACGCCCCCGTGGCCTGCGCCAGCACCGCATGCGCGGCGGCGGTGTAGGCGTCGTTCGTCGTCTCCGCGACGCGTTTCTGGTTCTTGCTCTTCGAATCGGCGCCGGTGAGGCTGAGCACCGTCCCGGTCTTCGTGTCGAGGATGAACATCTCCGCGAACTCGACGTCGGTGTCGAGCGCCTTGATCATCGTCAGCGCGCCGTCATCGCCCTTGAACACGATGCCGCCGTAGCGCGTCTCCTCGGCGCGCACCACGCGGGTGACGAACGTCGGGATGCTCATCGCCAGCGAGGCGCCGACTTCCGCGCGCCGCGCGATCAGCCCGCTCTTGTTGCCGCTCGACTGCATATGCGCGAAGTCGATGACGATCATCGGCGCGATGGTGATCGGCGCGCCGGCGGCCTTCGACAGCTCGTTGAACGCGCGCATGTTCTTCTGGCTCAGCCCCGCGTCGCCCCACGAATCGCCGACCTGCCACCAGAGCGGCATGCCGCTCGGCGAGAACGCCCGCCCTTTCAGCGGACCGACGTTCACTTCCTGCGGCGAGGGATTGGTCTTGAACGACGCGAACGCCGCCGGGTCGACGGCGACGACCTCGCGTCCCGCCGCCTTCAGCTGATCGAGGAAGAGCTTGTACGCGTGGTCGGTGATCGCCTGCAGCGTGGCGTCATCGACGCCGCGCAGATCGACTTCCATCTTCGCCCGCGCCGCCCCGCGCTCCACGCCGCCCGGCAGGTAGGTCGCGCGCACGAATGCCCGCGCCTCGTTGTGCATCACGAAGACCACGCGGAACCCCGCCACCGCGACGCGGTTGCTCTTGGCGAACACGGTGACCGTCTTCGCCCCGAACGTCCCACCCATCTTCCCGTCGAACCACTCGGAAGGATTGAGGTCAGGCAGATTGATCGCCGGCTGCTCCGCGAGCGCGGCCCCGGCGACGATCAGAGACAGTGCGAGTAAACGAACGAGTTTCATGAAGGACCTCCCCTTGATTGAGGTCGCGTAAAGGGCGGGGAAAGTCCCTCACCGGAGGTTGAAGAGGTAGAGCAGCGCCGCCCATCCGCTCAGCATCGGTTGCGGCGGCGTGTCGAGCTCCCGTCCGTACTTGATCGCCATCTCCAGCATGAAGCGCGCGTGAAAGAACGCTTCGACGAGCGGCCGCGTGGTCGCGCTCCAGGTCGTGTTCATCTCGTTCGAGAAGGTCTTCCCGGTTCCCTCGGCGATGATCGCGAGGAAGTCGCTGTTCAGCGGGATGTCGGGAAGCAGATCGCGCAAGGCGGCGACGATTTTGGAAGTCATCGACTGGACGCCGAAGACTTTGAAGCTGTGATGGTAGTAGCGGTAGACGTAGTCCTCGTACTCCCAGTGGCTGCGTACGCGTTCGAGGAGCTTCTCGAGTTCCGGTAGGCGCTCTTTGATATTGGCGAGAAGTTGTTGTTCAGTCATTTTGCGTCATCGCCGATCTCCGACGCAGGCGCGGCCTTCTTTTTTTCTTTCGCCGCTTCACCGTCCATCTCAGCGACCCGGCGGGCATCGTCGCGAACCGTCCGGACAAGCTCTCGCTGATCCCAGGACAGTACGTCTTCGTCGAGCACATTGAGCCGCTGCAGGACTTTCTCGATCGGTACGACGCGGCCCAATTCGCGAGTGAAGCAGATGAAGCCGGTGCGGCGCTTTCGCGACTTCCCGATGTTAGCGAGATTGACCTGACTGAAAGCGTACAGGAGGTCGAATAATGTTTTGTCGCTTTCGAGCATGTGTTCGGTGTGGCGCGTCACCTCCTCGGTGCCGCCATTTCTGACCCACCACAGCATCAATTCACCCGCAGCGGGATGGCTTTCGATCTGCCCGCCGGCAGATCTCAGGCGGGTCTTCGCTATATCTTTCAATCGCGATATGCCCTCTTCGAGAATCCCCGCCGGATCGCTTGATTCGAAATGATCGGCAAACGAAACGGAGAACCAGACTGAGTTTGACCTTTCGCATGCCGCAATCAACATATGCGTACGGACATCGACCGCGAAAGGCCTGAGGCAAGCGAAGATCAGCCGTTCAATCTGAGCGCGATAAGAATCGACATCGTCGGCGCCGTCGTCAGAGCGCATAGAATCGGCGAAAGTGCCGAGCGCAGCGAGGTAATTGATCGCTTCTTTCGCGTCTACAGGTGGAGTGGCGCCGGCGAGCAGTTGAAGCAGATATTGCAACCGGCCGCGAGAACGCGCGGTCTCCAGCTCTAACTCGAAATCGTCCAGGCCGCGCCGCGCCAGAACGTCGTTCTCTTCGGCGCCTGTGTATTGGTCGGGCGGTACCGCAAAAATGAAAAACCGATCGAATCCTTGTCGATGACCTACGTTACGCTGGGTTCCAAGAAGTGAGCGTCTTGGTCCAAATCGGGGAAACAATTCCCGAAAGATGCCCAGCGCCGGATCATCGGCCAACCGATTGCCAGCCAGACTTGTCATGAATTCATCATCTTTCGACGGAGATCCCTCCCGGCCCGTGATTCGTGAGCGATAGCAGTAGATCGACTCATAGAACGCGGGGTCGAAGGCTCGGAGAAACTCTATTCCGATGAAGTCGACGAGGTCGACTTCCGGTTCACCTTCGTGAATGACAGCCGGCAAGAGCGTTGTAAGCGTAGCGAGAAAACGTTTGACGTCGCGCATCGTCCGGAAATACGACTCTGCATGGTGGTCATAAAGGCTGAACATGCGATCGCGGTCGAGGAATCGCTCCACGCCAGCATTTCGAATCGTCTGCGTGATTCCGTCCAGCAGAATTGCGCGGAGCTGCTCGGGATAGGCTTTCGGCAGAGGTAATCCCAACTGAACGATTTTCTCGAGGTACTCGTCGCCACGCTCCTCAACGACCTTTTTTAAATTCCGGGCGACTACTTCACGATCACAGAGAATCAAGTAAACGATATTGGGAAAATCAGCGTTTGACTTCAGTATCTGGAACAGTACTGCCGTCTCATTCGTCGTTAATCTGTCCACGTCGTCGATCGTGACGATCAGCGTCTTCTTCATTGCTTTGATCGATTCGATTACGTGTCGCCGAAGTTCGGAAAGGCTCTGCTGCTTCGGCTTTGCTTCCGACCCGGCGTGTGTCTGCTTGCCCGCCTCCTTCAACGATTTCCCGACGATAGTGGCGAGCGGCCCTGCTCCGGGAACAAGGAGCGGCAGGATCGTGGCGGCGGAATCAGCGATCGACGCTCCGAGGGTGAAGTACGTCGCATAGCGGCTCAGCCGACTGGAAACTTCCTGACCGTCAGGTGCCTTTTCGCCGATCTCCTCGATAATTCGCGCGAAAAACGCCTCCGCGACCTGCTTTGGTCCTTCCCATTCCCACGGGTTGAACTCGATGACGAGGGGCTGGTCCGATTTCGGCAGCCGTTTCACCTTCTCGAGCACGAAGTTCTTGAATGTGGTCTTACCGCTCCCCCATTCACCGTAAATCGCGAACACCGCACTGTGCTCGCTTTTCCACTGGCCGATCATGTCTGCGACGCGCTGCGCATATACGTCACGGCCAAGGAGATCGAGTTTGAGATCGGCAAGTGGGGCGTCTATGTCACGATTCGCGTCGTTGACCATCGGGCCGCCTCCTGTGCTGGATCGTATCGGAAGTCCCTCATACTCACGCACATGACCGAGCACGCCTCCTCCTCCCCGCCGCCCCCGCCCGGCTCCGAGCCGACGCACGCCGAGCGGACGCGCACGCTGCTGGTGAGCGAGAGGGTCGGCACGCTGGCCACGAGCTCGGTGAAGCATTCCGGCTTCCCATTCGCCTCGGTCATGCCGTACGCGCTCGCCGGCGACGGCGCTCCGATCTTTCTGATCAGCGGGATGGCGATTCACACGCAGAACCTTCTCGCCGATCCGCGCGCCAGCCTGCTGGTGACGCAGAGCGGCGCCGAATCCGATCCGCTCGGATCGCCTCGCGCGACGCTCCTCGGCAACGTTTCGAAAACGTCGGAGGCGGTGCGCGACCTCTACCTCGCGCGTCATCCGACCGCGAAGTACTGGGTCGACTTTTCCGACTTCGCCTTCTTTCGCCTCGACGTCACCGACGTCTACTACGTCGGCGGCTTCGGCGTGATGGGGTGGGTGGGCGCGGACGACTATCGCGTCGCCGAGGCCGATCCGCTGGTCGATTGCGCGGCGGGGATCATCGAGCACATGAATGCCGATCACGCCGACGCGCTCCGCGCCATCGCCCGCCGCTTCGCCGGACTCGATGCGCAGGAAGCGACGATGGTCTCCTGCGACCGCCTCGGGTTCGTCGTGCGCGTCCGCACGAATGAGGGGATGAAGGGCGCACGCATCGCCTTCACCGAGCCGGTCCGCTCGCGCGAAGACGCGCGGCGCGTGCTCGTGGAGATGACCCGTCTCTCGCGCGTCACGTAGAAGTTGCCTTTAAGTTACTTATTGATTAATCTGCGCGGCACATTCATTCAGGACCGCCCGTCCAGACGGCTCAACGTCTGAACGTCTTTACGTTAAAAATTACGGACTTATAGCAATCTTGAAGGAGATTTGCGTGAGCACTCGCCTTCCTCGGACTCTGTCGTTTTTTCTCGTTTCTATCTGCTTCGCGTCGCTCCCGCTCCTCGCGGCGGAGGTCCTTTTTCCGACGCCGCTCCATCTGACGCGCCGCGTTCATGAATCGATCGGCGGCGGCACGACGACGGTCGAGCAGTACTGTTACGGCAATCGCGTCATCACCGTACGCGGGCCGATCACGACGGTCGCCGACTACGACAAAAGCGAGATCACGGAGATCGATCGGGAGAGCGGGACGTACAGCATCTCGCGCTTCGATCAGATCGCGAAGGCGCTGAATCCGCGGTCGCTTCCGGCCACATCGCCGAGCAGCAAACAGGCGTGGGAGCTGCGCAAGGTGGGACGGGCCGGCGCGCTCTCGACCCGCAGCACCGAGATCTTCGAAGCCGACCGCAAGGACGAAGCGGTCACCCGTCACCTGCGCATCGGAATCGACGGCAGCGTCGCGCTCTCGAAAGATGCCCTCGACGTTCTCACCGGCTCCGCCTTCCCCGCGAACCCGAAGGAAGAAGACGTGGCCATCGCTTCCGCAGCGAAGGGACGTGGGCTCGCGGCGGCCTCGCAAGCGGCCGGCGGAGCGAAAGCGGCGGAGCGTTACGGACTGCCGGTCGAGCAGCTGTTCCGGTTCGACGTGGAAGGACAGACGGCGGAGTATCGCGATGTCGTCGTGCGTGTCGGGGAGGAAGTTCCACCCGCCGATCTCGTCGCCATCCCCGCCGGAGCGAAGCTCGTCGAATCACGACTGATCAAGACCACGCGGATGATCGATGCCATCGATCGACTCCCCCTCGACGGTCTCACCAAAACTCCCTAGCGCCACGACGATCAGAGGTTTCTGGATGCAGTTTCTGCGACGGATCGCCCTTCTTTTTCTCCTCGGCCTCGCCGGCAACAGTTCGGCATATGCCGACGGCATCATCTCCGCTGATCTTCAGATCCAGGGAGTCGGCCTGCGCGTCATCACCGTCTCGGCGTCGACCGGCATCGACATCCCGGCAACGGTGCAGACCGAATTCGGCGGCAAGCAGAACGACGACGCGCCGAACATCGAGGGACTGCTCGCCGTCGGCGAGTTGAGCGGCCCGGGCATCGACACGCCGATCCGTCTCGAGACCGCTCCCGGCCACAAGTTCCAGATCCCGGGCTTGTCGCGCGAGGGCGTCTACTTCCTGCAGAACATCCGGCTGATGAAGGGGAGCGAGTTCCTCCAGCCGGCCACTCCGTCCGTCGCCACCATCACCGTCTCGAACCTTCTGCAGACCACGGTCAAGGTCCGGCAGCTCACCCCCGAGGAACTGCGCGCGCGCGGCATCACCATCGACGAGCGCAACTTCGAAGTCTTCGAATACACCTTCTCCTTCTTCGTCGACGGCAAGGTCATCGAGATCCCGTTTCCGGTCGTCATCGACAAGCGCACTCACGAAGCGCGGCCGCTGACGAAAGAGGCCGAGTACACCCTTCCGCCGATCAAGAACGTCACGCCGCCGCGCTGGACGCCGCCGGGCATCGCGGGATTCGAGCTCGGTCCGGGCGCCGATTTCCCCGACGAGAAAGATCCGGAGAAAGGGGGCGGCGGCCGTCCCTCCATCCCGGCGGCGCTGGTCATCCCGAACAACCTCGCGGTGCTGCACCAGTTCTTCGCCGTCACGCTGATGGTGACGAACGGCGCGCCCGACGGCTCGAGCGTCACGCTCGACAGCGTCAATGCGGTGATCAAGACGCCGGCCGAGCTGCGCACCGTGAAGTCGCTGCCGCCGGTCGCCTTCAACCAGCCGGTTCCCATCGTCGATCCGACCACCGGCGTCACCTTCCTCGTGGCGCAGGCGAAGGGAAGCGCGGAGTGGACCCTGGAAGGACTGAAGCCCGGGACGCACACGCTGGAAGTGGAAGTTCACGCCACGTACAAATCGCCCGGGCAGGCCGACTTCCCGCTCAAGGGCAGCGTGCGGTCGACGATCGTCGTGCACGACCCGCGCTTCAACATCAACTTCTCGCATCCCGACACTGTGCGCAAAGGGGTCGACTACTCGACCTACTCGTTCATCACGAACATGAGCGCCGTGCCGCAGACGATTCACGTCACGAATCTGATGCAGGCCTGCTCGGTCAATCCGACGGCGAACGTCTGCCGCCTTGATGAGACGCCGGAGTTCGTCGACCTGACCATCCCGCCCGGCGAGATGCGGATGGTCGAGTACAAGCTGCGGCCCGGCATCACCGGACATGTGTTCGCCAGCGCCGGCAGCGTGAGCGACGACAACATCACGGCGTCGGTGCAGCTCTTCATGGGCGTCAGCGAGAGCGGCATTCCGCTCTCCCCGGTGACGCTGCTGATGCCGTACTACGCGAGGTACGTCAGTCAGGATCTGATCTCACCGAACCTCCAGCTTCTCGGACTCGGCTACAGCCTGGCCACCGCGCCGCTGACGCAGGCGCTGGCCTCGCATCCCCGCGTGATCAAGACCGACGTCTTTGCGCGCGCGGTCGACATCGCCCGCGCCGGCCAGCGCATCTACCTCGGCGAAGAGCCGCGCGACTCGATGGCCCACATGTCGCTCGATCTCCTCGGCAACGCCGTCGACCTGCGCGAATGGGACGACCTGCGCAGAGAGGAAAAGAGCGGACGCGCCGCGGGTGCGTCGGTCGTTCGCGAGCTGGAGAAGGGGGCGGACGACATCAATGCGTTCGTGACGCGATTCGCGTCCACGACGGCACATCGCGCGGGATACACGCTCGCGCTCGTGCAAGGTCCGGCCGAGCTGTCGGTGAAGGCGTTGCCGTCGGGCGCGATGATGAGCGTGGCGAACGAGGCGACCGCGGGGTGGGTGCGGAATGTGCCGTACGGCGATCTCTCGCGGTTCAAGGATGGCCAGATCGCGATGGTCGGACGCTGGAGCTCGACGCTCGAGCTGGGCATCACGCCATCGGCCACCGGATCGATCTCGCTCGACGTCATCTATCCGAACACGAATGACGGCTCGCTGCTGCGCGCGCATGTCGCCATCAACGGCGTCGCGGGCAAGAAGCTGACGCTGACCATCGACCGTGGCAATCAGCAGTTGAACGTGCTCGATGACCTCGGCGGCATCGCCGCGGTGGCGAGCGTCGTCACCGTGCAGCCCGATCCGATCCGGCTCATCGGCGCGCGGCAGGACATGCACCTCGACGATAACGGGCACAAGGTCTCGGTGCTCTTCAGCCGTCCCGTGTCGATCGCCGAGGGCGGCGACTGGCTGACGAAGTTCCACGCGCAGATCCTTCTGAACAAGGATGGCGTGAATTACACCGGCAACCGTCCGATGTCGGCCGCGGCGCTGCAGGGCGACGAGCGGGTGGTCAACGTCACGTTCGATCACGCGCTGTCGCAGAACGCGTCGTACTCGATGACCGTCGACCCGGTGCTCGATCCGCTCAACAGCACCGCCGTCAACTTCTCCCAGCCCGTGACGCCGGTCATCGATAACGATCGTCCGGGCGGCATCATCTTCGGTCACGTCCTGAAGGGCGACAACACGCCGATCGCGAACGCGGAGGTCGTGCTGCAGCCGGAAGGGGCGGCGCAATACGACCTTTCGGCGGCCGACGGCAGCTTCCTCTTCGAGTTCGTCCCGCGCGACATCGACCTCGGCATCCAGGGGACGTACATCCTGCGGGCCATCACGACGGAAGGAAAAGAGACCAAAGTGGAGGGCGCCGTCCGCCTGCCGGGCCGCGTTCATTTCGTCAACCTCGTCTTCCTCGGCCGCGGCAGCGCGCAGGGATACGTGCGCTACGACAACGGCCAGGTCGTGGCCAACGCGCACGTCGTCATCGGCAGCACGATGTTCGATCAGTTCCGGAACGGCACCACCGACGCCACCGGCTTCTACAAGATCGAAGACCTGCCGGTCGGTCCGCTGACCTTCAGCGCCACCGACGACGACGGCAACGTCACCTTCGGCGCGTCGGAGATCAAGACGCCGGGACAGGTGCTGGTGAAGGATCTGTCCATCTATCGCCGTCCGTTCCCCGGCGTGGCCGTGGTGCGCGGCATCGTGCTCCGCTCCGACACGCAGGCGCCGGTGCCCGGTGCACACGTAGGTGTGTACAGCCAGGGCTACGGCCTCATCGACGGCTTCACAGACTCCGCCGGCAAATTCGAATTCACGAAAGTGCCGTCCGGATTCGTCACCGTGCTGGCCTCCGAATGGTCGGTCTCGCGGGAGAGCGTGGCGCTCGACTTCGATCTCGGCACGGACGAAACGCGCAACGTGACGATGACCCTCAACGTCGCGCCGAGCGTGCCGCTCGCGGCGGTCGAAGGAGACGTCGTCCGCGAGAACCCGCTCTATCCGGGCGACGCGAGCAAGTACGAGAAAGTCGCCGGCGCGCTGGTGAAGATCGACAAGGGCCAGGCCGTCACCGCCGACGCCAACGGTCACTTCGTCTATCAACCGGTGCCGACGTCGTTCGCCGGCCACACCATCAGCGCGTACGACCCGTTGTCCACGCGCTCCGCGTCGACCGTCCTGCCGTTGCTCGATCCGACGAAGGTCAACAACGTTCCGATCTTCATCTCCACGGCCAGCGGATATGGCGAGGGGACGATCCGCGTCCGCGTCTATAACGCGGCCGGGTTCCCGGTCAGCGGACTGCGCGTCATCGAGCCGGGCTATCCGCCGACGGAGCTCGAGGAATCGGGAGCGGGCGTCTATCAGATGACGCACGTGCCGGTCGGGACCACGACCAACATCTGGGCCATCTCCACCGGCGGCACCTACGGCAGCCAGTTCGCGCAGGGCAACGCCAGGGTGGAGTTCAACGGGCACGTCGCGTCGCTCAACCTCCGCCTCGGCGGCCAGGGGACCGTGCGCGTGAAGCTCGTCGCCGACATCGACGTCATCGGAGACGTGAAGATCTCCTATCCCGCCTGGGATGAAGAAGAGCAGCAGATGGGCTCGAAGGAGGTCGTGGCCAGCACGGCGAAGAACGGCGTCGCCGACTACGCGGTCTTCGACAAAGTCCCGGCCGCGTCGGTCAGCTACTCCGTCGCCAGCCAGCATCCGGTCTACGGCTACGCCGGCGCGAACGGGAAGCTCGGATTCGACGGCGACGTGCAGTCGATCACGCTGCAACTGAACAAGCTCTCCACCGTGCGCGGCTACGTCTACGCCATCGACGGCCGCACTCCGGTCGCGGGCGCGATCGTGCACATCGAGGACGGCCGCCAGAATCAGGGCACCTACGCGACGCTTCCCGACGGAAGCTTCGTCTTCTTCAACGAGCCGGCCAGCACCGGCTTCCGCGTCGTGGCGGAGATCACGCAGGACGGCGTCTACCGCACCGGCTACGGCTCCGGCACGACGCCGGCCCTCGGCGGTCCGGTGAACAACGTCTCGGTCATCCTCCGGACGCAGGGAAGCGTCGACGGAAAAATCGTCTACGCCGGCTTCAAGAAATTCGATCCCACCAATCCGGCGAACAACATCATCGACGACACGCCGAACGATCTCTCCGACAACGCGCCGGTTCCGCTGGCGAAGTTCCAGTTGCGCGAGTTCGATTTCCCGTCGCGCACCTTCGGCACGACCGCCGATCCGCTGACCGCCGATGCGCAGGGGCGCTTCTCCATCAACAACCTCTTCACCGGACCGCTGCGCGTCACCGCATCCGATCCGAACAACCAGGAGAACCGCGGATCGTGGACCGGCACGCTGAGCCAGGAAGGGGAGCGGCTGACGGCGTATGTCGGCATCGGCACCACCGGCTTCGGCTCCGTCACCGTCAACGTCACCGATCCGAACAACCTCGGCGCCGCGGTCTACAACGCCGAAGTGACGATCTATCGCGGATCGTCGGTCTTCGATTTCGCGACCACAGACGGCAACGGCCTCGCGCACTTCGATCAGCTTCCGGTCGGCAGCTACTCCGCGGCCGCGTACTCGAAGGCGCTCGGACGTTCCGGAAGCACCACCGCATCCTTCAACATCTCCGCGAACACCGACACGCCGGTGCGGATCGATCTCGTCTTCAGCGGCAAGGTCACGGGCAAGCTGAGTGACCCGCAGGCGGGGGGAGCGGGGATTCCCGGAGCGCCGGTCACGCTCAGCGCGTTCAACTACAGCACGCGCACCAGCACCGAAGTCAGCGGCGATTTCCTGTTCGAGGGTGTGCGCGAAGGAACCTTCTCGCTCGATGCCAAAGACACGCTGACCAATCGACGCGCGCATGCATCGCGCAACCTCTCGCAGGCCGATCCCGAGCCGTACGTCTCGCTCGAGCTCGAGCCGACCGAGACGCTCTACGCCGGCGTCTATCTGCCGGCCGACAACGGCGGCAACTCCAACATCCTCGCGTCGATCGTCAACATCGACGTCACGCAGCGCGACAACGAATACATGCGCAGCCTGCAGGGGAACAACTTCCAGATGCCGGGGCTGTTCCGCAACTGGCCGTACAACATCTATGTGAAAGAGATCGGCGGCCAGGGACGCGAGATCCGCTACAGCGGCTCGTTCCCCACCGGCAACTCCGCCAATCCTCTCAAGCTCGTCTACCCGGCGTACGGCAACGTCGAAGTGCACGTGATGCAGGCGTCGTCGCCGGCGGTGAATGCGCGCGTCACCGTGTCGGGCGGCGGACGCTCCGTCACCGTGTACACCGACACGAGCGGCGTCGCCGTCGCCAGCGGCATCGGCCTCGGCACCGTTTACGTGCAGGCCGTGACCGTCGACGGCGCGTTCTCCGGATCGGGCACCGCGACGCTTTCCAGTCAATCGACGCCGGCCGTGGTCTCGCTCACGCTCGGCGCGTACGCCGGCGTGACCGGCTACGTCGAGGCGGAGGCGGGCGGGCCGGCCGTCGGCACGCGCGTCATCGCCAGCTTCGGCCGCGTGCTCGAACAGCTCACCGATTCCAACGGGCGCTACACCTTCCAGGGCATCCCCACCGGCACGAACGTCAGCCTCGTCTACATGGGTCCGGACGACGTCACGGTCGGCGCGCGGCAGTCGTATTTCGTCACCCTCAACGACGCGTCGAAGCTCGTCACGCTGCCGAACGTGAGGCTCGACGCCACGCCGCCGCAGCTCGTCAGCTTCTTCCCCGCCGACGGCTCGCAGAACGTGTCGCCCGATGCCACGCTGCGCTTCATCTTCAGCGAGCAGGTGGCGAGCAACTACATCAACAACTCGTACTTCCAGCTCGTGCCGGCGGACAGCTCCTCGGCGCTCAACTGCTCGTTCAGCGCGGTCAACAACACCGACGGCACGTACACCATCACCATGACGCCTCCTCCCGCCGCGGCGGGGGAGCAGTTCCCGCTGAAGAGCAACACGCTCTACCGCATCATCGTGTCGGGCGAGGTCCGCGATCTCACCGGCAACAAGATGCCGGCCACGCGCGGCGGCAGCTTCATCACCTCCGACTACGCGGAGCCGCACGTCATCAAGGTCACGCCGGCGGTCAACACGCCGCTGCAGGCGGCGACCACCTTCGGCTTCACCTTCAACGAGCCGATCGACGCCACGTCATGGCAGGCGGGCGGCAACGGACAGTTCCGCCTCTACAAGATCAACGCCGCCGGTCCGGGCGGCACGATCATCGCGCAGAAGCCGGGGCGGGCGTACGTCGATCCGACCACCGGCCTGACGCTCAACTTCGCTCCCGACGACCCGATCGAACAGCAGTCGTTCTACCGCGTCGTCTTCTCCGGCGTCCGCGACCTGCAGGGGAACCCGGCGCCCGAGCAGACGTTCCACTTCTTCTCCTTCGATCTGAACAAACCGGTGGTGAGCTTCATCTCGCCGGTGCCCGACACCTTCCCGATGATCTCCGGCGTGCAGTACGTGCTGAAGGTCAACCTGACGAATCCCGACAACAGCCCGGCCACCGACGTCGCGCGCGTCGACTACTTCCGGATGGACGGAACGGCGCAGACCTTCCTCTACACCACGACCACCTCGCCCTTCTCGTACACGTTCGTCGGGCCTGATGTGCCCGAGGGTGGATCGACGCTGACCTTGAGGGCGATTGCCACCGACCAGTCGGCCAACATCAGCGATCCCGCCACCATCACGTGGCAGGTCAAGCCGAACAAGCCGCCGCAGAACGTGGCCGTCGCGCTGACGCCGCAATCGGCGTACGCGAGCAACCGCGTCAACGCTTCCGTCTCCTTCGATGACGAAGGGACGTTCGCCACCGTGCAGATCGACGCCGGCGGCACGCAGAGCGACGGCTCGGCGTGGACCAAGTCGCTCGTCAAACAGATGACGCGACTCACGGTCGATACCCCGTGGCAGGCCGCCAGCTTCGACTTCGATCTTCCGGCGACCCTGAAAGAAGGAACGACGGCGACGTTCAGTGCCGCGGTGACGGATGTGCGCGGCCAGAAGGGGACGGCGAGCAGCACGCTCACCGTGCTCGCCGACGCCCTCAATCCCGCCGTCATCTCCGTTTCTCCGGCGGCGGAAACACGCTACGGCATCGGCACCAAGTACCAGATCGTCGCCCTCGTCGGCGACAACGAGAGCGGCGTCAAGTCCGTCACCTTCGCCTTCGACGGCCAGGTCATCACCGTGCCGGCGACCAACACCACGCTCGTCATCCCCGGCGTGCAGCCGCGCACGTGGAGCTATTCCTCCGGCCAGATCACCGTGCCGGCGAAGAACGTCGACACGCGCATCCCGATCACCATCACCGCCACCGACTACCACGGCAATACCGTCTCCACCTCCGTCGACATCGTCTACATCGGCGTGAACGACCCCACCGTGCCGAAGGGCGCGTGGCTCTGCCCCGTCGACAAGGCGACCTTCCCGGCGGGCAGCAGTCTCCCCGTCACGCTGCAGGTGAAGGCCACCGACGACATCGCCGTCACGGCGGTGAAGTTCGTCATCCCCGGCGTCACCGATCCGGTCGTCGCGTCGCGCGTCGGCACCACTGACACCTACCAGGCGGCGGTCACGCTGGCCACGCCGGCGGCAGGCACCGCGTACTCGCTTGCCGCGATCGTCAGCGACGCGAACAGCGACCACGACGTGCAGTTGACCATTCCGATCGAGCTCGTGACCGTCGACATCAGCATCGACGACCGCACCCAGGCCGTCACCTCGTCCGACGTCGCGACCTATCAGGGGAAGAGCATCCTGGTGCGCGGCGCGACGGCGAAGCTCGTGCCGCACGTGCCGCTGACGCTGAAGAACCTCATCGTCCTCAACGGCGCGCGCGTCGAGACGCTCTCCACGACGACCACCGTCGAACAGAAGCTCGATCTCACCATCAGCGATCACCTCTACGTCGACTGCGCGTCATCGATCGACGTCTCCGCACGCGGATACCTCGGCGGCTGGGGTGTCAACTCCGACGGCAGCAACACGAAGAACAACAACGCCGCCGGCATGACCACCGGCAACAGCGCGACGAACGGTCCGACGACCGGCGCCTCGGCGTCGTACGCGGGACTCGGCGGCGAGCGGAACGGTGGTAAGACCAACGCCCCGTACGGATCGCTCAGCGCTCCGTTCGACCTCGGCACCGGCGGCGCCGGCGCAGGCAGCTGCTGCCAGGCGGGCGGCTCGGGCGGCGGCGCCATCCGACTCACCGGCGGAACGCAGCCTGCGGACCTCGGCATCTTCGTCATCGCCGGCAACCTGCGCGCCGACGGCGGCACCGGCGTCGGCACCGCGGAAGCGGGATCGGGCGGCAGCATCGACGTCACGGCGAAGCAGTTCATCGCCGGACCGCTGGCGCGCGTCACCGCGAACGGCGGCGACGACGACGCCAACGATCAGACCTCGCGCGGCGCCGGCGGCGGACGCATCGCCATCAACGCCGCCGACCGCTTCAGCGCCGACGCCATCGGCCTGCAGATTCAGGCCCGCGGCGGCCGCAACAACACCTCCACAGAATCGGCGAGCCACCTCGACGGCGGCGCCGGCACGATCATCACGAAACGCCCGGGCCAGTCGTTCGGCGAGCTCAATGTCAGCTCCTACGACGAGCGCTTCCCGACCTCGTCGCACCTCACGCGTCCCACGCCGCTCGGCGCGGTGCACGTCGATCGCCTCGAGCTCGGCGCACGCGCCCTGCTCCGCGCGGACGACACGCTGCAGATCGGCACCACGACCAACGACCGCACGGCCGCGACGATCGATCCGACCGCGCTGCTCGTGCTGCCGGGCGACCAGCCGGCCATTCAGGTCACTCCCGCGCCGGCCTCCGGAAGCACGCTCGTGCAGGGCGCGACCATCACGCCGGGTTACAGCGCGACCTCCATCGCCGGCGTCGGCTTCGTCACGCTCGCCTGGACGCCGGTCACGCCGAACCGCGTCGACAACTACTTCATCTATCCGGCCACCGCGGCGGCAGGTTCCGTATCGCTGGCCATTCCGGCGACCACCACTCCGGGAGCGGCGACGCTCACCGTCACGGCCACCGATCGCGCGGGCCGCAGCATTGCGAGCAGCGCGATTCCGTACACCATCGCCGTCAACCAGCCGGCGGTCCTCGACAAGTTCGTGGTCGCTCCGCTCTCCCTCTATCCAGGCAAGAGCGTGACGGCGACCGTGTCGGCGAGCGACGAGCTCGCGGTCACGAAGCTGACGCTCACCAGCACGATCAACAACGGCACGCCTGCCGTGCAGACGAAGACGCCGAACACCGCGACCGTCACCGATTCGGTGTTCACGGTTACCGTTCCGATCGACACGCCGGGCGACGCTCCGATGACGCTCGTCGTCGGCGCGGAAGACAACTTCCCCGGACACGCGGCGACGACGCAGACGACGCCGGTCACGATCCTGAAGGACACCAACGCGCCGTCGCTCACCGTCACCTCGCCGGTGGCGAACACGCTCTACCTCGAAGGGACCGGCGCGACCATTCCGATCCGCGCCACCGCCCTCGACGCAGAGGTCGGCGTGAAGACGGCGTACGTGCAGATGGACGGAGGGACGCAGATCCCGCTCACCGGCAGCAACGGCTCGTTCAGCGCCGACATCCCGGTGCCGTCGGTCGACGGCAGCGACACCGTCACGAAGCAGATCGTCGTCACGGTCAAGGACTACGAAGGCAACACGAAGGTTTCCGATCCGATCGCCATCCAGATCAAGCCGCTGTTCGATCCGAACGCGCCGGTGGTGTCGTGGTCGTGCCCGTCGCCGGGCGCGCTCTTCCCCGCCGCGTACACGGCGAAGCTGCGGATGTACGCCATCGGCAACAACGTCGGCAACGGCGCGAACGGCGTGCAGAAGGTCGAGTTCTTCATCAACGAGTCGGCCACGCCGATCACCGGCGCACCGGTCAGCGGCCTGGCGAATTACTACGAGGCTTCGTTCCCCATTCCGACCGACGCGACGCCGGGAACGACGTTCACCGTGCGCGGCGTGGCGACGAACACCGCCGGACTCTCGTCCGACGTCTCCTCGTCGTTCGCCGTCGTCACCGGCACGAAGATCACCGCGAACACGACGATCTCCGCCAGCGACGTCTCCTACGACAACAAGGTCGTCATCGTGCAGAGCGGCACCACGACCATCGTCGGCACGCACACCTTCGACACGCTGATCGTGCTCGACGGCGCGACGGTTACGCATCCGGCGACCGACGCGGTGACGACGCAGAAGCTGCCGATCACCACGACCAAGGCGCTCTTCGTCTCCTGCAGCGGCTCGATCGACGTGAGCGGACGCGGTTACCTCGGGAACGCGACGTATCCGGGAGCCAGCGCGCCCGGGTTCGCGTCGGGCGGCAGTCACATCGGCTACGGCGGTCTTTACAACTCGCCGCTGGCCTCGACGTACGGCAGTGTCTATCAGCCGTCCGAAGCGGGCGGCGGCGGCAACCGCTCCGGCAACGGCGGCGGCATCATCACCATCAACACGCCGTCGCTCACCAACGACGGCGCCATTCGCGCGAACGGCGTGAACGCGAACGGCTGCTGCGACGGCTCGGCCGGCGGCTCGATCTGGATCCGCACCACGACCCTCGCGGGCAGCGGCAGTGTCGAAACACAGGGATCGAACTGGGATCGCACCGGCGGCGGTGGCGCGATCGCCATCGAGTACAGCAACGCCGGCGGAACGATTCTCAACAACCTCACGGCGTGGGCGGGTGGCGGCGCCGGTGGCAGCGGCGCGCAGTACGGCGGCGCGGGCACGGTCTATGTCAAGGGTCCGAACGCGACGTACGGCAATCTGACCATCAACAACAACGGACATGGCAGCAGTCAGGCGACCGAGCTCCCATCGCTCGGATCGGGCATCGCGCAGAGCGGCAGCAGCGGCGCAACGCTGGTGACCGATCGTGCCACGAACATCCCGGCGTACTTTGCCGCGCACTGGGTCGAGATCAGCACATCCGCGGGCGTGTTGAAGGGAACGTGGCGCATCGCTGCAATAAACAATGGCAGCAACGCGAAGACCGTGACGCTGGCGCCGAACGGAACCGACGCGGCCAACGTGGCGGCAGGGGACAAGTGGCAGGGCGTCTACCGGTTCGACAACCTCACCGGAGCGAACGGCGAGACGCTCGCCAGCGTCGATCCGATCCGGCTGCCGTTGAGCAGCGGTGTGGTCAGCATCGGCGGTCCGTCGGCCGCGGGCAAATATCTCGAGGTGTCACAGTCGATCGCGGTCGGCACCGACGTGGTCGTGACGGGACACGTGTCGCTGCTCGGAATCACGACGCCCGGAAGTGTGACGGTGCGCAACGGCGCGATCCTGACGCATCCGGCGAGCGGAGGAACGGCGACCAGCCTGACGGTGTCCGCCGGCGGCCCGATGACCGTCGAGAACGGCGGCGCAATTGACGTGAGCGGTCGCGGCTATCCGGGGAACGTGACCTATCCGGGAGCCAGCCAGCCGGGCTTTGCGTCGGGCGGCAGTCACCTCGGATACGGCGGTCTGTACAACTCACCGCTGGCCTCGACGTACGGCAGCGTCTATCAGCCGCTCGAAGCGGGCGGCGGCGGCAACCGCTCCGGCACCGGCGGCGGCATCATTTCCATCAGCGCGCCGTCGTTCACGAATGACGGTGCCATCCGCGCGAACGGCGTGAACGCGAACGGCTGCTGCGATGGCTCGGCCGGTGGCTCGATCTGGATCCGTACCACGACCCTCGCCGGCAGCGGCAGCGTCGAAGCGCAGGGATCGAACTGGGATCGCACGGGCGGCGGTGGCGCGATCGCCATCGAGTACAGCAATGCCGGCGGAACGATTCTCAACAATCTCTCGGCGTGGGCGGGCGGCGGTGCGGGCGGCAGCGGCGCGCAGTACGGCGGCGCGGGAACGATCTACCTCAAGGGCTCGAACGCGACGTACGGCAGCCTGACCATCAACAACAACGGACATGGCAGCAGCCAGTCGACCGAGCTTCCCTCGCTCGGCTCGGGCATCGCGCAGAGCGGCAGCAGCGGCGCAACGCTGGTGACCGATCGCTCGACGAACATCCCGGCGTACTTCGCCGCGCACTGGGTCGAGATCAGCACATCCGCGGGCGTGTCGAAGGGCACGTGGCGCATCGCTGCAATAAACAATGGCAGCAACGCGAAGACCGTGACGCTGGCGCCGAACGGAACCGACGCGGCCACCGTCGCGGCAGGGGACAAGTGGCAGGGCGTCTACCGGTTCGACAACCTCACCGGAGCGAACGGAGAGACGCTCGTCAGCGTCGACCCGATCCGGATGCCGGCGAGCAGCGGCGTGGTCAGCATCAACGGTCCGTCGGCCGCGGGCAGGTATCTGGAGTTGTCGCAGCCGATCGTGGCCGCCACGGACGTCGTCGTGACGGGACACGTGTCGGTGCTCGGAATCACGACGCCGGGAAGCGTGACGGTGAAGAACGGCGCGATCCTGACGCATACGGCGAGCGGAGGAACGGCGACCAGTCTGACCGTGGCGGCCGGTGGCCCGGTGACCGTCGAGAACGGCGGCGCGATTGACGTGAGCGGTCGCGGCTATCCCGGGAACGTGACCTATCCGGGAGCAGGCCAGCCCGGCTTCGCGTCCGGCGGCAGTCACCTCGGCTACGGTGGTCTCTACAACTCGCCGCTCGGCTCGACGTACGGCAGCATCTACCAGCCGTCCGAAGCGGGCGGCGGCGGCAACCGCTCCGGCAGCGGCGGCGGCGTCATCTCCATCAACACCCCGTCGCTCACCAACGATGGCGCCATCCGCGCGAACGGCAGCAACGCGAGCGGCTGTTGCGACGGCTCGGCGGGCGGCTCGATCTGGATCCGCACCACGGCGCTCGCCGGCAGCGGCAGCGTCGAAGCGCAGGGATCGAACTGGGATCGCACGGGCGGCGGTGGCGCGATCGCCATCGAGTACAGCAACGCCGCTGGAACGATTCTCAACAACCTCTCGGCGTGGGCGGGCGGCGGTGCGGGCGGAAACGGCGCGCAGTACGGCGGCGGGGGAACGATCTATCTCAAGGGTCCGAACGCGACGTACGGCAGCCTGATCATCAACAACAACGGACATCCGGGCAACGGCACGCAGGGAACGGAGCTCCCGTCCCTCGGCTCGGGCATCGCGCAGAGCGGCAGCAACGGCGCGACGCTGGTCACCGATCGCCCGGCGAACATCCCGGCGTACTTCGCCGCGCACTGGGTCGAGATCCGCGACGCGAGCGGAACGTACAAAGGGATGTGGCGCATCGCCACCATCAACGCCAAGACCGTGACGCTGTCACCCGACGGCGCCGTTGCGGCGAACGTCCAGGCCGGCGATCAATGGCGCGGCGTGTATCGACTCGACTCCGTGACGTTCACCGCCACCGAGATCATGGACTGATTCGATCCGATCATGATCGGCGCGAACCGTCTGCTGACCGTCTTCGGCACGACCGGAGCGAATCAGTACCTGACCTACACGCAGCCGATCGTCGGCGACGAGGTCTCGATCCTCGGCCATGTCGCCGCGCCGCAGGTGAAGGCGACGAACCTGACCCTGGAGAGCGGATCCATCCTCACGTCCCTGCAGACTTCCGGAACGACGATCCAGTCGCTCTCGCTCGACGTCAGCGGCAGCATCACCGTCAAGTCGGGCGGCTCGATCGACGTCACCGGCCGCGGCTACACATCGACCTATCCCGGCGCCACCACTCCGGGCGGCTCCACCGCCGGAAGCCACATCGGCTACGGCGGCCTGAGCTCCGGCCCGCTCGGCTCGACCTTCGGCAGCATCTCTCAGCCGACCGAGCCCGGCGGCGGCACGAATCACTCCGGCGCCGGCGGCGGCGTGATCGCGCTCAACACGGTGACGCTGACGAACGACGGCGTGATCCGCGCCAACGGCTCGGCGACCAACTGCTGCGAAGGCGGCGGCGGCGGATCGATCTGGATCCGCGCCACCACGGTCGGCGGCAACGGCACCGTCGAAGCGCAGGGCGGCAACTGGGATCGGACCGGCGGCGGCGGCGCGGTGTCCATCGAGTACACCACCGCCACCGGCAACTTCCTGAACAATGTCTCCGCCTGGGCCGGAGGATCGGCCAACACCAACGGCGGGCAGTTCGGCGGCGCCGGCACGATCTTCATCAAGGCCCCGGGCGCCACATACGGCGCGGTCACGATCAACAACAACGGCCACGGCACGAGCGTCCAGGCGACGGAGCTCCCGTCGCTCGGCTCCGGCACCGCGCAGAGCGGCAGCAGCGGCGCGACGCTGGTGACGAATCGCCCGGCGAACATCCCGCCGTACCTCCTCGGCCAGTGGGTCCGGGTGCGCGACAGCGTGGGCGCGCTCAAAGGCACGTGGCGCATCGCGTCGCTGAACGCGAAGACGATCACGCTCACGCCGAACGCGGGCGACGCACCGAACGTCCAGCCGGGCGACACCTATCGCGGCGTCTACCGCCTCGATTCGCTCAAGCTCCGCTCGGCGAAGCTGATCGTCGAGGATCTGCTCGACATCACCACGGCGCCCGACCTCGACGCCGCGTCTTCGATCGCCGGCAACAACCAGGGTCCGCCGGTCTTCAACCCGGCGCTCATCACGCTCAGCAGCACGGCGACCGGCAGTTCCGTCATCGGCACGGCGGGAGCCGTCACCGACGTCGACAAGCCGGTCACGCTGACGGCGACGAACACCAGCAGCGGCAACACCTACCCCGGCACGGCGAACGCCGACGGCTCCTTCACCATCCCGGTGCAGGGGAACGCCGGCGAGACGATCGTCCTGAAGGCGAAGGACGGCAACATCTATCCGCTCGAGTCGCCGGTCATCACCATCGGTCAGCTCAGCACCGGCACGCCGACGACCAGTCAGATCGACAGGAGCGTCTGGACGAATGACGGCGCATTCCGCGCGCGCCGCCTGGTCAACGATGCCACGCGCCTCCTCGTGTCGAGCAACATCAACAGCGGCAGCGACAAGCTGGTCGTCCTCGGCATCACCGACCCGGCACGGCCGGCGCTCCAGCGCACGGTGACGATCAACAACGGTCCGATCAACGACCTGGCCCTCACCAGCAGCGGCTGGGCGGTGGTCGCGTCGTACGACCTGATGCTGCTCGATCTCAACAACCCGAATTCGACCGCCTTCAGCCTCGGCGATCCGGGCTGGTACGAGTACGCCGTCACGCTTTCGAACGGCTACGCGTTCACCGCGGTCAACGCCTACAACGACGGCCGCATCCGCATCTACGACATCAGCACTCCAACCGCGGCACACCATGTCCGCGACCAGGCGCTACTCGGCAGCGTGACCTACCGCGGGCTGACCACGATGGGGAACTACCTCATCGCCTTCACGCCCGACAAGCCCAACGGCGTCGGCCACGACGTGGTCGTGATCGACATGAGCAACATCTATTCAATGGTGAAGGTCGGCGATATCGACATCCCGAACTTCGACGCCTATCGCGGCTACGTCCTCGGCACGAAGGTCTACGTCACCAGCCAGACCAGCCCCGATGTCTACGCCGTCGATCTCGCCAACCCGGCCGCTCCGGTGGTCCTCGGCAAGGTCACGGTCGGCGGCAACGCCGGCGGCATCGGCGTCATCAAGAACGACGCGTTCGTCGCCGCCGGCTCGGCCGGACTGGTCGACGTCAACATCACCGATCCCGCGGCGATGACCATCGCCGGCGCGAGCAGCACCACCGGCACCGCATATGACGTCGCGCTGCAGTCGCCGTACGCGTACGTGGCCAACGATCTCGGTCTGGCCATCGTCCCGATCACCACCGCTCCGCAGATCGAGCCGTCGCGTGTCTCGATGAGTCTCGGCGGCGCGACGCTCACCATCACCGGCGGCACCCGCTCCATCACCGGAAGCGGCGCGATCACCGTCGAGGCGAAGGACGTCACGACCGGTACGATCGTCTCCGGCCAGCCGGTGGCCAGTGACGGCACGTTCTCGATCAGCATCGCGGCCCAGGCCGGCGATGCGATCACCATCGAAGCCACCGACGCGTCGGCGCGGAAGTCGGGACCGGTGTCGATCGGCATCGTGCCGTTCGGCTCCGCCGTCACCGTCCTGCCGATCACTCCGGCGATCAGCGAATCGGGCTTCCACGCCCGGACACTGGCCACCGACGGCACGAACCTGATCGTCGGCGGTTACGCCGACGGCGGCTCGACGAAGGTGCTGCTCTACGACGTCACCAATCCATCCACGCCGGTCTACAAGCGCACCGTCGCCGTCAACAACGGCTCGGTGTTCAACGTCGCCATCACCAACGGCTACGCGTTGATCGGCGCCGCCGACCTCAGCGTGCTCGATCTGAGCAACCCGAATTCGACGCCGGTCAACCTCGGCGATCCGGGCTGGTACGAGTACGACGTCGTCGTCGGCGGCGGCTACGCCTTCACCTCCGTCAACGCCTACAACGACGGCCGCATCCGCATCTACGACGTCAGCAGTCCGGCCGCTTCGCGCTACGTCCGCGATCAGACCTCCGTCGGCAGCACCACGTTCTACGGACTGGCGACGTACGGAACGAAGTACCTCCTGGCGTTCAGCTACGACCGTCCGAACGGCGTCGGCCACGATCTCGTGGTCTTCGACCGCACCAACATCAACAACCTGGTGAAGATCGCCGACATCGACATCGGCGGCGCAAACTTCAACGCCTTCCGCGGCAAGGTCGCCGGCTCGACGCTCTTCCTCGCGGGCGCGAACGGCGGCGTCGCCGTCGTCGATCTCTCCAATCCGGCCAGCCCGGTCGTCAACACGATCATCGCCACGGCGGAAGCGTACGGCGTCGACTACTCCGGCTCGACCGTCGCCGTCGCCGACGGCGGCGCGGGCGTCGTCTTCCTCGATGCCACCAATCCTGCCGCTCCGGTGAAGCTCGGAACGCAGGCGGTCGGCGGCTCGGCCTGGAGCGTCGTCTTCAACCGCGGCAATCTCTACGTCGCCAACGAGCAGGGGCTGGCGGTGATTCAGAACATCGCCACCGCGCCGCTCATCGACGCCGCGCTCATCAGCATCACGGCGACCACCGGCACGACCGCCACCGTCACCGGCGCGGCGCGTTCGATCAGCGGCGTCAAACCGCTGACGGTCGAAGTGAAGAACGCCACCACCGGCGCATCGATCTCCGGCCAGAGCGTCGCGGCCGACGGCAGCTTCTCCATTCTCATCACCGGGGCGGCCGGCGATCTCATCACGGTCGAGGCCACCGATCCGTCAGGACGGAAGTCGGGAGCGATCCAGGCCGGACACGTTCCGTTCGGCGCCGGTGTCTCGATGTTCCCGATCACGCCGTCGATCAGCGAGCCGAACTTCCGCGCCCGCACGCTGGCCACCGACGGCACGAATCTCATCGTCGGCGGTTACTCGGACGGCAACTCGACGAAGGTGCTGCTCTACGACGTTACCGATCCGGCGACCCCGGTCTACAAGCGGACGGTCACCGTCAACAACGGCTCCGTCTTCAACGTCGCCATCACCAAGGGCTACGCGCTCATCGCCGCCGCCGATCTCAGCCTGCTCGATCTCAGCAGCCCGACCTCCACGCCGGTCAACCTCGGCGATCCGGGGTGGTATGAATACGACGTCGTCGTCAGCGGCGGCTACGCCTTCACCAGCGTCAATGCGTATAACGACGGCCGCATCCGCATCTACGACGTCAACAACCCGGCGACCTCCCGTTATGTGCGCGACGCGACGACGCTCGGCAGCGTCACGTACTACGGCCTGGCCACGCTCGGCACGCAGTATCTGCTCGCCTTCACTTACGACCGTCCGAACGGCGTCGGGCACGATCTCGTCGTTCTCGACCGCTCGAACATCTACTCGCTGGTGAAGGTCGCCGACATCGACATCGGCGGTGCGAGCTTCAACGCCTTCCGCGGCAAGGTCGTCGGCAACACGCTCTATCTCGCCGGCACCAGCGGCGGCATGGCGGTCGTCGACCTGACCAATCCGAAGGTACCGGTGCTCAGGCAGATCATCGACATGCCGGGGACGACGTACGGCACCGACGGATCGGGCTCGCTGGTCATCGCCGCCGACGGCGGCGCGGGCGTCACCTTCCTCGACGCCACCAACGCCGCCAATCCGGTTGTCGTCGGATCCGAGGCCGTGGGCGGGAATGCGTGGAGTGTGGCGATCAATCGGGGCAATATCTATGTGGCCAACGAACAGGGCCTGGCGGTCATCCGGAACGTCGGCTCCGCACCGATCGTCTCCTCGCCGCTCGTCACCATCAGCGCGGACGGCGCCGGCCACGCCACCATCACCGGCGCCGCGAAAGCGGTCACCGGCATCGGCTCGCTGACCATCGACGTGAAGGACGCCACGACCGGCATCACCGCGCCGGCGCTGGGCGTCAACGGCGACGGCAGCTTCACCGTGTCGCTCGCCGCGAATCCCGGCGACTCCATCACCGCCGAAGCCACCGATGCGGCAGGACGGAAGTCGGGCGCCGTCGTCGTCGGCACCGTGCCGTTCGGGTCGGGCGTGCTGACCATTCCGATCACGCCGTCGATCGGCGAAGCGAACTACCACCCCCGCACCGTCGCCAGCGACGGCAGGTTCGTGATCGTCGGCGGATATCAGGACGGCGGATCGACGAAGCTCCTCGTCTTCGACATCTCCACCAATCCCGCCGTTCCGACACTCGCGCGCACCGTCGCCCTCAACGACGGACCGATCAACCAGGTGGCGATCCAGAGCGGCTACGCCATCGTCGCCGCGAACGACCTCATGGTGCTCGATCTCAACAACCCGGCGTCCACGCCGGTCAACGTCGGCGATCCCGGCTACTACGAGCTCGATCTCGCCATCTCCGGCGGCTTCGCCTTCACCGCCGTCACCAACTACAACGACGGCCGCATCCGGACGTGGGACGTGGCCAACCCGGCGACGCCGCACTCCTTCCACGACCAGACGTTCATCGGCAGCACCACCTTCAGCGGACTGACGACGTACGGCACCGGCTATCTCATCGCCACATCCGCCGACAAGCCGAACGGCGTCGGTCACGACGTCGTGGTCTTCGATCGCCGCGAGCCGAATGCGCTCGTCAAGATCGCCGATCTCGACATCCCGGCCTTCGACGGCTATCGCGGCAGGGTCGTCGGCACGACGCTCTACCTCGCCGGCGTCGGCGGCGGTGTCGCGGTCGTCGATCTCAGCGATCCGAAAGTGCCGGTGCTGAAGACCGTCCTGCAGACCGCCGGCGATGCATTCGGCGCCGACGGCGCCGGATCGACCGTCGCCATCGCCGACGGCAGCGCGGGCGTGACGTTCCTCGACGTCAACAATCCATTCGCTCCGTCGATCATCGGAACGCAGCCGATCGGCGGCAACGTCTGGTCGGTCGCGTTCAGCCGCGGAAACCTCTATGCGGTCAACGAACAGGCGCTCGTCGTGGTGCAGAACGTCACCACGTCGCCGATCCTCGACAAGTCGCTCCTCACGCTGACGACCGACGGCACGAACGCCACGGTCAGCGGCGCGGCGAAGGCGCTGACCGGCGTCGGCCCGATCACCGTCTTCACCACGAACACCACGACCAGCACGTCGAGCAGCACGACCACGATTGCTAGCGACGGCAGCTTCCTCTCCACGCTTGCCGCGCTTCCCGGCAGCATCCTCACGCTGACCGCGAAAGACGCCGGCAACCGCACCGGCACCGTCGCAATCGGGCAGGCACCGTTCGGCAGCGTGACCACGTATCTGACCGGACAGGCGCAGGCGGCGAACGACGCCGGCTACCGCGCGCGTCGCGTGGCCACCGACGGCACGGTTGCCGTCATCACGAACGGCTCGACCTACGGCCTCGGGCTGCCGACCTCCCGTCAGATCCTCATCTACAACCTGAGCAACGGAACGTTCAGGAACATCGCCGGCGGCAACGGCGTGATGTACGACCTCACGGTCGCCAACGGGTACGCTTACCTCGCCTCCGACGACCTCGGATCGCTCAATCTCAGCGACCCGAACGCCACGATCAAAATGGCGAGCGACCCGGGCTACTACGAGCTCTCCGTCGCCGTGCAGGGAACGTTCGCCTACACCACCGTCACCAACTACAACGATGGACGCGTCCGCGTCTACAACATCTCCAACACGGCGGTCGCTCCGGTGCACGTCCGCGATCAGTCGATAGTCGGCTCGACGACGCTGCGCAAGATCCTCAAGCTCTCGTCGAACTACCTCGTGGCCATCACGCCCGACCGTCCGAACGGCGTCGGGCATGACGTCATCGTCATCGACGCCACGAATCCGAACGCCATGGTGAAGACCGGCGACTTCGACATCCCGAGCTTCAACGGTTTCGACGGCGCGGTCGACGGCGCGACGCTCTACGTCGTCGGCGATGCCGGCGTCGCCATCGTCGATCTCTCCAGCCCCGCCGCTCCGGTGGTGAAGTCGATCGTCAAGACCCCCGGCATCCCGCGCGACGTCGCCATCTCCGGCACCAACGAGATCGCGGTGGCCGACGGTGCGGGCGGCGTGACGTTCGTCGACGTCTCCAGCAAAACCAGCCCAGTCATCAAAGGTACGCAGCAGGTCACAGGCAACACCGCAGGCGTAGCGGTGACCGGCAAATCGGTCCTCGCCGCGTCGGATCAGTACTTCAACGTAATCAGTCGTCCGTAGCTCATTACACGCCCTTCTCCCCCGCACGGCGGGGGAGAAGGTGCCGAAGGCGGATGAGGGGGCTCTTCGTCGCAGGAACACGGCCCCTCACCCGCCTTCGGCACCCTCTCCCCGCACGGCGGGGCGAGGGATATTCGATAGACAAGGAAGCCATCGATGTTCGGAAAAGCAGTGCGTTTGGCGGGATTTCTTTTCCTGCTGGCAACAATGGCGCTGGCTCAGACCCAGCCCACGGTCAGCTACAGCGACGACTTCCAGTCGTACGGCACGCCCTCCAACCCTCCCGGCTGGGTCGACACCTCCATCGGCATTCCGAAGCCGACGGCCGACGGTCTGTACAAGGCGTGGCCCGATCCGAACAAGTCGACGAACATCGTCTACGGCACGAAGCAGGCCTCCGGCAAACCGGAAGGCAACAACCCGCGCATCGGCACCTTCTCCACGCTGACCTCGAAACTCTTCGCCGCCAAAGGCCGCTTTCAGTATCGCGGACGCCTGATCCGCACGACCTCCGACGCCCGTATCGGTCTCACCTTCCTCTCGTCCTATCCGGAGCAGGACAAGTACTACCTCATCGGCCTCTGGTCGAAGCCGTCCGATCCGGCGCGGCTCACGATGCAGCTCTTCGGCTTCGGCGCAGGCACGCCGGCCGGAACGGTCGACAGCGATCTCTCCCTCGATCCGAACCGCTGGTACCAGTTCCTCATCCAGGTCGATGACGCCGGCAACGCCACGAAGATCCAGGCGCGCTTCTGGCCCGACGGGACGACCGAGCCGACGACGTTCTCCATCGACGCCTCGGACAACTCCGCCACGCGTCTGACCACCGGCCGCATCGGCATGTGGGCCGCCGTGCGCGGCGACGCCTTCATCGACGACCTCTCGGCGAAGAGTCCGGTCGACTTCTCGTCGCCGGTCATCACGTTCGTCGACGCCGACACGCAGCGCGTCCTCGACCCCGCCGTGCTCGCGCTCTTCAAAACACCGGCGCGGATCGAGATCCGGGTCACGGACGATCTCTCCACAGTCGGCTACACCGCGCGGCTCGACGGCACCTCCGACTACGTCTCCGCCTCGCCGATCGCCGTCGACGGCATCCATCAGATCAAGGTCCACGCCGTCGATGCGCCGGGCAACATGGCCGACGCGACGCTCGATCTCCTCGTCGATCAGAAGCCTCCGGTCGTCACGCTGCAGATCGACGGCTCGCCGTTCCCCGACGGTGCGGTCTTCAACAAAGACGTCACCCTCTCCGCCGTCATTCAGGACATCTCGACGGTCCGGACGGTCTCCAATCTCGACGGCAACAACATCACCCTTCCGGTTCCGGTCGCCGACGAGAAGCTGCATCAGATCAGCGTCACGGCCACCGACCAGGTGGGGTGGCAGACCGTCGCCGGGGAGAGCTTCATCGTCGACAAGACGCCGCCGGTGATCGTGATCAAGGCCAACGGCACAGTGATGAACGGCGGCGAGTCGTTCGCCACCGACGTGACGCTGAGCTGGACGGCGACCGATCTCACGCTCGATCAGGTCACCGCCACGCTCGACAACCACCCGATCACATCGGGCAGCGTCGTGACCGTCGAAGGGCTGCACACGCTCGTCGTCACGGCGACCGATCGAGCGGGGCATTCGAAGACGGAGACGCGTCCGTTCGCGCTCGACAAGACCGCGCCGGAGGTCCATCTGCTGGCGAACGGCGCACCGTTCGTGCAGGGCACGACCTTCAACACGCCGGTGACGTTCACCGCGCAGATCCAGAGCGCGACTCCGACCACCAGCGTCGCCACCATCGACGCTCAGCCCTACACGCTGGGCAGCGCGTATGGCATCGAAGGGCCGCACAGCATCAAGGTCGTCGTCACGAACGCGGCCAACCTCTCCACCACCGTCGGTCCGTTCCCATTCACCATCGACCTCACCAGGCCGACCGTCGCCCTCACCGAGTCGGGCGAGCCGTTCCGCGACGGGATGAAGTTCGCGCGCGACGTGAACCCGGTCGTCACCGCCGGCGACAACCTCACCGCGAATCCGCAGCGCACGCTCTATCTCGACGGCAACCTCTATCCGCTCGACACGCCGGTCAGCGAAGAGAAAGTCGATCACACCATCTCCGCCACGGCGACGGACGCCGGCGGCAACAGCGCGTCGGTCGGGCCGTTCCACTTCATGCTCGACAAGACGAAGCCGGTGGTGACGATCGTCGAGGCGGCCGGCGGGAAACCGTTCCCCGCCGACGCGCTCTTCAATCGTGCGGTGAGCGTGAAGATCACCGTGGCCGACATGACGCAGACGACGCTCGTCGCCACCGTCGACGGCGCGCCGCTCGCGGTCGGTCCCGACGGTGTCAGCGCACCCATCTCCGGCGACGGCACGCACACCGTCTCCGCCGTGGCCACGGACGAAGTAGGGAACACGAACGACGCGGTGACGGCGAGCTTCACCATCGACACCACGCCGCCGCATCTCACCTTCACCTCGCATCACGATGGCGACGTCGTCACGGCGCCGCAGGTCGTGGTCGCCGGCGGCGCCGATGACGCGCAGTCGGGAACGGTGAACGAGCTCCTCGCCACCTTCGATACGGCGGCGAAGACGTTCACCAGCGTGACGCTCCAGCTGGTGGAAGGACGCAACGTCATCACCGTCACCGGCACCGACAAGGCGGGCAACACCGGCAGCGCGTCGATCGCGCTCATCCTCGACACGCGCGCGCCGGAGATCACCATCGGCGCTCCGGCCGCCGACGCCTGCGTCGACGCCACGACGCTGACCGTCAGCGGCACCGCGGCCGATCCGCGCATTGCGTCGGTCACCGTCAACGGCGTCGCCGCGACGCTCGACGCGGCGCACGGGACCTGGACCGCCTCCGTCCCCGTGGCGGAAGGGCAGCAGCTCCTCACCGTGGTCGCCGCCGACGCGGTCGGCCACAACAGCACGGTCACGCGCAACGTGGTCATCGACCGCACCGCGCCGGTGGTCGACGTCCGCGAGAGCGGCGCACCGTTCAGCGCGACGCTGCTCAACCGGACGATCTCGCTGCTCGTCCGGGCTACCGACGCCGATCCGAACGTCGCGGTCACCGCGCGGCTCGACGGCGCCGCGTATGCGTCGGGCGCGACGATCGGGGAGGGGACGCATTCGCTCGCCGTCTCCGCCACCGATTGCGCCGGACACAAGACCGACCGTACGTACGCCTTCACCATCGACCTCACGCCGCCGACGATCCGCAATCTCAATCCGGCTGACGGCACGACCGTCGGCCAGACGCCGAACGCCATCAGCGGCGTGACCGACACCGACGCCGCGCGCGTCGCGATCGTCGGCTCGACACTCACCGTCGCGCCGAATGCCGACGGCACGTTCACGATTTCGTCCGTGCCGTTCGCCGACGGCGTGAATCGCTTCACCCTCGAGGCGACCGACCGCGCGGGCAACAGCTCGCAGACCGCGTACGCCGTCACGGTGAAGACCGCCGCGCCGATCGTCACGATCCTCGAGGGCGGCTCGCCGCTCCTCCCCGGAACGCTCTTCAATCGTTCCGTCACCCCGGAGATCAACGTCAACGATCCGGCCGCCGCCATCGCCGCGACGCTCAACGGCGCGCCGTACAGCAGCGGCACAACGATCACCGCCGACGGCAACTACGCGCTCGCCGCGTCGGCCACCGACGCGCTGAATCACACCGGCCACGCCGACACGACGTTCATCATCGACCGCACGCCGCCGGTGGTGAGGATCATCTCGCCCGCGTCCGGCGTCGTCACCAGTGACCACATCGAGGTCCGCGGCACCGCGGGCGACGCGATCAGCGCGACCGTGAACGGCATCCCGGTCACGCTCGCCGCCGACGGCACATTCGTCCTCCCGTCACTGCCGATCGATTTCGGCCTCACGCATATCGTCGCCACCGGCACCGATCGCGCCGGCAACACCGGCCGCGATGAAGTCGACGTCACGCTCGCCGACTCCCGTCCCGGGATCATCCTCACGTATCCCCCCGATCATTCGCTGACGAATCGTCCGGCCACGGAAGTCCTCGGGCGCACCCTCTCCGCGCCGCCCGACGGCGTGGTGACGATCGGCACGCAAACCGTGCCGGTCGATCCGAGCGGCGCGTTCCGACTCAGCGGCCACGTGCTCGTCGAAGGCAGCAACACGATCACCGCGTCGGTCAAAAACCAGAACGGCACGACCAACAGCGCGTCCGTTCAGGTCACCGCCGACTTCACGCCGCCGTCGCTGACGATCCTCGAATCGGGCCAGCCGCTCGCCGACGACGCGCGCTTCGCCACGCAGGCCGTGCTGTCGCTCAACGCCTCCGACAGCGGCGGCGGCAGCGTCACCTCCGAGCTGCGGCTCGACGGCACGAAAGTCGTCACCCTGCCGGTCACTGTCACCACCACCGGCGGCCACTCCGCCTCCGCCACCGCGCGCGACGCGGCCGGCAACGAGTCGCGCGCCGACCGGACGTTCTTCATCGGCACCACGACCGGCGGCACCGGCAGCTCGTGCGCGCTGAGCGACTTCGATCCGAAGGACGGCTCGGTCGTCCTCTCCGCCACGGCCACGCTCGTCGGCCGTTGCGGCGGCGCCCTCGGCGTCAAGGTCAACGGCGTCGCCGCCTCCGTCGCCGACGGCTCGTTCCGCGCGACGGTCGAGCTCCCGAACGAAGGCGCGAACCTCGTCACCATCGTCTGCACCGACGGCGGCGGTACGCCCACCGGCACGCCGGTCACGATCACGCTGAACCGCGTGACCGGAGATCCGTCGATCAGCATCGACACCCCCGCGGAAGGATTCGCCACCGCGTCCGAGACCATCACCGTGACCGGCACCGTCGGCGCGGGGGTCGTCACCGCCGACGTCAACGGCACGCTCGCCGCGATCGCCGGCAGCGACACGAGCGTCGCCCGTCCGTTCACCGCGGCGAACGTCCGTCTCGCCGATGGCCTCAACGTCCTCGCCGCACACGGCAAGAACGGCGCGGGCCGCGTCGCCACTGCCTCGCGCCGCGTCTTCCTGCTGAAGAACGGGCCGACGATCTCCATCAGTTCGCCGATCTCCGGCATCTCCACCGGCGCCGCGAGCATCTACGTCTGCGGCACCTGGACGAACCTCGATCCGGCGACGATCGTCATCACCAATCTCGCCAGCGCCGTCGCGACGCCGACGCCCGGCGTCGCCGCGAGCGACACCACCGGCACGTTCAAGGCGTACAGCATCGCGCTCGTCCCCGGCGAGCAGACGCTGAAGGTCACGGGACGCGATCGTCTCAACCGCGAAGCGTCGGCCACCGTCACCGTGAAGCTCGTCGCCGGCGCGCCGAGCATCGTCATCGTGCAGCCGGCCGATCATGCGTACTTCGGTCCGGCCGCCGGCGACACGTTCGCCGTCAGCGGCACGTTCCAGGCCGCGGCCGGATCGACGGTCGAGGTCAACGGCGCCGCCGCGGCCATCACCGGCAACGGCTACAGCGCCACCATTCCGTTCGCCGCCGGCGCCGGCGGCATCACGCCGGTCGTCGCGCGCGCCACGGAGCCGGGCGGCACGAGCGCCATCGCCGCGGTCGTCGTCACGAAGCTTTCCGCGGCGCCGAAGGTCATCGAATCGTTCCCCGCGCCGAACGCGGTGGAAGTCGATCCCGGCGCGCTGCTGCTCGTGCTCTTCTCCGCGCCGATGGAGCGCGCGTCTCTCGCCGGCGGCGCCTTCCGCCTCGAAGACGCGAGCGGTGCCACGATCAGCGGAACGCTCTATCTCGACAAGGACGTCGTCACCTTCGCGCCGGCGGCACTGCTCACGCGCGGCTCGCATTACACGATCCGCGTCACCACCGCGGCGAAGGACGTGGCCGGCACCGCGCTCGAAGCGGAGTACGTCGCCGGCTTCACCGTCGGCACCAGCGCGCCGTCGACGCCGCCGGTCCTGACCCCGGTCGCCGCCGCGTTCTGCGGTCAGACCGTCCTCATCAAGGGCACCGCTCCGGCCGGCGCGCGTCTGCAGCTCGAGTCGGGCTCGCTCACCCTCCCCGCCACCGCCGACGCGCAGGGGAACTTCTCCGTCAGCTATCCGCTCAGCGGACAGTCGGGATACGCCACCGTCCGCGTCCGCATCGTCGGCTCGGACGGCAGCCTCTCGCCCGCGGCCGAGCTCACGTTCCGCATCGACTGCGTCGGACCGCAGGTGCTCAACGCGACGTACGAGCGGAGCGGCGCGAACCGGATCGCCATCGTCTTCTCCGAAGCGATCGATCCGGCGACGACCGCCGGCGCCATCTCCATGACCTTGAGCGATGGCAACGTGGTCACCGGCAACTCGGTCACCAACGGCGCAAACATGACGGTCACGCCGGCGCAGGATCTGACCGCGCGCAGCTTCTCCCTCAATGTCACGACGGGCGTCAAGGATCTCCTCGGCAACAAGCTCGTCGCCCCCTACACGCAAAGCTTCTCCCTCAGCACCGAACAGCCCCCCGCCGGCGACGGCACTGGCTTCATCTCCGGCGAGATCTACGACGCCACCACAGGCCGTCCACTCGCCGGGGCGTCGATCTCCGTCGAAGTGCCGGCGACGGCATTCGCGAAGGCTTCGACCACGGGAGCCCCTCATCCGGCCTCCGGCCACCTTCTCCCGCCGGGAGAAGGGCTGTCTGCCTCGCGCGGCTCGAGTTCGGTGCGCCCTCTCCCGGCGGGAGAGGGTCCGCGAAGCGGGGGTGAGGGGTTCCGGTCGCAAACACAAACGGTGCAAACCACCACCGATGCGCGCGGCCGTTACCTCGTGCGTCTCCCCGAGGGCGCGCACACCATCCGCGCGACCATGACGGGCTACAGCACCGTGTGGCGCCAGATCATCGTCGCCGCCGGCGCGGGCGTGATTCCGATCGACGTCCGGCTCACGCGGCTCGGCGACGTGAAGACCTCGACCGGCGGGGCGCTCACGCTGACGCATGGCGGCGAAAGCTCCGTCACGCGCAAAGCGACCTTGAGTATCCCGGGCGGAGTGGTGGCCAGCGGGAAGTCCGTCTCCCTCACCGCCGTCGGCGGCCAGGCTCTCACCGGACTCCTTCCGCTCGGCTGGTCGCCCGTTGCAGCGGCCGAAGTCGTTTCCGACGAAGCGCTCACCAGCGCCCAACTGACGTTCACCGTCCCGGCCGCGGAGATCTCCGCCGCGGCGCAGAACCTCACCGCCGTCCGCTACGACGAGCTGCGCGACACCTGGCAGGTCGTCACGCCGGTCGTCAACGTATCGGGCGGCAACGCCGCGATCACGATCAACAACGGCGGTGCCTACGCACTCGTCTATCCCGACAAAGCGGCCGGCCTCGCGCAGCCCGCGCTCCCCGCGGCCGGCGCGCCGCTGCAGGGCGTCGCCATGCCGTCGACGCTGACGCCGCTCACCGCGCGCACCTTCCACCTCGATCCGGCCATCGTGCTGCCGAACGGCCGCACCGTGGCCACGGTCACGATCGAAGGCCTCGGTGGCGCGACGTTCCCCAGCGGCACCGCGGTCCAGGCGTACATCGACGAAGAGCTCAAGCTCGCCGACGGCTCGACGCTGCTCGATCCGCCGTTCGCCACCGACCTCCTTCTCTATCGCTCCCTCAACGGCGAGACCGGCGTCACCGACTTTCACCTCGCACCGAGCCCGCGCGCCGCGCAGGTCATCCTCGAAGTCGGCTTCGATCACATCCGCGTCGTTCCGTACCCCGGCCGCCTCGATCGCGGCACGCTCGTCGGATCCGAAGGCGGACGAGTGCCCGCCGACGACAAGGTGGCGCTCGAGCTGCCGACCGGCGCCACTCCTGAACCGTTGCGCGCAACGGCAGCATCGCTGGCGCAATCCGATCTCGACGCCGTCGGTTCGATCGCCGGCTTCCACATTCTGGGCGGCTTCAACATCTCGCTGCAGCGCGCCACCGAGCCGGCGCCGCAGGACCTCGACGGCGACGGCAAGCCCGACGCCGTGCCGCCGGTCGAGCTCTTCAAGCCGGCGCGCGCGACCTTCACCGTCGATACCACGAAGCTGCCGTCGCTGAACTCGTCGCTGATTCTCGCCGAGCTGCTCGACGTGACGCCGTACGGAAAGATGGTGCGGCTCGCGGCGCAGATGATGCCGGTCGATCCGCTGCAGGCCGGCTCCTCGTGCCGCTTTACCACCAGGAGCATCGATCGTTCCCTCCTGCCGGTCGACGGCGTCATCCGGGAGGGGAGGTATCTCCTCCTCGCCGCCGACGCGCCGATCGCGTATGCAACCGGATCAGTGCATCTCGGCGCCGGCGGCTCGCTGCTGGCGAACGCGCGTGTCAGCGCCAACACCCTCGGCGTGGCCGACCTCACGCGCACGACCGGCATCTACAACGTCCCGGTCGTCGCCGCGCCGGCCGCCCCGTTCGTGCTCACGCCGCGTCACGTCTCCACCGGCGACGGCGCGTCGTACACCCACGGCTCGGCGGTTGCCGCGGAGTCGGTCAACAAAGTCGATCTCAACCTCGTGCTGCAGCCGCCGTCGCTGACGTCGGTGACCGTCATCGGCGCCGACGCCTCGCAGCTCGCGCTCTCCGAATCCACGACCGCGCAAAACGTGGCGCTCAGCACCAATGTGCGCGCCTCGTTCTCGCCTTCCCTCGACGCGACGTCGATCACCGACACGTCGATCGTCGTCGTCGATGCCCAGACCGGCCAGACCGTCGGCGGCAAGGCGACGGGAGATTCCACCGGCGTCACGTGGCAATTGACGGCCGGCACGTTCCTCAGGAACAGCAACCGCTACTCCGTCACCGTCGCGTCGAACATTCGCGGTACGAACGGCGCGTCATTCGGCAGGACCGTCACGTACAGCTTCACCACCGTGGCCAAGGTGACGAGCGGGGAAGTCCACGCCGACCTCATCGGCATCACCATTCCGGATGCGAACGGCCTCTCCCGCGTCTATGGCACCGCCGGCGCGCTTCCGTCCGGATGGCAGGCCGTCCCCGTCCGCCGCACCATCGACTTCCTCACGCGCTATCAGGCCACCGCCGCCGCCGACGGCAGCTTCTCCTTCAACATCGGCGACGGCCCTGACGTCTCCGATCGCGTGACCATCTCCGATCTGATCGATCTGCGTGTCATCAACACGGCGGGCAACGTCGCCGCGATCATTCCGCTCACGCCGTTCGTCACCGCCGATCATCGCGGCTTCGTCGCGCCGGCGAACATCGACGTGAAATTCACCAGCGCCGACGGCATCTCCGTCACCGTTCCGGCCGGAACGTTCGACGTGGCGACCATCGTCAATGTCGTCCCCGCCACGCCGGCCGCCTTCGCCGACGTCCCGCACATCGAGCAGGACGTCGAGTACGCCGCCAGCGTCAGTCTCGACTTCGAGGGCACCGCGCACAAGGCGATGGAGATCGAGCTGCCGGTGCCCGCCGGCTTCGACACCAGCGGCAAGAACTTCATCCTCGGATATCGCGGCGACTCCGTCCGCGGTCCGCGCATCGCGGCGGTCGACACGCTGCGCATCGTCGACGGGAAGTTCAGCACCACCCTCGATCCGAACGCTCCCAACCTGCGCGTCTCCGTGATGAGCAACAAGGGCCACGCCGGCTCGCAGCAGACGCTCACCGGCAAGGACCTCAAGAACTACCTCATGCGCGTCCAGCGCAGCGGCGTCTACATGGCGCTCGACATCCGCCAGCCGGTCGGCGGGGGAGTGGGCTGGGGCGTGATGGAAGGCCTGCAGGCGGCCTACGACATCTTCTGGGACACGCTCGCCTCGTTCTTTGCCCCGCACTACTACGTCTTCGAGCGCGGCCGGATCGTCGTGCCGGTCATTACCGGCAAGCCGTTCACCGTCGTCGGCGTCGACTCGACCACCGGCCAGCAGGCATTCTCGAAGGTCTACGACCCGATTCCCATCGGCGATCCAGGCGTCGCGGTCATCCCGTCGCCGCAGGAAAACACCGGCGGTCCCTATCCGGTCTTCGGCATTCCGTTCCGCACGGAGCTTCTCGATCTGAACGCGGAATCGGTCGACATCGACGCGATCCGCAACTTCAAGGTGCGGCTGCAAAACGATCAGGTCACCGTGCAGCCGAGCAGCGATCCGCTGCCGTCGGACACGAAGGTCGAGCTCCTCAACACCTCGAACGGCGCGCACGTCAGCGGCACCGCCGGCTCCTCGCTCTCGCTCGCCGCGAAGCTCAACCACCGCATCGTGTTGCTGATCGAGCAGAAGGAAGTCGATCCCTCCTCGGTCGTCACCGTCACCTTCAACGAGCCGATCTTCGTCGATGGCGCCACCGAAGACGAGATCAACACCTTCCTGCAGACCCAGTTGAAGCTGGAGAAGGCGGATGAACCGCCGGGCGGTACGAATCCGTCGTGGAGCGACATCACCTCGCAGGGCCGTTACACCGTCAACTCGGGCGGACGCCGCCTGAACGTCGAGTTGCCCTCATCGCTGCAACGTGAAGCGATCTATCGGCTCACGCTGAAGAAGGACATCGCCGATCGCTCCGGCTCCGGCGGCACGGCCGGTCTGAAGCTGGGGCAGGGAACGAAGAAGGATTCGAGCGGGACCTTGCAGCCGGTCGGCGGCGGCAACGATCTCCCTCTGACCTTCCACGTTCGCAAGCCGGGCGGCAAGCTCGCCACGTTCGACATCGCAACGGGCTACGTGCGCGACATCGCGCTCAACGGTAACGTGCTTCTCGTGGCCTCGGCTTCGGGTGCCGATGGCACCGGCGCCGCGCTGATGGCGTACGACGTCGCCGATCCCGCCTCGCTCAACGGCGGTGCGACGCCGCTGGCCAAGGTGACGACCGGCAATTACACGAGCTACTGGGCGGTGGCCAGCGATCCCCACGGACGCGTCTACGTCACCAAGCAGGGCTCGATCCTCGGCAACCTCGCCAGCTATCGCCTCGAAGATCTCGCCGGCGCGAATGGAGGAACGGTCCCGCAGAAGGGCGCTTCGATCACGAACTGGACCCTCGGCTACAGCTCGTCGATCGGCCTGTACAGCAACACCATCCTCTCCGATCGTCCGGAATCGATCCCCCGCAAGCTGCAGGTCCTCCTGCAGGACGACGACAAGGTCTACAACGGGCGCGAAGCATTCAAGAACGCGACGGGAGCGACCGAATCCGGCACCTACGCCGGCAGCGATGTGAAGAAGTACAGCCTCTCGGTCGGGTTCGATTCGAGCAATCCGTACCTGCTGCAGCGCGTCACCGTCGAGAACCTCTCGCTCGACATGCGCTGGTCCGCGGACGCGAGCCCGTCAGGCCCGGCCTCGATCCAGAACATCATCGCCACGCCGAACGACCGCATCAAAGTCTCCAAGAACCTCCGCACCTATGGCGTCATCTCGCACCTGGGCTACGGCATCGGGCTTTACGACCTCAATGCCATGGAGTCGAACGACGCGCCGAATCGCCCGTCCGGTTACAAGGAGCTGAAGGAGCAGATCATCCTCTCGCCGGGCAAGAACGATCCGGAGTGCTTCCAGCCGAATACCTCGACGCCGAAGCCGCCCGATTACGCGATTCAGGAGATCTACCTCAGCGCGGAAGCGGCAATCCGCGGAGATTCGGCGGATCCATCGAAGGTCAGGATTTATGCGCCTGATCCGTATCGCGGTCTGCTCGACATGCGCTTCTCGCCGGGGGAGTACCAGAACAATCCCGATCCGACGATCACGCCGAGCGCATGCGACACACGCGCGCCGATCGGCCTGATCCTCCGCGCCACCGACCCGAGCGCCAATCATCCGCGCATTCAGGCGCTGATGAACGCGTTCCAGGGGGCGGCCGGACGGCAGCCGTTCATCCACTTCATCTCCGTCAGCAATTACAGCTGGCGCCGCGAAGCACAGAACAATTCCAGGGGAATCCGCGGCTCTCTCCCCAACGCCGACGTGTTGCGCGATTACGTACTCATGGCCGGCGGCGACCTTGGAGTGCTGGTCGTCGAAGTCGGCGGCAATCCCGCGCCGAGCCTGCCGGGGTATCCGCCCTACTGGCCTCTCAAGAACGAGCACCTCGCCGACGTCATCTGGGTGCCGGGCGGGGCGGTGGCCGTACGCGCCATCCCGAATTCGAACTTCGCGATGATCGTCGATCGCGCCGGCCGCGTGCTGCTGGCCGATCTGTCGCGCCTCGACGAACGCTTCAAGGACGACGGTACGCCGGCCGGTGCGAGCGATCTCTTTGCCACGGTCAAGAAGTGCCTGACCTTGCCGCCCGCGAATCCGGGCGAGGTCGGCGCGTATGACCCGCGCATCGTCTGGAAGTCTGAGCCCGGCATCGTGACCGGCTCGCTGGCGCCGGTCATCGACCCCGACACCGGCATGGTCTTCGCGGGCGAGTTAGTGCGCAAGGCGATGAAAGTCATCGCCGCGATCGACCCGCATATTCAGATGAAGGTCGACCTGGGCGAGGAGAGCGGTCTGAGCGAAGTGGGCGGGATCGTTCCCCTCGGCATCGCTCCGCCGAACAGCATCGCCAACAAGATCAACGCTCTCCCGGCGTGTACCGGCATCACGAGCACACGCTGCCGTGAAAATGCGTCGCTCGGCGTCTTCCGCCTGGAATTGACGCTCCCCGGCGCGATCGTCGACAGCCTGAGCGCCAGCGGCAACGAGCTGCAACTCGCGGTCGAAACGGAGCGCGTGTTCAATGCCGTGTCCGAACAGACGCCCAAGGGCTTCCCACGCTCGCAACTGCGCCGCTCCAAACGGGACGGAACCGCGGAGGATCGTCCGGCGACCAATCTCAGGATGCAGCGCGTCGTGCCCAACGACCCCGCCCTCGAACAGGCATTGCGGCGCCAGAAGGGCTTCAACAAATTCATTTCCCCGTGGATCGTCGCGCTGGCCGATCCGAGGGCGAGCGCGGACTACCCGGCATGGGGCGGCGGCGGCACTCCCGCTCAAATCCAGCAAAACAAGAACGATGCTGGTTGCCGCTTCTGTACGCGTCCGCAATATCTCAACGGCAAGAAGGAAACCGACGGCGTCTACGAGCTCTGGACCAACGGACGCCAGATCGCCGTCCGGCCGGAGCTGACCCAGAACGGCCAGAGCATTTTCGCCGGAACGCCCTATGAGTATCTCGGCAAGGAGCACCGGCTCGACGCTCGCTTTGCCACCATCTTCGCGGACATGCTCCGTCCCGCCGACACGGTACTGGCGACGAAAAACCCGACCGCTCCCGCTTCCCTCGGACTCGTCTATCAGCACACCGGCGAGGTCGGCGATTCCCAGATGGACCTCGAGCTGCGCTCGCGCGGTATGGCGATTTTCCTGACCCGCAATTACAGCTCGGGCGCCATGACCTTCGGACCGTTCGGGCGAAACATGGATTCGATGCTCTTTGCCCATGTGCGCCCGCTGCCCGATGGCTCTGTCGACTTCTTCGACGGCCGCGGTCACACCACGCGATTCACTCCAAATTACACCGCGAGCTCGGCCCCGACGACCACGGTTCCGACTCCGGCGACCTCCTCGCTGTTCCGGCCGCCGCCGGGCGAGTTCCTCGATTTCCACATCAGCGCGGACGGCACATACGTCCTCAAGTGCGTCGACGGCACGACGTTGCGCTTCGATCCATACGGCCGATTGACGTCCGTGGCGGATCGCAACGAAACGATGGCCGACCATTCCGACGGTAATCGCATGCTGTTCCTCTACAACGCCGGCGGTCTGCTCGATACGATCATCGATCCGATCGGCCGCACCATTCACTTCGATTACCACAGCGACCGTCCCTGGCTGATTCATCACGTCAAGGACTTCAGCGGACGCACGGTGACGTACGACTACGACACGGACGGCCGCCTCGAGACGATCACCGGACCCGATCCGAATTCCGCGAGAAGCGCGCGGCAGGTCACGACCCTGAAATGGTCCCCGGCACCGACCAGCGGCGATCTGAAGCAGCTGATCTATCAGGGCGCGCAGCTCCTCAGCAGATCCGATGGCCGCAACCGGAAGATCTTCAGGATCGGCTATCAGGGATCGCAGAATCCGTGGGCCGCCGCCACAGTGACGCAGAACAGCGGGACGTGGCAGATCAACCCCGGAGAGCCGTCGCTGTCCATTACAGACCCGAAGGGGGTCACGAACACGTTCGAGCACAACGAGACGGGACAGATCGTCAAAAGAACCATTCCCGCGACGAGCACACATCCCGCGGTCACCATTACGTATGGATACGACGGTCAGCAGCGTCTGAAGACCATCAACGCCTCTTCCGGCGGCTCGACCACGTTCGAATATGGCGCCAGCGGCACCGGAGTCTTCACCAAACTGGCCAACGTCACGAAGTCGGTTACGCAGACCGCCGAGGGTCTCGTCCGGTCGCGCACCGTTCAATTCGGACAACAGAATCTGCCGGTCGTCGTGCAGGAGCCGGACGGTTGGACGCTGACCATTCAACGCGACGATCGGGGCAATGCCCAGTGGATCTCCGAGGCAACCGGCACGTCGACGTTTGACTACGACGAGCACGGCCTTCTCCGATCGAGCACCACTCCTTATGAAGGCAATTCGATTTATGTTTACGAAGAGGACGACCCGCATAAGAAGGGATACATAAAGTCGGTCACCACGCCGGCCGGTACGACGCAGATCGACGTCGACGACCATGGCAACGTGCTGTCGATCACTCCTCCGGGAGGGGCGCCGGAGACGTTCGCCGTGAACGACCTCGATCAGGTGGAGGTCGAAAATGCAGGCGATTCGTCGACGACGTTGAACTATGACGCCGCCGGAAACGTCAGCTCGAAGAATGCTCTGGCCGGAACGGCCCCGGATGGAACGCCGGTCTATGCAAACGTCAACTATGAGACCGACGAGTTAGGCAGGCTGACGTCGGTCAACGACAGCGGCAGCCTCAGCACGTTCGGCTATGACTCCGCCGGCAATATGACGTCGGTCGCGACGCCGTCAGGCGCGCCGGCCACACTCACATACGACGAGCGCGGTCTGCTCGAATCGATCACCAGGGGAGGCAGGACCTCTTCTTATGGCTATAACGACGCCGGATCACTGACCTCGGTCAAGAGCCCGTCCGGCAAGGTCACGAACATCACCGTGAACGGATTCGGAGAGCCGGTCGGAATGACCGATTCGACCGGCATCCAGACGGCAACGCGTCTGGACACCGGAGGCCATCCGATCGACACCCGCCAGATCAAGCCGGCGACGAACGGCGACAAGCTGCTCCTTAACTGGACGCAGCGCGAATACGATTCGTCGGGACGCGTCACGAAAGAAACGCGGAAGCTCTTCAATGGAACGTTGACCATTCCGGTCACCGGCGATGATCCGTCCGGCGCAACCGATCTGGTGACGACGATGACCCATGACGATGCCGCGCATAAGGAGACGCTGACCGATCCGCGCGGCAAGCAGACCGTCACTGAATACGATGCCATGGGCCGGAAGGCGCGCGTCACGGACGCCGCCGGAAACCGGCTCGAGCTGACCTACGACGGCAAGAGCAATGTCTCCGAGGCGCGGCTCGTTGCGGTCCGCCAGGACGGGACGACCGAGACGTTCTCGACGAAGTATCAGTACGACGCCAAAAACCGCATCACTGCGATCATCGACGCCGGCGATCCATTGAAACCGCTGATCGCCAGCTATCGCTATGACGTCCGTGGAAACCGTACCGAAGAGACGGATTACGAGGGTCATACGCGCAGATTCGAATACGACCTGCGCGGCAACAAGGCGAAGCAGATCGATCCCCAGGGCGGCGTCACGGAGTACAAGTACGATGATGCGAATCGTCCCCTTTCGGTCAAGGACGCAAACGGGAACGAGACCACCTACACGTACGACGCGGAAGGGCATCTGGTCACGGAGAAGCGGACCGACGGCGCGACGTGGACTTACACGTACGACGACGACGGCAATCGCGCCACGGTCACCGATCCGAATGGCACGGTGACTACAAATACGTACGACGATGCCAACCGCCTGCTCTCGCAGTCGATCGCCAAAGGCCCCGGGGTTCTCGGTCCGAGTCGCATCACCTATACACGAGACGACCTGGGGCGGGTCGTGACGACGGAGACGGATGAAGGCGTAAAGACGTTCATTACATACGACTCGCTCGATCGCGCGATTGATGAAGAAATCCAGGCTGGATCGGGTCCGCGCAGAAAAGTCGCGCGCCAGTACGACCCGGCAGGCAACCTGACCGCGATCACATACCCGTCCGGACTGGCGCTCACACAGGCGATCGACCCGCTGGGCCGGATTACAGCAGTCACGGAGGCCGGCGGCTCCAGTCCGATCGTGAGCTACGGAGACTCCGGAGGACGCCAGGTCTCGAAGACGCTCGCCAACGGGATCAGCGAGACGTGGTCGTATGACCCCAACCGCCGAATCAGCGGCATTCAGGATCGCCTCGGCGCCGATCTGGTTCGCGATCTGGCGTATGCGCGGACGCCTCTCGGCAACAAGAGCTCGCTCGTGCGAAACGATCTGGCGAAACAGTGGACCTATCTGTACAACCGGAATTCATGGATGACGAACGAGAGCGTCCTGAAGACCGGCACGGACACCAATCCGCTGCTCGAATCGACCGACTATGACGTCGATCCGGTGCTGAATTACCGCTCCATCAAACACCTTGCGCAGAGCGATGCGCAGAGCACGACGACTACCACGGCGTTCTCGGTCAATTCGCGCAATCAGTACACGAGCGCCGGCAGCGAATCGCCGGTGTACGACCGCAATGGCAATGTCGTGCAGCTCCACGGCGCGGTGCTGCAATACGACTACGAGAACCGGCTGCGGAAAGCGACGCTGCCATACGGCGCAGTCGTCGAGTATCTGTACGACGCGTCGGGACGAAAGACCGAGGCAAAGCTCACGTCGGGCGGCGGTACACGCGTGACCGATTACGTCACGAATGATCAGCAGGTGCTCGAAGAGTATGTCGGCGGTGCGCTGTCTGCGCGCTACACGCGCGGGCGCGGCGTCGATGAGATCGTCCGGGCCGAGGGGAGCACGAGGCTCGACGGAACGGTCGATCGCGTTCTCTTCCCGCTGCAGGATGAGAACGGAAACGTCGACCGCATTACCGATTCCTCCGGCAGCACGCTCGAGCGATACGAGTACAGCGGTTACGGGAAGTTCCACATCTTCGCGCCCGATTCATCCACACGTTCGAGCTCGGCGTACGACTGGCGCTGGTTGTTCCAGGGACGGGAGCATGACGCTACCCTCGGTGCCTACGACTTCCGCGCTCGTACGCTGTGGCCCGATCTGGGCAGATTCGGACAGGAGGACCCGGCGCGTTCGCACCGCGAGCTCTCACTGTACGAAGCGATGATGGGCTCGCCGGCCAATGTGACCGATCCCTCCGGCATGTACGAGGAGGACGTTCACCATTACCTCAGCTGGTTCCTCGCGGAGAACGGAGGTTTCAGCCATGCGACCGCGTCGCAGATCGGGTATGAGTCGGGGAAACTCGACATCAACGATTCCCGTGACGCAATGCATGGAGGCGTGTCGCCCGAAAACATGCGGGATTTTCACTTCGTCAGTGAGAAGCGGCTGAATGAGCTGAAGCAGATCGCCAACGGTGGCAACGCGCTCAATCAGCCGACGTTGACCAGGATCGGCGAATTCATCCACGCGCTGGAGGATTCGTATTCACACCAGTCCGATCAGCATCGGCGCGATTTTTCGAAGAGATTCAACGATCTCGTCCCGGGCAAGTTGAAGTGGCTTAGAGATTTCGTGCCGGGAGGTAAGGGTCATGGCATCGGACATGGCGTCGAGGGCCACACCCCCGATCAGACCTGGCGGCGGCCGGATCTGGCGATGCTGATGGCGGAGGATGTCTACCGTGAAATGGTGAACCTCTGCCTCCGGTATTCGGGGACGGCTTGCGCGACGCACTCGTTCGAGGGGCTTCGTCCTCGTGTCAAGAAATTCATCGAATTCGAGCCGGATCGCTATGTTCAATGGAAGTTCGAGGCTTACCCGGTCGAGGACGTCATCGACTACACCGACAAGATCCGAATGCTGGATCCTACGTATTCGATCAACCACGACGAATGGGCGATCCGCCATGGTGAGTATGTGAAGTCGTTGAGTCAGGATGTGAGGAAATGGACCGGGCACAAGATCTATCGCGACCCGCATGTGATCAAGGGCGTGGTCACGAATCCCGATCCCGACAGTGTGAGCGGCTGCAGGTGTTGGATTGGACTTGGTGAATGAGGCTGCTGTCCGTTGGGTGGATGGCGATTGCCGCACTGGCTTGCGGAAACCACGGCACTGTCGTGATCGGAGACAATCCGAACACGAGCGGCAACAGCTTCTGGCACAGCGTGTCGGCCAAATTCGACGAGCCGGAGCTGCAACGCCTTTACGACGAGCTCAATGGTCCGCGTGTCCGGGCAAAACTCCAGCAGTATGTGTGCCCGGACACACTTCCACCGTTCACGATCACCGTCGTGCTGTGGCGGGAGGGGGAGTATCAGGAGCGCGGCGTGCGCTTACAAATGACACCGCCGCTGTACAAAAAGGACGGCCGCATCGAGAACGGAATCGGGTTTTGGTTCGAGAGGACGGTGCACTCGCTGGATCAAGGAAAGCCGATCGACTACGGCTATCGCAGTCCGCTGGACGGCACTCCAGGAGCTCCTGTTCACACTGACTCGTATGAGGAACCGCCAGTGGGAAATTGTGGAAACCGATGACGCACCTCCTCCTGTCCCTCTTCCTCGCCCTCACCCCCTCCCGTCCGCCCGTCAAGGGCTGCGTGTGGGAGCAGGTCTCGGACAAGTCCCTCGGCTTCGAGGCCTGGGTCCAGCGCTGCGACTACGGCTTCCGCAAGATCGACTTCTTCATCAAGGGCAACTCGCTTTTCATCCGCTACTCGGATGGCGGCGCGCCCGACCCTGCGATCGACATCCTCGACCTGCGACCGGGCGAGACGGCGGAGGCGGGCCTGAAGCGCCTCTTCGCGGCGCACACGCCGAAGGCAGTCGTGAAGAAGTGCAAGCTCGCGCCGTACGTCGAGGACGCGCCGCCCGCCGGCGTGAAGCGCTTCACGTTCGTGCCGCGGGTCCCGCCGAAAACGAGCCCGGACGAGGTCGGCGACCCGCCGTGCGGGGAGTGGGGCGAGGCGCCCGACGGCATCCAGTACTTCGAAGTGCACCCCGGATCGCGTAAGGTCCTGTTCGTGCGAGTCGGCCAGGACGAGCCGCTCTTCGACGAGCAGACCCTGCGGCTCTTCGAGCCCGGAGCCGGGAAATAATCAGTCCCCCGAGTGGTTTAACTGCCCTTGACCGCGGGATTTAAGAGGTTGTATCTTCCGCGTCCCCACCATTCCGGCGCATTCGTCTAGGGGTCTAGGACGCCGCCCTCTCACGGCGGTAACACGGGTTCGAATCCCGTATGCGCTACCAACCACCAGGTTACTTTCAACTACTTACCGATGGCGACGAGCCGTCGCCACTCTCATTCCAACACTCAAAAAGTGGCCAGCATCGCATGAATACGAGCGCGCCCTGTGTCTCGAACGACAGGACACCGTCGGCATCGAGCCTGCGTCGAAGCCTGTGGAACGAGACCACGCATTCCGATTCGCAGAAGATACGGCGCGGGGATGCGTTCGCTTGTCAGGATTGCCGCATCCACGCGCCAGGGGGCCGGCGTCCAGAAAGGCCCAAATGGAGGGCCGCCGGCGACGAGCACCGGCCATCCGCGCCGTCAATGACGAGGTGCTTCCAATGGACGTGCCTCGTGATGACGTAAGACAAAGCTCCGAGTGGAGTTACCAGCGCCGCAGCACTACGCGCGGGGCACTTCATTTCGGCTGATACTGTTTGAAAAACACCTTCGTCTCTCCCTCCAGCCGCAGTTCCGCGGCAGTCTTGGGGCGGCGCGCTTCGCGGACTTTGTAGGCGAAGTACGAGAAGACCGCGAGAATCAGCGTGACGACGATGGAAACAAAGATGACGGTAGCGAGGATGTTGACCCAATCGAATCTCATGGCTAGATGCGTCCTTTTCGTGCGAGTTTGCCCCACGACATGTCGAGCCCAATGAGCTCCTCGAGTGTGGCAAAGACTTTTGTGACGTCGATGATGACGATGTAGAAAAAGCGGTAGAAGATCGCGTATGGCGCCAGACTCAGTTGTTCGCCCTCCATCAAAATGGCGTGGACAGCGATGAGCAGGTCGAGAGCCGTCAGCAGCACCCACCACAGCACGAGCAACTTCGTCATGCCGTAAAGGAGCGCAATCCAGACGAAGAACACGCTGGCGAAGATGTTCATCGCCGGCCATACCAGGCCTTCAAAGACCATGTACCAGAGCGAGATCGGCGTGCTCACGCTGGTCTCGTTCGTGACCAGCAGCCGCTTCTGCTTGCGCAATGCCTGAAGAATGCCCCGGCTCCAGCGATAGCGCTGTTTGATGATGTCGAGCAGCTCCTCGGGCGCCTCCGTGTACGCCACAGCCTTCGGCTCGTAATGGATCTTCCAGCCGGCGGCGAGGATCTTGACGGTCATGTCGAAGTCTTCGGCGAAGGTGTCGCTGTCGTAGCCGCCGGTCTCGTCGTACGTCGAGCGCCGGAAGATGCCGATCGGTCCGGGGATGACGTTGACGGTGCGGAAGAACGCCTGCGCCTTACGCACGATGTTCAGTCCCTCGATGTATTCGAGAGCCTGCAGCTTCGTCCAGATGTTGTGGCGGTTGATGACCTTCACATTGCCCGCTACGGCGCCGACGTTAGGGTCGGAGAACGGCCGGATGGCATACCGCAGGGCCTCGGGCGTGAGGCGCGAGTCGCTGTCCATGCAGACCACGATCGGCGCCCGGGAGCGGCGGATTCCGTAGTTGAGCGTGTCGGCCTTGCCGCTGTTTTCCTTGCGGTAGACCGTGACGTTCACGCCATAGTGGCTGCCCTCGAACTCTTTCATCTTCTCAAACGTGCCGTCGTTCGAGCCGTCATCCACGGCCACGATCTCGTAATACGGATATTGAAGTTCCAGCAGCGATGACAATGAGGCCTCGATGACCTCGGCTTCGTTGTATGCAGGCACGATGATGGAGACGAAGGGGTAGGCCTCGTTGACCGGCTGACGGGAGAGCTCGCGCTGCTGCAGGAAGCTGAACCAGACCAGCACAAAGTGCCGCAGCAGGAGCAGCAGCAGGAACGAGGCGAGCATAATGACGAGCGCCGTGATGAAAACCGGTCCCAGAGTCTTCGGGTAACGGAACAGGAAGAGGGTGGCGATCAACACGAGGAGGACGATCGCGACGGAGATCACTAACTGCGTGATCGGGCGAAGTGGCTTCTTGACGGTTCTCACTAGTGCATCTCCCCCAGCGGCGGGATCACGGGCGAGCCGGCCAGTGGCCGCGTGTCGTAGTAGTACTGATTGCGAGGGTGGCGCTCGCTGGCGCTGGCAAAGAGCTGCTTCACCCGCACGCCGACGAACCAGTGGCGCTGCCAGTAGTTGACGAAATCCTCCGAGCTCGTATTGCCGGCGAAGACTGAGTCCAGGCGTCCGCTCTTGCCGTAGCCGTAGTTGCCGACCAGGTCGAACGAGTCGCTCACCGGCACGGTGATGTTGCCTTCATACGATCGGAGGTCGGAGCTGAAGCCCGACTCGTACGAGCGGCCGGCTTTCACTTCAAAGTTCCAGGTGAACTTCTGGCGGATGGTCTGACCGATCTGTACGACCCCGGCAATGGAGCGATAGTCGCCCGGCGACCAGTAGCGGTTCGTGCGGAAGTCGTACGACAGATACCGTCCGTCCAGCTTGAAGGCCAGGAACGGCGCTTTGATGATGCGGAATGTCGCCAGGCCGTGAGCGGCGGCCCGTTTGTTCTGGTCGGAGACCAGGCCGTATGAGGCGTCAGCCAGCCAGGAGAAGAAGCCGCCGCCATTCCAGTCGTAATGGCCGCGCAGGTCGTTGATGGAGATCGCGTCACGAAGGTTGAGCTGCGAGGAGGGGCCCGCCGTGCCCAGTGACGCCAGCGTGAAGGCGTCGAAGACGAGGTCATAGTGATTGAAATCGATTGAGGTGCGGCTTTGAATGTTCGGCAGGTACTCGGCGCCGATGCCGAAGTACGGCCGCGTGCCGAGACCGCGGTCATAGAAGTTGAGCCCGACGCGGCCCCGCGCGGTGGCGCGGTCGCTGAAGCGATAGGCGCCTCCGGCGCTGACGGTATTCGCATGAACGGTGTCGCCGGCGCGCTGGAACTCAATGCGTCCGAGGGCGAGGTCCGCTTCCTGGCGCTGGGAGACCCACTTGCCCCCCTCCAGATCCACGCGCTTCATGGTGAAGTCGCTGGAGTCTGTGGAATACGTCAGGCGCGCGTCGAGTGACGATGAGGGGCGGGCGTGGCGGGCCAGGTCGAGCTCATCGTGCGCGGGTGTGTTGGAGGGATCGAGGCTGATGGCGCTGTTCTGCTCGGCCACAGCATGCTCATACCAACCGAACCACCGATAGACCTGCCCGAGACTGTAATGGGCGCGCGGGGGGACGTCGGTGTAGAGACTTGCGCGCGGGTTGTCGTGCAGGTCCGTCAACTGGCGGAAGACGTGGATGGATGCAGGATATTCGGACTGGTACGACAGCACCTGCGCGTACTCCAGTCTCAAATCGGCGCGGTCCGGATCGTTCCGCAGGAGCGTTTCATACTGCCGCTCGGACGCGCTCCAGCGCTTGTCCCAGGACAGCACGCGGGCATACTGGATGCGTGTGTCGGTGTCGTCGGGCCGGAGTTGCAGGTAGCGGTTGTAGAGGCTGAGGGACTGGTCGTAGGAGGCGAGGCCATTGTAGGCCTTGGCCAGTGAGAGGAGCTCGTCGGCATTGCTGCTCGAGGAAGAGGCCATGACGATCGAGAACCGCTGGGCGAGTGCAGTGCGGCGCTGATCGAGCTTCGCCAGCTCTTCCCTGCGCCGCTGCTGAATCTGCGTGTCGAGCGCATCGAGGCCGGCTACCTTCGAGCCGGAGTGTTCGCGGATGAACGTCACCTCGCTATGTGCCTCGGCGTACCGGCCGGCGTCGTATAGCAGCCTTGCCCGCGAGGCGTGCAGAGCGAGGTTGTACGGCTCGGCGGCGATCATCCTGCCGAGCTTCTCCAGCCGCAACTCCGGTGACGAGGCGAACTGAAACGAGAGATCGTGCGCCTGCACGGCCTGGGGATGTGATGCGTAGTAGTTGTTGAGAAGAGCAATGGCACCCTCGCGGTCCCCGCTCCAGGCGCGCGCATTTGCCAGAGCGATCACGGCCCCTTCGCTGGGCGATTTTGTGTAAACGTCATTGAGCGTGCTGATGGCCGCATGCGAGTTGCCCATCCACGTCAGCACGCGCCCGTACTCGAGCTGCAGATCGGGTGTCGACTGTTCGGCGAGGAGTGCGGCGTAGGCACGCTCGGCGCGGTCCGTATGGCTCGACCACGCCAGCGCGCGCGCTTCGCGTAACCGGATGTCGCGGGTGCGCAATGTCTGTGGCAGTCCCTTGTAGAGGTCAGCCGCGGCGCCGTAACTTCCGGCGTCGAAGTACGCGTTGGCGAGTGCCAGCCGATTCGGATCAGTAGCTCCCTCTGCACGCATTTTCGCCTCGGCCTGCGCGATGTTGCGGGCGGCGAGGTCGCGCTTGCCTTTCGCCGCCGCATCTCCTGCGGCGCGCGCCATGGCGTCGTTCGGATCGGCGGCCAGAAGCGCATCCGTGAGCTTGGACGCTTCGTAATACCGGCCCGCCTCATTGTAGAGACGTGCCAGATCGAGCTGTTCTGCACGGGTGGCGCGTCCACTCGAGACCGCCGTTTCAAGTGGGTTGATCCGTGCGTAGAGGGTGTCCTGCTGCTGGGCGTGAATGGCGGCTGCGCAGAGCGTGAGCGCGGCCGCGAGGAAGCTTTTGGCGAGCCTCATGGGCGTCCCCTTCCGTTGGATCTTATGAGTTGTCCATTAGTGTGCTGCGTGGATTGCTACCTGTCTCTCGGTGCCACGTACTGCAACTGCTGATCCAGCTCGGGGTTGGGCTGTCGCTTTTGTAGTTGTTGTGCCCGTCATCGGGGCATCGCATCCGGTGTAGTCGGTCTTGAGAATGACCGCGAGGTGATCGCCCACGCGCCGCTCGACACCATCACTGGGGCGATTGACGATGTGATCGCCGACCCACATAGCGCTCGACCCGCCGCCGTCGAGGTTTAAAGCCCAGCGTGCATCGAGACGGCTGCTCATGAATGCAGCCAGCTCCGCCAGAGTGAATCCTGGCGCATTGGCGCGTCCGCCATCGGCGACCACGAGATAGAGTGTCTTTCCGTCTTTTGAGACGCCCGCTGCCGTCCGGGCGTGCGGTGCGCGCGTAAATGCATCGCTCCCCGGCAGGGTGGTAGCGCTGAGCGGGACACAATTGCGGATAAGAAGCGGCCAGCCGGAGACGGCCGTCTCGACCCAGGGCTCGGGCGGATCCATGACCTCGGACTGCGTTCGCACCTCAACGCGATGGGTGCCCGCAGCCAGAACACCTTCGCGGCCCGTATCTCTTGTGCCTGGCCATTGGCCGCACGGGCCGATGACCAGACCGATGGGGTTGAACTTGTCGTCGAAGTAGTCACCGTTGACCGCGACCAGCGCGCTGTTCTTCTTCGCGTAGTCGCTGACTTTCAGCCCCTTCTCTGACTGGCGCGTCGAGATCACCATAATGTGGTCATTGCTTACATCGACGCGCACTACATGCACGTCGATCTTGTCTTCCACGAACTCCTGATAGTCGACGCCGGGGGCGACGGCGGTCCAGTCTCCAGCCAGGGCGGTCGTTGCACAGAAAAAGAGAATCAGGTGGAGGACTTTGGCGGTCATGCGCCGGGCTGGTTCAAGTCCTTTGCCAACAAGTGGCACCGCGAATGCAGTTTCGTTTGCAGCATCACTTCAGCCCATGTCATCTCCGGATCTCTCATCCCGCCCTACGCGGTACACCCGGTTGAACCCGGACGGCAGCGGACGGTTCGTTCGAACCGAAAGCGTGCCTGCTCCCAAGGCAACCCGCGGGCAATCGGCGATCGAATGGACGATGTTCGGCGTCTCGGGCCTGGTCGTTGCTCTAGCCCTTGTCTCCCTTTACGCTGCCTTTTCGCCCTCGCACAGAATGGTTCCCAATCGTGTGGCCGAGGGGTGGAAACAGGACCGCATGAACATCCTGTTGTTTGGCATCGGCGGAGAATCCCATCCACAGCATGACGACCTCGCCGACTCCATCCTGTTGGTGAGCCTTAAGCCCTCCACGAAACAGGCGGCGATCGTCTCCGTGCCGCGCGATCTCTGGGTCCACATAAAGGGCTATGGCACGCATCGCCTCAATTACGCGCATAAGGTTGGCGACCAGGGAGGCTATCCGGGCGAAGGGCCTGGGCTGCTGAGCGATACGGTGGCGGGCGTCTTCAATCAACCGGTCCATGCCTACATACGAATCGACTTTGCTGCATTCGTGAAGCTCATCGACAACTTGGGCGGCATCGACGTCTACTGCCAGCATGGCTTCTATGACTATCTCTTCCGAAGGGGTTTTCCGCAAGGATGGCAGCACCTCGACGGCAGGCGGGCACTAGAGTACGCGCGCTTCCGCTATGTCATCGGTCCCGAGGGCGACAACTACAGCCGCGAGCTACGGCAGCAGCAGATCATCAATGCAATCCGCGAGAAGTTGCAGCGGATGGGTCCTGCTCAGACAATCAGCCTGCTGCGGGCGGCGACGACGCTTTCCAGCGCAACGAAAACCAATTTGACGACTGCGCAGATGGTGTCTTTGTACCGGACGTTCCATGAAATCAAGCCGGACGAGATCCGCCACATCTCGCTCAAGCCATTGACCGAGCCGTTCGAGGCAACGCGCCTCGGTGAGGCTGGCGAGGCGGTGCGGACGCGCAGGGGAGGTTTCGAGGACCTGCAGCGCGTCGAATCGTCGATCTTCTCCAGCAAACGACAGATCTCTACCGACGACCAGATCCAGTTCGCGACGGCGCCGCCTCCGCCTCGGTCACACGCGATGCCGGCCGGCCAATGATTGAGGCTGGCGCAGTAGTTGCTGAACACAGTTGCTGCTGAAACGGTGCAGGCCGTTTCGCTACAAAAGCGCAGAAACCAGCCAATTCAGAGAGAGGCCTCTTATGGAAGAATCCATGGACGGGCGAACGAACAATTCCATCCCCCCCGGCAAATCCGCCGTTCCCCCTTTCGTCAGGACTGATACCGAGATCCCGCTTGAAGAAGCCGCTCTGGACAACGCTGTTGAGCCAAGCTCCGCCGGCTATGCCAAGCCGGCTGACTCCGTGCGCTGCATCAGCGGTATTGACTTGCTCGACTTCGGAGCCGGCGGTCTTATCCCGAATAAGGTGTATCTCGTCAAGGGCGCCGGCGGGGTCGGCAAGACGCTGTTTGGTCTGCAGTTCCTCACGCGCGGTCTCGATCACCAGGAGCCGGGCGTGCTCATCACCGATCAGAAGCCTGAGAACGTTCTGGCCCAGGCCCGCGGCATTGGCTTCGGCATCGACGAGGCGGTGAAGCGCGGCCAGCTTGCCATCCTCAATCCGAGCAATCGCTACTTCGAGCTCGTGGAGAGTCCGGCCGATGTCATGGCCATCGTCGACGAACTGGGAGACCTGATCAGGAAGATCGGCGCGCGCCGGCTGGTCATCGATCCCGTCTACACGCTGATCAACACGTCGTACTCAAGTCACTTCGCGACGTCGATCACGCAATCCCTCGTCAACGCGCTGGAAGACCTGCCGATCACGACCGTGCTCATCGCCGAGGAGGACGATCCGGAGTTGAACGCGATCACACGGCAGCTCGAGCACAACGCGTTCGGGGTGGTCTCGCTCACTCACGATGCGGCCACGGGCGGGCGCCTGATGCGTGCTTCGAAGCTGCGCTATGCCAGCAATGACGACCTCACCTCCCACTATCGCATCCTCAACGGTCGCGGCCTCATGAATTACCGCGGCGACGGCGAGCGCTCTGTGGATGTGACGAAGCCGTGGGAGACATCGCAGGAGACCTCACGCAAAGTACTGCTCCTCGGTGCGAGCCCGGAGACCATCCGCCGCGTTCAGGAGACGCTCGGCGGAGACTACGAAGTGCAGGCGGAGTCGGACCTCAAGACCGGCGTCGAGCGCGTGAAGCGCGAGCGGCCCGGCCTCGTGCTCGTCACGCCCTCGCGGTCCGTGGGCGCTATCGCGGCCATCCTCGACCTCGCGCACGGCTCCTCGTCGTCCATCGCCTTCCTCTCCCCGAACGCCCACCGGCAGTCGGAGCGCGTGCTTTATCTGCGCGCCGGCGCAGATGACTTCATCACCGAGCCGTTCTCTCCGGCTGAGCTGCGTGCACGCGTCGATGCGCTCATTCGCCGCAGTGGCCGCCGCCTGAATCTGCGAGGATCGAAACTGCACTCGATCACCCCGGATGAGATGGCATCGCTGATGAGCGCCGCCGACAACCAGAGCGATCCCCAGCGCGGTCCGATGCTGAATGCGAAGGGTGGCAAGGTCGACTTCGATCCGGAATTCAACGAGCGCCTGCAGCGCAACGTGGACACCGTCACGAAGCTCGATCAGCCGTTCGCGCTCTATTGGATCAAGGCCAGCGAGGAGGATACCGACCTCAATCGCGACCTCGCCAGATTGTGCCGCCAGGAGGACATCGTCTGCCACAACCGCAACGGCGAATTCGTAGCCATCCTCACCGGAACCGACCAGAACGGTTTGAAGGGCTTCGAGAACCGGTTGAACGAGAAGCTCGGTACGCGCCTGAAGGATACGGAGCGAGGCCACACGCTGTATAACGCTTGATCGACCGGAGGCTTTACTGCGTTTCTGGGCGCGTGGCCGCCCTTCAGAACCGAATTACTGCTACGGCAGCAGGAAGGTCTTGAACTGGTCGATGGTCGTATCGTGAAGAATGGCGAACCGCAAGGCACCAGAATTCCGCAACTCAAGTGCCCAACTGCCAACGCGAGTCCTTTAGGACCATACCGGCCTCATGAAAGGTCAATGCAGTTCAGTCCGCTCTCCGATATTGCGCGGGAATGGCCGGCTGTTCAAACGTATTCACATTCAATTACAGCGATCGCGCCAAAGGCAAACTTCCGGCGACGGGAGGACGCAAAGTTCCAGGTCTGACTCAGACGGCTGAACTGCCGCGCGTGATGTTCTCCAGATGGAGACCGGCAATAGCGGATCGCAGAGCGGGGAGAGCTCATGCGTATTGCAGCGGTTGCCGTGTTTCTATTGTTGTGCGCCGCTTCATCGTTTGCATACAGGCAGTCCGCCTGGATTCCTCCCTGGAATGCCGAGGCGCTCACGTCGATGCAATCGAATCTCGGCGTGCTCACCGAGTCGAATCCTGTCTGGTATAGCTGGAACGGCGACGGAACCCCCTTAAAGAACTGGAATGCAGAGAACGATACCTGGCGCGCGTCGATGACGGGTACGCTTCTTCTGCCTACTGTGCAAAACATCGTCCAAGATCGTTTTGATGGTGGCGTGGCGGCTGCGGTGTTTGCTACGCCGGCCTCGCGCGAGGTGGCCGCGTATGCCATCGCTCAGCTCGCTATTATCAAGTCTTACGACGGGATTGACATCGACTACGAGCGCGTGCCCTCTGCCTCAAGAGCTGACTTCACCGAATTCCTCAACACGCTGAAAGAAAAGCTGCACGCTGCCAACAAGAAGCTTTCGGTCACGGTCTACGCGAAAACCAGCGATCGCGACAACTGGAATGGTCCGGGAGCCGAGGATTGGCCGGCAATCGGCCGAATCGCCGATTCTGTGAAGATCATGGCCTATGACTACAGTTACTCGGGAAGCGCGCCGGGACCGATCGCCCCGTTGGACTGGATCGACAGGGTGGCTACCTATGCCCAAAGCGTGATTCCGAATGACAAGATCATGATGGCTCTTCCGTGGTACGGATATGACTGGAGCCCGGCCGGCACGAAGTCATTGACATACACGGCGGCGATCCAGTTGGCGGCGAGCAATGGCGCGGCCATTTCGCATGATGTCAACGGCGAGGCGACGTTCACGTTCGGCGCTCACACAGTGTTTTTCCAGGACGCGGCAAGTTACAAGAAGAAGGTGCAGCTCCTCGAGGAGCGGCACGCGTCGATTGGTGGCTTTGCGGCATGGAGTGCGGGCGTTGAAGATCCTGGGATCTGGAGTGTGATCCGCGGCGCATCGACAAATGGGGCCACTCCTCCGCCGGCTCCCCCGGCGGGCATGATGATCTCGGGGCCGGTGTCGATCGCGATGAACGCAGGAAACTCTGCTTCGGGCGACTATCACCTGGTCGCCATCAATGGATTCAGCGGGACGGCCACTGTAAGTATTCAAGCCCCCAACGATTTCAAGGGATCGGTGACCGCGGAGTCCGCGACGGCTACGTCCGGCGGAACGATCAGGATTACGGCGGCGACGACGGCAGCCACGCCTCCCGGCACGTATCAATTTCGGTTGAAGTTGACCAGTGGCGTCCTCACAGCGGAACAAGCCGTAACTCTGTCGGTGAGTGCGTGGCCGCGGCGGCATTCAGCGAGATAGGCGAGGGACTCCACCCGAGCTCGATTGGGGCGAGACGTTCTCGCCCATGTGGAGCGCTGGTTTTCTTCGAGGTTGCTGCTGCCTAACGCATATTGAAAGCGCGCCCCTTCCTGTAAGTTTGGAGTTGGGAAACGACAAACGAAAGGAAGGGACCGCTGCCATGAAAGAACAGGCGATTCAGTATCTCGCGTTGGATGTACACCAGGCAACGACCGTGGCGACAGTGCGGACGGAGAATGGCTCGTGGGAGCGCTCAAGTCGGTCCACTACGGATCGCCGAGTGTGGCGACGCTCAAGGAACTGGTCCGCTGCTACAGCAGGGCCGGGAACGTAGTAGAAGGCATTCGTCCTCGCCCCTCGCTTCTTCGCGGGGAACCACTGCTGCTTTCGCGCGAGTGACTCGAGTTTGTAGATGGCGGATCTTCAGGAGCGGCAGCACGCTCATCGGCCTACGCGGAAGCGCGCGTGCGGCCGATCAGGTCGTCAGCATCCCCACTGTCGGGTCGGCCGGCGTAGGAGTCGTCGACTCGAGGCACGTCGCCGCAGCCCACTGCCTGGTTTCCTTCGACTACGGTCCTGGACTCTAATGAGGACATGTACGCCTGGATCGTGTCGCTCATCCTTCTGCTTTTCGCGCCGCAGACCGTGGTGCCGGCTTCGTATGATTCACTGAAACAACGCGCGGAGGCCGGCTACGCGGAGAAATCGTTCGCAGAGGCGCACGAGCTCTACGAACAGGCCGCGCTTCTCGAGCTCTCCGGCGAGGAGCGGCGCTGGGTCGACTTCCGCGTGGCGGATACGAAGTGGCGATCGGACAGGAGTGCCGATGCATCCGCGCTGCAGAAGCTGATCGAGAACAGCGGCGACAACCACGATCGCGTCTGGGCCGAGGCCCACGAGTCTCTCGGCGATTTCACCACGTCGCGCAACGACTACTCGAACGCGAACAATTCGAACTATCTGCAGGCACTCGACTGGTGGAGCGGGAGCGATGACATCCCGCTCGCACGCAGCCGCTACCTCGCGCTCGTCTTCAAGATGATCGGCGCGCCTCAGTACGAGGGTGCGCAGGAGAACTACAACGGGGCTCCTCGCGAAGTTCTGGTGAACGCACTGAAGATCGCGACGTCGAGCGAAGACCTCGCACGTCTCCGCTTCATTCTCGCGTCGCAACTGCTCGCAGAGCGCCGCCCTGAATCGATCGAGCGAGCGCTCGAACTGCTCGACTCCATCCTCCGCGATCAGAAAAGCTCGGCGTGGTACGACGACGCGCTGTTCGCCGAGGCGAACCAGCTGGCGAGCGTCGGGGACGTCGTCATGGTCGACGGCGAACCCCGGATCAAGCCCGATTACGAGCGCGCGCTGGCGCTGTATCGGCGGATCGTTTCCGAGCTCCCTCGCGGCACGACGCGGTACTACGACCAGGCACAGCACGCGATCAACGAGATCACCACGCCGCAGCTCACACTGAACACGACGGGCAACTTTCTCCCCGACTCCGAGCAGGAAGTGATGCTGTTCTGGAGAAACGCCGGCCCGATCGAGTGCTCGATCAACCGGATCGATCTCACGTCCGATCTCCAGATGAAGGGGTTCAAAGGCGATCTCGCATCGATCGTCGAGGCGGGATCGGGACAGGCGATCCGCAAGTGGACGATCCAGCCGAAGGACAACGGACTCTACTTCCCAGGCTCGGATCGCGTTCGCATTTCGCCGCGGCTCGATGCCGGCGCCTATCTCGTGAGCGTAAGAACCGCGGGCGCGAGCGGAAAAACGGTCCTGCTCGTCAGCGACATCAACATCGTGACGCACTCCCTCGGATTGAGCGACGAGATCTACGTGAGCGATGTTCATCGCGGAGCTCCGATCGCGGGCGCGCGGATTCACGTCTCGGACCAGACCCATGAAGCCGTTGCCACGACCGATGCGAACGGGCTCGCGCATGTCGATCTCCATGCGAGCAATGACTACCGCCAGCTCCTGATCACTGCCGCCGCGGGCAATCGCCAGGCATGGATGTCGACGTACAACTACGCGTACTGGATCGGCTCCGAGGGCGGAGCGCAGTGGCGCGTCTACGCCTTCACCGACCGCCCCGCGTATCGCCCGGACGAGACCGTCCAATGGAAGGCGCTGGTTCGCGTGCGCAACAACGATGGCCCGTGGGTCACACCGTCGAAGCAGAGCCTCGACTATGTGATCACCGATCCGCGCGGCCAGAAAGTCGCGACCGGCACCACATCGCTCAATGAGTACGGCAGCTACTGGGCGGATCTGAAGCTCACTCCACAAATGGCTCTCGGTCCTTACACCATCGGTTTCCTCGGCAGGAACGGCGAGTCGCGGGGCTCCGCGCAGCTGTTCACGCTCGAGGAGTACAAGCTCCCCGAGTACACCGTCAACGTCTCCATTCCGAATCAATACAGACTTGGCGACACTGTCGAGGCGGTCGTCGATGCGCAGTACTACTTCGGCGGACCGGTTGCGAATGCGACGGTCTTGGTCAGCGTCGACCGCAGCAGTTACTCACCCTGGTGGGGTGTGATCGACTGGTACACGCCGCGAGATTCGCGTGGCTATTACCCGGGCGGCGGCAATCAGAACGTCTTCAAGCAGACGCTGAAGACCGACGAGAACGGGCGCGCGCTCGTCCACTTCGACACGCAGGTCGACGCGGGCGACAGCTCGTACACGATCAACGCGTGCGCGACCGATGCGTCACGGCGCGAGGTATGCGGTGCGGGCAGCGTGAACGTGATGCGCCAGCGGTACACCGTGCATGCGCAGACGCAGCATTCGATCGGAACGCCGGGCCAGAAAATCTCCGTCGACTTCAAGGCTGCGGATTCGAAAGAGCAGCCGGTGAAGACGGCCGGCAAAGTGCACGTGACGCGGCGTAAATGGGAGCGGTGCAAAAACGAGCTGCCCTATTGCGGCCAGTATCGCGAAGAGGATGTGCTGACGTCGAATGTCACGACGAACGACGAAGGGATCGGAACCTTCACATTCACGCCGGAGCGCGAAGGCTACTACCAGCTCGAATGGAGCAGCGAGGACCGCACGCCGGGCAAGCCGCTGCGCGCGCGCGACATCGTGAAGACGCAGACATCGCTCTGGATCACGCGCAACACGTCGACCGAGATCGGCTATCACGCGGGCGGCCTCGAGCTGATCGTCGATCGCGACACGCTGCGCAGCGGCGATCGCGTCCCGCTGATCATCGCGACAGAGAACAGCGACCGGTGGGTCATGCTGACGATCTCCGGAGCGAGCATTCTCGACACGCGGCTCGTGCATCTCGACGGAACGTTGAAGGTCGTCGAGGTGCCGATCGATCAGCGCCATGTTCCCGATTTCATGGTCACGGCGTCGTCGGTGTTCAATCGCGCGTTCTACACGCAGACGAAGTCGTTGAAGGTTCCGCCGTTCGATCGAGCGATTG
>Ga0193696_1000035_pt1 | contig 62991 bp, 62 predicted proteins | sample L3m1metaG_FD_145074 | JGI IMG/M metagenome (GOLD analysis project Ga0193696, IMG submission 145074) | Soil microbial communities from a riparian zone of the East river system, Colorado, United States - L3m1 | ecosystem: Environmental > Terrestrial > Soil > Riparian zone | place: USA: East River... | reverse complement strand
GAAATGATCTTCAGCATCGTCGACTTGCCCGAACCGTTGCGTCCGACGATGCCGAACGCTTCGCCGCGATCGACGACGAACGAGATGTCCTTCAGCGCCGGGACGCTCGTCTCGGGGGCCATGCGCAGGTCGCGCTTGAGCAGCGCGCTCTTGAGCGTGGCGAACTGCGAGCGCGTGCCGACGAGGCGGTAGGACTTGGAGAGGTGGCTGACGGAGATGGAGGGATCGCTCATATTGCCTCCGCGAGCGTGTCGCGCAGGCGATCGAACACGAAGAACCCCATCGCGATCGAGGCGAAGGCGTAGGCGAGCATCAGCAGCGTGTCGGAGAGGCTCGGCAACGTCCCGAAGAAGAGGATGCGCTGGTAGCCGATCACGAACGGCGTCATCGGATTGAGTCGCAGCAGCGCGCGGAGAAGGCGCGAGTCGATGCGATCGATGAGATAGATGATCGGCGTGATGAAAAAGCCGAGCTGCATGAGGTTCGTGATGATGTCGCGCAGATCGCGGAAGAGCACCGAGGCCGACGAGACGGTCATCGCGATGCCGGCGACGAAGATCGTCTGCACGATCATCAGGACCGGCACCAGCAGGATCGTCACGCTCATCGTCGCCTGCCCCATGAGCATGAAGATCACCATTGCGACGAGCAGGATCGGGATCGCGAGCGCGAAGTGGACGAGATGCGAGAGCACGACCACGAGCGGCAGCGCCTCCGCGGGGAACATCACCTTCTTGATGAGAGCCGCGTTTCCGGAGATCGACACGGTCGATTCGAGCACGGCCGCGGAGAAGAACGTCCACGGCAGGATGCCGGCGAAGAGAAACAGCGGATACGGCTTCACCACCTGCTGCGGAAAGAATCGCGTGAAGACGAGCGTGTAGACGGCGAGGAGGAGGAGCGGATTGGCGAGCGACCAGAAGTACCCGAGGATCGAGCCGCGGTAGCGCGCCTTCAGATCGCGCGCGGTGAGAGCGGCGATGAGCTGGCGGTGGCGATAGAGAGCTCTGATTTCGTCCAAGTCATGACTCGTCGGTCACGATGAACATCAACGTCGACCCGCCCACTACGAACTCCGCCTTGTCCTGAAGCTCGGTGGTCTCGGTGATGCGGCGGCCGTCGAGGAGCGTGCCGTTGGTCGAGCCGAGGTCCTCGAGGAGATAGACCGTGTCGCGGATCTCGACCGCGGCGTGCTGGCGGGAGGCCTCGGTGTCATTCAGCGTGAGGTCGGCGTTGGCGCGGCCGATCGTCACGCGCGGCTTCTCGATGCGATAGACGCTGCCGGCGTCGGGGCCGTCGATGATGGCCAGCGAAAGGCGCCGGCCGGGCGGGAGCTTCGGGATGATGGCCGACTGGTCGGTGCCGTGTGTCGGAATCGGCGACTGCTCGGTCGTCTCCTGCGGCTTCGGCAGTTTGCGGTGCTGCGTGTCATCGTGCCGCGAGGCGGTCGACTCGATGTCGATCTTCGGCTTCGCCGGCGCCGCGAAGGCGGGATTGTGGATCTCGAAGACCGTCTGGCACTTCGCGCATTTGATCTTCTTCGATGGTTTGCGCTCGAAACGATCTTCGTCGTACTGGTACTTCGAATGACAGTTCGTGCACTCGATGATCAACGCAGGAAGCTCCGGCCGGGACGATAACATAATGACCATCATGAAACGCCTTCTGCTTCCGCTCATCGCGCTCGCACTCGCCTGCCAGAACCCGAACACGACGACGACGCCTGCGAAGGCCGCGGCAACGAGCCTCGCCGTCGCGCCCGACGTTGCGCAGCGACTGGCGCAACTGCCACGTACGACGGTCTCGTACGACATGACGCAGCTCAGCGAGAGCGACCGTGCCGTGGTGGCCAAGCTGATCGAAGCGTCGAAGCTGATCGACGAGATCTACTGGCGCCAGGTCTCCGAGGAGAATGCGAAGTGGCGCGAGCAACTGGCGAAGCAGGGAGGCGCGGGCTACGACTACTTCATCGCGAACAAAGGTCCGTGGGACCGCCTGAAATCCGACGAGCCGTTCATCGGGACGATGAAAAAACCGGAAGGCGCCGGCTTCTATCCAGCGGACATGACGAAGGACGAGCTCGAGAAGTACGTCGCGGCACATCCGAATCAGAAAGATGAGCTGACCGGACTGCTGACCGTCGTCCGCCGCGACGGTGCGAACCTGCGCGGCGTCCCCTACTCCAGCTACTACGCCGATTTGCTCAAGCCGGCCGCCGATCGCCTGCGCGAGGCGGCGGCACTGACCACCGACGCGTCGCTGCGCACGTTCCTCAACAAGCGCGCCGACGCGTTTCTCAGCGACAAGTACCAGGACAGCGACATGGCCTGGATGGACCTCAACGGCACGCTCGAGGTGGTGATCGGGCCGTACGAGGTCTACGAGGACGAGCTCTTCAACTACAAGGCGTCGTATGAGGCGTTCATCTGCGCGGTCGACGCTGCGGAGTCGGCGAAGCTCGCGTCGTACGCCAAGGCGCTGCCGGACATGGAGCGCAATCTCCCGGAGCCGGAGCAGTACCGCAATCCGAATCGCGGCAGCGAGTCGCCGATCAAAGTGGTGCAGGAGCTCTACACCGCGGGCGACGCGCGGCGCGGCGTGCAGACCGCGGCATTCAATCTGCCGAACGACGAGGTGGTGCGCGAGAAGAAGGGATCGAAGAAGGTCCTGCTGAAGAACGTCATCAACGCGAAGTACAAGCAGAGCGGCAATCCAATCGCACAGCGCGTGCTCGACGAGTCGCAACTGCCGATGCTCTCGTTCGAAGCGTTCTTCGACCAGATCCTCTTCCACGAGCTGTCGCACGGACTGGGACCGGGAATGATCACGCTGCCGAGCGGCGAGCGCGTCGACTCCCGTCTGCCGCTCAAGAACCTCTACTCCACGATCGAAGAATCGAAAGCCGACGTGCTCGGACTCTGGAACATCGTCTACGCGCAGCAGCACAATCTGCTGTCGGGCTACGACGAGAATCAGCTCTACGCGACCTACGCCGGCCTGATGTTCCGCTCCCTCCGCTTCGGCATCGGCGAGGCGCACGGCCGCGGCTCCGCGCTGCAGTGGAACTGGCTGCGCGAGAAGGGCGGAATCGTTCCGACGGCGAACGGCCGCTACAAAGTCGACTTCGCGAAGTTCCGCGACGGAGTGAAGTCGCTCTCGACCGAGCTCCTCACCATCGAGGCGACCGGCGACTACAACCGCGCGAACGCCCTGCTCGAGAAGTACGGCGTGGAGACCGCGGAAATGAAGTCGGTCAACGCGAAGCTGGCAGACATCCCGGTCGACATCACGCCGGTGTTCCCCGCGGCGGGAGAGAAGTAGCGAGCTTCTCTCCCGCGGAGGAGGGTGTTTACGCCATTTTCGCCACGATCGTCTCCAGCTCCTCGGGAGTGGGGACGATCGGCTGCACGAGCTGACCTTCGAACCAGTCGTACTCGCCCTTCATCATGTTCTGCACGAGCTTGTACGCGGCGTCGTCGTAGTCGGTGAACATGCTGCTGAACGTGTTCTCGATGCGGATGCGCGTCTCGCGGCAGAACACATCGGCGAGCTCGATCGCGTTCTTCTGGCCGTTCTTCGCCAGCGACGTCGCGTACGTGATGGCCGAGGCCATGGCGAAGAGATCGGTGCCGATGTCGACGATGCGGAAGAGCACGGCCTGCTTCCGCTCGAGCTTCGCCTGGTAGCGCATCATCGCGTGGAAGATCGAGCGCGAGAGCCGGCGCGACGTCCGCTCGACGAACGCCATGTGCTTCGACAGCTTGCCGAACTGGCCGTAGGAAGGCTTGCGGCTCCAGCCGAGGTAACGCGACGGATACCAGCCGGCGTAGAACGCGCCTGCCTTCGCCGCGGCGGCGAGCTTCTCGCCGGTCGGGGTCTCGGGCTGCAGGATCTTGAAGCCGCGCTTCATGTGCGGATCGACGGCTTCACGCGCGATGAAGAGGTGCTGAATCTCGCTCGTCCCTTCGAAGATGCGGTTGATGCGCATGTCGCGCATGATCCGCTCGACCGGGTAGCCCTTCTCGCCGCGCGCGCGGAGCGAAGCGGCGGTCTCATATCCGCGTCCGCCGCGGATCTGCACGAGGTGATCGACGCACTGCCACGCCACCTCGGTGTTGAAGAGCTTGGCCATCGCCGCTTCGAGTCGGAGGTCGACGTCGCCGCGATCGGCGAGTCCCGACGTCAGCCAGACGATCGCTTCCATGGCGAACGTGTGCGACGCCATCCAGGCGATCTTCTGCGCGACCGCTTCGTGTTTGCCGATCGGCGCGCCCCACTGCACGCGCTCGTTGGCCCACTCCTTGGCGATCTCCAGCATCTTCCGGCCGCTCGCCGCGCAGCCCGCGGGAATGGTGAGGCGTCCTGTGTTCAGCGTGATCAGCGCGAGCTTCAGTCCGAGGCCTTCGCCCCAGAGAAGGTTCTCGTTCGGAACGTAGACGTTGTCGAACTTGATGAGGGCGTTGCCGATACCGCGCAGTCCCATGAACTGGCAGCGATGGGCGATCGAGAATCCCGGCGTGTTCGTCTCGACGATGAACGCCGTGATCTGCTTCTTTTCTCTTCCCTTGACCGTCTTCGGCGGCGTCTGGCACATCACCACGATGATCTCGGCCTTCGTGGCGTTCGTGCACCAGAGCTTCTCGCCGTTGATGATCCAGCCCTTGCCGTCGGGAGACTTCGTGGCGGTGGTCTGCATCTTCGCCGGATCGGATCCGACGCCCGGCTCGGTCAGCGCGAACGCGGAGATCGCGCCCTTGGCGAGACGCGGGAGGTATTTCTTCTTCTGCTCCGGAGTGCCGAAGAGCTTGAGCGGCTGCGGGACGCCGATCGACTGATGCGCGGAGAGCCAGGCGACGCTCGATCCACACCAGGTGGAGACGAGGCCGATGGCGCGGTTGTAGTTCGTGGCGCTGAATCCGAGTCCGCCGTATTCCTTCGGAATCTTCATCCCCCACGCGCCGAGCTCGTTGAAGCCTTTGAAGAGCTCGTAGTCGTACTCGCCCTGCTCGTCGATCTTGTCGGCATCGACGCTCTCGGCGAGGAAGCGCTCGAGACGCTTGAGGAAGTCATCGGCCTCAGCCTTGTCGGCGGCCGGCTGCTCGGGGAATGGATGGATCAGGTCGACATTGAGGTTGCCAAGGAAGAGACCTCCGACGAATGACGGCTTTTCCCACTCCGTCTCGCGAGAAGCCTCGGCGACATCCATCGCTTCGATCGCTTCTTTGGTCTTGATTTCGGCCATTTGATGCTCCTTCGGAACGGCAGTCTCCGGGGTGCAGAAATTATGAATGAATGCTCATTCAGTGTCAATTCCCAGATTGAAAACTGAGCAATTCGCGCGCCGAAATGGAGTGCGGCGATAGACTGCCCGGCATGAGCGATATCACCGCCACCGAGCTCGAAGCGCTCTTCAACGATCGCGGGCTCCTCGAATCTCCGCGCCCCAGTGTCGACCGGACGAAGATCGCGGAACATCTCACCGAAGTCCTCCGCCTGCTGCACGTCGATCTGCAGGACGAGAACGTGCGCGATACGCCCCGGCGCTGGGCGGAGTCGCTGGTGACGATGACCAGCGGCTACGACTTCACGGACGTCAGGAAGTTGACGACCTTGTTCCGCAAGGCGTGCTCGCAGGCGGATGAGCGGTGCAATAACCTCGTGGTCATCGGCGGGACGTACAAGACGCTCTGCGCACATCACATTCTTCCGTTCTTCGGACGCTTCATCGTCGGCTACATCCCGGAGAAGACGATCATCGGCGCGTCGAAGATCCCGCGCGTGGTCGAGGTGCACATGCGCCGGCTGCAATCGCAGGAGCATCTGGCGCACGACATCGCCGACACGATCGAGAAGATCCTCGAGCCGCGCGGCATCGCCGTGTGGATGGGGGGCATCCATCTCTGCATGGTGATGCGCGGCGTGGAGCAGGAGTCGTCGTTCATGGAGACCAACGTCCTTCGCGGCGAGTTCCTCGAAGACGAGCGGACGCGTCAGGAATTCATGTCGATCGTGAATCGGCGCGGACAGCGCGATTAGGGCAACTCGGCACGCATCCGCGCGTAAACACTTGTCATGAGCCCGGCACGCCGGATCGCCATCGGTCTGATTCTGACCGCCCTCTTTCTGGCGGGGGCGACGGCGTGGACGATCGGCCTGTTACGCCAGTGGGACGAGCGCGGCTGGACCGGCATCCTCTTCATCGGCAAAGTCCGCACCCAGACCGCGGCCCTCGGAGCGGGCCGCGTGCTGATGACCTACCCCAACAGCCCGACGATGCGCGCCGGCATCCGCGGCGGCGATCGCATCGTAGCGATCAACGGCATCCCGATCGCCGACGGCAAGGGGCTCGCCGGTCTCGATGAGCGCGTCCACACCGGCAACACGCTCGTCTACACCGTCGAGCGCGACAAAGCCCTGTTCAACGTGCGCGTGCCGCTGGTGTCGCCGGTACGCGAGCCGCGCATGCTGCTTGAATCGGCGGTGACGGCGGCGATCGCCGCCTGCTTCCTGATCGTCGGTCTCGTCATCTTCCTGCTGCGAAGCGACGACCGGCGCGCCGTCGTCTTCTACGCGATGGTCGTCGCGTCGGCCCTTTCGCTGATCGTCTCGGTCGGCGCGGCATCGGCGGCCGGCGAAGCACGCGGCATCGCGATCCGAATGAACGAGATCCTCCTCCCCGCCGCCGTGGCGGCGCTCTGCGGCCTGGCCTTTCTCCCGCTCACGCTGCACCTCGCGCTGATCTTTCCGCACGACCGGCCGATCGTGCAGCGGCGGCCGAACATCATCCGCTGGATCTATGCCGGCCCCGCGTTCGTCGCGCTGCTCGGTGCGCTGATCCTGATCCGTCACACGGTGCCGCTGGGACCGTCGTGGTTTCTCGACCGCGCCACGGTCGCGATGCTCATCGCCGCCGCCGGCGTGGCGATCTGGATGTCGCGCAAGATTCGCGACGAGGGATTCCGCGCCGCCGTGGCGCAGCGTCCGTTCGCCGCGCTCTTCGTCCCCGCGTCGATCGACTTCGCGATCTTCGACGCGATCTCCCACAGCCTTCCGACCGTCGCCACCGTGATTCTCGCCATCGCCTTCGTGCTGCCGGCGATGGCGATCCCGATCTTCCCCGTCGCCGCCTGCATCTCGCTCGCGCGCAGCTATCACGAGGCGTCGCTCGAGGAGAAGCGGCAGGTGCGCTGGCCTCTGTGGGGAACGTTCACCGCGATCGTCACGAAGATCGTCTGCACCCTGGCCATCGGCATCGCGTACTTCAACATCGCCATTCACCCCGACGCGGTGGGGAGCTACAGCAGCTTCCTCTCCGCCGTCACCGTCACACCGCGACTGATGTCGCTGCTGATCCCGTTCTCGTTCGCGGCCGCGATCCTCAAGTACCGGCTGATGAACATCGACATCATTATCAAGAAGACGGTGGTGTACGCGATCCTCAGCGGGATGCTGATCTTCCTCTACCTCTTCCTGGTGGGAGGACTCGGCAGCCTCCTCATCCGCATCGCGGGCGTCGAGGACCAGACGATCGTCGTAGCGTCGACGCTCGTCCTCGCGCTGCTCTTCGTCCCGGTGCGCAATCGTCTGCAGAAGCTGATCGACCGCACGTTCTTCCGCCAGCGCTACGACTATCCGCAGGCGCTGCGCACGATCGGGAACGAGAGCGTGACGGCGAGCGACCTCGGCGGATTCCTGCAGTTCGTCGCCGAGGCGCTGCAGCAGGCGTTGCAGACGCGAGGGATCGCGATTTTTCTGCGGCGGCAGAACGATTTCGTCGCCACCGCGAAGGTCGGCTTCCCCGACTCGATCCTCGGCTCGTTGCGCATCGGTGCGACGCCGGAGCTGACGTCACTGCTCGATCGTCCATTCGCGCCGCTGCGCCGACAGGTCGCGGAACAGGACGCCGCGGCGCTGCGCCGCGTCGATGCGCACCTCGTCGTTCCGGTGCGCACGACGCTTTCCGTGCAGGGCTTCATCGCGTTGTCCGGAAAACTTTCCGATCGCGAGTTCGATCTCGACGACATCGACTTCCTCTCCTCCGCGGCCGATCAGATCGCGATGACCACGGAACGGATCCGCCTGCAGCGCGAGGAGGTCGAATTCGAGCAAGCGCGTGACATGCAGCGGACGCTCCTTCCGCGCGAGCTGCCGCGCGTGAACGGCTTCGACGTCGCGGGCACGTGGGAGCCGGCGCGCACCGTCGGCGGCGATTACTACGACTGCCTCGACCTCGGCGACGGCTCGCTCGGCGTCTGCATCGGCGACGTCGCGGGCAAAGGGATGCCGGCCGCGCTGCTGATGGCGAGCCTGCAGGCCGCGGTGCGCGCGTCGGCGGACGCGAACGTTTCACCCGCGGCGCTGTGCGAGCGCGTGCGCCGCGTCGTCGTGTCGAGCCTCACCGGCGGACGCTTCGTCACGTTCTTCTTCTGCGTCGTCGACGAGAAGACGCGGACCATCCGCTTCTGCAACGCGGGACACAATCCACCGATCCTCGTGCGCGCGAACGGTGCCGTCGAGGAGCTCGCGGCGGGCGGCCCGGTGATCTCGCGGCTCTTCCGCGAGACGTACGACGAAGGCTCGCTGCCGCTCCAGCCGGGCGATCGCGTCGTGCTGTTCACCGACGGAGTGACCGAGGCCCGCAATGCCGCGGGCGAAGACCTCGGCGAAGAGCGGCTCGTGCAACTGATCGTTGACAACCGCCACCTCAGCGCCGGCGAGCTGCAACATGCGGTCGTCGATGCCGTATCGGCGTACAGTCGAGGGAGATTTGACGACGACGTGACGATGGTGGTGGTCGGAGTGGCTTGAGGCTCGGAATGACGCCTTACGGCACCGCGTTGATCGAGCCGGTTAGCAATGGACAAGAAAAAAATCATCAATGAAATCCGTGTCTTCGCGCTGATGCTGCTGGTCGTGACTTCGCTGCGGTCGGCGCTGGCCGACTGGAACGACGTACCGACCGGCTCGATGAAGCCGACGATCCAGGAAGGCGATCGCGTGGTGGTCAACAAGCTCGCCTACGATCTGAAGATCCCGTTCACGACGTACGAAGTGGTGAAGTGGGGCGACCCGCATCGCGGCGACATCGTCGTCCTCTTCTCGCCGCAGGACGGCGTCCGCCTGGTGAAGCGCGTGATCGCGCTGCCGGGTGACGTCGTGCAGCTCGTCGACAACGAGCTCTTCATCAACGGAAAGAAGCAGCCGTGGTCGCCCGACTTCACGCCGATGGACATCCCGACGCAGGGACGTACCTACGTGACGAACGAGACGCTCGACGGACACGAGCACAAAGTAATGATCAGTCCGCAGATGCCCTCACCGATGCGGACGTATGGTCCGAAGACCGTGCCGCCGGGCCAGTATTTCGTGATGGGCGACAACCGCGACAACAGCAACGACAGCCGCTACATCGGGCTGATCCCGCGCAGGCAGATCGTCGGCAAGGCCCTGGCGGTCGCGTTCTCGCTCGATCGGAACCACTACTACGCGCCGCGGTTCGAGCGATTCTTCACCGGTTTGCGCTAAGCCGCGTTGCGGTGATCCTTGTCCTTGTTGTTTCCGTGGTGCAGCTCGTTGTTGATGCGACCGAGAAGAATGCGCGCCACGCGAAGGTCGTGTCCGGCATCGATGAGCAGCACGGTGATGTCGCCGCCGCCCCACATCAGTCCGGCTAACACGAGTAGTCGCGTTGCCTCGCCGAGCAGCGTCAGCAGCGCGCCCTGCCCTTCCGTCACCAGTCCGGTGACGACCTCTCCGATCAGCATCACCACCATCAGCACCGCGAGCACCTTGAACAGCCGCGCGATGTAGCGCAGCGTGACGTAAGGCTCGAGATCTTCGCCGCGGACTTCCTCTTCATGCGCGCGGAGCTCGCCCTCACGAAGCGGAGGAGCGCCGCACGCGGGACAGTTGCGCGACGTTTCGGCACGCATGCCGCCACACTCAGGACATTTCACTTGATCAGCCACTGAAACGATCCTCCATCGGAATCTCAACCGTTGCCGGTTCCGCGCCACCTTGCGCGGAAGCCGCGCACGTCGATGTGAGTGAACGGCCCGTGTCCGCAACATGCGGAATAGACGCCAACGCCGCCCACGAGAGAGGGGTACTTTCGCTCGACTCGATCTGCTGCCTGCTGAATGACTTCGGCGTCGCGCGGATCGACGCGGCCGTCGCGGTTGAGGTCGTCCATGAAGCCGTTTCCGTCGTTGTCGACGAAGACGTCCGAGGCGTCGCCGTACATGTGCCGGCTGAGGTTCGCGCGGCCGGCGGTGTTGCCGCCGTGCACGTTGTAGCGCGGCGTGCGGAAGCCGCTCATCACCCGCATCCGCTTGACCGGATGCCCGGTCGCCTGCAGCTCCTGAATCGTCAGCTCGAGCTTGTCGAGGAGGCTCGGGTTGAGCAGCAGGTACTTCGGCCAGACGTTCGGTTGATCCTTGGTCAGGAAGTCGCGCAGGCGGAAGTGCTCGGAAACGAAGGTGTCGGCGTTCTCGGGCGTGACCTCGATGAATCCGGACGGATTCGCGTACGCCGCTTTCACCGGCTTGCGGCCTTCGAACGGCCAGTTGCCGAGGTAGTAGAGACCGATCTTTCCGCCGCGCTTCTCGCTGAACGGGACGAGCGTGATGACGTTGAGGTTGTCGATCTGCCGCGTCGCTTCATCGACCTTCACCGCGAGGTCGTACACGCCCGGCTCCTCGGGCGCGGTGAAGGAGCTCGTGACTTCCTCCTCGCCCTGGGACAGCACCGCGGTCGTGTTGTCCGGAGCGTTCGCGATCTCGCTGCCGGGCAGTTGCGTGGTGAAGAAGACCTTCCCGCTCTTGCCGCGCAGCGGCGCGAGGAAGCCGAGCATCGCGTCGCTGATGTAGGCGGTGGTTGGCGCTTTGTCCGAACCGAGGAGCGAGGTAGTTATCCGCTGCGTCGGGGCAGATGGCGGAGGAGGCGGCATGCCGAGGCTGCGCGCCTGTTCCATCGACTCACGCTGCTGGCGGATGGTCTCGGCAATCGCGCCGGTCCACCCCGTCATCATGAGCATCACGACCACGACGCCGATCCACGTGAAGATGTGCTCCTGCCGTTCGGTCAGTCCACGATAGACGCGATGCCGTGCGGTCACGGAGGGCTGAAGTTCACGAGGCGTGCCGTACGCCTACCACCCGCCCGCCCGTGACAGATAGCAGATAGCGGATAGCAATCCGTGCTTCGCTTTTGCTATCTGCTATCCGCTATCTGTATCGGGCGGGCGGGGCGGGCTAAGGAAAGTACCCCTTCGGAATCCGCAGCGACTGGCCGCCGCGCGTCTCGATCTTCAGCGGATGCCACTGATCGGTCGCCGACGGCGGCGAGTAGAAGGCGAGCTGATATTGCTGACGCAGCTCCTGCGCGAGGCGCGCATACACCGCCGGCAGCTCGCTCTCCTTCTTGATGATGAAGTACGTCGCGCCGGTGTCGCGCGCGATGGCCGCGAGGCGGCGCGCCTCGATCTGGCCGATGCCGAAGCGCATCAGGCGCGACAGCATCTTGTTCTTCACGATCGGATAGACCGGCACGCCGGCGTAGCGCGCGTAGTGCACGAGGTGATCGAGCTTGAACGCGGAGCCCTGGTCGACGCCGTCGGTGAGCACGACGAGCACGTGGCGTCCCGGCGTCTTCTGCAATTCGAAGAGCATCTCGATGACGCTGTCGTAGAGATGCGTCTCACCGATCGGCTTCACGCGATCGACGGCATCGGCCGCCGCTTTCCAGTCGTTCGTGAAGCCGGTCAGCCAGAACGTCCGCTGATTGAAGCCGACGATGGCGATGCGATCCTGCGGACGCAGCAGCGCCTGCGCGAATTGCCGCGCCGCCGCCTTCACCACCGGCAGCTCATCGAGCATCGATTCGGAGTAGTCGATGAGGAGGATGACGTTCAGCGGCTGATCGGAGGCCGGCGTGAGCGCTTCGATTTTTCGCGCGACGCCGTCGTCGAGGAGCGTGAGGTCTTCGACGCGCAACGGCGTCGTGCCGCCGGCGATGGAGAGCGGGATCTGCTGCACCGTGACGTCGATCTGATCGCTAGGTTGTGAGCCGAAGAAGACAACGTCGTTCGCCTCATCGCCGCTCGAAGCGCGGGCGACGACTCTCGCGTAAACCGCGTTCGGGAACTTCGCCGGATCGAATGCGATCGAGTACGGCTCGCTCGCCGTGGTGCCGATCTTCGTCTCGCCGACATAGAAGTCGACTCCCGCCACTCGCAAGTCGTCGGGATGGATGACGTTCGCGCTCAGCGCGGAAGCACCGGCCTGCATCCGCACGCGGAACGGCGGACGCGGATCGTTGATGACCATCTCGTCCTGTCCCGCGACCGTCCCCTGCGCGTCGTAGCCGACCGCGCGGATGCGAAGCCGGCGGAGGAACTCGCCGATATGGATGTGAATCGTCGCGCGCTGCCCGATCGCCTGCGAGAAATGCACGCCGTTGACGAGCAGCTCGAGTCGCGTGACGGGATCGGTGGCGACGATCGGGACGTACAACTCGCCGTGAACCAGCGCGGTCGGTTTGTCGGTGATGCGCACGGTCTGCGCGGTAGCGACGAATGCAAAATGCAGAAGGCAGAAGGCAAAAAGGGCTCTCTTCACGCTCCCTTGAACACCTTTCGCAGATCAAATCTTTTCTTCCCTGTCGCCACCGGCTTCCAGAGGTCGCCGAGGTCACGCACGCGCTCGACGACGTTGTCGATGCGGAAGTCTTCGATGCGCACCCCTTCCTCGACCTCTTCCCACGTCACCGGCGTCGACACGCTGGCCACCGGCGTGGGGCGGATGGAGTAGATCGAGGCGAGCGTGCGGCCCCAGGCGTTCTGGTTGTAGTCGACGAGCACGCGTCCGTGTGGCCGCTTCACCTTGCGGTACTCGGCCGTGATGACCTCCGGATGCATCGTCTCGAGCTGGATGGCGATCGCTTTCGCCAGCGTCCAGACCTCTTTCTGCAACGGACCGCGGACGATCGGCACGTAGACGTGAATTCCTTTCGAGCCGGTGGTCTTCGCATAGGTCGGCATCTTCAGCGCCCCGAGGATGTCGCGGACGTGCAGCGCGACGCTGCGCACCTTGTCGAAGTTCGCGCCCGGTCCGGGATCGAGATCGAAATGCAGGAAGTCGGGGCGATTGAATTCATCGCAGCGCGCGTACCACGGGTTCAGGTCGATGCAGCCGAGGTTGATCAGCCAGAGGAGTGTCGGGAGGTCCTGCACGATCGGGAAATTCACCATCCCCGCGTCGTGCGGGATCGCGCAGACGTCGATCCACTCCGGCCGCGGCTCCGGCGCGCGCTTCATGTAGAAGAAATCGCCTTCCGCGCCGTTGGGATAGCGCTTCATGACCATGGCGCGCCCTTCGACGTGCGGGAGCAGCCAGGGCGAGATGTCGGCGTAGTACTGCAGCAGATCGCGCTTGGTGATCTTCAGGTTTTTCCAGAAGAGCTTGCGCAGGTTGGTGAGCTGGACGTCGCGGTCGCCGAAGCGAAGGATGATGTTCTCGGCGTCGGTCGGGATGGTCAACGCGCGCTTCACGCCGAAAGACTACAGCAGCGGCATCTTCCCCGTGCCGCCCGGCGCGCGATGGCGCGGGGCATCGAGCGTCGTGTACTCGAGCTCGAGATTCGTGCGGACGGCGCGCAGCATCAGGCCGCCGCGCGACATGTCGCCGAGTCCCGCAAAGAGCGCGGGAAAGCGGAGCCGGTCGCCGAGGATCGGACGGAGGACGTCGACGTACTTTCCGGTGGCGACGCTGCCGAGGAGGACGACCTGCGACGTCGCGTCGAGACGCGCGGCGAGTGCATGCGCCGAATCGCGCAGCGGCTTCGCGTAGCGGCGATTTTCCGCGTCGACGTCGATCTTCCGCATCTTCTTCAACCGCTCCGGCGTGATGCGCCAGTCGGGAGAGACGAGACCAAAGCCGGGCGTGATGACGAACGTGTTCTCCATCCCGCCGAAGTGCATCGAGTAGGTGATCTTCCCGCGGAAATAGAGCGCGCTCATGAACGCGAACGCCTCGGAGATCATCACTCCTTCGTCCGAGCGATAGCGGAGCGCGGAGGCGAACTGCGCGCGCGGCGAGGTGAGCTGTTTCGCGCGCGTGCCCCCGAGACTGGCCGGGGAGAGGAGGAAAACGTTGGGCATCCGTTGCGACGAACAGCCGCGGGAAGGAACGTCATTCCGGAAGTCGTTTACGGTGGATGCACGATGCCGAAACCGAAGTCGACGATCCGCCTGGTCCTCGAGCCGCTCGCGATTGCGATCGGTCTCGCGCTGCTCGTCCGCTACGGACTCTTCCGCATCTACGCCATTCCGTCGGCGTCGATGGCGCCCGCGCTGCAGCCGGGGGATCACATCCTCGTGACGCCGTACTACAGCTTCGGCGCGCCGCCGCTGACGGGCGACGTCGTCGTCTTCCGCTCGCCGTCCTCGGCGGATGAGCTGATGGTCAAGCGAATCGTCGGAGCGCCGGGCGATCTCGTGAACGCGGGCGGCGGAAACGCGCAGATCGTCCCCGCGGGTCACTACTTCGTGATGGGCGACAACCGCGGCGATTCGTTCGACAGCCGGAGCTGGGGTCCGCTGCCGGCGAGTCTCGTGGTGGGACGCGCGCGCATCGTGCTCTGGTCATCGGGCAGCAACGGTGAGCGGCTCTTTCATCCGATCGGGTAATATTTCGGGCGGAGGTTCGCAATGCGCCGCAATCGCCGTGAGCTGGGTGAAGGTCAATTCGGCTGTCTGGTTGGGATCATCCTGCTGCTGATCGGCATCTTCGTCGCGTACAAGATGATTCCGATCAAGGTGAAAGCGGCCGAGATCCGCCAGGTCGCCGAGGACGAATCGAGATCCGCGGGTCAGCACAAAGACCAGCAGATCATGGACACGATCCTCCGCAAGGCCCGCGACAACGGAATGCCGATCACCGAGGAGAACGTCCGCATCGAGCGCCGTTCGCAGGAGATCCAGATCGACATCGAGTACGACGTCCCGGTCGAGTTCCCCGGTTACACGTACAACTGGCACTTCCACCATCACACCGACAACCCGATTTTCTAAGGAGAAGTGCCGATGTCCGTGACCATCAAGATCATCGAGAACGGTCCCTATCGCGTCGAAGGCGAGTTCAAGCTGATCGACGCGCAGGGGAACGAAGTCGCCATCCGCAAGCCGTCGCTCTGCCGCTGCGGCGGCTCGACCATGAAGCCGTTCTGCGACGGCACCCATTCGAAGATCGGCTTCCAGGGCGCGATCGCCGCGGTGGAGTCGAACGAAGAGAAGAAGGCCTAGGCGGCTCCGAGCCGGTTACGTCGCGCGCGGGAGGCGCACGATGAACGTCGCTCCCTTCCCGAGCTCGCTCTCGACGTCGACCGTGCCGTTGTGCAGGAGCACGAGGTGCTTGGTGATGGCGAGCCCGAGGCCGGTGCCGGCGATCTCCTGGGAACGGCTCTTGTCGACGCGGTAGAAGCGGCGGAAGATCCGCTCCTTTTCCTCCGCCGACAGTCCCTCGCCGTGATCGGTGATGCGCACCACGCCGAGGTCGCGCTCGCCGCGGACCGAGATCTCGACCGTCCCCTGCTCGCCGCCGTACTTGATCGCGTTGTCGATGAGGTTCGCGAACGCCTGCTGGATGCGGTCGGAATCGGCGGTGACGTGCACGCTCTCGCCGTCGATCTCGAACGTCGCGCGCTCGCCGAACTCCTCGCAGAGATCGCGGATGACTTCGAGCAGATCGACGTCCGAATTCTCCAGCCGCAACGCGCCCGACTCGATGTTGCTCAGCTCCGCGAGGTCGTCGACCAGCCGCTCGATGCGCCGCAGCTGCCGCGTCATGATGCGGCGAAGCTGTTGCTCTTCCTCCGCGGTCATCTGCTCGCCGGCGAGCTCGAACGACTCGACCGCGGAGCGCAATCCGGTGAGCGGCGTCCGCACCTCGTGCGAGAAATCGGAGACGAAGTTGCGGCGGATCTCCTCCAGCCGCTCGATCTGCGTGACGTCGATGAAGAGCGCGACCGCGGCGATGTCGGTCGACGGCAGCGGAAAGGCGCGCATCTCGATCCTTCGCTCGGCCACGCCGAATGCGACGCCGAATCGCTGCGAGGCCTCGATTCCGCCCAGCGCCGCATCGAATGCCGCGAAGAGCGGCGCGACGCGCGTCACCTCCGCCAGCGGCCGCCCAACCCAATCACCGGTGACGTTGAACATCTCCGCGAAGCGGCGGTTGGCCAGCACGACCTGCCGCTCGTGATCGACGGCCAGCACCCCTTCGCCGAGCCCCTCGAGGATGCGCACGAGGATGTCGCGCTGCGTCGACATGAGCTCGAAGCGATTGCGCAGCGCGGTGAACGCGCGGTCGCGCTCATTGAGCGAGACGCGCGTGCTGGTGCCGATGCGCATCAACGCGATCACCAGAATCACGATGATGGCGCCGAGGACAATTGAAAGCATGTTCAGGATTGTGGCGGATCGTAGCGGTATCCGAACCCGACGATCGTCGAAATCCGCTCCGCGCCGAGCTTCTTGCGCAGATTACGAATGTGCGCGTCGACGGTCCGCGTCTCGATCTCGTCCGACATGTGCCACACCTCGGACAGGATCCGGTCGCGCGACACCACGGAGCCGCGGTTGCGCACCAGCAGCGACAGCAGCTCGAATTCCTTCTTCGCCAGCTTCACTTCCTGGCCGTGACGATAGACGCGGAACGCCTTCTCGTCGATGCGCAGCTCGCCGTCGTCGTACATCTGCGTCTCTTCCGCGCCGCCGCGTGTGCGGCGCCAGACCGCGGCGACGCGCGCCACCAGCTCGCGCACGCTGAACGGTTTGGAGAGGTAATCGTCGGCGCCGAGCTCGAGTCCGGTCACGCGGTCGCGCTCCGAGCCGCGCGCGGTGAGCATGAGGATCGGAACCGCCTGCGTGCGCGGATCGCGGCGCAGCTCGCGGCAGATGGTGAGGCCGTCGAGGTCGGGAAGGTTCAGGTCGAGAATGACGAAATCGGCGGTGCCGCGCTGCACGGCGAGCATGCCGTCCTGGCCGCGGCCGTAGTGCGTGACCTTGTAGCCTTCACGTTCGAGATTCAACTTCACCGTGAAGGCGATGTCGTTGTCATCCTCGATGAGCGCGATGCGTTTCATTGCCGTTTCTATTGCATTGACGAGTGCTTGATCATCTTCCCCTCGACGAGGTAGACGACCATTTCGCAGATGTTCGTAGCGCCGTCGGCCATCCGCTCGAAGTACTTGCCGATGAACGTGAGGCGGATGGCGGCCGAGATGTTGCGCGGGTTCTCCAGCATGTAGGTCAGCAGCGAGCGGAACGAATCCTCGGTCAGCTGATCGACGACGTCGTCGTGGCGGATGACGTTGCGCGCCAGGTCGACGTCGCCGCGGACGAACGAGTCGAGCGCTTCGCGCACCATGCGCTGCGCGTTCTCCGCCAGCAGCGAAATCTGCGAGATCGGCTTGAGCATCGGCTCGCGATTGAGCTCGATGGCGCGCTCGCAGACGTCCTGCGCCAGGTCGGCGATCCGTTCCAGCTCCGGCGTGATCTTCATGATCGTCGCCACGAAGCGAAGATCGCTCGCCGCCGGCTGCATCACCGCCATCAGCTCGATCGTCTTCTGGTCGATGAGGAGCTCCATCTGATCGATGTCGCTGTCGCGCTCGATGACGTGCTGCGCGAGGTCGGTGTCACGCTCGAGCAGGGCCCGGACGGAATCGCCCATCTGCTGCTCGACCAGTCCGCCCATGCGCAGCAGGAGCTGTTTGATTTCTTCGATGTCGCGGTCGAAATGTCTCTGCATCGTCTGTCCTAGCCGAAACGTCCGGTGACGTAATCCTCGGTCATCTTTTCTTTCGGTGTCATGAAAATCGTCTTCGTGTCGCCGTACTCGATCAGCTTGCCGAGCATGAAGAACGCCGTGCGGTCGGAGACGCGCGCGGCCTGCTGCATGTTGTGCGTGACGATGACGATCGTGTAATTGCTCTTCAGCTCGTAGATCAACTCTTCGATTTTCGTCGTGGCGATCGGATCGAGCGCGGACGCCGGCTCGTCCATCAGGATGATCTCCGGATCGACCGCCAGCGCGCGCGCGATGCAGAGGCGCTGTTGCTGGCCGCCGGATAGAGCGAAGGCGCTGTTGTGCAGGCGGTCCTTCACCTCATCCCACAACGCCGCGCGCGTCAGCGACTTCTCCACGACCTCCGCGAGGTCGCGCTTGTTCTTCGTCCCGTTGATGCGCAGCCCGTACGCCACGTTGTCGAAGATCGACTTCGGAAACGGATTCGATTTCTGGAAGACCATCCCGACGCGGCGGCGCAGCTCGACGACGTCGGTCTCGCGTCCGTAGACGTTCTTGCCATCGATGAGGATCGTCCCCTCGCCGTGCGCGTCGGGGATGATGTCGTTCATCCGGTTGATCGATCGCACGAACGTCGATTTGCCGCAGCCCGACGGACCGATCAGCGCAGTGACCTGATTCGCCGGCACGTCGAGCGTGATGCCGTGCAGCACCTTGGCGGTGCCGTAGTAGAAGTCGAAGTCGCGAATGGTGATCTTGGGTTGACTCACGGACGGTTCATCCTCTCGAGGCGGCGAACGGCGTAGCGGGCGATCATCGAAAGCGCGAGGATCATCATCACAAGCAGGAACGCGCCGGCCCAGGCCTGCCGATGCCAGTCTTCGTACGGCGAGATGGCGTAGGTGAAGACCTGCACGGTGAGCGAGGCGATCGGCTGCGCGAGGTTCGTCGACCAGAAGCGATTGTTGAATGAGGTGAAGAGCAGCGGCGCGGTCTCACCCGCGACGCGCGCGAGCGCGACGAGGATGCCGGTGAGGATGCCGGGGAGCGCCGCCGGAAGAATGACGGTGAAGACCGCGCGGCTGCGCGATGCGCCGAGGGCCAGCGCACCTTCGCGCAGACCGGCGGGCACGAGCCGCAGCAGCTCCTCGGTGGTGCGGATGACGATCGGCAGCATCAGGATCGCCAGCGCAATGCCGCCCGCGATCGCGCTGAAGCGCTTCACCGACAGCACGGCGATGCCGTACGCGAAGATGCCGACGACGATGCTCGGCACGCCGTTCAGCACATCGGCGGCGAAGCGGACGAACGACGTGAACTTCGTCTTCGGATACTCGGAGAGGTGGATGCCGCAGACGACTCCGATCGGAACGGCGAGCAGCGCTGCGATGCCGATCAGGATCAGCGTGCCGGCGATGGCGTTCCCCATCCCGCCGCCCGCCTCGCCCACCGGCTTCGGCATCTGCGTGAAGAACGCGAGGTTCATCGCCCCCATCCCTTCCTTGATGACGTAGAAGAGGATCAGCGCGAGCGGCAGCAGCGCGATGAGCACCGAAATGGCGCAGAAGATCTCGGCGATGCGGGAGACGACGCGGCGGCGCAGCGAGGTCATGACGTCACCTTCCGCACCAGGACTCGGGAGATGAGGTTGATGGCGATCGTGATGATGAAGAGCAGCAGGCCGATCTCGATCAGCGCGTGCAGATAGAGCTCATCGGCCGCCTCGGTGAATTCGTTCGCGATCACCGCGGCCATCGTGTACTGCGGCGCGAAGAGCGAGGTCGTGACCTGCGGGTTGTTGCCGATGACCATCGTCACGGCCATCGTCTCGCCGAGCGCGCGGCCGAAGCCGAGCATGATCGCGCCGATGATGCCGGTGCGGCCGAAGCCGATCGCGACCTTGATCGCTTCCCAGCGCGTCGCGCCGAGGGCGTAGGCCGCTTCGCGCTGCGTCGAGGGCACGTTCTTCAGGATCTCGCGCGCCACGGACGAGGTCAGAGGCACGACCATGATCGCCAGGATCACCGCCGCGCTCAGCATGCCGACGCCGAGCGGCGGGCCTTTGAAGAGCGGGAACTTCTTCAGCGCCGGCGGCGTGATCAGCTCGAGCTTCCGGATGATCGGCACGAGCACGAAGATGCCCCACAGTCCGTATACGATCGACGGGATCGCGGCGAGCAATTCCGTGAGATACGCCAGCGGCAGACGCAGCGCGCGCGGAGAAAGCTCCGAGATGAACACGGCGATGCCGAGCGCGATCGGAGTCGCCAGCAGCAGCGCGAGGACCGCCGAGTAGAGCGTGCCCCAGATGAACGGCAGCGCGCCGAACTCGCCCGACACCGGGTCCCAGGTCGTGCCCTTCCAGAAGCCGAAGCCGAACTTTTCGATCGACAGCAGCGACTGCCGGGTCAGCTCGAAACCGATGCCGATGACGACGAGCAGGACGAGCGCGGCGAACGCGCCCGTCCCGATACGAAACCAGCGATCGTCGCTTCGTCTCATGCTTTTGTCCCGAGCGAAGTCGAGGGACCATCGACGGCGCCGCGACGATCGATCCCACGTGCATTGCTCATGGCGTTACCTTCTGCCGGCGCCGTCATTGATGCCTCGACTTCGCTCGGCATGAACTAAATCTGGATCTTCGCCAGAGCCTGCAGTTCCTTGTCGACGACCGCCTGCGGCAGCGGCGCGTAATGCAGCGCCTGCGCTTCCTTCTGCCCGTCGGTCAGCGCCCACTTCAGGAAGTCGACCATGATCTTCGCCCGCTCTTTGTCCTGCGGGTTCTGATAGAGCAGCATCCAGGTGAACGAGGCGATCGGGTAGGCATCCTTTCCCTCGGCGTTCGTGATCGAGACGCGGAAGTCGTCCGGCATCGCCACGCTCGCGGCGGCGGCGGTGACACTGTCGAGTGTCGCGGTGACGAACTCGCCGGCCTTGTTCTGCACAGCGGCGAACGGAATCTTGTTCTGCAGCGCGAAGATCAGCTCGACGTAGCCGATCGCGCCGGGGGTCTGCTGCACGAGGCCGGAGACGCCTTCGTTCCCCTTCGCGCCGACGCCGGCGGGCCAGGCCACCGAGGTGTTCACGCCGACCTTCGACTTGTAGTCAGGCGAGACCTTCGAGAGGAAGTCGCAGAAGATGTAGGTCGTGCCGGAGCCGTCGGAGCGATGCACGACCGCGATGTCGGTCGCGGGAAGCTTCACGCTCGGGTTCTCTTTCGCGATGCGCGCGTCGTTCCACTTCGTGATCTTGCCGAGGTAGATGTCGGCGAGCGTCGCGCCGCTGAAGTGCAGCTGCGACGTCACGCCGGGGATGTTGTAGATCGGCACGACGCCGCCGAGGACCGTCGGGAAGTGCAGGATCGGACCGGGCGCGTTTTTGAGCTGCTCGTCGTTCATCGGTCCGTCGGTCGCACCGAAGAAGACCGTCTGCGCGCTCAGCTGCTTGATGCCGCCGCCCGAACCGATCGACTGGTAGTTGACCTGAACGTTCGGATGGACGGTGTGGTACTGGTCAAACCACTTCGAGTAAATGGGATAGGGAAACGTGGCGCCGGCGCCGTTGATCGTGATCGTGGCGCCGGACGCCGTGGGAGTGGACTTCGTGGTGGTGTCGGCGTTCGGTGTTTCAGCCGGCTTGCATGCGAAAGCCGCGAGCATGACAGCGGCGAGAATCGTGAATTTCTTCATGCGGGCATTCTCGTGATTGCGCATGAAGGTCGATGCCGCGGTGTGTAAATTCGGTGTGAAGTCGCGTTACTGCTTCACCTTCTTCAACGCTTCGAGCTCCAGCGCCACGACTTCCTTCGGCAGCGGCGCGTAGCCCAGCTGGGCCGCGAACTTCTGGCCGTCGGAGAGCGCCCACTTGATGAAGTCGACCATGATGCGCGAGCGCGGTACGTCGCGCGGCGACTCCTGCACCAGCAGCCAGGTGAACGACGAGATCGGATAGACGCCCTTGCCCGGCGCGTTCGTGATCGAAACGCGGAAGTCCTTCGGCATGCTCTTCGCCGCAACCGCAGCGGCGTTCGACACGGTCTCCGTCGTCGCGACGACGAACTCGCCGGCACTGTTCTGCACGGCGCCGTAGCTGATCTTGTTCTGCAGCGCGTAAATTAGCTCGACGTAGCCGATCGAGCCCGGCGTCTGCTTCACCAGTCCCGCGACGCCTTCATTGCCCTTGCCGCCGACGCCTGCGGGCCAATTGACCGACGTCGCGACGCCGACCTTCGTTCGCCACTCCGGCGAGACCTTCGCCAGGTAATCGACAAAGATGTAGCTCGTCCCCGAGCCGTCGGAACGATGCGCGACCGTGATGTCGTCGCCCGGCAGATTCACGCCCGGGTTTTCCTTCGTGATCCGCAGGTCGTTCCACTTCGTGATCTTGCCGAGAAAGATGTCGGCCAGCACGGGACCGGTGAAGTGAAGCTGCGAAGAGACGCCCGGCACGTTGTAAACCGGGACGACGCCGCCGAGGACCGTCGGCAGGTGCACGATACGGAAGCCGGCCGCGAGGATCTGGTCGTTGGTCATCGGACCGTCGCTGGCGCCGAAGAAGACCGTGCCGGCGCTGAGCTGGCGGATGCCGCCGCCCGAGCCGATCGACTGGTAGTTGATCTCAACGTTCGGATGCGCCTTGTGATACTCGTCGAACCACTTCGAGTAAATCGGATACGGGAACGTCGCGCCCGCGCCGTTGATCTGAACTGTTTGAGCAGACACGATCCCCGTGACGCTCAGGAGCGCCAGTACGATAAGCAGCTTTTTCATCGAAATCTCCTTAGAAACTGACCAGCATCTTCAGTTCGTAATTCGTCGTGTTCGGAACGGACGGAGAGAGGTTGGTTCGCTTGAGTGAATCGCGGTCGAAGAGCAGCGCCATCGACTTGCCGCTGGTGTTCGGGAACCAGTAGGCGATGCCCTCGATGTCGCGCTTCGTTTTCTGCGAGTTGATCGACTCGTTCGGCACGTAGTCGTCGTGACGGATCAGCGCCTCCCAGCCGGTCTTGCCGAATTTCGGCGTGACCCAGAGGCCCCAGCCCTTCGAATCGACCTGCGCCTTCGTCACGCTCGTCCGATCCTTCGCTTTCAGCACATCGAAGCCGGCGCTGACCAGCGGATGCTCGTACGTGACCGTGCCGATCACACGCTGGCGCTTCGCGCTTCCGACGTAGTGGTCGTCGATGATCGTCGCGCCGAGGCGCAGGCCTTTGAGCATCGGACCGCCGAGCGGCAGCGGACGGAACGTTCCGCGGATCTGGAACGCCTTCTCGTTATTGACCTCGGCCTTGTTGTAGTTCTCGCCGTTGTAAAAACCGGCGTGGATGTCGCCGTAGTTGCCCGGCAGGTTGTAGTGGCCGCTGAGTCCCGCGTCGGCCGAGGAGATCAGACCAACGCGCTCCGGGAACATCGTTCCCTGGAAGCGATAGCGGTAGATGCCCTCGGTGAAGTCGAGGTACGGCGTCTGCTGCACGCCGAAACGGACCCACGAGCCGTGCGTCGCCCAGTCGTCGAGGTTGAACTGCGCGTACGCGTACTTCAGGCGGAACAGCTGGCTGCCGCTGAGCGACGCGCCGGTGCTCGTCTCGCGCGAGACGTCGGGCGTGATGCGATAGGCAATCAGGTGATTCAGATTGCCCGTGACGTTGATATACGCGCGGGTGATGTTGAACGAGCTCGGATTGATGTTGTTGCCGTCGCTGTCCTTGACCTCGGGCGAATCCTGGAACGTGTAGTCGCCGAAGATCGTGATGCCGACGTTCACCTTCGGCGTGTCATCGGGCGGCGTGTAACCCGCGGCGGGCGTGACCTGCGCCGATGCGGCGACCGCGAAGATTGCGGTCAATGCCGCGGCGAGACTCAGGGTTTTCATCTGTAAAGCTCCCTTTCTGTTGAGGCAAATGTTGATGGATGTCGGATGCAGTCGGATTGCTAACGAAGTGAATTCGATGTGAAGGGACCGAGAAGTTCCTGCGCGATCCAGCGCGCAGCCTGTTTCTCGAGCGCCGCGATCTCGTTCGAGCCGGCGAGGAACCGCTCCTCGGCGACGAGCCGCTCAGCCAGCGTATCGACCAGTTCGACGCGAAGGTCGAAACCGGTGGCGCACTCTAGCAGTGAACAGACCCCGACGCATGTCACATGTAGCGATCTTCCAATTTCCTCAGGTGAGGCTTCGCCCACCTCCGCGACGTGCGATCGCTCCGGCGGAATCACGCGCAGCCCGGGCAAGGTGGAGAGCCTGCGCGCGACGCTGTCGGCGAACGAGCCGCCGAGGAGAACCAGAGAGTCCAGAGGAATGCGACGTGCGTTGTGCATCGAGTTGACGTGGAAATTACGCCGGACGACTGACGCTCCGTATGCAGCACGGGTAAATTCGGAGTAATTTGCAGCGCGGGGACCATGGCCGGTAAAGCGAAACGGATCGCGGCAATCGACGTCGGGACGAACTCGATTCACATGATCGTGGCCGAGGCGAAGAGCCGCGGCTATCGCGTGGTCGATCGTGAAAAGGAGATGGTGCAGCTCGGCCTCTCCAGCCTCGACGGCCAGCCATTGACCGACGACGCGATGGAGCGCGGCGTCCAGACCATCACCCACATGGTGGAGATCGCGCGGCGCTGGAACGCGGATGAGGTGATCGCCGTGGCCACCAGCGCGGTGCGCGAGGCGCCGAACAAACGCGATTTTCTCCGCCGCGTGCGCGACTCCGCGGGCATCAAGGTCAGCGTGATCTCCGGCGAGGAAGAAGCGGACTACATCTTCAAGGCGATCCGCTCGGCGGTGGACATCGGATCGAGCACCGCGCTCTGCATCGACATCGGCGGCGGCAGCGCCGAGGTGATCGTTGGAACGGCGGAAGAGATCTACTTCACCGCCAGCGAGCCGCTCGGATCGTTGCGGCTGGCGCAGCGCTTCGCTCTCACCGATCGGCCCGAGCACGGCGCCGTCGGCGAGTGCCGCAAATGGGTCGTGGAGCGCGCGGCACGCATCCGCAAGCGTATCCGCCGCATCGGCGTCGACATGGCCATCGGCACGTCGGGAACGATCCTGGCGCTGGCCGGCATCTGCTCCGATCGCGAGCCGTCCGCGAACGGACTGCTGACGCTCGATCGCGCGCGGCTGGCGAGCGTGATCCCGGCGCTCGCGGCGATGACGGCCGAAGAGCGCAAAGCGAAGTTCAACGTCGACGACAAGCGCGCCGGGACGATCGTCGCCGGAGCGATCGTGCTCGAAGGACTGATGTCGGTGCTCGACATCCCGTCACTGCTCGCCTGCCCCGTCGCGATCCGCGAAGGGATCGTGGAGAGCCGCATCGCCGCATCGGGACGCGAGATGCAGACCGGCGGCTCGGTGCGCCGCAAGTCGGTGATGAGGCTGGCCGAGCGAACGGATTGCGACATGCGTCACGCGTCGCACGTCGCACGCCTCGCGACGCGAATCTTCGATCAGACGGAGAAGCTGCACCGGCTGACCGGCGATTCACGAGAGCTGCTGGAGTACGCCGCGTTCCTGCACGAGAGCGGCGCGCACATCAGCGACCGCGGACATCACAAGCACAGCTACTACCTGATCCGGCACGCCGACCTGCGCGGCTTCACCGATCAGCAACTGTTGGTGATCGCGAACGTGGCCCGCTACTACCGGAAGGCGGTGCCGGACATCGACGATCCGAATTTCAACGAGCTGACCGAAGAGCAGCAGGAGACGGTGTCGAAACTCGCCGCCATCCTTCGCGTGGCCGAGGGGCTCGATCGCGGGCATCGGCAGCGCGTGCGCGACGTGGCGGTCAGCAACGGCTCGAAGACGCTGCGCTTCATCGCCCGCACGCGCGCCGACGCCTCGGTCGAGATCGAGAGCGCCGAGAAGCGCGCGAAATACTTCTCACGTCTGTTCGACACACGCGTCAAATTCGAGGTGCTCTGATGTTCGTGGTTCTGCTTCGTCACGGCATTGCCCATCCGCGCGGTTCGAAGCCGGAAGAGGAGCGCGATCTGACCGACGCCGGGCATCGGCGGATGAAACAGAACGCGCGCGGCCTGGCCAACATCTTCCCGAAAGCGGGCGCGCTCCTTTCCAGCCCGCTGCTGCGATGCGTGCAGACGGCGGAGTGGGTGGAGAAGGCGTACGGCGGAAAACTGAAGATGGAGCTGCGTGACGAGCTGCGTCCGGAGGGCGATCGCGGTGCGTTGCGCGCGCTGCTCGAATCGACGCATCGCGAGCGCGTCATCATCGTCGGTCACGAGCCGTGGCTCAGCGAGTCGATTCACCGGCCGGAGCTGGAACTGAAGAAGGGCGGTTGCTACGGCATCCGCATCACCGCGGACGCCGAGCAACTGGAGTGGATGATTCCGCCGCGGGCGCTGCGGCGGATCCGGGCGTGATTACGAAGCCGTCTTCGGCTTCCTGGCCTTCGGCTTTGGGGCCTTCGGCGTCTTGTCTTTCGGCTTCTTGTCTTTCGCGTTCTTCTCCGCCGCCGACTTCGCCTGCTTCGCGGCCTTCTTGATCCGCTTCGTCTGCTTGCGGATCACCTTGCGCGTCGCCTTCGCCACTTTCTTCCCCAGCTTCAATCCGACCGGAAGTACGGCCGAGGCGGCGATGACCTCGACGACCGACGCGCCGACGCGCTCGACGAAGGCGCCCTTCTCGTCCGCGGACATCGTCTTCCAGTGATTGACCAGCGTCTGCACCGCGGCGGGCGAATCCTCGCCGAAGTTCTCCGCGAGATGATCGAGGGAGCGCACTCCCATTTCGTGGATGTAGCCAACCACGCGCTTCGGCAACAGTTTCTTCGTATCCACCATAGTCTCCTTCAGTGTTTCTTTTTCTTCTTCGCCTTCCGGCGCCATGAGCCGGGGCGTTGGATGATCTCTTCGTAGGGCCCGAGGTGTACCGCCTCCGTGCGCGCGATGGCGATGAACTGCTCCTGGCTTCGCAGCGGCAGCTCGTCATCACCCGGTGTACGGCGGTGGTACTTCCCGTCGGTGTCGAGGATCCACGCTTTCACGTTGTCGGCCAGCGAGATCGGCAGGATCTGCTTTTCGACCCGCCGGGCGATCGAGGCGTCGCGCACCGGGATCGTCGTCTCGATGCGGCGGACGAAATTGCGCGGCATCCAGTCGCCGCTCGAGATGTAGACCTCGGGGACTCCGCCGTTCTCGAAGCGGAAGAGCCGCGAGTGCTCCAGAAAACGATCGACGACCGAGGTGACGCGGATGTTCTCGCTGAACCCCGGCACGCCGGGAACGAGACAGCAAATGCCGCGGATCAGCAGCTCGACGTGCACACCGGCGCGGCTGGCGCGATAGAGCGCGTCGATGACCGTCGATTCGACGAGCGCGTTCATCTTGGCCACGATCGACGCGGGTTTTCCTTCAGTCGCGTTCTGCGTCTCGCGGTCGATCATGCGGATCGCCCAGCGGAGATAGTCCATCGGCGCGACGATGAACTGCTTCCACGTCAGCGACGAGTCACCGCGCTCGATCAGCTCCTGCACGCCGGCGACGCTGAACCCGGTGAGGAGGTTCATCAGCTGCGCGGCGTCGGAGCCGAAGTCGGGATCGCAGGTGAAGAGATCGATGTCGGTGTAGATCCGGCCGGTGACGGCGTTGTAGTTGCCGGTCGAGAGATGGAGATAGCGCCGCAGCGCTCCCTCCTCGCGACGCACGACCAGACAGAGCTTGCAGTGCGTCTTGATGCCGACGAGTCCGTAGACGACCTGCACGCCGGCGTTCTCCAGATGACGCGCCCAGTCGATGTTCTTCCGCTCGTCGAATCGCGCCTGCAGCTCGACGACGGCCGTGACCTGCTTGCCGCGCGCCGCGGCGTTGGTCAGCGCATCGACGATCGGCGAACCAGGGTCGGTGCGATAGAGCGTCTGCTTGATGGCGACGACGTCGGGATCTTCCGCCGCCGCCTGCACGAACTCCACGACGGCGGTGAAGGAGTCGTACGGCCGGTGCAGCAGCACATCGCCGCGGCGGATGATGGCGAAGATGTCTTCCGATGACGCGAGCTGCGCCGGAATGCGCGGATTGAACGACGGGTCCTTCAGCTTCGGCTCGTCGACGCCGCTGTAGATCTGCATCAGATCGCGCATCTTCAGCGGACCTGGCGCGACGAAGACGTCGTTATCACTGCAGCCGGTCGACTCGACGAGCAGCCGGATCACTTCGTCCGCTGCACCCTCCGCGATCTCCAGCTGCACGACTTCACGGCGGTCGCGGCGCCGCAGCTCGCTCTCCATCGTCTTGAGCAGGTCCTGCACGTCTTCTTCCTTGATCGACAGATCGGAGTTGCGGATCAGGCGGAAGGCGACGGCGGTGCGGAGACGCAGGCCGGGGAAGAACCGCCCGGCGTGCGAGGAGATGACGTCCTCGATCAGCACGAAGCGGTTCTTGTCGACGATGTGCAGGCGGGGAACGTTCTCCGGGATCTTCAACACCACGGCGTGCATGTCGCCACGCGGCGACTCGAGCACGAGCGCGAGATTAAGGCTGAGATTGGCAATGAACGGGAACGGATGTCCGGGATCGATCGCCAGCGGCGTGAGGATCGGCTCGAGGCTACCGCAGAAGTAGTCCTCGACCGCGGCACGCTCTTTCTTTCCGAGGTCCGCGACGCGCTCGATGCGGATTCCTTCCTTCTTCAGCGCCGGAAGGAGCTCCTCGCCGAGACAGCGATACATCGCCTGCAACAGCTTGTGCGAGCGACTGCGGACGGTGCTCAGTTTTTCCACCGCCTTCTGCGCGTCGCCAGTGGCGTTGGCGGCGATCAGGTCGCGGATCTCGCCGACCCGGATCATGATGAATTCGTCCTGGTTGTTGGCGCAGATGCTCAGAAACTTGACCCGTTCGAGCAGCGGCACCGAGGGGTTCTGGGCCTCGCCGAGGACGCGATGATTGAATTCGAGCCAGCTCAGCTCGCGGTCGAAGAGCGGAAGCGGTTGCGACGACGGGGCGACGATTGCCTCCGTCGTGGAGCGTACCGTCTCGGCGATCGCCGTCGCCGGCGTAGGCCGTGGCGGTTCAGGCAGCACCGACATGGACCGTCGATCCTATGCCCTGAGCGGTGAAACTGCGAAATGAGGCGATGTAAATTCTGTGTGCGGCGAGGTGAAGCGTTTCACCCGCGCCAGACGCGCCAGAGCGCCAGCGCCTCCCCCGCCCGATCGCGAGGGCGCGAGGCGTAGATCGGCTCCGCGACGGACCGTGCCTTCGCGGCGATCGCATTCTGCCGCGTGGCGATCGATGACGCCAGCTGCGGGTCGACCTCGCCGACGACGGTCAGGTCGTGATGCTCGCCGAGTAGATCGGACAGCTGGTGCAGCGCGGTCTCGTGGACGGCCATCAGTTTCGGCCAGACGCGGGCGAAGAGGCGCACGTGGTACCACTGGTCCTTCACCCGCTTGCGCCACTCGTGAAAGGCAGTGGCGGCGCCGGTCTCGTACGCTTCGTTCATCGCCTTACGGCCGGCGGAGATCGCCGACGCGAAGCCCGCCTCGACCGCGTCCTCGACGTCGCGCAACGCGAAGTCGCGAATGCGCAGACGTTCGGCCGGGAAGCGCGTGAGCAGCTCGCTCACGGTCTCATCGAGCGCTCCCGAATCGGCGTAGAGCGCATCGCGGCGCTCGCGAACGGCGGTGCGCAGCGCCTTCGTCGCTTCGTCGTCGATGGCTTCGACCGCGCTCACCGTCGCCGATGCATCGCGATACGGAGCGAGCAGACGGCCCGCGTCGCGATACCAGTGGTTCTGCTCCGCGAATGCATCGCCGAGTGCGTCGCGATACAGGCGCATCAGCGCACGGCTCTCCTTGAAACGTTTGCGCGCCTCGTGCACGCGCGAGTCGAGGGAAAGGTCGTCGACGGTCAGTGCGTTCGCGGCGCGCGTGAGCTGGCGGTCCGCGATCCGGCGGAAGGCCTTCTCCAGCGATTCCTTTCGATGCAGCACGAACGGATCGGCCATCGCTGCCGATTGTAGAGCCGGCGGCGGTACGATTCCGCGCGAGGCACTGCGATGAAGAAACGTAAAGAGATCGAGCGCAAATGGGTGCTCGCCGCGCCACCGCCACTCGACGACAAGCCGTTCGACGAGATCCGCCAGGGCTATCTCTTCAGCGGCGCCGCCGAGCTACGCGTCCGCCGCGCCGGCAACCATTGCTTCATCACGATCAAACGCGAAGGAGTGAAAGCGGCGCGCGACGAGTGGGAGAACGAGATTCCCGAATGGACCTTCGACGCCGTCTGGCCGGAAACGAAGGGGAAGCGGCTGCGCAAGCGCCGCTACTCGTGGCGCGAAGGGCGGCACAAGCTCGAGCTCGACGTCTACGAGGGAAAGCTCGAGGGGCTCATCGTGCTGGAGGTGGAGTTCCGCTCGACGAAATCGCGCGACCGCTTCGTGTTGCCCGACTGGGCGGCGGGCGCGATCGAGGTCACCGAGGATCCGCGCTTCCGCAATGAGTCGCTCGCGCAGCACGGGCTGAGGGGACTCCGCCGCCGCTTGCAGAAACACGAAAAAAAGCCGCGGCCGGACATTGAATCCGACCGCGGCGTCACTGCTACTGAATGAGCACAGAGTCGCCGGTCTTGTTGTCGACGACCGAGCCGTAGACGAAGAGCGGCGCGGACGACGTCCAGGTGATGTAGAAGTTGGACTGCACGCGGTCCGCGTCCGGAACGCCCGCCACGAGCGTGAAGGCCGCCTGCTGCAGCTGCGAGAAGCCGGCGATGGTCGCGGTCGACGTGCCGAGGATCGTCCCGTCGCTGGTGCGGCGCGCCGTGAACGTCGCGGTCACCGGCGTCGAGCTCGGATTGAAGTAGCCGACGTTGGTGCGGAAGCCGGTGAACGTGCCGATGTCGGCGGACGACGCCTGCGAGAGGAACGGAATGGTGCCGCTGGTCTTCGCCTCCTCGACGCTCTGACCGTCGACCGAGAAGCCGGTCGTCCCGAGGCTGCTGGCGCGGAGATCGTTGATGACGCGCGAGGTGACGACGACGTTCTGGTCCGACGTCACTTTCAGCGCACCGAGGCCGGTGGTGGCGAGCGTCACGCCGACGACGTCGTCGAGGATCTTCTGCTCGTTCGGCGCGACGGTGATGGTCTTCGTGACCGTCGGCGTGCTCTGGCCGGCGGCCGACGCGGCGAAGAAAGCGAGCGTCACGTTCGCCGTGGCGCCGCCGAGGTTGATGATGCGGAGGTCGGTGACGAAGTTCGTGTTGTTCGCCCCCTGCGCCTTGCCGACGATCGGGAGGTAGCTGCTCTGACCGCCCTCGCTGACCGGCGCGGCGAGCTGGCCTCGGATCGCGCCGTTCGGGAAGTCGTTCGTGTGCACGTTGACGTAGAAGCCGGCCGGGTTGCCGGCGATCTTGTTGATGTTCTCCTGCGTCGTGGTGACCGAGCCGACCGCCGTGCCGCCGATGAACGACGGGGTGAAGTCGACGAGCACCGCGCCCGACGTGCCGGCGCCGCCGGTGTGGATGTGCGCGAGCGTCGGCGTGCCGATGTTCTGCGCGAGGATGGTGTAGTTGATGGTCGTCCCGCTGATGGACACGACGGCGAAGCCGACGCCGTCGGTGTCACCGGGGCCGGGGACTTCACTGGCCCCACCGAGAGTGGCGCTGAAGCTCTGTGCGAATGCCGCGGCCGGCAGAGCCAGGGCGAGAGCGAAGATGCCGAGTAGCTTCTTCATGAGTTCTCCTTGCGTTTAGTCGTTCGAGAAGTTGGCCCAGCCGCTGAGCATCCAGTTGTTGCCGGGCTGCACGGCGCCGAGGAAGTCGACCTGCTCGAAGAAGCCGTTGTCGGGCGGATTGGCGACGAAGTTCGCGTCGAGCGCGGGCGAGCCGGCGGCCGGCGTGAAATCGGGCATGAAGGTCTTCGTCAGCGTCGGCGCGCTGCCGATGGCGAGCTGCGGATCGACGTTGCGGTTGTTCTTCATCGTGGTGAAGGTGAAGCTCCGCGTCGACGTCGCGCGATCGGAGCTGTTGGCCAGCTTGGGATCGGAGAAGTCGCCGAAGAGGATGGAGTTGTCGAAGACGAGCAGGCCGTTGTTGAACGTCGAGTCGTCGCGGATGGTCAGCGGCGCCTGCCGCGTGTCCTGCACGACGATGTTGTAGAAGCGGCCGGCGGTGCCGCGGCGCAGCACGCCGCCGTAGTTGCCGAACTGCCCCGGCTCGCGGACGGCCGTGACGTTGAAAACCAGCGGGTTGGTGCGCGGGAGCAGGTCGAACTGTGGGTTGTTGTCGTCCGATTCGGTGAGGCTGTTGCCGTCGTTCTCGTCGTTCGCGGCGCGCTTGATCAGCGCGGCGAACTGGATGTTGCCGATGTAACCGAAGTCGAAGTCGAGACCGTCGTCCGCGAACGCGATCCCGAGGAGATGCTTCGCGTTGACCGTGCCGCCGAAGAACTCGAACGCGTCGTCCTTGTTGTGCAGCACTTCGACGTAATCGATGACCGTGCCGTTGCCGACGCCGCCGAGGGTGAGGCCGTTGATCTCCTGGTTGGTCTGGATCTCGAAGCCGCCGAACTCGAGGCGGACGTAGCGGATCACGCCGCTGCTGTCGTTCGCGTCGGTGCCGCCGAAGGCGTACTTCGGATCGCTCGGCAGACCCTCGAGGAACGCGGAGCCGCCCGGCACGTTGATCGGCGCCTTGCCGAAGACGACGAGCGAGCCCCAGTCCTTCTGCGCGCGGCTTCCGGTGCGCTGCGGCGAGGTCATGATGATCGGCCGGCGCGCGGTGCCGTCGGCCATGATCTTCGCACCGGTCTGGACGAAGAGCGTGGCGCGATTGGTGCCGCCGTAAACGACCGTGCCCGGCTCGATGGTGAGGATCGCGGGCGCCGCGACACCGACGAATTCATTCAGAACGTAGCGCTTGTTGGCGGTCCACGTCGTGTTGGTCGTGATCTGGCCGCTGACCTGAACGGTGTCCTCGATGTGCGAGTACATCGCGTTCGAGCGCGCCAGCACGCGCCTGCCCGCCGCGTCGCGGAGCTCGATGACGTACTGAAAGAGACCGGTCTGATTCGACGGCACGGCGATCGATCCGCCGAGCGCGCCGTTGACGCCCCACGAGATCGCGGACGTGTCGCTCCCCGATCCGAAGAGGACGAAGTCGTTCAGCTTCGGCACGACCACCGGCACCGGCGTGTTGGCGGTGGCGCTGCCGAAGAGGTCGGCCACCTGGCCGGCCGGGAGCAGCGCGCGCGCACCGGCGTTGTAGTAGCGGCGCTCGCCGGTGACGCGGTTTTCCCAGTAGAGATACATCGTGGCGGGGGCGCTGAAACCGTTGGGGTCGACGCTCAGCCGCACCTGCAGCGGCTCGCCCGGGACGAAGGTGTAGTAGTTGGTCTCGATCAGCGCGATGGGACGCGCCCCAGTGACATCCGCCAGCGCGGCCTGATCGCCCGCCGCTTTGATCCATGACATCCGCTCGATCGCGCGCTCGGCGCGCGGCGCGGCGAATGCCTGCGTTGCGAATAGAGCTGCCGCCAGCAACATCGAAATCCTTCGCATGCTTTTCCTCCTGAGTTTGTGTTTCGGGCTTGTTAGAACGGGCTGTAACTGAGGCTGAGACCGATCGAACGACCCGGTTCGTAGCGCCGCTGCACGGCGCCTCCCTGGTCGAGCTCCCGGTCACTGTTGGTGATGTTTTTCGCGGTGAGCTTCAGCTCCAATCCTCGGGCGAGGAAATTGAAGTCCTGCGACACCACGACGTCGAACGTCGTGTGCGCCGTCTCGTAGATGTCGGGCAGCGTGAACGCGCCGACCTCGGTCAGCCGCTTGCCGCTGTACGCGCCGAGGAAGCGGAGCATCGTGCCGGAGCTCTGCCGGTAGTACTGCAGCGCGATGTTGGCCACGTTGTCCGACTGCCCTTCCAGCGGCCGGCTGCTGCTGGTCAGCACCGACAACTGCTGCGGTCCGATCTCCACATCCGACTTGATGTGCGCGAGGTTGGCGTTGACCGACCAGGGACGCAGCGCTTCGGTGATGAGGTCGAGCGAGCGGCGAAACTCGAGCTCGACACCCCACAACGTCGCGGAGTCGGCGTTGATGAACGAGGTGCGGAAGTCGCTGGTCGGCTGCACGCTGCGCTCGATCGGGCTGGCGATCTTCTTGTAGAACGCGCTCGCCGCGATGACCTCGCCGTTGCGGGGGAAGGTTTCCCAGCGGACGTCGTAGCCGTCGATCGTCGCCTGCTTCAGGTTCGGATTTCCCGAGACCGAACGGCCGCCCGACACCTCGACGAACGTGAACGGACTGAGCTCGCGGAACTCCGGCCGGTTGAGCGAGCGGCCGTACGCGAAGCGGAGATTGGTCTGCGCCGCGAGCTGATAGACGACGTTCAGCGACGGGAGGACGTCGTTCTTTTCGTTGACCGAGTTGACTTCGTCGGTGGCGTTGAACGGATCGAACGTCGTGACGCGCTGCTCCGAGCTCTCGTAGCGCGCGCCGCCGATGAATCGCCATCTCCCCGCGGTGAGATCGCCCATCACGAAGCCGGCGTCGATGGTGTGCTCGGCGTCGTACGCGTCATTCACGCCGGTGACCTCGCGGATCTCGAAACCGCCCGGCCGGATGTTCTCCGCCGTGAAGATCTCTTCCGGCGTCTTCGTCAGATCGAACTGTCCCTGGTTGTTGGTGCCGAAGCGGAACCGGCGCGAGGCAAACGCGCGCGTCCGGTGCAGATGATCGGCGCCGCTCTTGAGCGAGCCCGACCAGTTGCCGCCGGAACCGGCGAAGAACATCGTGCAGGCCGCGCCGCCCTGGGCGATCTTGTCGTCGAGGTTGAAGTACTCGGTCTTTCCCGATTCCGCGAAGCCGGTCTGCAGCTGGAAGATGCCCTGATCGCCCTCGCGATAGATGTTCTCGCGCAGGTCGGAGTCGTTCGAGGCGGTGGAGCGTGCGACGTTCCACTCGACGAGACTTCCGGACGCGGGCCCGGCGAGGTTGTGCTCGCCGTGCAGCCGGTTCGAGCGCATCTCTTCGAGCTGATAGCGGACGCGGTAATCGCGGATGTCGCCGCCCGACGACGACTGCAGTCCCTGCTGAAAGCGATCCTCGCTCGATGCGTCGCGCGTGACGACGCTGTTGAGGAAGACGCGGTTGTTGTCGGAGAGCCGCAGCGAGAAGTTGCCGACGATGCCGGAGCTGGCGTGCTCCCGGCCGGTGCTGAGCGTGTAGTCGTTGGTCGGGACGAGCACGCCGCCGGAGTCGATGCCGAAGAAGCGCTGCACCTCGTCGACGTTGTCGTAGCCGTGGTTGGACACGCCGGAGAGGACGACTCCCAGCCTGCCGAACGTGCTGCCGAAGGTGAGCGCGAGATCGCGTCCCGGCGCGGCGGAGCTGCTGCTCACACCGCTCCAGTCGCCGATCAGCGCTTCGCCGAACGTCTCCAGCTCCTGCGAGGTGAAGCCGTTCTGATTGAGGATGCTCTTCCGCTGCAGGAACTGCTTCGGGATCGCCGACGGGATCGGCTGACCGCCTTTGCCGGTGATTCCGAGTCCGCCGGCGTAACGGCTGAAGCGATCGCCCGTCGTACCACTCTGGTACGAGGAGCCGGCCGTGAACTTCAGCGTGGTGCTCGACGGAAACTCCGTCGTCGTCATCTCCACCACGCCGCTGCCGAAGTCACCCGGCTTGTCGGGCGTGTAGGTCTTCACGACGTTGACCGATTCGAGGAGCTTCGCCGGAAAGAGGTCGAGCGGGACGACGCGCTTCTCGGTCTCCGTCGTCGGCAGCGTCGCGCCGTTGATGGTCGTTCCGCTGTATCGCTCGCCGAGTCCGCGGACGTAGACGTACTTGTTGCCGAGGAGCGTGACGCCGGTGAGTCGCTCGACGACCGAGGCGGCATTCGAGTCGGGCGTCTTCCTGATCTCTTCCGCGGAGATCGAGTCGCTCACTACCGGCGCCTGGCGGCGGCTCTCGAGGACCGCGACTTCGCCGGTGCGCGTTGCCTGCGCGACCACGTCGACCGTCTCACCGAACGCGGGCACGAGGGCGAAGCCGAGCTGGATCTTCTGACTGCCGGCGAGCTTCAGCTGTTTCGACATCGGCTTGAAGCCATCGAGCGTCACCTCGATCTGATACTCGCCCGGCACGAGATCCTGCAGCCGGAACGCGCCCTCGGCATCGGTGACGGCGACACTCGTGCCGGCGGCGCTCCCCGCTCGCGAGGCCGTCGCGGTGACGCCCGGAAGTGGCGCGCCGGACGAGTCGCGTACAACTCCGGCGATGACCGCACGGCCGAGACCCTCCTGGGCCGCGGCCTGGAAGGTGAGTAGTAGAAAGGAGACGAGAAGTGCAGCCGGACGCCACGTTCGCATTTCGAGCGTAGGGTACGAATCGAGCGCCGGTCAGGTCATCAAACCGGGTTGAACTCCATGTAAAGCTCCTGCGCCGCGGCGTGCGCGGACGGCGCGGTCTGACGCACTAGAATGCCGCGCATGCGCCTGCGAATCCTGCTCGTTCTGCTGTTCGCAACATCACTTTACGCGGATGAAGTACTCGACAAGGGAGCCGTCGTGCGCATGGTCCGCGCCGGCTTGTCGATCGACGTGGTGATGACGAAGATCGCGCAGTCGCCGACCGCGTTCGACACGTCCGTCGACGCGCTGATCACGCTGAAGTCGGACGGCGTTCCCGATCCGGTGATCAAGGCGATGCTTCTCAAGGCGCCCGCCGCGGCGCCCGTACCAGTTGCAGAAGTACACACCATTCCCCCGCGCGAAGGATCGATCTGCGTGCAGGTGCAGTACTTCACGCTCGCTGCGAAAGGGTGGGACTGGACGCCGGCGGAGCTCTGCGCGAGCGGAGCGGGCATCGACGTCGATGAACAGAACATCCCGTACCAGCACGTGACCACGCATTGCTTCGTCCTCTCCGCCCTGCCGCGCAGCGAAAAGGAGTGGTGGTTCAGCGACGGCAAGGACATTCACAAGTTCCGCGCGCGCGGCAACGAGCTGCAGTCGATCTCCGACTTCGTGGCGCGCACCCGGAGCGGCATTCCGCACGGCTCGTGCGGCGATCGCGCCGTGCGCAAGCTACTGCCGGCGACCGAGCACTAAGAGTCTGCGCGGCCAACCCGAGATCTCAGGCGCGTTGCGCCGCTCGAAGCCGAGACTCGCGGGCACGGCAGCGCGCGTTACCGCAAGGCGGAGCGATCAGCGCTGCCGGCCGTGCCGGCTTCATCGCCGTCGCGCTCTTCGCGTCCGCGAGCGCGTCGCTGCTCCTCGCGCTCCGGCTGCGCGGCCGGACGGCGGCGGTCGAGCGTGCTCACGACGCCGAGGCGCTCTCCTCGGCGCTTTCGGCGACACTGCGCGCGACCTCGGACGGCTCGAACCTGGCGTCGATCTTCGGCGGGCTGCTCTTCATCGCGCTCGCGCAATGGCTCGTGATGAGCGACGAGACCGCGCTCGTGGCCTACGCCGTCATCGCGTTCGTGACGTCGACGCTGTCGATCGCATACACGTACGCCGCCGCGAAGAGGAGTCTCATCTCCGAATCGCGCCACCTGCCCGACGTGCGCTACACCGGCGGCGAGATCGCCCTCGGACGCAAGCTCGCGGTCATCTTCATCGGCACGTTCATGGCCTCGACGGCGGCACTCGTGCAGCTCGTGACCGCCCGCGTCTCGCTGCAACTGGAGAAGATCGCCATCAACGGATCGGAGCGCTTCTTCCACGACGTCTACGACATCGCCGCCCGCATGCCGGGCGCCATGAGCGAAGAGCGGCTGCGCATGCTCGACGGCTACATCGATCCGCAGTATTCGCTCTACGCGCTGCTGCCGGACGGCAAAGTGCTCATCAGCCAGCCGCGCGAGGACGAGGCGCTCACCGCGACGGAAGTTCGCTCCATCCGCGCCATGCGCGACGGCGACAGCTCGACCTTCGTAGCGCCGCACGTGCTCCGCTTCCAGCATCTCGACGACGGTTCGATCCTCATCATCCGCATCCCGTGGGAACACTTCCGCGCGGTGCCGCGATCGGTGGCGTTCTACGCGCTGCTCGTCGCGTTGGCCACGTCATTGATCTTCGCCGCGTCGACCTTCTTCCTGGCGCGCGACGTCACCGGACCGCTGCGCCGCATGAGTGTCATCGCCGCGGAGCTGGCCGAGGGGAACTTCGCCGGACACACCGGAATCTTCACCGACGACGAGATCAGCGGAGTGGCCGGCAATCTGGCGACGACGCGGACGAACCTCCGCCAGCTGATGAAAGAGGTGGAAGGGAACGGCACCGCGATCGCGCACCGCGTGCGAGTCATGTCCCACGGTTCCGAGACGCTGGTCGAGGCGGCGCGTCAGCAATCGCAACTGACCATCGCGTCGTCGGAAGCGCTGAACGGGATTCGAGGAGGCGCGGAGTCGGCGCTGCGCGGCTCGCGCGCGGTCGCGGACCGGGCGGCGTCAGCAACGGTGCGCGCCGCGGGACTGGCGGGCAGCGCGAGCGAGATCGCGAAACGGATGGATGCGCTCTTCGTCTCCGTCGAGGAGATCTCGGCATCCGCCGAGAGCATCGGCTCGACGGCGGAGCAGATGACGCGCCGCACCTCTTCGCTCGCCGGGGCGAGCGAAGAGGTCGTGAGCTTCGTGGCGGAGATGGACGCCACGATCGCGGAGCTCCATCGCACCGCCGCGGCGACGGCCGCGCCAGCTGTCTGATGAAACGCGGACGTCGGCAAAAGAGATCGCCGCGGTCGTGCGGGCGATCCAGACGAACGCGCGCGGTGCGAGTGAAGCGATCGAAGAAGGAGTGGCGCGGGTGGAGGAGAGCGTGTCACTGGCGCGTGCCGCGTCGGCGTCTCTGCAGACGATTCAGGAGAGCGCCGCGGCGTCATCTCCCAGCTCGCGCAACACGTGCAGGAGATCCACGGAGCAACGAGCGAGTACGCCCGCGGCGCGCTGTCGCTCAGCGGCGAGACCGAGCGTGTACGCGGCATCGCCTTCGCGGTGAAGACGTCGACGGAGGAGCAGTCGGAGTCGGCCAGCGAGATCACCGAGGGTCTGACCGCCGTCGCCGCCGACATCCGCGCGGTGCGCGATCACCTCGAGGCGCAGTTGCGGGAAACGGAGCGGATCGCCAGCGCGAGCGGCGAGCTGCTCGACATCGCGAAACGCAACGATTCGATCGCCGTCGGACTCGGCTCGGAGGTGGAAGGACTGGCCGGCAGCGGCCGCGATTTCGAGCGGGCGGTGGCGCGGTTTCGGCTGTAGACGTCACTGCTACAAATCCCGCCAAGCTCGCGCGGACCACCTCGATGCGCGAACTTGAAGAAAGGCCACATACGCGACTAATGCTATGGCCAGAAGCGCCTCGAGGAGGATGAACAGATGTATTCGGACGCCGATGTCGCTCATAGGCGCATACCGGTAGTGCCCGAACACCAGAAGACTCATGACGGAAGAGAGGTAAAGAGAAGCACTTCCCCAGTGAACGAGCTCCCGGGCCATGAGCCTGTAGCCAATAAACGCAAATGGCGTCATAACGAACCAGAAACCGTCAATGATGTGCGGGGTCATCCATGGCGGCTCCGGATAGTCGCCGAAGTACACCATGTTATCGAGGTAGTGGGCCACGGTGCTTGCGACGTTCGCAAGTACGAGCCACAAGAGCAGGCGTTTGGCGCGAAAATGGGGCCGCATGGTTTTACGTTCGCTGAAATGATCCTACTCTTGAGGAGGCGAGGACGAACCCGTGTTCTACGCCAGCTACGGAACCGTCGCAATTGTAGAGTTCTGGCCGTTCGGCGATATTTTCCGCACACGAGGCTTGATCCATGTTCCTGGAGGCCGGAAGCCGAACTCAAGTACGAACAGTTCACCATCCTTAGAGACGGCGACGCCGGTCGGTGACCATGGCGGCTGCTCCGTAATCACAACCGATACCGCACCGTTAGCCGAAATTTTCAGAACTCGCCGGTTACGAAAATCGGCCACATATGCGGTCTTTGATGCTGTAACAGCGACGCCCATCAGCGAACCAAACGACAGCACGTTAACGGAACGTGGCTGGAACTGATTCAAGTGCGCAGCGATCGTGGTGACCACACCGCCAGCCGACACTTTGCGAAGAGAATCGCTATCCGTTATGTACAGGTAACGATCTGGCCCGAATGCGATCCCAACAACATTGCTGAATCGAGCATGTGCACCTGCACCGTCGTTAAACCCATATTCACTCCCAGCGAACACCGACACTTTCCCATTCGTAGCTCTCTTGATCAGCAGCGTCTGGCGCTTCAAGTGATTGTCTTCCTCCACCGAATACATGCTGCCGTCGACGTCACGCCAGATACTTACTCCGCGCGGCAAGTGTTGAGTAGGGCGGAATTGGTAATGGATACGTCCTGAGGCATCCATCTCCCAGATTCCGGTCGTATACCCTTCAGATTCTGAAAGATAAGTGTATTCAGGACCATAGATGTTGCCCTCTGCGTCTATCGCAAGCTCGTGAACATGATGCCCGGTGACACCTGGGCGCACGATGGACAGCCTTCCACGATGATCTACACGCCAGACCGTCTCTAGATCGCTGAAGTACACGTCACCAGCCGGGCTGACAACAATGCCCCATGCCGGATGAGCACACACCGCCGGCCCAAAAACAATTCCGACGACGATCGCACAAATGCCGGCGAAGGTTGCTTGTCGCATCAACCTCATGTTCTCGATTGTCTCATGTGGCCCGCGCACGAAGAACGTCAAGATGGTGATCGTTCGCTTTAGGCCTTTGGCCGTGATCTGAGGTTGCCGCGAAGCGGCCACCTCTTCCCCGTGCGCCCAACGGTCTAGAGGTTAACCCGCGCGGCCAGGGCCCACGTGGCTACGGCAGCGCGGCGCACGGCCTGCCTGCATGTGAGTCGCGCGATGCAGGCCGCGCGCCGCCCTCCAAATTTTGATTTTGCGAGCCGGCTCGGCCGGCGGGCCGAAGCCGGGCCGCGCCGGGTTCTACCTCGAGCTAGGCCGCGCTCGATCACATTTTCAACAGGGTACGATCACCATCAGCGACGATCGCTACCAAAAGATCATCGAAACAGCGCATCTGGTCATCCGCAATATCACCAAGGCGGTCGATGAAACGCGAACGGGCCTTGTCAATCTCATTGCGAATTCTATAGTGAAGATCGCCATGACGTTTGCCGAGCCCGATTTCCTCCTCGTTGTGTGCTTTTACTTCGATCAAAATGTCGGTCGCGATCTTGCGAACGGTGTCGTCTGACATTACTTCGCCGCCAGCCGCCGAAGACGCAACAGCAACGAAGGCGCCGCTGTCGGTATTTGCTCGTTCGAGCTGCTCGATCTCGTGTCTGGCGAATGGCAGCATTCTCTCTGTCGTGCTAATTGATTCGAGAATGACAACCCGGCTTTGTGGCGTCAATTTGACGTCCGGGGCGAAGTATTCGTGTGAATACCGATACGAAATCTCTTCGGCTAGACCACCCAGATCCGGAAACAGATGCCCGCGATGAAAGCCTATATCGAAAAGATCGCGTTTAATCGTTGCGCACACAGTGCGCGGCAGTATGACTTTGGCTAAAAGCGCAGTGATGCCCTTGGAAGTACAAACAGTTTCGAGCGACTGCGAAAGCGAACCGTGCACGGTGAACGCCGCGTCCTGCGCATGAATTCGCTTGTCACTATGAGCTATGATGACAGCCATGGGTTGCTCTGCAAGCGGCGCGATCTGTTCGACTTCGGTGAGTGTATATCTCCTAAATATTGCCGAATTCTCAGTGGCTATCGCACGATTACCGCACGTGATGTGATTCAGCTTCCAAGGTGACAAAACCCAAACACAGGCATCGTCTGAAGCATCTTGCTCGACCGCAAAGAACAATGCGACTAACGAATTTGTAGTCCAATCGATCAGGCGTGTAGGCAAACCATAGTGTTGCATCAGAGACATGGAGCGCGCAGGCGCTGGTTCGCTATCCAGAAAGGCAGTCGATTTGGCGCGAAAGTCACGCAGAAGATGTCGCTCGAATCGTGGATCGACACGCCCATGTGTGCGATACAAACCGGGTAGCAGTGGCCAGTTGTTGCGAGCTTGGCCGCGAAACCAAAGCTGCGTTGTGGTGCGATGGACCTTGACCGTTTTGGCGATTTCGGTCACTAGTGCTTGGAACTGAGCGACCGAGTTCACGCTTCTCTCCAAAATTCTACCCATGCCTAGATAGTACTCGTCCCCCAGACACTTTCGTTGTGCAAACAACCGACACCTGGACTGCTCGGTCAGCGCGTGGTCAAGTGCCCTCGCGGTTGTCGATTGGGGGCGGAGGGCGGGTCGGGGAACGCGCGCACGGCGTCGGTCGGCCTAGCGAACAGTCGTGGGTGCGCAGTTTGCTCACGATGCGCAGTTTCGCGGGAGCACGTAGACTCAGCTCTTTGCCAGCAAAATGGTTGCCGGCGTGAGGCGGCCTCCTTAAGTCCTTCGCCTTTTCGTTCAGCGAATCACGTCCGAGCGTGGAGGGTCGGGTGGGGGAACCGTGCAGCCGTAGGGACCGGGCCGGCCTAACGGATCAGACGTTAAGCTGCGCGGCCAGGGCCCGCGTGGCTACGGCAGAGCGGCGCGCCGCCTGCCTGTATTTGAAGCGCGCGATGCAGGCGGCGTGACGCCGTTCAAAATACCGCTGAACGAGCCGGCTCGGCCGGCGGGCCGAAGCCGGGCCGCGTCGGCTTCTACGGCGAGTTAGGCGGCCCGGACGCGCTCCAGCCCACCACGCTAAGAAGATTAGCGACCGGAAATGTAAGCGTGAATTCACGAACCCTGGCGTTTTCTGCGGCCACGCGCGCCGAAAGCTGCAGATCGCCAACCAAATTTTCTTTGTCCGAGAACCGTCGTTTTATGACGGCAAATTCGAACCCTGTTTCAGGGTGAATGGAGAACTCGCTTCTACCTAAAAACTTGCTTTTCGTTGTCGTTTCATCGAGCCATCTAAATATCGAATCCTCAGAGCCACTGGATACGCCGCTAGGCTTGACCTCGTACGGAGCTTGCGTGGTGAGTTCTACGTAAGGAGCACGAGCAGACCCTCTTCCACGATTGATCAGTGTCAAATGTACATTTACGTCCTGCTTGTGGCCATCCCAGCCGCCCATGCTCATGCCGCTCCTGACCTCCCACACCAAATCCAAGCGCGGCACTGGACGACGCCCAAACATGTCTTCCAAGTCGAAGTGCTCCAGTCTATAGAATCCCTCCGTACTCCGTTTGAAATACTCCCTCTCGGCCATCATTGCGCGATGTGGCGTTCGTTCGCTTTGAGGAATCAGACATTTGACAAAGCCACGAGTCGTCGAGCCGTTGACGAAGATGACATCCACCACGACATCGTCCACTACAGGCTGTGTCGAGTTCAAAATCGACTTCTTAAGTGCCGCCTGAAATTTGAGCACGTCATCAATCGGCCGAAGCGCCGTGGCACGTTCCGACTGATCTCCTTCAACTCCCCAAAGAAGAAGACCGCCACCTGAGTTTGCGAAGCCGGAGAGAGCACGCGAAAATTGCCGCTTGTCCGAGTCGTCGAGATCGCCAGTCGAAGCATTCTTCTTTTTCTTGAATTCCAGATACAGGCCTTCCTGAACCTTGTCATCGATCAGAAGTTGAAGATCCGCCTCCGACGTAAGGTTCGAATACATCTCTACGATGGCATGTTCGATTGGCACGCACCATTATCCTCCCCATAGGGGAAAATTTGCGCTCGTTCAACCGCCACCGGAGTGAAGGCCGCTTTCTCCCTACCGCCGAATGTTGGACAGGTACCGAGAGTTGCAAGCGGCTGGAACGGAGGGCGGGCGGGGGGAAGATGCAACCGCCGGAATCGATGTCCGCCTAACGGAGATTTCGGGGTCACACGCATCCGTCGGTATGCAAGCACGCACCGCGTTCTCCGCGATACGTGTCACGCCGGTCATTCAATTGGAATCCGGCTGTTAGACATAATCGCAACGTCGTTCTTGTGCAGCTCACCGCGGCGACCGGCTCATGCCGGATGGCATTCATCCCTTGCGCGATGGGATTCATTGTCCTCCAGACGAGACTCATCCCATACGGCGTGGCATTCATCCCAGGCGCGATGGGATTCATTGTCCTCCAGACGAGACTCATCCCATGCGGCATGGCATTCATCCCATGGGCGATGGGATTTATTGTCCTCCAGACGAGACTCATCCCATCCAGCATGGCATTCATCCCACGCGCGATGGGATTCATTGTTCTCCAGACGAGACTCATCCCATCCGGCATGGCATTCATCCCATGCGCGATGGGATGAATCCGATCCGCGATGGGATGAATGCGCTTTCCGGTTGTAGCTACGCGACTCCGATCGCTTTGCGCAGGTCGGGTCCGCTCATGCCCGTGTTGTAGACCTTCGTCCCCGGCTCGAATGCCTTGCCGCTCGCGAGCGGACCGGCGATCACCGGATCGAGTCCCGCATCGCGCACGAGTTGCGCCGCGATCTCCATCGCCTCGCGGTCGTCGCTGGCGAGCGGAATAGCGACTCGATCGCCGTCGCGATGCGCCTCGGTCTCGAGCGTCTTGAAGTAGACGGTGTTGAACGCCTTCACCCAGCGCGCTTTCGGGAACATCGCCGCCGCCCACCCCGCCGAGCCGCGCGGGTGCGCCGTGGCTTCGCCCGCGGCAGCTCCATCGCGGCGCTCGTACGCGTTGGACGTGTCGAGGACGACTTTGCCGTCGAGCGGGAGATCGCGCGACAACGGCGGCAACGCGGCGAGCGGAATCGTGACCATCACCACCTCGCCGAATGCTGCCGCATCGGCCGGCGTGCCCGCCGACGCGCGCGCTCCGAGTTTCTCGACGAGCGGTGCGAGCTCCTCGGGATGACGCGTCGCGAGCTTCACCTCTTGTCCCGCATCGATCCACAGCTTGCCGACGGTCGAGCCGATCATGCCCGCGCCGATGATTCCGATCTTCATATCCGCACTCCGTTCGGAGCGGTCCGCTCACTCGGCGCGGCGTCGCCCGTGTTCACCGTGCCGGCCGGCTCGATGAGCATGATCCTGCACTCCGACGCTGCGAACCGTTTGTGCTCGACGCCGCGCGGCACGACGAACATTTCGCCTGTTTTCAACATGACGCTGCCGTCGCGGAAGTCGATGCGCATTTCGCCGTCGACGATGAGGAACGTCTCATCGGTGTCGGGATGCGAGTGCCAGACGAAGTCGCCCTCCACGCGCGCGAGCTTGAATTCGTAGTCGTTCATCCGCGCGATGACTTTCGGCTGGAACCGTTCGGAGAAGAGCGAGAACTTCTCATCGAGTGAGATCGGTACGTACATGCATCCATACTAAAATCAATGCATGCGGCGCGAACGATGGATTTACGCGGTCCTCTTCGTCATCTCTCTTCCGCTGTTCGGCCGTGACTGGCAGCAATGCCCCGCGGTGGCCACGCTCGACACGCCGGAAATCGTCTACGCCCTCGGCGACACGCACGGCGACTACAAGCGGCTGGCCAAACTGCTCGTCGCCGGACATCTGATGCCGGCCGTTCCCGCTTCACCGGATCAGGGCGTGTGGAGCGGCGGACATGCGACGCTCGTCGTCACGGGTGACATGATCGACAAGGGGCATCACGCGCTCGAGGTGATCGCGTTGATGCGCGCGCTGACCGCGTCCGCCGCGTCGCAGGGCGGCCGCGTGATCATCTCGACCGGAAACCATGAGGCGGAGTTTCTCGCGGATCCGAAATCGAGCAAGACCGAGGACTTCAGCAAGGAGCTGACGAAAGCGCACATCAAGCCGCTCGACGTTGCGGGCGGAATCGATCAGCAGGGCATCGGCAAGTTCCTGCTCTGCCTTCCGTTCGCCTCACGCGTCAACGGCTGGTTTTTCTCGCACGCCGGCAGCACGAAGGGCCGCACGCTCAATCAACTGATCGCCGATCTCCAGACCGGCTTCGACGCGGACGGCTACAAGACCGAAGTGCTGCTCGGCAAAAAGGGCCTGCTCGAAGCGCGCATGAGTCCCGCGCCCTGGTGGGAGAAGGACGGCGACAAGCCGAAGCAGAGCATCGCCCGCCTCCTCGGCTACGCCGACGCGCTCGGCGTGAAGCACATCGTGTTCGGACATCAGCCCAACGCGTACGTCTTCAACGACGGCTCGACGCGCAAGAAGGGAACGATGTTCCAGAACTTCCACGGCCTGGTCATGCTCATCGACGTGGGGATGAGCGATGGCGTCAATGACAGCAAGGGTGCGCTGCTGCGCATCGACAGCACGAGCGCGACGGCGCTCTTTCCGGACGGCACGCGGAAGCAACTCTGGCCGTGAATCAGAGCAGGATCGTCGCGATGAACGCGGCGATCGCGCCGCCGACGAGCGTGCCGGCGACGATGTCGGTGAGGTAGTGGTGGCCGAGCGCCATGCGCGACCAGCTCACGAGGACGCAGCCGCCGATCACGAGCGGAGCGACAGCGGAGGGAGCGGCGAAGAGGATCGGCACGCCGAATGCCGCGGCGGTCATGGCGTGGCCGCTGGGGAACGAGTAGTGATCGAGCGGCGGCGGCGTGCCGGCCAGCTGCAGACTCGGGCGCGAGCGGGCGATCGAGCGCTTCATGAGCGGATAGATTGCGAGCGCGGCGGCGATGCTCGCGGCGGCGGCGACGAGACAGCGCAGCGACCCGGTGAGGAAGAGCGCGGCGATCGGATAGACCCAGCCGTTGCCGAGGCGGGTCATCACGCGCGCCAGCGGAGTCAGTCGCCAGCGCTGCGAGAACGCGGCGGTCCGCTCGACCAACGCCAGCTCGCGACCGTCGAGAAGTTGAAACAGCGTCATGCGGCGACGAGCTCCGTGTTCGGTCCGATGCGCATCTCGTAGCCGCGCCAGGTGACGGTGTCGTCGAAGTGCGGCACGAATTGCGCGCCGAACTGCAGCAGATCCTGCAGCGGAACGAGCGCGAGCTCGCGCCACGTCAGCGGCGCGCCGGTGGCGATGCCGAGAAGCGCCATCTGCGCGATGCGGATCGACGCCGCGGCGATTGCGATCGACGGCTGCAACGTGAGGATCGCGAACGGCAGCGGATTGACCAGAAACTCGGACGCATACGCCGCCTTCGAGAAGGCGTACCGGATCTTGTTCCAGCGGATCTGGCGATCGAGCGCGCGCTTGAGCGTGCGCTTGACGACGACGTTGCGGACGACGACCGGCGACAGCGTCACGCCGAATCCCGCTTCCCGCACCGCGAGCCCGATGGCCTGATCCTCGGCGAGCACGTTCGCGAACCTCGCGAAGCCGCCGATCGCATCGAGCGCCTCGCGCGTGATGGCCATCGACTTGCCGACGACGCACGGCACTCGGCCGAACGCCGCGATGACGCAGCCCGGGACGACGAACCCGAGGAGATGCAGCGTTTCGATGCGCGCACCGAATGAGCTCGCGCGAGCGGCGGTGAAGAGATTCGAGACGCAACCGACCCGCGGGTTGTCGAACGACTCGAGCGTCTGCAGCAGGTCATCCGATTCGATGCGCACGTTCGAGTCGGAGATGAGCAGGATGTCGCCCTTCGCCTGACGCGCCGCGGCGATCAGCCGCGCGACCTTGCGGTTGCCGTCTTCCAGCCGCGCGTCGCCGCCGATCACCACGCGGAACGGCGTGCGCGGATGCGCGAGGCGGACACGCTCCACGACTTCCAGCGCCGGATCGTCCGCGCCGGCGACCGAGATGATGACCTCGTAATCGACGCCGCGGATGCGCGTGAACGACTCGAGGTTCTGCTGCAGCTCGTCATCGAGTCCGCAGACCGGCTTGAGAATCGAGACGAAAGAATCGGCCCGCCGGAAACGCGGGCCTGGTGCGAAAAAACGTCCGCGCCTCCGGAAGAGGAGCGTCAGCACGGTTTGCACCGACGTGATGGTCAGCGCGACGACGGTGATGAAGAGCAGTGCGAGAGAGGTGAGATTCATGAGGCCCTCCTGGTTTCGACGACGGGCTCCAGCCGCGTGACGGCCAGTCCCGTCCCGTGCCGCAGCGCGTGCATGACGTCGCTCAGCCGCTTCTCGCACGGCAGCAGCGTCTTCCACGCGTACAGGTGTTGCGGTTGATGAAAGTCGCTGTTGCCGACGAAGCGCAGCTTCGCGCGGCCGACCTGCGGGAAGAGATCCCAGCGGCAGGCGATCTCCCACAAGTCGATCAGCTCCGCCACGTCATCGCGGCGGTTCCAGAGATAGAAGGTGTTGGCGAACCACTCCGACTGTTCGTTCGGATGACAGGCGACGACGATCGCGCCGGTATTCTTCGCGCGCTCGAGCATCTGCTCCACCGTGCCTTCGGCCGAGATGAAATCGTCGATGCCGAGGGCCAGAGCGTGGGCGGCGTTGTTGCGGCGGATGCGGTTCTGCGTCAGCTCGCATCCCGGAAGGACGAGCATGCGGTACTGGTCCCACGCCCGCCGCGCTTCCCACTCGATCTCCGCGCGATACGTCGCGAAGTTCTGCGCGTTGACACTGAGGCCGAAGCGATGCGTCACCTTCCCGATCAGGTTGTCGTTGTTGACCACGTGATCGGTGATGGCGATGACGTCATGTCCACTGCGCCCGAAGAGATCGACGACTTCCGCGATGGAAAGCTTTCCGTCCGACCAGGTGGTGTGAATGTGCAAGTCAGCCAGGAGCATCGCGCCCGCCCCTCCTTTCCTGCTTCATGGTCGCGAAAGGGGTGGGTCAGGTGATGTCGCGTCGCGTAAATTCGGCGCCGAGTCTTCGGAAAGTCTCGATTGACGGCCGCGGAGTGCGCGCCATGGTCACGCGGTCGACGGCGTAAAGGCCGAATTTCGGGCCGAAACCGTCGAGCCACTCGTAGTTGTCGAGCAGCGACCAGTGGAAATAGCCGTGCACTTGATTCAGTGCACGTACGTGCTGCTCGATGAACGCGGCGCGCACGCGATCGGCCGCGTCGGCGATCCCGTTCTCCGTGACCACGAGCGGAAAGCCGCTCTGCGCCGCCTCGTGCAGCAGTCGCCCGAAGACCTCGGGGACGATCTCCCAGCCGTTGTCGGTGAGGCCGCGGCCGTTCGTGTCGCGATAGGCGAAGTCGCCGACGCGGCGCTGGCGTCCGGGACAGCGCAGGTGCAGGCGCGAGTAGAAGTTGACGCCGAAGAGATCGAGCGACTTCGGCAGATCGTCGCGGCGGCCGCGGATGCGCGTCGCGGGCGGCAGGATGAAGTCCCAGCGGCCGGTGGCGAAGGCCTCGATGACTCCGCGGTTGTAGCAGCGATGCGCGACGCGCGCGAGGAGCCGGTCGAGCGGATTCCAGCGCCGCTCCGGCGCGAACGCCATCATGTTGTGCGCGACGCCGACCGCCGCATGCGGCACGCGCTCGCGGATCGCCGCCGCCGCTTCCGCGTGCGCCGCCATCATGTTGTCGAACGCGCGCGCCATCGCTCGCGGATCGGCGATCGCCGGCGGAATCTGCGCGTCGAGATAGCCGGCGAGGAGAAAGACGAGCGGCTCGTTCAGCGGCACGTAGAAGCGGACGCGATCGCCGAATGCCTCCACGACGCGCGACGCGAACCGCGCAAACCGCGCGACCGAGGCGGTCGACGTCCACGGCGTCTTCTCGTGAAACCAGAGCGGGTGCGTGTAGTGAAAGAGCGTGACGACCGGCTCCAGTCCGATGCGCGCGAGGTGCTCGACGAGCCGGAGGTAGCGCTCGAGAGCGAAGAGATCGAACTGCCCTTCGCGCGGCTCGATGCGGCTCCAGGAGACGGAGAAGCGGAAGGCATTCGCGCCGGCATCGCGCGCGAGATCGGCGTCCGATTCGTATCGCGTCCACGAATCGACCGCGGTGCCGCACGCTTCACGCCCCCACGCGCTCCAGTCGCAGGCGTCGTTCCCTTCGACCTGATAGTGCGAGACGGCGGTGCCCCAGAGTCGCGGGCGGTCGGCGAATGGGAAGCGGCTCAGCGCCACGCGTCGCCGAAGAACGTGTCGATCGCGCTGTCGATCTCGAGCAGCACCGACGGGTCATACCACGATGTCGGACGCATGAGACTCACCTGGCGGCGGACATGCGGCGGAAGGATCTCGAAGAATTCGATGACCTCATCGCGCGACGCGTGATCGACGACGCGGTCGAGGTGGGCGCGGATGACTGATCCCTGAACCATGTCCGCGGTTTTACACGCCGCGGCGGGGCGGCCGCATGGGAGAAGTGTCAATTCGAGGTGAAGGAGTGTGCGGCGGCCGCCGCGATCCGTCCGGCGACGCATGCCCGCCCGGCACGCGTCGCGGCGAGTCGCAGCAGCCGCTCGTTTGGATGTACGGGTGAGTATCGGCGGCGGATGTTTACGTCACGATCATGACGTCGCCGAGCGTCTTCTTCGGAATGTCCGGCACGCGGCATCCCTCCGCCGGGTAACCGACTGGGATCAGCACGTACGCCTTTTCATTCTTTGGACGGCGCAGCAGCTCGCGCAGGAAACCCATCGGGCTCGGCGTGTGCGTGAGCGTCGCAAGACCCGCGGCGTTCAGCGCGGCGAGGAGAAATCCGCAGGCGATGCCGACCGACTCGTTCACGTAGTAATGCGTGACGTGATGGCCATCCTCCGGATCGATGCCGTAGTCCTCCTTGAAGACCACGATCAGCGCCGGCGCGATCTCGAGGAACTCCTTGTGCCAGTCGGTCTGCAACGGCGCGAGCGCGCGCAGCCACTCGTCCGGCATGCGGCCGTTGTAGTTCTCGAACTCCTCTTCCTCGGCCGCGAGCCGAATCCGCTTCTTGAGTGCCGGGTCCTTCACCACGACGAACTTCCACGGCTGCATGTTCGCGCCCGACGGCGCGAGGTTCGCCGCTTCGATCGCCAGCTCGAGCACTCCGTCGGGAATCGGATCGGGCGAGAAGTCGCGCACCGTGCGGCGCTTGCGGATCGTCTCCAGGAACTCGCGCGCGGCAGCGAGCATCTCGCCGGGCGGCATGCGATCGCGGTTGTAGGGAATCGACGAAAACACTATGAAGCCGCGGTCGCCTCGCGCGCCGGCGCATGCGCCGCTTCCCACTCCTCCGCCTCGGGGGAGAAGAACGCGAGCTTCGCCTTCTTGTACTCGCGCGTCGGGTAGAGCGCCTGCTTTTCGCCGAGACCGGTGTCGATGGCGATGTCGTTGATGATCGACTCGCACTCGTCGACCGAACGGCCGTGCACGATGGTGTAGAGGTTGTACGGCCAGTCGTCGTACGTCGGCCGCAGGTAGCAGTGCGACACGGCGCGGTTCTGCGACATCTGCGTCCCGAGCTCGTCGGCCCGATCCTGCGGCACGACCCAGACGCCCATCGCGCTGGCCGAGAAGCCCGGCTTGCGCGTGGCGATCGACGCGGTGAACTTGCGCATCTGTCCGCGCGACAGCAGCGAGCGCGCGGAACCGAGGATGTCGTCGGCGCCGATGCCCGCGGTGCGCGCCAGCGCTTCGAACGGACGCGGCTGCAGCGGGATGTCGCGCTGCAACAGCCGCACGGTTTCGATCTCGGCGGTGCTGAGCATCGCGAAATCGGGATGCACTTCGTGATCCGGTTCCGAGCCGCTTCCTTTGTAGGTCTTCAGCGTCGGCAGCGGACGCACGGTCTCGCACTCCGCTTCCTCGCCGAGGATCTCGATCGTCTTGTCGAGACCGAGCCGCGACGCGGGACCGACGGCGATCGTGAACCAGAGATTCAGATCGTGATTGCGCCGGTAGTTCTGCGTCACGCCGGGATGCGCGCTGACCGCGTTCGCGCAATCGTCGATGCGATCGGGATTCACGCGCGCGGCGACGAGACAGGAGCGATAGCCGAGGGCGCGCGTATCGAACTGCGCGGCGATCTGTTTGATGAGGCCATCGCGCTTCAATCGCTCGGTGCGCTTGATGACCTCCTTCTCCGACATGTCGATCATCTGCCCCAGTACGGCAAAGGGCGTCGACACGAGGGGAATCTCACCTTGCAGGGCTCCCAGCAGCTCCCGGTCCCGTTGATCAATGTCCTGCATACGGATCCTCGCGGCTACGTGAGGTGAAGTGTGTGGAGACGGAAGGATTGTATCTCACCATGATTCGAGCTGCGGCACTTCACCGGCGATGTCGAGCGTCGGAAAATCGCCACTTGACTCGCCGCGCGCGAGCAGCTCTCGATCGCGCATCGCGGCGGCGACGGCGGCGCTGCGCGATCGAGAGCAGTGGACCATCGGAAACTCCCCCAACCGCTTCAGCGCTGCATCGAAAAGCCTTACGGCTCCGCGCGTGGTGCCGCGTTTGATGTGGTGATACGCCGCGGCGAGCTGAATCAGCCCCTGGAGGTACTGATGGAGGTCCGTCCCCGCCTCCAGCCATAGCTCCTCCCACGATTCGTGGGCGTGCCAGAATTCTTTTTCGTTGAAGAGGGTGACGCCTTCTACAAGTTTTTCGCGGAACAACTAATCCCCCGACCGCGTCCCCTTCCGCAACGCTTCACACATCGCCGCCGTGAAGTCGGCCGTCGTGCCGGTTCCGCCGATGTCGCGCGTGCGGTGCTCGGGACCGGAGTCGAGCACCTTCATGATCGCCCCCTGGACGCGCTGCGCGGCGCCGCTCTCGCCGATGTGATACAGCATCAGCACCGCCGATTGCAGCAGCGCGAGCGGGTTCGCCTTGTTCTGGCCCGCGATGTCGGGCGCGCTGCCGTGTACGGCCTCGAAGACCGCGCCGGCTTCGCCGAAGTTCGCTCCGGCGACGACACCGAGGCCGCCGACCAGTCCCGCCACGAGGTCCGACACGATGTCGCCGTAGAGGTTCTCCAGCAGCAGCACGTCGAACTGATTCGGATTCACGACGAGCTGCATGCAGAGGTTGTCGATGATCTTGTCGTCTGCCTCGATGTTCGGGTACTCCTTCGCCACGTTGCGGAAGCACTGCAGGAAGAGGCCGTCCGACATCTTCATGATGTTCGCCTTGTGCACCGCGGTGACCCGCTTCCGGCCGTGCGTCCGCGCGTACTCGAAGGCGAAGCGCGCGATACGCGTGGAGGCTTTCTCGGTGATGATCTTCAGCGACTCGACCACGCCCGGCACGACCTCGTGCTCCAGTCCCGAGTAAAGATCCTCGGTGTTCTCGCGCACGACGATCACGTCGACGTTCTCGAAGCGCGTGATGATGTTCGGCATCGACTTCACCGGACGGAGGTTCGCGTAGAGGTCGAGCGTCTTGCGCAACCGGACGTTGATCGAGGCGAAGCCGGTCCCGATCGGCGTGGTGACCGGCCCCTTCAACGCGACCTTGTTGCGGAGGATCGATTCGAGCACCTCGGGCGGCAGCGGATCGCCATACCGCGAGAGGGCCTCGGAACCGACGAAGTACTTCTCCCATTCGACGTCGACACCGGCACATTCGATGATCGCCACGACCGAGGCCGTGACCTCCGGGCCGATGCCGTCGCCGGGGAGAAGCGTGATCTTGTGAATCATTGCAGTACGTCTCCTAACTTCCGGAATTCAGGGAGCTCCTCGAGACAGCGACCGATGCTCTCCAGCGCCGGCGGAATGAAGTCGAGGTAATGCGTCCGCCCGCGCACGATGACCTGTTTGGCGAACGTGCCGAGGATCTTGATCGAGCGCTGGAGGAGCGTTTCGAAATAGCGTTGTTGGGGACGGCCGTAGTAGCCGACGAGCTCCATCTCCGTGTCGCCGCCCAGGATGCGAGCCACGCCGCGATCGCGAAGCAATGAGGCCAGGTCGTACGTGTCGGGACCCATTCTCAGGTCCTGATAATCGATCACGAACAGCTCGCCGTTAACGACATGGATATTTTGTCCATGATAATCACGATGACATAAAACGTACGGATGCGAGGCTATGTTCTCGGCGATCTTTTTCAGCATCGGCACGAGCGGCGCGCCGTCCAGCCCCTTCAGCTTCTCGACGTAGAACTCGCGCGCCATCTCCAGCTCGTCGAAGAAGAAGTCGGCGGTGAACGGCGGAAGAAGCTCGGTCTTCGGCCGCGCCTGCTGGAGCCCGATCAGGACGTCGACCGCGGTGCGGTAGAGCCGCACACCCTCTTCGCGGTCCTCGTGCAGCACGTCGTAAAGGGTCCGGTCGCCGACGTCGCGCTGGAGCATCACCGCGTCGCTCGAGCCGATCACGTTCGGGAGCGGCGCGTGCGGCGCCAGCTCCTCGTACACGCGAATGAACCGCCTGAGCTGCTGCCGCAACTCGGGCGGGTACCACGTCAGCATCACACTCGAGCCGTCGGGACGCCGGATGCGGTAGTAGGCGCGCACCGACGCGTCGCCCGCGAGCGGCTCGACTGTCCAATCTTCCCCGAGGCTGTCCAGTAAGAACGCCGCGGCTTCATCGGGGAGACTGGACTCGGTCATTACGACTTCGGCGCTGGCGCCTTCTCCTCCGCCGTCTTCGCCTCGCGCACCACGACCTTCTCCAGCGTCACCGGCTCGGACGGATTCTCCATCCCCTTCGAGGCGGCGACGATCTTGTCGACGACGTCCATCCCTTTCGTCACGTCGCCGAAGACCGTGTACTGATTGTCGAGCGACGGGACGTCGGCGACGCAGATGAAGAACTGCGACGACGCGCTGTTGATGTCGCGCGAGCGAGCCATGGAGAGGATGCCGCGGCCGTGATGAATCTTGTTGAACTCGGCACCGACGTTCTTGCCGGAGCCGCCCGTGCCCCACGTGCCGCGCGGACCGGAGACGGTGTTCGGATCGCCACCCTGGATGACGAAGCCCTCGATCACGCGGTGGAACTTCGTGCCGTTGTAGAAGCCCTTCTCCGACAGGTCGATGAAGTTCTTCACGTGATTCGGCGCAACCTCGGGGAAGAAGCGGAGATCGATCTCTCCCATGGACGTGTGCAGCTCGGCGATCTTGTTCTCGTAATTGCTCATCGGTTTCTCCTCTTCGGCAGCTTTGGCCTCGGGAGCCGGCGCCGGCAGCGATGCCGTGGTCGCACTCGTCTCCGATGCCGTGCTTTCGGTCTGCGTGCCAGTGTTCTTGTCGTTCGCGGGGGCGCAGCTCATCACGAGGGCGAGCAGCGTAAGGGTCAAGAGCTTCTTCATGGGTCCTCCTCGCGCAATTGGGGCGCGGGCGCGAATCGTATTGGTTCCGGTACACTCGTGCAATACGACACTCCTGTTTCACCTGAGGTGCATATGCGCCGCTTCTTTTCACTCCTCGCCACGCTGATTGCCACGGCTGTGCCGGCCGCGGCGATGACCTCCAGCCCCGCGCTCTCCGCCGCTCCGTCGCATTACGCGAGCATCGACGGCGCACGCGTCCACTACAAGGTCCTCGGCAAAGGTCGCGTCACGCTGGTCTTCGTCCACGGTCTCGGCGGCGAGATGAACGTCTGGCGCGAACAGGCCCAGCGTTTCTCGGCGAAAAACCGGGTGATGCTGATCGACCTCCCCGGCTACGGACAGAGCGATAAGCCGCAGAACGTGAAGTACTCGATGCGCTTCTTCGCCCGCGGCATCCGCGCGGCGATGGACGACGCAAAGATCGACCGCGCCGTGCTCGTCGGCCACAGCATGGGCGCGGCGGTGATCCGCGAGTTCGACCGGATGTATCCGAGCCGCACGCGGGCGCTGGTGGTCGTCGACGGCGCGCTGATCAACAACCTGCCGCCCGAGGCGGTGGAGAAATTCATCGGCCCGATGCGCGGCCCCGATTACGTGCAGAACATCGAGGCGATGTTCGACGCGATGACCGGCCACGCCAGCCCGCCGCTACGGATGGAGCTCAAAGCCGCCGCCGCCGCGACGCCGCAACACGTCCTGGTGAGCACGATGGAAGGGATGTTCGAGCCGTCGGTGTGGAAAGAGGACAAGATCACCATCCCGCTGCTCGTGATCAACACCAGCTCCCCGATGTGGACCGCGAAGTACGTCGACGCCGTCCGCGCCATGGCCCCCGATCTCCGCTACATGACCATCGACGACACCGACCACTTCATCATGCTGGAACGCCCCGACGCGTTCGACGAGGCGATCGAGAAGTGGATGAAGGGGAAGGGGTTGACGAAGTAGCGCTAGCGCGTCAGGCCCTGCTGCCCGATCTGGATCTCGCCGTCTTCGGCGAACAGCTCGATCTTCTCGCCGCCGCCGCCGATCCTGCCGGTGGCGCGAACACGCGTCTTGCCGTTGAACTGATCGCGCTTGACGGTCAGGCCGGGGAAGTCGGAGTGGATGCCGACGGCATCCTCCTGCGTCGTCAGCACGGTCGCGTCGATCTCCGCGCCGAAGCGCGCGCCGAGGTTGAGGAGGATGTTCCCCTTCGTCGTCTTCGCCGTGACGCGCTGCGTCTTCAGGCGCGGATCCATCGTCAGCGAGAGATCGCCGGAGCGTGTGTCGGCGTCGATCGAGCTCCCGGCCTGATTCACGACGATGTCGCCGCCGCCGTTGTGCAGCGACAGAGGGCCGGCGGAGTAGATGACGCGCAGCGTGCCGCCGCCGGTGGAGAGCTCGCCCCCCTTGCGCGCCGAGCGGACGAGCACTTCACCCGCTTCCGTCCGCGCGCTGAGGTTGCCGAAGATGTCGCTGAGATCGAGCGGACCGCCGCCCGAGCGCACGCTGACATCGCCCGTCACCGTGCCGAGGGTCACCTGGCCCGCGCCGGTCTGAATGCTGACGAAGCCGCGCACTTCGCCGATGTGGAAGTTGCCGTAGTTCGTCGCGTACATGAAATTGCCCTGCACCAGGGGCGTCTGGATCGTCTCCGAATACGTGCCGGTCGGCGCCTGCTGCACGGGGCTGATGCGCACCGCGTTCTGGGCCGGCCGCGTCGCCGCCACGCGGATCGAGCGGATCTCGTCCTGACTTCCGCCGCGGCTCAATAGAAAGATGTTTCCCATCAGCGCCGTGGTCGTCATCGACGGACCGCCCGCCTGGTTCACGATCCCGCGGAACGCCTGGCCCGAGACGCGGCCGCGCACCGGCAGGTTCGTCCGGAAGTCGCCCTTGATCGACTGCGCGATCCAGTCGAGATTCGACTCGCCCGCGACCTGCACCTCGATGCCGCCGTTGATCGTCGTCAGCTGCACCGGCTGCGTCGGCTTCGCGTCGCTGATGAAGTGGATGTCGCCGTTCGCGCTGTCGATGGTGACCGCGCCGCTCACGCCTTCCAGCGTGATGTCTCCGTTGGTGTTCTTCACCGTGACGGTGCTGGCGATGTTCGAGACCTTGATGTGCTCGCCCATGTTGCCCTTCACGTGCACCTGCGACGCGCGCGGCACGCGGATGACGTACGCCACGTTGCTCTTCCACTTCGCCTCGCGCGTCCCGGTGATGACGGTGCGGATGACGCGCGTCTTGTTGTCACCCTCGAGCAGGATCTGCGTCTGCTCGCGGCCTTCTTTCAGCGACGCCGCCTCCGGCGCGGCGACGACCTTCACCACCGAGACCGAGATTCCCTGCTGATCGCTGCCGACGACGTCGACGTTGCCGATCGGGTTCTCGATCCAGAGCGAGCCGCCGATCTCCATCGGGAAGTCGCGCACGAAGCGTTCGGTGTGGCTGAGCGGAGCGGCAGCGAGCGATGCGCACGCGAGGAGCGCGATCGCCGTCAGGCCGCTGATTCGAAACGAAGACTTCATCACGGTTGGATCTTGCCCAGAGCCTCTGCTGCCTTGGTTCGTACGTAGACGTTCTCGTCGTCCTGCATCGCCTTCTGGCGCAGCGTGTCGACGCCGGCGGCATCGAGCTGTCCGCTCGCCGCCAGCTTCGCCAGCGCGTCGACGGCCTTGATGCGCACGGCGGGATTCGGATCGTTCTTCAGCGCGGTGATCAGCGCTTCGCGCGTGTCGCCGGTCATCGTGGGAAGCGTCTTCAGCGTGTCGACGGCCTTGATGCGCACGCCTTCATGCGTGTCGTTGCGCAGCACCTTCGCCAGCGCCTGCGCGATCTCCGGATCGGCATTGGTCGGATCGGTGTAGGCCTGCTTGACCCAGTCGATGGCGCGCGAGCGGTTCGGCGACATCTGGTCCTCGTTCTCCATGACATACGCCATCAGGCGGACCATGCTCTTGTCGTTCGGCGCGCCGGTGACGGTGACGTGCTGGGTGACGTCGAACGAGAGCGCGATCTGATCGTCGTGCGGGTTCGCATCGACGAACTGCACGTTCTGGATGTCGGGACGTCCTTCGATGTTCGGATTGATGCTGTTGGCGTTGACCGTGCGCGTCTCGGCGATGGAGAACGCCGCCGGCTGAATCGCGGCGGGCATGCGATCGACGTTCACGACGCCGGTCGGCTCGACGCGGATAGGGCGCGACTGGTGTCCGACGAGGTACGAGCCTCCGGCGAGGATGACCACCGCCGCGGCCTGCGAGAGCCACTTCACCGCCGGACGGCGATGGAACGGAATGACGTTCGTCTTCTTCGTTTCAACGACGCCGATCTCGGTCAGGAAACGCTGGCGGGCGCGCACGGGCGGCTCGAGCTCGGGAAGCTCGGCCATCATCTGCCACGCTTCCTTCATCCCCTGCCACTCGTCGGCGCACTCGGCGCAGCTCTCAATGTGCTGGTGAGTCACCTCACGCGTCTGGGCGTCGAGCGACTCGGTCAGCAGCAGCGGAAAGCTTTCTCTCATGGGACTGCATTCAGCCATCGGTCACCTCCGCGGGTATCGGCGGTCAGCGCTTTCTTGAGGGTTTCCATCGCGCGGAACACGCGCGTCTTCACCGCTCCTTCGCTGCATCCGGCGATCTGGGCGATCTCGGCGTATGACAGACCCTGATAGCGCGAGAGCAGGATCGCCTCGCGTTGCTCGGGGGTCAGCGCCTGGAGCGCCCGTTGGACCCGCACCTCGTTCTCGCGCTGCTCCAGAGTCCGGTCGGGACCGTGTTCTGCCGGAGCGGGCAGCGAGATCAGCACGTCTTCTGATTCCTTGTGTTTGTTGTCCGCTTTTCTCAGGTAATCGCGGCACCAGTTCGCGGTGATGGAAAACAACCATGTAGACAGTTTTGCGTCGCCATGGAACTGGTTGGCATGCCTGATCATTTTGACGAAGACTTCCTGAACCGCATCCTCGGCCGCCTCGGCATTCTTCAGGAAGCGGAACGCGAAGTTGTAGATCCGACCGCTGTAACGGTCGTAAATCTCAGAAGCGGGAGAGAGGTCGCCGCCCTGAACGATACGCATCAGCTCCTGATCGCTCAGGTGGTTCATCTCCCCTGTTTCTCGTTGTTTCGACGGTGGCATGGCTAAAAGGTTACGGGCCGGCACGGCCGGCAGCGTTGGTTGCCCAAGGCTAGGCCACGCTGTGCGCCCGATTGGTCAGGCCAACAACCTGCTCGAGGGGTTCATTGCTCTCCGTCACGGCCACGATCAACGCCATCAGGTCGAGCATGATGTAGAAAACCTCGGTGTCGCCGAAGTTGAACTCGAAGAGTCCGGCGACGGCGAGCCCGACCGTGATCGCCACTCCGGCCTGCGCGAACGCCCTCGCCGGGCCGTTCCACGCCTTCGCACACTGACGGACAAACAACACCAGCAGAAGGAGATAGGCCGCAAGGGCGGCGATGCCGCGTTCCGCCCAGATCTGCAGGACGGTGTTGTGGAGATGCGGAATCCTGAACCGCGGCGCGTCGTGGCGCCGATACAGCGGGTAGATCTCCTTGACATTCGCGGGGCCCACGCCGAGGAGCGGGTAGTCGCGGATGATCTCCACGCCGGCCTCGGCCATGCGGATGCGGTCGAGGTTCGACTCCTGCCGCGTGTCGAAGATCGAGATCATCCGCCCGAACAGCGAGAGCGGCATGAACGTGACGAACAGGACGAGCGCCGGCGCCGCCCACGCCAGCAGCCGCGGGCGCGTGAAGAGCAGCAGCACGGAGATCGCGCTGATCCATCCCACCCAGATGCTCCGGGTAAAGGTCAGCAGCAGCGCCAGCGTGACGATCCCCGCCGGAATCCAGAGCCACCATTTCCGCAGATGCGCCGCGAGGATGATGACCAGCAGCGAGATCGGCAGCAGCAGGCCGGAGAAAGTCATGACGTGCGTGACCGGTCCGGTGATGCGGTGCTCGAGATCGCGATGATCGAGCGCGAAGTACTGCACGAGGCCGATGCACGCGCTGATCGTCCCCATCGCGATGTGCAGCCAGAGCGCGAGCGTCCGCATCCGCGGGTAGACGCGGAAGAACATCAGGCCGATGGGGAAGGTCAGCATCTTCACCCAGAGCATCCCTTCGAAGTAGGGATGGATCGCTCGGGACGCAAAGATCGACGAGAGGCTCGACGCGATGCCGTAGAGCGCGAGCGGGTAGTAGAGGATGTGGAAGCCGGGCGTGATCTGGCGCTTCCAGAGCGCCCACCCGAGGAAGACGATGGTCAGGCCGGCGAAGCTTTCGGCGAGCGCGATCTTCCCCTGCGTGAAGACGTGCAGCAGGTAGAGGTAGAGCGAGATCCGGAGCGCGGTGGGGATGTTTTCAGGAAGGCCGAGGCGCGCCGCGATCGACACGTTGCGGCGTCATGCCTCGTCGAATGCTTCTTCGACCAGCATGACCGGAATGTCACTGACGATCGGATAGACGCGGTGGCACTTCACGCACTGCAGTCCCTGCTCGACGACCGGCTCCTCGCCGCGGAACTTCTCGCGGTATTTGTCGCGGACGAGCGTGCGTCTGGCCTCGGAGAGCGGCACGAGCTTGACCTCCTGCTTGCACAGGGGGCACGCCAGGATCTCGAGCAGTTCGTTGTCGATTGCCATCGGGCGCGGATCATAGCAAAGTGCCGTCCGTCATGGCCGTTCTCCACTTAGCCGCGGGCAATCGCTGGACCGGCGCCGCCGCTCCGGCGTTCGCCGAGGTCGAAGCGTTGCGCGGCGCCGGCATCGACGCGCATTACGCGTACGTCGGCGGCTACAAGCTCGAGCAGAAGATCGGCCAGCTCGACTTCGCGCATCCGCTGATCGAGAAGGCGCAGAACCCGTTGTCGTTCCGCCGCACCGTGCGCGCCCTGCGGCGCTTCGTCAAAGAACGCGGCATCGAGCTGGTACACGCTCACCTCACCTACGACCACTGGCTGGCGCGCTTCGCCGGCGTGCGCATCGCCCGCACGTTTCACTCGCGACGCGTGCTGCGCGGCGATCCGTTCACGCGCTCGCTCATCGCGAAGACCGACGTGCTCTGCGTCGTCAACGACACGTTCGCATTGCGCGACGCGATCTTCACGCCGCCGCCGGTCGATCACCGCCAGTTTCATCCCGACGGCCCGAACGTCCGCGCACAGTACGGCATCGCGCCCGATACGCCGCTGCTCGTGGCGATCGGCAAACTCACCGCCGATCGCGGCTTCGAGCATGTGCTGCGCACCGCGGCTTTGATCGATGCACATCTGATGATCATCGGCCACGGCCCGCACCGTCCCGCGCTCGAGTCGCTGGCGAGCGAGCTCGGAATCGCATCGCGCATCACATGGGCCGGCTATCACGAGGACGATCTCGCGGAGCACTACCGCGCGGCGAACGCGCTCCTCTTCACCGCGCGCGGATCGGATGAAGGCCATCGTGCGATCCTCGAGGCGATGGCGTGCGGCGTTCCGGCCGCGTCGTATCCGATCGACGGAGTCGCCGCACTCACCGGTCCCGAACAGATCGCATCCTCGCCAACACCCGACGCGCTGGCGGCGATTGTCAGACAAGCCCTATGGCGTCCCGAGCTTCGTTCGCAAGTCGCGGAACGATCACACGAATTCGGTTACGCCCGCGCGGCCGAACGCCTTATTTCCGTATACGGATTACAATCGGCGTAGGGTCCAACCTTCACAATGAACGTGCACGACATTTCGGTCGTTGCGATTTTCTCTGCGCAAACGATCGGCGCGGCGATGATGTCCGTGCTGCTGCTGTCGTTTCATCGCCTCTATCGCAAGTCGTACCTGATGCACTGGACCCTCGGCTGGGCGGCGGTGTCGATCTTCCGTCTGACCAGCGGCGTCGCGTCGCTGCTTCCGACATCGAACGTGTGGCGCATCCCGCTGCGCATCACTTCGAGCGTCGCCGGATGCCTGCTGATCGCGTGGCTCTGCTTCGGCGTCTTCGAGCTCGTGCGCCGCCGCCCGGTGCGGCTCCTCGACGCGCGCAACATCCTCCTCGGGCTCGGCGCGATCGGACTCCTCGCCTGGCTCGTGCCGGGACTGCGCGAAGTGATTGCCGCCATCGCGTTCGCCGGCGCGGCTCTCGCGCTCTGGCGCGCGCGCCGCCGCCGCGCAGGGGTCGGCTTCACGATCCTCAGCGTCGCATTCGTCGCCTACGGTTTCATCGTCCCGATCTCCCTCGGCTACATCGATTTCCTGGTGCTGACGGTGATGGGCGTCGGCATGATCGCCTGCCTCCTCGAGGACGAGCGCGAAGCGGCGGAGCTGGCGACGGTGGAGATCGAGCACCTCGCCTATCACGACGCGCTGACCGGCCTGCCGAATCGTCCGCTGTTCATCGATCGCCTGATCGTGTCGCTCGCGCAGGCGACCCGCGCCAACCAGCGCCTCGCGGTCTTCTTCCTCGATCTCGATCGCTTCAAGGACATCAACGATTCGCTCGGCCACTCGACGGGCGATCAACTGCTGAAGGAAGTGGCGGAGCGGATCCGCCGCTGCATCCGCGAAGGCGACACGGTCGCGCGCATGGGAGGCGATGAGTTCACGTTGCTGATCCCGCAGATCGACAACATCGAAGACGCCGCAAAGATCGCGCAGAAGATCATCGAGACGCTGAAGATCCCGATCTTCATCAACGAGCGCGAGCTGTTCGTCACCACGAGCGTCGGCATCAGCATCTTCCCGAACGACGGAGCCGATCCGGAGACGCTGGTGCGCAACGCCGACACGGCGATGTATCGCGCGAAGGATCAGGGACGCGACAACTATCAGCTCTATGCGCCGGCGATGAACGCGCGGGCGCTGGAGCGCCTCGCGCTGGAGAACATGCTGCGCAAGGCGCTGAGCCAGGAGGAGCTGGTGCTGTTCTACCAGCCGCTGGTGGACGTCGAGACGCGCGTGATCAGCGGCGTGGAAGCGCTGATCCGCTGGCGGCATCCGGAGCTCGGCCTGCTGTCGCCCGCGCATTTCATCAGCGTGGCGGAGATGTCGGGGCTGATCGTCCCGATCGGCGAGTGGGTGCTGCGCCAGGCCTGCCTCGACGCCGCCGCGTGGCGGCCCGGCCAGGTGTGGGTCAACCTGGCGAGCCGCCAGCTGTCGCAGCCCGACTTCGTCGAG